>Ga0114949_10001980_pt1 | contig 12618 bp, 11 predicted proteins | sample N074metaG_FD_83505 | JGI IMG/M metagenome (GOLD analysis project Ga0114949, IMG submission 83505) | Deep subsurface microbial communities from Kermadec Trench to uncover new lineages of life (NeLLi) - N074 metaG | ecosystem: Environmental > Aquatic > Marine > Ocean trench > Sediment | place... | reverse complement strand
TCGGAAGATGTGGATGCCTACCGTGTTGCACTGGCCTGGGATGCCACCGACAACCTGATGGTGGACTACGCCTACGACCATACGGATAACGAATCGGTACCGACTCCCCTGCAAATTGTTGCCGTCAGCGAAGGCGCAACCGCCGACACGGTGTTTGGTACCTTTGACACTGCCACCGGCAGTTTTACCAGCTACGTCGCCCTCAAGGATCTCAAGGATCAGCTGCACGACCCGGATGACCGCCAGGAAGACTACTTCCTCGACAACCAGGGCAAGGAAAAAGTCGACATCGATGGCCATAACCTCACAATCACCTGGGACCTGGAAGCGCTGACCATCAAGTCAATCAGTTCCTACCGCGAGTACGATTCCGACTTCCCCCGCAACGACCTGGATGGCGGAGCCTGGGGTGAGCTGGTAAATGGCGAGTTTGTCGCGTTGCCTATTTTTCACGCCGCCAGCAACAAACACCAGGATCAGTTCCAGCAGGAGATCCAGTTCCTCGGCGATGCCTTTGACGGCGCCCTTGACTACGTGGTCGGCCTCTACTATTTCGAGGAAGACGGCGAAGAGGTAAATCCCTGGAATGCAACTGTGTGGGCGCCCAGCAACACGAGCGCGGTAGTCCTGCGTGGCATTCCCCTGGGCAGCTACTACGGCATTGATAATGACTCCACGGCGGTCTACGGACAGTTCACCTACCGCCCCAATGACGACTACTACCTGACCCTGGGCCTGCGCTACACGGAAGACAGCAAGAAGTTAACGCTGCTGGACGACGATCCTCGCCTGGACAGTAATCGCAATTTTGATGAGGACTGGAGCAAGTTCACGCCGGCCTTCACGGTGGGCTACCAGCCCAGTGACGAGCTGAACCTGTACCTCAAATATGCCGAGGGTTACAACGCCGGCGTCTATGGCATCCCCACCGACCCAACGGCCCTGGTGATCACGCCCGCTGACGAAGAAGAACTGACAGCCTGGGAAATTGGCCTCAAGTCCATGTGGCTGGACAACACCGTGCGCCTGAATGTCGCTGCGTTCTATAACGATGCCGACAACCTGCAGATCACGGCCTTTGTCGATGGCAACCGTACTGTCATCAACTCAGGTTCGGCAGAGATCTACGGAGTTGAGATTGAGACTACCTGGATGCCCAACGAATTCTGGACCGTTGATGCGACCTACGGCTATCGCGATACTGATCGCGATACCATTGAAGACCTCGCCGACCCCAGTGCAATTAATAGTGGCAGCCTGAGTGTGACTTACTCCCTGCCGGCAGGTGACTTGGGCCTGTTCAGTGCCCGTTTCGATGCGACCTACAAAGACAAGATCGAGTACTCGCAAAATGGCAGTGCCGATGTCGATGACCGCTGGTTGTTGAACGCCCGTCTCGGCCTGTCCGAGGTTTCCCTGGGCAAAGGCGTGCTGCGCGGCGCACTCTGGGGTAAAAACCTGGCGGACGAGGAGTACGGCGTACACGGACAGGATCTCGGCCTGGAGAGCGGCTACGGTATCGCCGGCGTCGTGTTCGGCCAACCTCGTTCCTACGGCGTGGACCTGATCTGGGAATTCTGAGGTAATTCCCGGGAATTAAGAGAAAGGCGCTTCGGCGCCTTTTTTTGTACCATGGTGTCATGCCCTCGAAACTCATCAGTTTTATCAACGTACTGCGCAGCCACGATGTGCGTATTTCCCCCGCCGAAACCCTCGATGCGGTTAAGGTCGTAAGCCTGCTGGGATACCGGGACCGAAGCGTCCTGCGTACCGGCCTTTCCCAGACCCTTGCAAAAACACCACAGGAAAAGGCCACATTTCTGCAGTGCTTTGATCGCTTCTTCACGTATAAAATGCCGCAACAAGCCGCCAATGACGACGCCGAAGACCCATCGGAGCTGGATCCGGAGCAACTGGCTAGCGCAGATGAGGCGCTCTCACAGCTGCAGATAGACAGCGAGAGCGGCGACCCACCACAGAGCCAGGATCTCGATGGCGAAATGGCAGCAGATCCGGAGCTCGCCGCGCAGCTGGATACGTCATTGATGGCGATGCTGCGCAGCGATGATCGCAACAGCCTGTCACTAAGTATTGCCCGGGCCGGCGAGCAGGTCGGGCTCACCCAGATCCAGATGTTTACCCAGAAGGGCCAGTTTACCCGCAAGATTCTCGATCAACTCGGCGAGGAGCATATTCGCAGCGCGGTGGTAGATCTGGAGAATCGGGGTAGCCCGGCACTTCAGCAGCTGCAGGTGTACCGGGACCGTCTGCGCGAACTGGTCAGGGATCACGTTGAACGTGAGTACTTACTACACGCCGAGGGCAGGAATAAACAGTTCATGGACGATATTCTCTCCAAAGCTCGGCTGAACAACATCGAACACCACTACCTGCACCGGGTCCACGATCTGGTCCGCAAAATGGCGAAGCGGCTGGCGGCCCGGCACTCCCGCAAACGCCGGCTGACAAAGCGTGGCCAGCTCAATATGACCAAGACAATGCGCCGGGGCATTGCCAATGACGGCGTCATGTTCAATGTCTACTGGAAGTCAGTCAAGAAAGCCCGGCCACAGATTCTCGCGATATGCGATGTCAGCGGTTCTGTGGCCGCCTATGCCAAATTCCTGCTGATGTTCCTCTACAGTCTCTACGACGTGCTACCACGGGTGCGCAGTTTTGCGTTCTCCAGCCACCTCGGCGAAGTCAGCGACCTGTTCCAGGCACATTCGCTGGAAAAGGCCATCGAACTGGTCAACTGGAAATACGGGGGTGCCACCGACTACGGCAACAGCCTGCTGGACTTCGCCAGCCTGGCCATGGACGACATTGACAGCAACACCACGGTCATCATCCTCGGCGATGCCCGCAACAACAATGGCGATCCAAAGGTGGAAATACTGCAAAGCATCTATCAGCGCGCCAAACAGGTGATCTGGCTCAATCCCGAGTCGCGCAAGCTCTGGGGCAGCGGCGATTCCGAGATGCCACGCTACCTCACAGCCTGCCATTTTGCCGCCGAATGCAACAGCCTGCAGCAACTCGAGCGGATCATCGACCAGTTGTTGCGCAGTTCTCGCTGACGCCAAAGATACAGGTGCATTCTTTCTTTACTCGGGTACACTGGGCTCAGAAAAACAAATAAGAAGAGGTCTCCCATGCCCGGCGATCAGGATCGCGCGCGAGCCTATTGGCGCGCAAATATCCGCCTGCTTTGTATACTCTTGTCCCTGTGGTTTCTCTGCTCCTTCGGCCTGGGTATTTTGTGGGCGGATTGGCTGGATCAATTTCACATGTTCGGCTTCAAGCTGGGGTTCTGGTTCTCACAGCAGGGATCGATCTACATCTTCGTAGTGCTGATCTTTATCTACGTCTACGCCTCGAATCGCCTGGATCATCGCTACGGAGTAGATGAAGAGGGAGATACCTACGAAGAAGACGAGGAATACTATCATCCGGACCGGGACGCCTGAGCGCCGTGGATATCCAGTCACTCACCTATCTCTTCGTCGGTGCCAGTTTCGCCCTGTATATCACTATCGCTATCATGTCTCGCGCCAGTTCCACCGCTGACTTCTATGTCGCCGGTGGCGACGTCCACCCCCTGGCGAACGGCATGGCCACCGCCGCAGACTGGATGTCCGCCGCTTCATTTATTTCCATGGCGGGCATTATTTCATTCATCGGGCGCGACGGGTCCGTGTACTTGATGGGCTGGACCGGTGGCTATGTTTTACTGGCCCTGCTGCTCGCTCCCTACTTGCGCAAATTCGGCAAATACACGGTGCCGGATTTTATCGGCGATCGCTATTACTCCGACACTGCCAGGCTGGTGGCAGTGATCTGCGTGATATTCGTGTCATTTACCTATGTGGCCGGGCAGATGCGCGGTGTCGGCATTGTTTTCTCCCGCTTTCTCGAAGTGGAAATCAATACCGGCGTCATGATCGGTATGACGATCGTATTTTTTTACGCGGTGCTCGGTGGCATGAAGGGCATCACCTATACCCAGGTTGCCCAGTACTGCATTCTGATTTTTGCCTTCATGGTTCCGGCAATTTTCATCTCCCTGAAGATGACCGGCACGCCGGTACCACAGCTGGGTTTTGGCAGCACCCTGGTGGATGCACCGAACACTTATCTGCTGGACCGCCTGGACCAGCTGTCGGTCGAGCTGGGCTTTGCCGCCTACACGGCGGGCAAGAAATCCACCATCGACGTGTTTTGTATTACCGCCGCCCTGATGGTGGGCACCGCCGGGCTACCCCATGTGATAGTACGGTTTTTCACCGTGCCGCGGGTCAGGGATGCGCGACTGTCAGCGGGCTACGCACTGATCTTCATTGCTATTCTCTACACCACAGCACCTGCGGTTGCCTCCTTTGTCCGGGTGAATGTAATTGAGAGCGTCAACGAGATCGAATACCGCGCCATACCCCAGTGGTTTCGCAACTGGGAGGACACCGGGTTGATCGCCTGGATAGACAAAAATAATGACGGCCGCATCCAGTACCGGGCGGGAGCCGCGCTGGAAGCTACCAGGCCGGATTACAGTCTCACCCGCGGCATCCACGGCCAGCGCCTGCTCAACAATGCCCCCAGTGACAACGACAACGAACTTTATATCGACAGGGATATCATGGTATTGGCGAACCCGGAGATCGCCGGGCTACCCAACTGGGTGATCGCGCTGGTGGCCGCCGGCGGTTTGGCCGCGGCATTGTCTACCGCTGCCGGCCTGTTGCTGGTTATCTCCACTGCCATCTCTCACGACCTGATGAAGAAGGTATTCCGCCCCGCTATCACTGATCAGGAGGAACTGCGCTACGCGCGCATTGCCGCTGCGGTGGCGGTGGGGATTGCGGGCCTGTTTGGCATCTACCCTCCGGCGTTCGTCGCCCAGGTGGTGGCCTTCGCATTTGGCCTCGCCGCCGCCTCTTTCTTTCCGGTGATATTCATGGGTATTTTTTACCGACGCATGAATCGCGAGGGCGCCATCACCGGCATGATCAGTGGCCTGGTCTTCACCTTCGCCTATATCGTCTACTTCAAATTTATCAGTCCGGACTCCAATACCGCCGAACACTGGTTACTGGGTATCTCACCGGAAGGTATCGGCACGATCGGTATGCTGGTCAACTTCACCACAGCGCTGCTGGTGTGCCGTATGACCCCACCACCACCGGAGTCTGTTACCGCACTGGTCGATAACATCCGCATCCCACGCGGTGCAGGCGCCGCCTATCATCATCACCTGAGGTAGTAGCGGTAGTATCCCACCAGGTTGCTGCCGAGGAAGAACGTCTCCAGCACCACCGCCGCCGGGGAACCTGCCAGGGCGTTGTGGCCAATCCAGACCAGCGTCCCTATCATCATGTATTCACGAAATTTCCTGTCGGTGGACATGAAGGCCGCGATGGTGGTGATCAAAGCCCCGACGGTAGCCAACACCGTGAGCAGGCCGGCATAACTCAATACCCCATTGGCTATTACCAGTGACAGAAAAAGGTACAGTAACCAGCGGGCGTGGCTGAAGATGGCAACAAAGAAGCGCGCCGCGGCAATGAGCCCCAAAACCGCCGCGGTCTGCGCCCCCACCAGGGCAAAATGTATACCCAGCAGGAGTGCCGAAAATACCAGGCAGGTCATTACATGACGCTTCTCCCTGAATTGGAAGGAGGCCATGTCGAAGCAGAACACCACCCCGACCAGCAGCTGAGAGAGGAGGAAATCTGACATCGGGCTCAGGCCAACTTGCTGATCACCTCGTCGTGCAGCCGGGCCAACCCGTCAACGGGGTTTGCTTCACCCATTGCCTGCAGCGGCACGTTGAGCCGATGAACACCGAGGTCCGCGTAGGCCTTCAGCTCGTCCAGACCACCACGCATTGGCCACATGGCAGTGATCTCCAACTCGTCGTAGTTTCTGCGCTCATCAGTACACACCTGCCTCAGTTCCTCCAGCCTGGGGGCGAGATCCTGCGGGTCCTGGGTGGGTGCATACCAGCCATCACCATAGCGCGCGATACGCTGGTAGACCTTGCCCTGGGCGCCGCCGATGATAACCGGCATGGGGCTTTGCAGCGGCATCGGGTAACTCTTGAAGCCGGTCCAGTTTATGAACTCGCTCTGGTGTTCCACAAGTTCACCGGACCACACTTTGCGCATGGCCTGCACATAGTCGTCAAAACGGGCGCCGCGCCGCTTGAAAGGCACACCCATGGCATTGAATTCCTCCTCCAGCCAGCCAATGCCCACTCCCAGCATAAAGCGTCCAGCGGACATGAAATCAAGACTGGCAGCCTGTTTGGCAAGCAACAGGGGATTGGACTGGGACAGGATATTCACCCCTGTGCCCAGTCGAATGGTCGTGGTAGCCGCCGCGATCGCCGCCAGGCAAACCAGGGGATCGACAAAAATTGTGTCCGCTGCAGCCCCCATATTGCCGCTCTTGTGGTAGGGGTATTTTGACTGGTAGTTCTGCGGCACCATAACGTGCTCAAAGGTCCACAGTGATTCAACTCCGGCTTGCTCTGCCTGCCGGGCGAAGTCGATGATGAGTTCCGCCGTGGGAAACATCAGGTTTGCCGGTATCAGGCCTATTTTCATGACTTACTCTCCCTTCCAGGTCTAATTTTTGAGCCAGAGGGGGTGAATGATATAGCAACACTCGCAAACCCTGTACGCATAACCTAGTCTATAGGCCCGTACAATCACATTAGACGGACCAACGACGATGGAAGAGCAACGCCCCACGCCCCTGGTAGACGACCTCGATGGCACCCGCACTAAACTGGCCGACTGGTTCAGCAAGCGCATGGGCAGGGAGGTGTCAGTTTCCGACCTCAAAATCCCGGAGGGCACCGGTATGTCCAATGTCACCCTGTTGTTTGATATCAGCTGGGATGAGGCTGGAGAAATGGTGTCGGAGGCCTGTGTGGGCCGCCTGCAACCGGAGGTGGAGCGGCCGGTCTTCCCCGACTATGACCTCAGCCTGCAATACCGGGTGATGGAAACCCTCAGTGAACAGACCGACATTCCCGCCCCCACCATGCACGGCCTGGAACTGGACACCACGGTGCTCGGTGTGCCTTTTTACATCATGAAGAAAACCGAAGGCCGCATTCCCACCGATATGCCTCCCTATAATATGGATGGCTGGCTGATGCACGAAACCAGCCTGCAGCAACGCGAAAACCTGTGGAATGCCGGCCTCGACACCATGGCGCGTTTTCACCAACTCGATCACCGGGCACTGGGCTTTGATTTTATGGATCAGCCCGAACTGGGCGGCACTCCACTGCAACAACAGCTCCAGTACTGGCGCAACTACCACGACTGGGCGATGGAGGGTCGCCAACACGAAATCTGTATCGAGGCCCTTGACTGGCTGCAAGACAATCAACCGGCTGCTGAAATGACCCGCCTGTGCTGGGGCGACTCCCGCATTGGCAATATTATTTTTAGCGAAGACTGCTCCGCCGTCGCGGCGGTTCTGGACTGGGAGATGGCGGTATTGGGAAACCCGGTTCAGGACCTGGCCTGGTACTGCTATATCGACAACACCTTCGCCGAGGGGCTGGGCATGCCCCGGCTGGAAGGCCTGCCCTCCTATGAAAGCACCGTCGCACGCTGGCAGGCGGCCACCGGTTACCCGGTCGACGATTTCGAGTATTACACGGTATTCGCCGGCATGCGCTATGGGCTCATCCTCTCTCGCATCATGCTCGCCACCGGCCAGGAATCGGAAATCCACAACAATTTCGCCTGCCAATTGCTGGCCAAAACCCTCGCAGCCAGCAATTGTTGAATCCACGTTAGTCTTGTATTGGAACCGATACAGCCTTTACACTGCTGCGACTCGCAAGAACGCTGTCGATCCAACATTGAGGATATGGTTTGTCATCACTATACGAGCGCCGTCTGGCTGCGCTGGCTAATGCTGAAAACGCTCAACTTCTGGCGGGCGTCCAGCGCGGCATAGAGAAGGAGAGCCTGCGGATCACCCCGCAGGGCCACCTCGCGCAGACCGCCCACCCCGAAAGCCTGGGCTCAGCGCTCTGCCACCCCTATATCACCACAGATTACTCCGAAGCATTAATGGAGTTCATCACCCCTGTGTTCACCGATATAGACCGTGCCCTGGGCACCCTGGACGACATCCACCGCTATGTTTACCACAACATAGGTGACGAATTTCTGTGGGCGGCCAGCATGCCCTGTGTGCTGGAAGGGGAGGAGAATATCCCGGTGGCTCGCTATGGCACGTCCAATGTGGCGCGCATGAAAACGGTTTACCGCTATGGCCTGGGCCATCGCTACAGTCGCCTGATGCAAACCATTGCGGGCATTCACTACAACTTCTCCATGCCCGATAACTTTTGGCCGCTGGCCCAGCAAATAGACGGCGATACCGGCGATCTGCAAGATTACATCACTGATCGCTACCTGGGATTGATACGCAGTTTCCGCCGCCACTCCTGGCTTCTGATCTACCTGTTCGGCGCATCACCCGCGGTTTGCAGCAGCTTTTTGCGCAAAAACACGCAGCACAATCTCATCCCCTTCGATGAAAAATCAAAGAGCCTGCACAGCCCCTACGGCACGTCCCTGCGCATGGGCGACCTGGGTTATTCGAGCGATGCCCAGAAAAACCTGTCCATCTGCTATAACACCCTCGACAGCTATATTGAGACCCTGCGAGATGCGATCACCCAGTCACACGAGGAGTACGAGGCCATCGGCCTGGGCGATAACGGGCACCAGAAACAGCTGAACACCAGCCTCCTGCAAATCGAAAACGAGTTTTACAGCTCCATTCGGCCCAAGCGGGTGGCCCGGTCCGGTGAAACAGCACTGGGAGCACTGCGGAGAGGGGGCATAGAGTACATAGAAGTGCGCTGCGTTGACGTGAACCCGTTCCAGCCCCTGGGTATCGACGCCGACCAGATACGATTCCTCGATAGCTTCCTTATCTATTGCCTGCTGACCGACAGTGAGCTGTGCAATGACGCGGACGGCGAGCGGATCGCCGAAAATATGCAGCGGGTGGTCAACCGGGGCCGCGAGCCCGGACTTCAGTTGATCACTGTGGCCGGGGAGGTTCCGATGGTGGAACTCGCAGAGCAACTGCTGACGCCTATGCGCGAGATTGCCAGCGCCCTGGACAGGGCCAACGGAGGGGATAAATACACCGCAAGCCACGCGCAACAACAGCAGAAAATGGAGCATCCTGAACTGACTCCTTCAGCGCAAATTCTGCAACAGATGGCTGACCAGGATGAGCCATTTTTCCGTCTCGCCATGAATGCCAGCGAGCGCTGGGCGCAAGAATTTCGCCAACGCCCCCTCGAGCCAGAACGCCTGCGGCACTTCGAACAGGCATCACGGGAATCCCTGGCGCAGCAGAAGGAACTGGAAGAAGCTGAAACCATCGACTTCAAAACCTACCTGGATAATTATTTCAGACAGTACGAGGCGCTGTAGGCTGGGGCCTGTCCAATGAATTTTCTCGCCCATTTTCACCTGGCATGGCCAGAAGAACTGCTGGTTGTCGGTGGTCTGGAAGGTGACTTCCACAAGGGTCCCCTGCCCGGCCGTTTGGCGGCAGAGCTGCTGGCCGGCGTCAGGCTGCACCGGGCCATTGATGCCTACACCGACAGCCATCCGGTTGTTGCCGGGCTGCGCCGGGAATTCCCTCCGCAACTGCGCCGCTATGCCGGTATTGTTATCGATCTCTGCTTTGATTATTTCCTGGCGCGGCAATGGACATCCTACTGCGAGGTCCCGCGCGCTGACTTTAGCGCCGCGGTCTACCGCATGCTGGACAAACACTCGCCGGCACTCAGCAGTGGCGCCGCGCAGATGGCATCACGCTTACAGCAACACGATATTCTCAATCGCTACCAGCACTGGGAGATGATTACCGCCGCCGCCCAGCGCATCGGCCAACGCCTGCGTCACGACAACCCGCTGGCGGCAATGGATGAATTGACACGACCCCTGCTACCGAAAATCGGCCTCGCCTTTGAGGCCTTTTATCCCGATCTTGTTCATTTCAGCAGCCACAGTGTTAAGCTCGCCCGGACCACCCAAGGAACCCATTGATGAAGTCGCTTCCCTCACCACGAGTCTGCAACTGGCTGCTCGCCGGTCTCTGCATTCTGGCGCTGATGATTGTGTACTACCTCGATGGCATACTCGGGCTGGAGCCCTGCCCACTGTGCATGACACAGCGTTTGTTTGTGGTCGGCAGCGGCATATTCTCCCTCATTGCGGCTATTCATGGACCCGGTGTTTTCGGACGCCGTGTGTATGCCTCCCTGGCTGCACTGTTCGCGGGGGTTGGCTGGGCGGTAGCGGCCCGACATGTGTGGATACAACACCTGCCGCCGGAACAGGTACCGGCCTGCGGGCCGGGCCTGCAATATATGCTGGAAACCCTTCCCTTCAGCGAGACACTGGAACTGGTACTAATGGGCGATGGTAACTGCGCCGAGGTCCTGTGGACATTTCTCGGCCTGAGCATTCCGGAGCAGGCTCTGTTACTATTCAGTGCAATGCTTGTCGCCAATCTCTGGCAAGTCTGGCGCAAATAATTGCTCTGCTGGAAAACTGATTATGCTGGATAACTGCAAGGACAATCGGGAACGCTGGCAGGCTGTAGAGGGCCTGCTACAGAGCTGGTTGAAAGAGCGCCGCGACGTGCTGGTCAAGTACACCACAATCGCCGCCATACGGGAAAGCCGTGCCGACAGGCCGCCACTGGAATTCGGCTTACAGGGTTTGTGCCAGGTGCTGGTGGACTATGTTTCCGCGGGCCATTTCGAGATATTTCACGAGCTGATCCGGGAGGCCGAAGCTTTTGCCGACGGCAGCGACAAACTGGCGAATGAGCTCATCCCAAGCATCGGCGATACCACCGAGGTTATCCTGGGGTTTGACGAGAAATATGTGTCAGCGGCAGATCACCCGGAATCCCTGGGTGCCGACCTCTCCCTGCTCGGAGAAGTACTGGAGTCACGATTCCAACTGGAGGACCGCCTGATTGCAGTCCTCCACCGAAGTCACGCCAGCAGCCAGACAGCCCCTGCCTGAGGCCGTGGTTAATCGGTAACCGCTGAGGGCTCTTCCGTAGCCGCTGAAGGCTCTTCCGTAGCCGCTGAAGGCTCTTCCGTAGCCGCTGAAGGCTCTTCTTTCTGCTCTGACGGTGCTATTTGGATCAACTCAACATCAAAGATCAGGGTGGAGTTGGGGCCAATCGATCCACCGCCACCGCCGGCGCCATAAGCCAGATCCGCCGGGATATATAACTGCCACTTGGAGCCTGTAGGCATCAGTTGCAGGGCCTCGGTCCATCCGGGAATAACCTGGCTCAAGACAAAAGATACTGTGCTGCCGCGAGTGTAGGAGCTGTCAAATTCCGTGCCGTCCAGCAAGGTTCCGCGGTAGTGCACTTCTACGGTATCGGTTGCCTTGGGCTTGGGGCCCTCACCCATGGTCTCGACCTTGTACTGCAGGCCGCTTTCAAGGCTAACCACACCTTCAACTTCAGCATTTTTCATCAGGAAGGCAGCCCCGGCATTGGCATTTTCATCAGCGACCACACTCGCTGCCGCCGTACGCCCAGCAGTTTGCTTTTCCTGGTATGCCTGCATCTCCTGGCCAATTTCTTCCTGGCTGAGCAGCGGCTCAATGCCATCAAAGGCATGCTGTAATCCCAGCCCAAAAGCCGCCACATCCAGGGGTATGCCGTCTGCCTTCAATCGCTCGCCAAGGCCAAAGGCGATGCCATAGCTAAGCCGCTCCTCGGTGGTATCCAGGGCAACGGCTGGCGCCGCGTCTACTGCATCAGTACTGCTGTCTTGCTGTCCGCAGGCTGCCAGCATCGCCAGCAGTGCCAGCGAAAAATTCAATTTCTTCATTATTCATTCCAGGTCAAATGGTACGGGGGCGTAATTCTACTATTCATCAGGGGCGGCTTGCCAGTCGCGAGGCAAATACCAATGTCACAGAAATCAACTCCCCAAATCTGCAATTTCCGATGGCTATGCTACATTGTAGATAATCCAGTTTGGTAACCAGGTGACAGCAGCGGAGGGAGGCAGGCAATATGCAAGACACCGACTCCCGGGGCCCGGGCCCGCTGCGCGTTATACCTCGCACGCATTCGCGCAGTGTCCTTATCGCCAATGCCAAAGGCGGCTGCGGCAAGACAACCCTGGCCACCAATCTGGCAGCCTATTTTGCCAACCGGGGCCGGGCCACGGCGCTTATGGATTTCGACCCCCAGGGTTCCAGCGCCTACTGGCTCAAGCTGCGACCAGAATCGGCCGCGCCCGTTTGCGGAATATCGGTATTCGGTCAGCCGGAGCACAACCAGACCAGCAGTTTTCGCCGCCGCCTGCCATGGGGCATAGAGCGCGTGGTGGTGGATTCACCAGCGGGACTTGCGGGCACCGAACTCTACCATCGGATCAGCGAGGCCGACCTGGTGGTGATACCCATTTTGCCCTCGCCCCTCGACATTCACGCGGCAACCAACTTCATTCGCGACATCCGGCTCACCGGCTGCCTGCGCGAAGGCAACAAGCAGATATTGGCCATCGCCAACCGTGTGCGC
>Ga0114949_10001978_pt1 | contig 12623 bp, 7 predicted proteins | sample N074metaG_FD_83505 | JGI IMG/M metagenome (GOLD analysis project Ga0114949, IMG submission 83505) | Deep subsurface microbial communities from Kermadec Trench to uncover new lineages of life (NeLLi) - N074 metaG | ecosystem: Environmental > Aquatic > Marine > Ocean trench > Sediment | place... | reverse complement strand
GATATCCACCTGGTCGCAAACCTCGTCGAATATCACGACGCGGTAGCCTTCCATCGCCGCCTGCAAAGCACAGATCGGGTCGATCTCGGTGATCAGGACCGTGGCGCCCAGCCCCCGCAGTGACTGTGCACAGCCCTTCCCAACGTCGCCGTAACCGCAAACGACCACAGTCTTGCCTGCGATCATTACATCTGTGGCACGTTTGATGCCATCAACCAGTGATTCGCGGCAACCGTACAAATTATCGAATTTGGATTTCGTTACCGAGTCGTTAACATTGAATGCCGGACACTTGAGCGTCCCCTCTTTTTGCATGTCGTAAAGGCGTTTCACACCGGTCGTCGTTTCCTCTGACAGTCCCTTGATGTTTTTCATCAGCTGCGGGAACTTGTCGTGTAGCAACAGCGTCAGGTCGCCGCCGTCGTCCAGGATCATGTTGGGCTGCCAGCCGTCCGGCCCGCTGATCGTCTGTTCGACACACCACCAGTACTCTTCTTCGGTTTCGCCTTTCCACGCGAACACAGGGACGCCGGACGCTGCAATGGCTGCCGCGGCATGGTCCTGGGTCGAGAAGATGTTGCAGGATGACCAGCGAATATCGGCGCCGAGTTCCCGCAATGTCTCGATCAGGACGGCTGTCTGAATCGTCATGTGCAGGCATCCCGTCAGCCGCGCACCAGCAAGCGGCTTATTCGCTCCATATTCTTCGCGCAGGGCCATGAGGCCCGGCATTTCCGTTTCCGCTATCGCTATTTCCTTGCGGCCCCATTCAGCCAGCGAAATATCGGCGACTTTGTAATCCTGTTTTTGCAGGGCAACGGCTTCGCTGCTCATAGTCGGCTCCTGATGTTTAGGCTGCGACCGCGCCGCGCAAGGCATCTGCCTTGTCGGTGCGTTCCCAGCTGAAGTCAATGTCTTCCCGGCCGAAATGCCCGTAGGCAGCGGTCGGTTTGTAAATAGGCCGGATCAGATCGAGCATCTGCAAAATCCCGTAAGGCCGCAGGTCAAAGTTTTCACGGATCAGAATCGTCAGTTTTTCTTCACTGACCTTGCCCGTGCCAAACGTCTGGACGCTGATCGAAGTCGGCTCGGCAACACCAATCGCGTAGGCGACCTGGATTTCGCAACGATCGGCGAGACCGGCTGCGACGATGTTCTTGGCGACATAACGGCAGGCATAGGCGGCGGACCGGTCGACCTTCGACGGATCTTTGCCTGAGAACGCGCCGCCACCATGTCGTGCGGAACCGCCGTAAGTGTCGACGATGATCTTGCGGCCGGTCAATCCGCAATCGCCCATTGGGCCGCCGATCTCGAAGCGCCCGGTCGGGTTAATGTGATAGCGCGTCTTGTTGCTGATCCAACCAGCCGGAAGGACCGGCCTGATGATCTCGTCCATTACGCCTTCGCGCAGATCTTTCATGCTGACCTCGGCATCGTGTTGTGTCGACAGGACGACGGCATCGATAGCGACAGGTTTTTCGTTTTCGTAGACAAACGTGACCTGGCTTTTTGCGTCCGGCCGCAGCCACGGCAGAATTCCGGCTTTGCGAACCTCGGCCTGGCGCTTGACGAGGCGGTGCGCATAGGTAATCGGGGCCGGCATCAGGACCTCGGTTTCATTGGTCGCATAACCAAACATAAACCCCTGGTCCCCGGCGCCCTGGCTCTCCTCATCCTCGCGATCGACGCCGCGAGCGATATCGGGTGATTGCTTGCCGAGTGCGTTCAATATGGCGCAGGAGGCACCGTCAAAACCCATCTTGGAATCGTCGTAGCCGATCTCCAGTACCGTTTCGCGCACCAGGTGCTCGATGTCTACCCAGGCTTCTGTTGTCACTTCGCCTGCGACGATCACCATGCCGGTCTTGACCATGGTTTCGCAGGCGACGCGTGCTTGCGGATCCTGTTCAATGATGGCATCGAGGATGACATCGGAAATCTGGTCGCATATTTTGTCAGGATGACCCTCGGAAACGGATTCCGAGGTAAACAGGTACGAATGACTCATTTGATATAGTGTGTTGTGGTTATTAAGAACCGATGATTGTACCTTACAGTTCGCACGCTGCACCATGCGCGATTTTGCATCAAATGCTGCAACTCGCTCGCAGAATGTACCACTACCCGCAAATGCTTAGGCAATCTCGCTTGCGGCATGCAGCCTAAACAGGGAAAATGCGCGGCGTCAGGGGTGCCCATCCACCCCGGAACTCTCTCAATTTAACGATAAGACCAGGCCGCAAAGGTCCACGACAGATACATGGCACAACAAACCAGCCGTTCGACTGCTGCCGGCCAGCCAGCCCGGCGAGATCTTGCCAACGCGATTCGCGCACTCAGTATGGATGCCGTCCAGGCCGCCAACTCCGGTCATCCCGGCATGCCCATGGGCATGGCTGACATTGCCGAGGTGCTTTGGAATGATTATCTGAAGCACAACCCGGGGCACCCGGAATGGTGGGACCGCGATCGCTTCGTCCTATCGAACGGCCACGGCTCGATGTTGCTGTACAGCCTGCTGCATCTATCGGGGTATCCACTCCCGATGGACGAGATTCGCCAGTTCAGGCGATTAGGGTTTAGAACGGCCGGTCATCCGGAACGCGCACGGGAATTGTCCATAGAAACCACCACCGGACCGCTGGGACAGGGCCTGACCAATGCTGTGGGCATGGCGCTCGCGGAGAAAATGTTGGCAGCAACGTTCAACCGGCCAGGCCACGAGATCGTCAATCACCGTACCTGGGTGTTTCTCGGCGACGGTTGCCTCATGGAGGGCATTTCTCATGAGGCCTGTTCATTCGCCGGGACCCTGAAACTCGGCAAGCTCATCTGCCTGTATGATGACAATAATATTTCTATCGATGGCGAGGTCGGTGGCTGGTTCACTGATGACACTGCAGGTCGATTCGAAGCGTACGCCTGGCAGGTTATCGATAACGTCGACGGGCATGACAGCGGCGCAGTCGCTGCAGCAATCGATCAGGCGCTGGCCGACACCGAACATCCTTCACTCATTTGCTGCAAAACAATCATTGGATTTGGCGCACCCAATAAGCAGGGCACGGCAAGCACACATGGCGCACCACTCGGCGACGAAGAAATTCAGGCGAGCCGTGCGGAGCTGGGCTGGGAGTCTCCGCCCTTCGAAATACCGGAAAAAATTCTCGAAGGCTGGAATGCCATCGATCGTGGTGCCCGCTACGAACAGGACTGGGTAGACAGGTTTGCAGCGTACCGGGAAGTGCATCCGCAGCTCGGCCGGGAATTCGAACGTCGTATGAAGGGTGAGCTGCCTGACGGCTGGAACGAATTTGCCGGCAAGGCGATCGCAGAGATCAGCGCTGCCGGCGCCGACATGGCGACGCGCAAGGCGTCACTGATGGCATTGAATGCATTTGCGCCAGCACTGCCGGAACTCGTCGGCGGATCGGCCGATCTGACCGGTTCCAACCTGACAGAGTACGAAGGTTCGACCGTGATCAGCGGTGACGATGCATCCGGGAATTACCTCCACTTCGGGGTGCGCGAGTTTGGCATGTCGGCGATAGGTAATGGTCTTGGACTCCACGGTGGCGTGATTCCCTATTCGGGCACTTTCCTGACGTTCTCGGACTACGCGAGAAATGCGCTGCGGATGGCGGCCCTGATGGAACTGCAGAACATATTTGTCTACACCCATGATTCGATCGGTCTCGGTGAAGACGGTCCGACCCATCAGCCGGTCGAACACGTGGCAAGTCTTCGCATCATGCCGAACATGCGTGTCTGGCGGCCCTGTGACGCCGTGGAGACGGCGATCGCGTGGCGCGATGCCATCGAGCGCAGGGACGGGCCAACGAGCCTCGTGCTGACGCGGCAGAGCGTGCCGCACCAGGACAGAAGCGAGAGCCAAATCGCGGAGGTCGCCCGTGGTGCCTATGTGCTCAAGGATTCAGTGGGTGAACCCGATATCATCTTGATCGCCACCGGGTCCGAGGTTGCGCTGGCGACCGGCGCCGCCGCCGAGCTCGTCGCGGACGGCATCAAGGCGCGTGTGGTCTCGATGCCGTGCACGGATTTGTTCGAGGCACAAAGCGATGCATACAAAGAACAGGTGCTGCCATCCGGCGTGAGCCGGCGGGTGGCAATCGAGGCCGGCGTCAGCGACGGCTGGTATAGATACGTCGGTCAAAGCGGGCGGATCGTAGGCCTTGACCGCTTCGGCGCGTCTGCGCCTGCAGACGTGCTGTTCGAGCACTTCGGCTTCTCGGTCGGAAACGTAGTGAAAATAGCCAGGGAGTTACTGGCAACTTAATCGGGCCGGCCCTGCCGGCGAACTTGAATCAGGAGATATCAATGACGATCAAGGTAGGCATTAACGGTTACGGACGCATCGGTCGCAACATACTGCGCGCGCTGTACGAAGGCGACAAGCGCTCCGAGATCGAGATCGTCGCCGTTAATGATCTGGGTGACGCCAACACGAATGCCCATTTGACGCGGCGCGATACGGCGCATGGCAGATTTCCGGGCAGCATAACCGTCGATGGCGATTATATGGTCGTCAACGGTGACAAAATCCGCGTGCTTGCCGAACGTGACCCGTCACAATTGCCATGGGGCGAGCTTGGCGTCGAGATTGTTTTCGAGTCAAGCGGATTTTTCAGAAGCAGGGAAGCGGCGTCAAAGCACATCGCAGGCGGTGCGAAGAAAGTCATCATTTCGGCACCGGGCAGCGGCGAAGTGGACGCAACAATCGTTTATGGCGTCAATCACGACACGCTGAAGAGCAGTCACACGGTGATATCCAATGCTTCGTGTACGACCAATTGTCTTGCGCCGCTGGTCAAGCCCTTGCATGACAAGATCGGCGTGCAGCACGGCATCATGACGACGATACATGCCTACACGAACGACCAGGTGCTGACGGACGTATATCATAAAGATCTGCGCCGCGCCCGTTCTGCAACGATGTCACAGATCCCGACAAAAACCGGCGCTGCTGAGGCGGTCGGACTGGTGCTGCCGGAACTCGCCGGTCGACTTGACGGCTTTTCGATGCGTGTTCCAACGATCAATGTTTCAGTGGTCGATCTGACTTTTGTCGCCGAGCGCGAAACCAGCATCGACGAAATCGATTCGGTCATGCGCGAGGCGAGCGAAGGCGACCTGAAGGGTGTGCTCGCCTATAACGACGAGCCGCTGGTGTCGATCGACTTCAATCATGACCCGGCATCAGCGACCTACGATGCGGGCCTTACCAAGGTCATGCAGGGCACGCTCGTCAAGGTCTGCGCCTGGTACGATAACGAGTGGGGATTCTCCAGTCGCATGCTCGACACCGCGCTGGCTTTATACAACGCGAAATAACCGCCGGACGGATCGGGTTGCTCTGATATGCCGGTGATCGAAATGCGCGACCTCGATCTTGCGGGCAGGCGCGTGCTCATTCGTGAAGATCTCAATGTCCCGCTCAGGGACGGTCAGATCACGAGTGATATAAGGGTCCGTGCCGCGTTGCCGACGATTCGTGCCGCGCTTGAGGCTGGTGCGGCTGTCATGCTGATGTCTCATCTTGGTCGTCCCCGGGAGGGTGAGCCTTCGACGGAGCTCTCTCTGGCCCCCGTGGCCTTGCGATTATCCGAATTGCTCGGCATGCAGGTGCCACTCGTTAGCGGGTGGATCGACGGTGTTGAGGTCGAACCGGGCAAGGCCTGTCTGCTTGAAAACGTCCGCTTCCTGAAGGGTGAGAAAGGGTGCGCTGATCGATTGTCGAAACGCATGGCGGCTCTCTGCGATGTTTTCGTCATGGATGCTTTCGGTACGGCGCATCGGGCGCATGCCAGCACCGTCGGTGTTGCCAGGTTTGCACCCGTAGCCTGCGCAGGGCCACTGCTGTCAGGGGAGCTTGCAGCCCTCCGTCAGGCGCTTGACGATCCGCAAAGGCCAGTGGTCGCGATCGTAGGCGGATCGAAAGTGTCGACCAAGCTGACTGTACTGGAAGCACTTGCCGGGATGGTTGATCAGTTGATCGTAGGTGGTGGCATTGCCAATACGTTTATCGCCGCCGCCGGTCACAACGTTGGCAAATCGCTGTACGAAGCTGGCATGCTCGACCTGGCCACGGAGCTTGCAAACAATACTGATGACCGTGCCGGGATTCCGCTGCCGGTTGACGTCGTCGTCGCTTCTGAATTGTCGGCGGATGCGATCGCCACTACCAAGACCGTTAATGACGTCACCGATGACGAATTAATACTGGATATCGGGCCGCAGACGACGAAGCTGTTTGCCGAAATTATTGCGAACGCAGGCACGATTATCTGGAACGGTCCGCTCGGCGTATTCGAATTCGATCAGTTTGCCGAGGGCACCAAAAAACTCGCTGAGGCAATCGCCGCAAGTTCCGCGTTTTCGGTTGCCGGGGGTGGCGATACGCTGGCAGCGATCGACAAATATGGTGTCGCCGACGGTATTTCGTACATCTCAACCGGCGGCGGTGCGTTCCTGGAATTTGTGCAGGGCACGCAGCTACCGGCGGTTGCCATTCTCGAACAACGAGCGGCTTCAGCCGCGAATGGCCCGAACCCGGTTCAGGGCTCGTCGTTCTAGGACGTCCTGTCGTTGGTTCGGGCATCCTGCCCTCAGCCGTTGATTCGCTGCATCCCTGCAGCTCACCCTTCGGGCGCCTTCGCTACGCTCAGGCGTCCAAATCGTCTGTCCTGACGATTTGTCGGGCCAACGCCTCGGCGTTGCCCAAAATCGCTCCCGGCGATTTTGTCGCGACATTAGTGCGTCCCTGCACACAAAGCCCCTCCTACAGGTGCCAATAGCAGGCATGTGGGAGCGGCTTCAGCCACGATTCCAATGCAGATCCCGACCGATGGTCAACCGTTCGCGACCGCCCAGGGGCCGGTAATTGCCACCGTCATGCCCCGTTCCTGGATATTGACGAAAAGAGTCGCCCCGTCAGGCGAGAAACATACGCCTGCCAGCTCTGAATTGGTATAGGCGTTGTCGGCGACCGGATAGTGCGTGCCGTCCGTTCGCAGTCCGACCAGACCGCAATGTCCGGCAGTGTCTTCACAGACGATCAGGTCGCCCCAGGGGCTCATCGTGAGATTATCCGCATGCCGCAGCAGGCTGTCACTGGTGGATTCCGCCAGTAAAGCGAGGCGACCGGGATTGTCGGCCTCCGCAGGTGTCCCCTCGGCCGGGCTTGGACGATAGTTAAACACCTGGCCGAGGCGCAATCTGCCGCCTATGGTTGCGGTCATAAAAAATTCGCCGTCCGCGTAACACAGTCCTTCGCCGCGAGCGAAAATGGTGGCACCTTTTTCGCGGCCGCGAAAACGCAGATCATTTTCGGCAACATCCGGTTCATCCAGGTCTACCCAGGCTGTGTCGAGCCAGGTTCCAGGATTCAGCTGTTGCCCGCCGGTCCAGTTCCGGGTGTCGAAATCCGGCATGCCCCTGATCGCCAACGCCTGCAATCGGCCGCCCTCGTGCAGTTCGCCCGGCACCTTCGGAATGAATCGATACAACAAACTCTGATGACGGTCTTCGGTCATGTAGACGATGCCTGTCGCCGGGTTGACTGCCGCGGCTTCGTGTTCGAAACGGCCCATATCCTTCAATGGCAGAGGATCCGCCAGCCCGTCATCAGCGGCGCGCACCTCAAAAACGTAGCCGTGTTTTTTCTCACGGTTCACGACTGCGCCCCATTCGAAATTCGAACCAGGGTCACGGAATATTTCTTCACACGACAACCAGCTTCCCCAGGGGGTCGGGCCGCCGGCGCAATTGATTTCAGTGCCCGCGAGGCTCAGATGGATGCGTTTTCTCTGCCGCTCTTTGGGGTCGTAAACAATCGTAGTCGTCCCCCCGGTACCGGGCGTGATGCCTTTCCCGACGTCATACACCCTGGACCGATCGATTCTGTCGAGGCGCTTCGCCTGCGCACCGAACGCGCCGAATCGCTGCACCCGCGCCGGGTTTTCATGATTACAGACAAGCAGGACAGAGCCGTCCTTACCCTGGAATGCCGCCATGCCGTCATGCCGGGCTGGAACCAGCAAGCCGTCGTCCATTTCCTCGCCGTGCCGCGAGATAACCCGGTAGGAAAAATTTTGCGGCAAATCGAGAATGCCATTCGGATCAGGCCGTAATTTGCCGAAGCCGGCGTAGGACGCCGTTTTGGCCATTGCCGTACTGGCAGCCGGGATGGTGGCTGCGACAATAATTGTCTGTAAAAAGCGGCGGCGATTGAGCATAGGTAGTTTCTTGTATTCCGGTGAATGCTGTTAGGACAGGGCACAAGCTTACCTGTATTGGCTGCAGAGTACATAAGGAAAGACCACAGCGGCAGCAACCGCCCATCCCGCAGAGTCCGCTTCGCAGCCATGCGGATTTATGAGATGGGCCCTGGTTTCCTGTGCAATAATCGCGCCCATGCTGCGCAGGACAAAAATTATTGCGACGCTTGGGCCGGCTACCGACGATGCGAAAACGCTCCACGAGATGATCGATGCCGGCCTGGATGTGGCCAGGCTCAACTTTTCGCACGGTGATCACGACGCGCAGCGAAAGCGTCTGAAATTACTGAGGGAAGTCGCCGCTGATTGCGGCAGGTTCGTCGGCGTCATCGGCGATTTGCAGGGCCCTAAAATCCGCGTAAAACGATTCGAAAACAGCAAGGTCACGTTGTCCAAGGGCGACCAATTTTTCCTCGATTCTTCCCTTGGCGACAACGCGGGCAACAAAGACGGAGTTAGTGTTGCCTACGATGACCTGCACCAGGATGTTGCGGCAGGTGATGTGCTTCTGCTCAATGACGGGCAAATCACATTGCGGATAGACAGCATTGAGGGCACCCGGGTTTACACGATCGTCATTATTGGTGGCGTGCTGTCGGATCACAAGGGCGTCAATCGCCAGGGCGGCGGATTGTCGGCGCCGGCGCTGACCGAAAAAGACCGCGATGACATTCGCTTCGCAGCGGAATCGGGCATGGACTTTATCGCGGTGTCATTCGTGCGCAGTGCGGCCGACGTCGAGGAGGCCCGCTCGCTTTCCGAGGCTGCCGGCGGGAACGGCAAAGTGATCGCCAAAATTGAACGGGTCGAAGCGCTGGACTGCATCGATGAGATTATTGATGTCGCTGACGTCGTTATGGTTGCACGCGGTGACCTCGGTGTCGAAATGGGCTACGCCGAGCTGACAGGCATGCAAAAACGCATCATTCGCCTTACTCGCCACAAAAACAAGGTTGCGATCACGGCGACGCAGATGATGGAGTCAATGATCACTAGCCCGATTCCAACCCGTGCGGAAGTTTCGGACGTCGCGAATGCTGTCATGGATGGCACCGATGCGGTAATGCTGTCAGCCGAAACTGCGATCGGCGAATATCCGGTCGCCGTCGTGACTGCGATGAGCAATGTTTGCAAAGGCGCGGAGAAACACTTGCTGGCCACAGGCCGCACCACCCATCGGCTCGACGACAGGTTTGACGAGGTTGATGAAGCCATTGCGATGGCAGTCATGTACACAGCGAATCATCTGAACGTCAAGGCGATCATCGCTCTCACGGAATCCGGTTCGACGACGCTCTGGATGTCGAGAATCAGGTCCGATATTCCGATCTACGCGTTTACACCGCACGATGCGACCAGCCGCCGGGTTACATTGTACCGGGGCGTCTACCCGGTATCTTTCCAGATCGTACATACAGATCCTCGCCGGCTATACCGCGATATTTTCTCCACGCTCCTGTCAAACGAGCTCGTCGACGAAGGTGATCTGGTCATTTTCACCAAGGGTGACCTGAGCGGCGTATCCGGTAGCACCAATTCGATGAAGATCATCAGCGTCAACTCATCCATATGAACCTTGTGAGCAAGTCATGCGATTCCTGAAACGGCTTGTTACCTGGTCTGTGGTTTTGCTTGTGGCCGTGGCGCTTGCGGGCTATCTCACCTTGCGCGGGAGCCTGCCGCAACTCGACGGTCGCCTGCTTGTCGATCATATTCGCGACGCCGTCCTGATCGAACGTGATGCAGCCGGCATCCCGGTGATTACGGCCCGCAATCGCAGTGATCTTGCCTTCGCGACCGGCTTCGTTCACGGTCAGGACCGGTTTTTCCAGATGGACCTGAGCCGCTGCCGCGCCGCGGGCGAACTCGCCGAGCTTTTTGGAGCGGTTGCTCTGCCGCTCGATAAACGAAATCGTCTGCACAGATTTCGCAACCGCGCCCGCGCAATTTCCGCAGGCCTGGCGTCTTTTGATAGTGAAGTGATTGCGGCCTATTCCGCCGGTGTTAATGCCGGGCTGCAATCCTTAAGTGCCAGACCTTTCGAATACTTTCTATTGCGCTCGACACCGCAACGATGGGAACCCGAGGACTCGCTTCTCGTGGCCTACAACATGTTCCTGGAACTCAATGACGACCGTGCGAACCGTGATGCACGCCGGGGACTCGCTCACCGGGTCCTGCCGCAAGCCCTGTTCGACTTCCTGTATCCGGATGGTACGAGCTGGGATGCGCCGATGCAGGGCGCTTCGAGACCGTCGTTGCCGCCACCGCAAACGTCTGGATTGCCGGTGGCGGAATCGGTCCAGTCGGCAGCGAATCACCCGTTCACGGAGGTTGCTGAACCATTTATGGTTGGCAGCAATAACTGGGCGGTTGCAGGGGCGCTCACCGATTCGGGTCGCGCCATCGTTGCGAACGACATGCATCTTGGAATAACGACCCCGAGTGTTTTTTACCGTGCGCGCCTGATCGTCGATGGCGAGGTGCCGCGCGATCTCAACGGCATAACATTGCCGGGCGTCCCCTTGCTCGTTGCCGGCAGCAACGGACACATTGCCTGGGGCAATACCAACAGCTATGGCGACTGGAGCGATGCGGTGATCGTGCGGCCCGGCGCTGCGCCGGGAACCTATCTCACTCCGCAGGGGCCGCGAAAATTCACCATTTACAGAGAGACGATCCAGGTCAAGGGCGGAGACCCTGAAGAGATGCTGGTTCGCGAAACCATATGGGGTCCGGTGCTGAGAAATGATGCATATGCGGATTCCTTGCTGGCTGTCAGTTGGCTGGCGCACAAAGCGCAAGCGGTAAACCTGCGTGGGCTGGACCTGGAACTGGCGGACAGCGCCGAGGACGCCCTGCAGATCGCGAATCGCATCGGCATGCCGCCGCAGAACTTTGTCGTCGGCGATGCCGCCGGAAATATCGGTTGGACGATCGCCGGGCGAATCCCGATTCGCTCAGAGTTCGATCCGGCGTTACCGGTTGATTGGAGTCGTTCTGGCGGCTGGACGGGCTGGCTGGCCGCCGAGCAATATCCGCGCATCCTGAACCCGGACTCGAAACGTATCTGGACCGCGAATGCGCGGGTAGTTGACCGCGACGCGCTGGCGAAAATCGGGGACGGCGGCTACGACCTGGGCGCAAGGGCGCGCCAGATTCGTGATGGATTGTTTGCCCGGCAGCGTTTCAGCCCGGCAGACATGCTGTCCATACAACTCGACGATCGCGCGCTGTTCCTTGTGCGCTGGCAGAGCCTGTTGCTGGAAACGCTGGATGCTGATGCGGTGCGGGACCACGCAGGGCGTCAGGAGTACCGGGACCTGGTCGAAAACTGGGAAGCGCGGGCAACTGCGGATTCCGTGGGCTATCGTCTCGTGCGGGCGTTTCGCACCGGCGTTCGCGAGCGTGTCTTTAACATGCTGATGCAGCCGGTCCGCGAGAAGTTTGGCAGCGACACGCGACTTCGCATTAGCAACCAGTTCGAAGCACCGCTGTGGACCATGATCAACGAGCAGCCGGGTCACCTGTTGTCTGCGCAGTATCCGAGCTGGCGGGCATTACTCATCGCCGCAGTCGACGAATCCTTGAGTTACTACCGCGAAAGTTATGCGGATTCCTTAAGTCAACGTACCTGGGGCGAACGCAACACGGCTGCAATCCGGCATCCGCTGAGCAGGGCGATGCCGTTCCTGGCGCGCTGGCTGGACATGCCGCGCGATTTACTGCCCGGCGATTCCAATATGCCACGGGTGCTGGGGCCTGCATTCGGTGCGTCTGAGCGATTTGCCGTCGCGCCTGGCGATGAGGCGAATGGCTATTTGCATATGCCTGCCGGGCAAAGCGGGCACCCGTTGTCTGATTATTACAGCCGGGGTCACGATGACTGGGTGGAGGGACGCCCCAGCGCATTTCTGCCGGGCGTATCAGTGCATACGTTGACCCTGATTCCCGCGGACAGTTAATTAAGGGGACAGTTTACTTAATTGTTCGCGAAGTAAAATCGTAATTCCTTTCTCCGTCAATTAAGTAAACTATCCCCTTAATTCCAGTAAACTGTCCCCAACTTCAAGGATTAACGGACACAGGAATGACAGACAGGAAATTCAAGGGCACTAACACCTACATAGCGACTGACGATCTGAAAATGGCGGTCAACGCGGCGGTGACCCTCGAGCGGCCTATTCTCATCAAAGGTGAACCCGGTACCGGTAAGACGCAGCTTGCGTTCGAAATTGCCGGAGCACTGGGCCGGCCTTTGATCGAGTGGCACATCAAGTCAACGACCAAGGCGCAACAGGGATTGTATGACTACGATGCGGT
>Ga0114949_10001977_pt1 | contig 12626 bp, 12 predicted proteins | sample N074metaG_FD_83505 | JGI IMG/M metagenome (GOLD analysis project Ga0114949, IMG submission 83505) | Deep subsurface microbial communities from Kermadec Trench to uncover new lineages of life (NeLLi) - N074 metaG | ecosystem: Environmental > Aquatic > Marine > Ocean trench > Sediment | place... | reverse complement strand
TCAGTTGTAGTCACAATGCCTGTTAATTTCCCGGAAGCGATTCAGGAATATTAGCATCGTCCTTATCTCGATTATTTTGAATAAAAAAAGCCGATCCAAATCCGGGACCGGCTTTCCTTTAATGACTTTTACTGACTAGAACTTTATACCAGCAGACAGCTGGAAAACACCATTCTTTAATTCAGCCGAAGTAAGAGCTGCAGCATTTAAATCAGACACACCAATATTGTATCTGGCATCAATCATTATTTTACTAATATCAAATCCAAGACCCAAAACGATAGACCAATCACCAGATTTGAACAAATCTTTAACAGCAACTGTGTTTCCATCTCCGAAATCAAACTCATCAATTCCATCAACAGCAGCAGTAGTTAAAATTCCATATTGAACTCCAGCCTGAAGATTAAGCAAAGGAATTAAACTGATCTTCGCCACCAATGGAATAAGAATATAAGATTGTTCGAGATTATGCTTAATCGAAGAAATAGTAAATTCCTGCCCTTGTTGAGTATAAAGTACATCCAATTGAACTGCAATAATTGGTAATTTCACCTGAAGAAATGGTCCCACATGCCAACCTGTGTAGCTGCTTGTCGCCTCAATTACCGGGTTGTCTCCAAATCCACTGATACTGGAAAAATTCACCCCGCCTTTCAGACCCCACTTTAGCAATTGAGCTTCAGCCTGGTTGGAAAGAATAAGTGCAACACCAATCAATGCAATCGTAAATATTTTTTTCATAGTTTTCGGTTTGTGTAAATACGTATTATTTGAGTTTTTATTATGCAAAGCAACAAAATAGTAACCGTTATCCGATAGAATATTCTTCAATTTTCGCGTGAATCGTTCTAAACCAATTGGTTATGTCTTCCATATCCTTCTCCATATCATCAGTAACTTTGAAAGGTTCACGTATCTTTATTTCCTTCAATTTGTAGTCAAATCCAACCATAATGATTGGGACATCCGCTTTCTTAGCTATGTGATAGAATCCTGTTTTAAGTTTGGAAACTTTCTTTCGCGTACCTTCAGGTGCTAATGCCAACTTAAACTTTTCATGAGAATTGAAAATATCAACAACAGCATCAACCATATTCGTATTTTTTGATCTGTTGACCGGATAACCGCCCATTCCCCGGAAAATCCAGCCAAATGGAAACTTGAACAACTCTGCTTTGCCTAGAAATTTTGTGCCTTTGATTTGAGAAATACTCCTGGCCAACAATCCCATGGGGAAGTCCCAATTGCTGGTATGAGGTGCCACAATTATGATGTATTTTTTAAGATCAGGAAAATTCCCTGTAAATTTCCAACCGATAATTCTATAAAATATGAAACGGGCAATTGGTCGGAACATCTAGTACAAATTTTCAATTATTTTGTCATCCACCATATTTGGAACGGTGACCTTTAATCCCGGAGACCGCTCCATTTCACGCTGAATGGCATCAACAGCACCTTTATTTCTTGCCCAGCTTCTTCTTGCAATTCCGTTGTTCACATCAAAAAATAACATTTTCTCTATCCGGGTATCTGCTTCTGCAGATCCATCCAAAAGCATCCCAAAACCACCGTTGATAACTTCTCCCCATCCAACTCCTCCTCCATTATGGATTGATACCCAGGTGGCACCCCTAAAGCTGTCACCAATGACGTTGTGTATGGCCATATCCGCAGTGAAAGCTGATCCATCGTAGATGTTGGAAGTTTCCCTGTAGGGAGAATCAGTACCAGATACATCATGATGATCCCTGCCCAGTACTATAAATCCAATTTCTTTATCTCGGACAGCCTTGTTGAATGCAGTAGCAATTTTCACTCGTCCTTCCGCATCGGCATATAATATCCTGGCCTGAGACCCCACAACCAATTTGTTTTCCTGAGCGGCTTTAATCCATCGTACGTTGTCGCCCATTTGCTGAGCAATGCTTTCGGGAGCAACTTCCATCATTTCCTCAAGTACTTTGGTTGCTATCTGGTCAGTTTTTGCAAGATCTTCTTCTTTCCCGCTTGTACAAACCCATCGAAATGGACCGAATCCGTAGTCAAAACACATTGGCCCCATGATATCCTGAACATAAGACGGGTACCTGAATTCTTTTCCACTTTCGTCCATAATATCAGCACCTGCCCGGGATGCTTCAAGTAAAAACGCATTTCCATAGTCAAAAAAGTAAGTACCTTTTGCCGTATGTCTATTTATTGCTTTTACATGTGCAACCAACGTATTTTGGACTTCTATTTTAAACTGATCCGGGTTGGAGGCCATCATTTCATTTGATTCTTCCAAAGTAAAACCTTGTGGATAATACCCTCCTGACCAGGGGTTGTGAAGAGACGTTTGATCGGATCCCAATTCGACAAATATTCCTTCTTCATCCAGCTTTTCCCACAGATCCACAATGTTTCCAACGAATGCAAAACTCACCACTTCATGACCAGCCTTGGCATCTTTGATCCGATTGATCAACTCTCCCAGGTCTTTAAAAAGCTCATCAACCCATCCTTGCTGGTGCCTTTTGGTTGCAGCCAGGGGATTTATTTCAGCAACAACGGTAATGCAGCCTGCAATGTTTCCAGCCTTTGGTTGTGCTCCACTCATACCTCCCAATCCAGAGGTTACAAACAGTTTACCTTCCAATCCTTCTCCATTTTTCGAAATCTTCCTTCCGGCATTTAATGCGGTGATGGTAGTTCCATGAATGATCCCTTGTGGTCCGATGTACATGTATGATCCTGCCGTCATTTGACCGTATTGCGTTACTCCTAAAGCGTTATACTTTTCCCAATCATCCTGTGATGAATAGTTGGGGATCATCATGCCATTGGTAACTATGACTCTGGGTGCCTCTTTCCCGGAAGGGAATATTCCCATTGGGTGACCTGAATAGATGTGCAATGTCTGTTCATCAGTAATCTCTGACAGGTACTTCATCGTGAGCAGGTATTGTGCCCAATTCTGAAATACGGCTCCATTTCCACCGTATGTAATCAACTCATGAGGGTGTTGGGCAATTGCCGGATCCAGGTTATTTTGAATCATGAGCATGATAGAAGCAGCCTGTTTTGATTTTGCCGGATAGTCATCAATGGGTCTGGCGTACATCTCATAGTCAGGACGGAAACGATACATATAGATCCTGCCGAATGTTTCCAGCTCTTTATGAAATTCAGTTGCGAGCTGCGAGTGGTGAACTGCTTTGAAATATCTAAGTGCGTTTCGCACAGCAAGTTTTTTTTCATCCTGATCCAGAATATCTTTCCTCCTTGGAGCATGGCTGATATCAGGATCAACCGGTTTTGTCTCAGGAAGCTCATCTGGAATTCCTGCTGCCACGACCAGTTTAAATTTATCGTTATCCATTCAGGTTGTTTTTGTACAGTGTAAGTTGCTTTTTAGCTTCTTCGTACCCCATTATAAATATCTCTTTTGCCCTTCTGAATTCAAATACCCCGGTACCTTTGATTCTACTTGGATCGATCAGAATATGACATTTTGATTTGGCTTCCTGCAAGCTTCCATTGATGGCAAGCAGCAAAGCACGCTCGATGATAAGTTTAAATCCCTTTCCACCAAAATTATCATCAATGTAGTTGCAATCCGAGCCAATAATAAGATTCTCTGACTTCACCGGCTCAAGAGGAAAATTATTTAATACGCCACCATCGATGTAGGTCTTACCATTATAACTAACAGGTTTGAAAACTGCTGGGATACAGCTGGAACACAAAATTGGATTTATGAGCTCCCCTGAATTGAAGTATTCGGTAACACCCAACTGAAGATTTGTTGCAGCAACAGTAAGTGGAATATTTAATGCTTCGAATGAGTCATTGGTGATATACTTTCTTAGGAAATCACCGATTCTATCCATTTTCAAAACCCCGGAGGTCGTAAAAGCAGGACGCATATACGTATAAAACTTGGTAGAGATAATTTCATCCAGAATAAACTCAGGATCTAAACCTGAACTATAAAGTGCCCCAAGTATTGCCCCCGTACTTGTACCTGAAATATGGCTGATTTTTATACCCCCCTCATCCAATGCTTTTAAAACACCAAGATGTGATATACCACGAATTCCGCCTCCAGAAAGAACGAGGGCAACTGTCATTACAAATCAGCCAACTTAAGAACCTGGTCCAACCGTACCCCTCTTTCTGTATGCTTGACGGTGCAACATTCTATCTCTGGATCATGTTCGAAAAATAAAATTGTCCCATTATCAGCTGCATTATTTAGGAATTTTTGCTTTTCCACAATCGTTAGCAACGGACGCGTATCATAACCCATTACATAGGGAATAGGGATATGCCCGTGTGTTGGTACCAGATCCGCTACAAATACAATTGTGTGACCTCTATAGGATAATTTAGGCAGCATCTGTTTTTCAGTATGTCCATCTACAAAAATCACATCAAACACATCCTGAAAATTATCGCCCTTGAGCATGTTCAACTGACCACTTTCTTCAATTGGAATGATGTTTTCTTTTAGAAACGATGCTTTTTCCCGGTCATTCGGTTCAGTGGCCCATTTCCAATGATTCTCATTGCTCCAATATTTTGCATTGGGGAATGTAAGCTCAGGTATTCCATTTGCTTTTAAAACTCCTCCTCCACAATGGTCAAAATGGAGGTGTGTAAGGAACATATCTGTAATATCACCGGATTTAATACCGGCTTGATTCAATGATTTCTCAAGGGTATAATCTCCTGATTGGAAATAATATGAAAAGAATTTCTCACTTTGCTTATCACCCATTCCATTGTCAATCAACACCGATTTATCTCCTTCCATAACGAGTAAACATCGTGTTGAAATGGATATCATATTATTTTCATCAGAAGGATTGGTCCTGGTCCAGAGTGATTTGGGAACTACGCCAAACATGGCACCGCCATCCAACTTAAAGTCACCACAATTAATTACGTGTAATTCCATACATCCGAAAGTAATAAAAAAGAAGGAGTTGTTAATGGTTATCCTAAACCGGTATCAATCATGAAATAACGATTATTGCAAAAATGATTGGTTCGTGAGGACACAAACCAAGGAAATAATGTTAGAATTTTACCTACCGATCGTGGGCAAGTGCCAAGTAGAAAGACGCAGAGAATACAGAGTGCAGAACTATTATCAATTCTATAAATATCTTATCTAAGGTCTTGAATCTCTATTCTTGTAAAGGTTACTCCTCAACAACCCCAATCTTACCGAATTTCTCCATCCGGTTTGCAATACGAGTATCCGGGTCAATTTTTTGAAGGGCCTTAATGTTTCGAAGAATCACCTTCTTCAACTCTTTTGATGCCGCCTTAACGTCAGTATGCGCTCCTCCCAAAGGCTCGGAAATCACGCCGTCTATGATTTTATTTTCAAGCATGTCAGTGGCAGTAAGTTTCAGTGCTTCTGCTGCCTGTTCTTTGTAATCCCAGCTTCTCCAAAGAATACTGGAACATGACTCTGGCGAAATCACTGAATACCATGTGTTTTCCATCATCAACACCTTATCCCCAATAGCAATCCCTAATGCACCTCCTGATGCTCCTTCCCCTATGATAACACAAATAATTGGTACCCTAAGCGTAAACATCTCCTTCAAATTCCTTGCAATTGCTTCACCCTGTCCTCGTTCTTCTGCTTCAATCCCGGGATATGCACCCGGAGTATCAATCAGTGTCACAATGGGTTTATTAAACTTCTCAGCCATCTTCATTAACCGTAGAGCTTTGCGGTAACCCTCGGGGTTTGCCATACCAAAATTTCGCATCTGACGCTGTTTGGTATTTCTCCCCTTTTGCTGTCCAATAAACATTATGGTCTGATCTCCAATTGTTCCAAATCCACCGATCATAGCTTTATCATCACCGACGGTTCTGTCACCGTGAAGCTCGATAAAATCATTTGTGATTTGATATATATAATCCAGTGTGTAAGGTCTGTCAGGATGACGTGAGAGTTGAACGCGCTGCCACCTTGTAAGGTTCTTAAACGTGTCTTCCTTCAGCGTTTTAATCTTCTTTTCCAGTGTCTCTACGGCACTTTGAATCTCAAGATCTCTTCCGCCGCTAAGTTTCTTCATATCGGCGAGTTTGTCTTCGAGTTCGGCAATTGATTTTTCAAAATCCAAGTACATGAATCATTGATTTAAGATACGCAAAAATAGAATAATTGGGAGTAATTAAATCCATTTACAAAATATTAATCATGGAGACTTCTATGCAAAATTTAACCTCTTAAGCCTTGGGTTTCTACTCAAATACCAGGAAATTATTCGTTGGATATCGGGGTTATCAATTTGAGGTGAAATAATTTCCTTGACATCATCAATTGAACTTATCTGAGGTTCTGAAATAAATCCAAAACCCACATACTTTCCTTCTTCTACCAGGACTACTGAGCTTTCTTCAGTTGATCTGCCATTTCCAATTATGGCGTAGGACTCTCTTTCCTCAACGACCTCGTTAATTGCATCCTGAACCCTTTTGTTGTATTGAGGTGGATTTTCAATTCCAAGGCAAGCACCACTGCACACCCCATTTTCATGTGCATAGCAGGCACCATCAGATTTTTGCAAGCCTGATAATTTGGCACATAATCCATTCTCAGCTGAAAATCGTTTCAGAAATCCCCATGCTTCATTGTGCGAAATAAAAATCCTTTGCAAGTCCTGCGACTTTCCTCTGGCAACTACTAACCGTGTATATCCCAATTGATCCGTGTAACCTCTGATTGACCAGTATAACGGTGGCCGTTTTTGTGATGAATTATACTTTGGCCAAAGCTTTTTGATTTCTGCAGATTCCAAAAGAAGCGCTATCAATTCATTGCCGGATAATTCATAGGAAACATTGAATATCTCGGCTTTAAATTGTCGGCTTTTTCCTGCAACATCATTATCCATAAAGTGACCTGAAACCCTATCACGTAAATTATTTGCCTTGCCAACGTAGATAATTTTCCCTTTTTGATTATGAAAAAAATACACTCCGGGTTCTTCAGGCAAATCTTCAAAATCTTCTTTTGGTAAATTGGGAGGTAACATTGACTCACGAGAGTAACGTTTTAAAGACTCTTCGATTTTTCCATCGATATCGCTTACAATTAATTGCTTTAGCAGAGCTGTCGTGGCTAAGGCATCACCGAATGCACGGTGGCGATCATGAATAGTGATATCAAATTTCTTACATAAATTTCCAAGTGAGTAAGAACCAATATTTGGAAATATTGCCCTTGTCAGTCGGACTGTACAAATTCTTTTTCGAATGAACCTTCTATCAAGCAATTTAAACTCTGTTCTCAGAAACGAGTAATCAAAACCTACATTATGTGCAACAAAAATCCTTTCGTGGGTAAGGGAATCCACTTTGTCGGCTATCTCATCAAATGCAGGAGCATCTTCAAGCATTTCATTTGTTATCCCCGTGAGATTGGTAATAAAAGGTGGAATACTTCTCCCGGGATTAACAAGTGATGCAAATTCATCGATAATTTTATCACCATCAAATACATAAATGGCCACTTCAATTACGCGACCTGATCGCGAATCACCTCCCGTAGTTTCTAAATCTACAATTGCATATTCCACAGATTGTTTTTATAGGGTAATTAGGTGAAATACCTAAGCATTAAAATTAGGTAATTCTTGCAAAAACTGCAGCTTCAACCAAACTACTTTTGTACTAAATAAAAATGAAATATCGATTTCATAGTTAGGTTTAGATTAATAAGAAGCCCCGGGTTGGTTTCCGGGCAACACCAGGAGTGAGTTTTTCATGGTGGTTATTTAGGTTTATAAAGCCAGGGTGGTTCCTGGCTTTATTTTTTTATCGTGATATACGCTACTTGTCTATCTTCAGGAGGTTCGTATCTTGGAGTCAATGCGTAATTTATTCATCGCTTTCCTTTTGTTTTCCTGTTCCTCGTCAATGGAAGATGTTCCTTTCATATATATTGATAACCTGCCCGATTTTACAAGGATTGATGATAATACTGAACGAAAACAAGCATTCTTTAATTTTCTGAGGCCGTTAGTAGTCCAGGAAAATGTACGTATAACTAATAGCAGGGAGCGAATCATTCATCATTTTGAAAATGCAGAAATTGGAAGCACATTTTCAATTAACGATTCAACCTGGATTATAGAGAAAGCTGCCTATTACAAAATAAAAGGATTTGATTTAACCTCCAGATTGGATTGGGAAGAATTAATTTTAAAATGCGATAGTTTACCAGCAGCATTAGCCCTTGCTCAGGCAGCAAATGAATCATCGTGGGGAACCTCTCGTTTTGCCATTGAAGCCAATAACCTGTTTGGAGAATGGTGTTTTACTGAGGGCTGTGGTTTGGTACCTAAAATGAGGCCAGAAGGAGAATCATACGAAGTCCGTAAATTTGATTCCATCAATTCTTCGATTGCCGCCTATATGAGAAATATTAATTCGAATAATGCATATTCAGAACTTCGCAAAATCAGAAGCCAAATGCGAGAGAATCAGTTGCCCTATAACAGTATTACTTTATCAAACGGACTTCAGAAATATTCAATTCGGAGAAATGAATACGTCAAAGACATTCAAAGCATTATAAAATTCAATCTCCTCGAATGACTTTGTTATTTGCACTATTACTTACTTTTCAACCCTACACTTTACCTCCAAAACAGGAAATAAAAGCGTTTGTTTATCATAGGTTTGGTGACAGCAGGTATCCTTCGACCAACATATCTGTAGCATCATTTGAATCACATTTAAAGTATCTAAAACAACAAAAAATACCTGTTTTAACGCTCTTTGAAGCAATGGGTAAATTACCATCTCAGGTAGCAGTTGTTATTACCATTGACGATGGATATCATTCGTTTTATCAAAGAGCATTCCCTCTTTTACAGAAATATGGTTTTAAAGCAAGCGTATTTATTAATACTGAATCAGTTGGAGGAAAAGATTATATGAGTTGGGAAGAGATTCAGGAAATTAGTCAATATGGAATTGAAATTGGGAATCACTCTTCAAATCATGAACAATTTCTAAATATTGCCCCTGCAAAACAATTAACTGTATTCAAACAAAGTGTAACTTCCGCCTCCAGGGTAATTGAAGAAAAAACAGGAATCAAGCCTACAGGATTTGCTTACCCATATGGAGAGTACTCTATTGAAATGGTAGATGTACTAAAAGAGCTTGGAATAAAATATGCACTTGCTCAAAACTCCGGAGTGATCGATTCAAATAGCAATCCATATATTTTACCTCGCTTTCCAATGACAGGTATGCAATCCAGTCAATCTCAATTTATCCAAAAAGTAAATATGCATTCACTTCAGGTAACCCCGGTCCAACAAAGCCAAATGTTCGATAACAATCCACCCATACTTGATATAACAATAACTGATACACGCATTGACCATTCTACATTACAGTGTTTTATTCAAGGCAAGCCAAGCCAAATCATTAAAAATACGGAGAGGAATGTTTACAGGGTTCAAAGTAAATCCTTGCTCTTAAATAGAAGAACACTTTACACTATAACTGCAAAATCAAAGACTGACAATACCTGGTACTGGTACAGCAAACTTTGGGTGAATCCTTTGATTCCGGAGTAGTTAGGCCTGTTTAAAAAAAGGAATATTTACAAAAAATATTCCATCCTAGGTGGTCCATTGATCATCGCATAATGGTAAACCGGTTTATGCGAACTGATCTCTGTTCCTGAGCTAAAAGCTCAAATGATAACAAGCTGAAAAACAGTCAATCAGTTACGAAATACTTCTTACAAAAACCAAGGCATAAAAAAACCCCGTAGTAAAACTACAGGGTTTTAAAATATAGCTTTTTTAATTTATTTTACTTTGTCAACAACTGCTTTGAATGCATCAGGATGGTTCATCGCAAGGTCTGCTAAAACTTTCCTGTTTAATTCAATATTTGCTGATTTTACTTTACCCATAAACACAGAATATGACATTCCTTCCAGACGGGCACCAGCATTTATTCGCTGAATCCATAGTCTTCTGAAATCCCTTTTCTTTACTCGACGGTCACGGTATGCATACGTCCATGCTTTTTCGATGGCATTTTTGGCGACAGTCCATACATTTTTTCGACGTCCCCAGTACCCTTTAGCATGCTTTATTATTCTTTTTCTCTTAGCTCTTGCGGCTACTACATTTACTGATCTTGGCATTTTATTTAATTTTTTTGGTCAATGGCGCTTCTTTCGAAATCTTTGGTGCCGGTAACCGGGTTGAAAATTGATTAAACCAAAGGGTGATTAAATATTAAGCATATCCTTAACCCTCTTTGTGTCAGACTTGTGTACTAAGTCTGTTTTAGTAAGGTTGCGCTTTTGTTTGGTCGTCTTTTTGGTCAAAATATGACTTTTAAAAGCATGCTTTCTTTTAATCTTGCCCGTACCGGTAAGCTTAAAACGTTTTTTAGCCCCGGATTTTGTTTTCACTTTTGGCATCTTCTATTTATTTACTTGCTATATTTTTATTTTCCAGTCTTTGGAGAAATGATTAAGAACATTCTTTTTCCCTCAAGTTTTGGCATCAGCTCTACTTTACCGTAGTCTTCGAGAGCCTGAGCAAACTTGAGGAGAAGTACTTCACCTCTCTCCTTAAAAACAATTGTACGTCCAACAAAATGAACATAGGCTTTCACCTTTGATCCATCTTTAAGAAAACTGATGGCATGTTTTAGTTTAAAATTAAAATCATGATCATCCGTATTAGGGCCAAACCGTATTTCTTTCACAACTGTTTTGTGTGATTTTGATTTGATCTCCTTCTGCTTCTTCTTGTGTTCGTACTTGAACTTAGAATAATCAATTACCCGACATACCGGAGGAACAGCTTTTGCTGAAACTTCAACCAGGTCTAAATCTTGTTCTTGTGCCATTTCAAGCGCATCACTAATAGAATAAACCCCCTGCTCAATATTTTCACCTACCAGTCGAATTTCCTTTGCTTCAATTTTTAAATTTATCTTGAATGGCTCCTCTTGGCGCCCTCTTTGGATTCTTCGACCTCGTCCTCTGTATCTCCTGATTATTACCTCCTTTTAGTTCGTTTTCAAAATTAGGCTGCAAATATCCTAAATTCCTTAGTCAATTAAAAGATCCTAGACTCTTTTTGAAATTGCTTGATAAATTCATCCAAAGTGAGTGATCCCTGATCTCCTTTTTGATGCCTTCTAACACTTACTTTTCCTTCCGTCTTTTCATTTTCACCAACGATCAGCATGTATGGGATTTTTTGTACTTCAGCATCTCGTATTTTCCTTCCAATTTTTTCATCGCGATTATCTAGAATACCACGTATGTCGGAATCACGAAGGGTGTCAAACACTTCCTGAGCATAGTCTGCAAATTTTTCTGAAATAGGTAATACGGCTATTTGTTGGGGTGCCAGCCAAAGGGGGAAATTTCCAGCCGTATGCTCTATCAACAACGCAATAAACCTTTCAAGAGACCCAAATGGCGCCCTGTGAATCATTACCGGTCTGTGTGCCTTGTTATCTGACCCAATATATTCAAGTTCAAATCTTTCAGGTAACGTGTAGTCAACCTGGATAGTACCCAACTGCCAGCTACGCCCTAACGCATCCCGAACCATGAAATCCAACTTGGGACCATAAAAAGCTGCTTCCCCAATAATGGTAACAGTCTCCAATCCTTTCTCATCTGCTGCTTCCTGTATCTCACGCTCCGCACGGTCCCATAGCTCATCCTCTCCAATGTACTTTGTCTTATTATCAGGATCTCTTAATGAAATCTGAGCTTCAAAGTCTTCAAAACCCACAGATTTAAAAACATAAAATACAAGATCAATCACCTTTTTGAACTCTTCCTTCACCTGGTCCGGTCTGCAGAAGATATGTGCATCATCTTGAGTAAATCCCCTCACACGAGTTAGGCCATGCAATTCTCCATGCTGTTCATAACGATAAACCGTACCAAATTCCGCGTATCGTATTGGTAAATCTTTGTACGATCTTGGTTTTACTTTATAAATTTCACAATGATGCGGGCAGTTCATTGGTTTTAACAAGAACTCCTCATCTTCATGTGGGGTTTTTATAGGTTGAAAAGAATCCTTTCCGTATTTTTCGTAATGCCCGGAAGTTATGTACAATTCTTTACTTCCAATGTGCGGAGTTATAACGGGATCATATCCTGCCTTTACCTGGGCATCGCGCATAAAATTTATTAGTCTTTCATACAGGATCGTTCCCTTTGGTAACCAAAGTGGCAACCCCAATCCCACTTTCTCGGAAAATGCAAATAATTCCAGTTCCTTTCCTAATTTCCTGTGATCTCTCTTTTTAGCTTCTTCAAGTCTCTCCAGATATTCCTTAAGCTCCTTTTGCTTTGGGAACGTGATTCCATAAATCCTGGTTAATTGTTTCCTGCTCACATCGCCACGCCAGTACGCACCGGCTACATTCAACAATTTAATAGCCTTGATCGATCCCGTATTAGGTATGTGAGGACCACGACACAAATCAGTAAAATTTCCCTGATGATAGAATGTAATTTCGCCGTCTGTTAATCCATCGATAAGTTCAAGCTTATATTCATCCCCTTTTTTCTCAAAATAGGCAATGGCGTCACTTTT
>Ga0114949_10001975_pt1 | contig 12627 bp, 11 predicted proteins | sample N074metaG_FD_83505 | JGI IMG/M metagenome (GOLD analysis project Ga0114949, IMG submission 83505) | Deep subsurface microbial communities from Kermadec Trench to uncover new lineages of life (NeLLi) - N074 metaG | ecosystem: Environmental > Aquatic > Marine > Ocean trench > Sediment | place... | reverse complement strand
CGGGTCTCGTGCGGTCGGGTTTGCTGATGCTGAAAATGACCGGTGGTCGGGCGGAGTATCGTGAATTGGGCCAGTTGCTTCGCTCCACTTTTCTGCGGGGTTCGGCGAAAGAATCGGGCGCACGCGCCGCCATGGATCTAAAAATTCGCGAACAGAACCAACAGATCGTCAATTTACCTCACTTGCTGGCCACGGCTGGGGACCGTCACCCGGCGCCGATATTTCTCGATTCGATCCGGACGCTTGTGGAGTGGGGCGCCGCCAGCCACCCATTGCTGGACCCCGCTGAATGGGCGTTGGGGTTTGGGAAAACCCTTAGCCAGGCAGGCTGGCTTAGCGGACTGACACTGGTCAGCGACGATTACCAGGCCGCGCAAGCCTGGTCCAGGTTGCTGCAGGGCTTTGCGCGCAGCAGCCAGGTGCTCGGGCGTATGCGCCGTGACAAAGCGCTGGCTATTCTGAATGACCTGGCACGAGAGCAATATTTTCAGCCCGAGGGCCGCATGGACGGTGTGCAGATCATGGGCCCCGAAGACGCACCCGGCCATCGGTTTGATGCAGTCTGGGTCATGGGTCTTTCGAGCGATACCTGGCCGCCCGCCGCCAGTCCGCACCCACTGATCCCTTTCGATCTCCAGAAACAACACCGGGTGCCCAATGCGAGTCCGCTGCGAACGCGGGAACGGGCAGCCGAGCTGACGATCGAGATCCTGAGTTCAGCGCCGGCAGCCATTGCCAGCTATCCACAGAATCGGGGCCTGGAAAAACTGGTTCCCAGTCCCCTGTTGCCCGCGGACTGCGCGCCAGTCGACGGCATTGAACGGTATACCGGAGCGACCTTCCGCGAGACAATTTTCGACAGCCGTCTGACGGAAAAATCCAACGGCCGTGACCCGGCGCCGCCACTCGAATCCGGTACCAAGGTGCGTGGCGGAAGTCAGCTGTTGAAATGGCAGGCCATCTGTCCGGCCCGGGCTTTTTTCGAGTTTCGTCTGGGCGCCAGGGAAATGCCGGCACCGACCTACGGTATCGACGCGCTGCTCAGAGGTACATTGCTGCACGATGCGCTGGAAGTCCTGTACACGGAATTTCAGCGGCTGGGCCCGCTGCCTGACATCGACCCGAAAATTGTCGAATACCAGATTGATCACGCGATCAAAACGTCGCTGCGACGACATATCTCACGTGACCACCCACTTGCGCATACGCTATCCGAAAATGAAGCGCTCAGGATGCGAAGGCTACTGTCCGCGCTCGTCGAGTTCGACCGGGCGCGACCGCACTTTGATATCGAAGCCCTCGAAACCCGGGATTCAACGACGCTCGGGTCGATCGACCTGAGTCTTCGACAGGACCGAATCGACAGGCTGGAGGATGGACACCGGCTCGTACTCGATTACAAGACCGGGGCGAAATTCTCGATCAGGGACTGGCTCGGCGAGAGGCCGACTGAACCACAATTACCGCTTTATGCGACCCGGAGCGACGTGCGGGGCATTGCGGTCATCTTGATGAATCATGACGGGGTAAAGGTCGCGGGAGTGGGCGATGACTCCGTCGCGGCATCCGGGCTGAAAACTGTCGCTGAATATGGATCGGATACGGCCTCGGACTGGAAGACGCTGGTCGGTGAATGGGAACGTGTGCTGACGGCGCTGGCCAGCGAGTTTGTCCGTGGCGACTGCAGGATCGATCGCAATAATGTCAATGCTGCGGATGGCGAGTTCGCTATGCTGACGCGCCTCTACGCCACAGGCGGACGGCCGAAGCAATGAGTGCGAAGGAAGCCACAATTTCCGATGCCCGAATCCGTCAGGAGGTTCTTTGCGCGGACCGCTCGTTTCTCGTGCAGGCACCCGCCGGTTCGGGCAAGACCGGGCTATTGATCCAGCGCTACCTGATGCTGCTCGGTCAGGTGGACGAGCCGGAGGAAATTTTAGCGATCACCTTTACCCGCAAAGCCGCCGCCGAGATGAGGTCCCGGGTCCTGGAAGCGCTCTCGAACGCGCGGGCAGGCAATCCACCCGCAGAAAAATATCGCAAAGACGCATACGCGTTAGCCCTCAAGGCAATAAACCGCGAGCGCGAGCGCGACTGGCAACTGGATACACAGCCCAACAGGCTGCGAATCAGCACGATCGATTCGATCAATGCGAGGCTGGCGAAAAGAGCGCCGTTGAGCGCCGGGCGGACATCGTCGAACGCGCTGACCGAAGACGCTGTGCGCCTGTATCGGGCCGCGGCTCGTGACACTATTTATCATGCCGAGGAACGCGATCGCTACGGCGCCGCGGTGAGCGAACTGTTGAGTCACTGCGACAATCGTGTCGACCGGCTTGAGACCTTGTTGACCGGGATGCTCGCGCGCCGTGACCAATGGATGCCGATGCTCGCCTCCGGGCGTGGTGCCGCGAACGATGACCTCCGCAAAGCTCTGGAACAGGCGCTGGCTACGTTGGTCGAGGATGTGCTCGCCAGCGCGGACAGGCTTCTGACGATTCAACCTGAGGAGCTGACGGAATTGCTCAATTATGCAGGTGCGTCGATTTCGATCGAAAAGCCTGACGCGACGTTGGCACTGTGGCAGGAGGTCGCTGAATTTCCGCAACCGGTATCCGGTGGACTGATTTTGTGGCGCGCGATGGCGGATGTATTTCTGACCAAAAAGGGCCAATGGCGCAGGACCCTGAACAAGAACCAGGGTTTTCCGCCGGACGGCGCCCGAATGAAAGTAAAAGCGCTGGAAATGATTGAACGGCTGGCGACGATCACGAATCTCGAATCGGCGCTCAGTGAAGTTCAGCAGTTGCCTGATCCTGTTTACTCGGAGCGCCAATGGGCGGCACTGCAGGCATTGCTGATCGCGTTGCCGCTTGCCGCCGCAAACCTGAAACAGGTCTTTGCCGTGCAAGGCAAAACTGACTTCTGCGAAATCGCCCAGGAAGCCCTCGCATCACTTGGGGGCGAAGAAGGTACAACAGAATCGAGCCTCGCCCTCGATCAGCAAATCAGTCACATTCTGCTCGATGAGTTCCAGGACACCTCGCGCTCTCAATACGAATTGCTGAAGAAGATCACAGCCGGTTGGCAACAAGACGGGAGTCGGACGCTTTTTATTGTCGGTGACCCGATGCAGTCGATTTATCGTTTCCGCGAGGCGCAGGTCGGGCTGTTTCTGAAAGCGAAAGAAGAGGGCATAGGCGAAATCAAACTCGAGTTCCGGTCGCTGGAAATGAACTTTCGTTCGAAACCCGCGATCGTCAATTGGTTCAATGAAACCTTCAGGCAGATCATGCCGCGCAATGAAGACGAAGACCCGGTGACCGGTGCAATTTCTTTCGCCCCGAGTGTCGCTTACGAGAAGGAAAGTGCGGACTCTTGCGTCGAATGGCATGTGACCGGTTACGGTGATCGGGAGGCGGAGGCCGCAAAGGTTTGCGAGATCGTTCGTGACACCCGGTCCCGCGACCGGGACCGAAGGGAATCGATCGCGATCCTGGTTCGCAGCCGGCGGCACGGGAAGGAAATCGTCAGGCGCCTGGCGGACGAAGAAATCGATTACGAGAAGATTGGTTTCGCCGCAAACGACCTCGATGCGCTGGCGGAACATCAGGTGATCCAGGACCTGCTCGCGCTGACGCGGGCGCTTGCTCATCCGGGCGATCGACTGGCCTGGCTGGCTGTATTGCGCGCGCCTTGGTGCGGCCTGACGCTCGCCGACCTCTCGAGTCTGGCGACCGCCGGGGCGAACGGCATGATCTGGGAGCTGGTCCAGGCGAAAGGAGCCATCGACGGTGTCAGCGATGACGGTCAAGGCCGTTTACGGCGGATTCGCGAACCCCTGCGCAAAGGTCTTGTGCGAAAGGGATCCGTCGCATTGCGCGACTGGATCGAGTCGGTCTGGCTCGAGATTGGGGGACCGGCGACGGTCGCCGATCCGTCGGATCTTCGGCTTGCCGATGATTTCTTCGAATTTCTCGAGTCGGTCGATACTGCTGGCGACTGTCCCGACAATGCGGAGTTGTTTCAGCAGTTGCGGGAGTGGCGCACGGAACCAACGGCCGGAAATAAAAATCTTCAGGTCCTGACGATGCACCAGGCGAAGGGCCTCGAATTCGATACGGTCATTCTTCCGGGGCTCGCTTACCCAACGCGGAAAGACGAAAAAAGGCTGCTTGTATGGCATGAACTGCCGGGTACCGATGAAAGTAGGGCCGTTGTGCTGGCGCCATTGCATGCAGCTGGAGAAAAGCCAGACGAGATTTTCGAATTCTTATGGCGCTTCGACCAGCAACAGGCGATCCTCGAGCAGGACCGCTTGCTCTACGTGGCGTCCACTCGGGCACGTACACGGCTGCACCTGATCGCGCCTTTGAGCCGGGACGACGACGGCATCGCGGCACCGTTGCAGGGGTCGCTATTGGGCCGTCTGTGGCCGGCAGTCAGAGACGAGATCCAGATTCCCGGTGACCTGACTTTGCCGGTACGTGTGCGTGAAGGCGCCAAACAACCGGATTGGTTCGAAATAAATCCGGAGCGGTTGCAAAGCGACTGGGCTACACCGAGTCCCCCGAGCGCATGGGTCCCAGCCGCGGCACGGCCGGGCGCATTTGACCATCCGGAAATCGAATTTGAGTGGGTGTCTGATTGGGCCGTCCATGCGGGTTCGGTAGTTCATGAATGGCTGCAGCGGCTCGCTAAAGAGGCATTGGACTCGGTGAACGCCGATCGTTTCACGGCATTGAAGCCGGCATTCGAGCAACGTCTGCGGCAGTTAGGCGTTGTCAATAACGATATGGGTCTAGCGGTGGACCGTGTCATTACTGCCCTCGAAAACACCTTATCCGATGCCAAGGGTCGCTGGATTTTATTCGGCCAGCATACGGATGCGCACAGCGAATTTTCAATGACGGTTCCGAAAAACGAAGGTTTCGAACGCCTGATTCTGGACAGAACATTCGTTTGCGAGGAGGGCGAACGATGGATAGTTGATTTCAAAACCAGTACCCACGAAGGTGGGAAACTCGATCAATTTCTGCTTTCGGAGACCCGACGCTACCAACCACAACTTAAATCTTACCGTGACGCGATGGCTCATTCTGAAAATCGACCGATACGAACGGCGTTGTATTTTCCGTTATTGAAAGAATTTCACGAAGTTGACGTAGACCGAGAATACGGCCAACCATGAGGGCCGCTAGAACGATCCGGCCATCGTAAATTCCCGAGCGCCGTCCGGCCCCGGCGGACCGAGCAAGGCCAGACCTTGAACAAGATCTGAAGGTGCATCCGGGCGAGTACCGATTTGGCTGACAATTTCGTAATTCGTTGGCGGGCTCAGCATTACCTTTCCATTGACAATCAACGGACCACTCAAATCTTTCAGTTCACCGATAATCAGCCCATCGTCGGTGACCTCTTCAGATGCGAAACTCACTCGATAACTTCCGGCGGGTGCGCCGGCGACTCCTACCACTGTTAGCGGGACGTTTTCGACACGAACATCGGCAATGAGAATTCGGGGCCAACTATCGACCAGCACAAGGTCAGCAATATCAATAAAGAATTGCCCGCCGGATGGCGGTAAATTCATCTGTTGCGCAATCGGTGCGACGGAGCCAACGGCTTCGAACTCACGCAGCCTGATCGAACCGGTAATACCAATCGTCAATTCGCCACTGGCTTTCCCGCCCGGCCAAACAGTTTCGATGGTCGCCGAGAGGCGGCCCAGAATAAGTGCCGCTGGGTCAATGATCCAGGTCGTCCGGCCTAACTGAAGTCCAGGGACTTCGACACTGCGCGCCTCACCCCGCCAGGCCGAGCCGGTTACGCCCGCGATCTGCACACCGGCGGGTGCCGCAAGATCGGTCAGCACTTTCGCCGGGAGTGATACGACCAAAAATACAAGGAAGCTGGCCAGGCCCGCGCCGGCAAGAAGACTGAGCGATTTCATGAAAGATCAGATGCCCGTTCTTTCAAGTGTCAGATTACAGTTTACGCGTCCCGTTCCAACCGCGACGTCAATATTCGCCGATGTTATCGCCAGGCCGTACTGATTCTGTAACTGGTCCAGCCACCCCATCAATCTATCGAACGAAGCGTTTTCGAATCGAAGTCGTATACTGCTGTCACCATCAGGCTGATTGCGTTTGAGATTGGCTGCCAGGCCACGCTCGCGGGTCGTCCTGTCCACAACCACAACCAGTGATTGCCCGCCCGCCAGAGTCCTGGCTTGACCGCCCCCGGATTGCGGCCCGATGCGCTGCGCTACCTGCGACAGTTCGGTCAATAAAGCTCGTTTCTCGCTGATTAACTCACGGCCGCGATTGACTTTGCTCAGGACCGGCTGGATGCCCAGCATCACAATCAGAAAAACGATGACAAGGACGCCCCCAATCGAAATCAGGACTTGCTCCCGGGGCGCCAAATTTTGCAACCAATCTCTCACTTCAGGTTCTCATGCCCCGAAACTCCTGACCTGAAGGCGCCCGAGCACCTTATCACCCTGAGGATTAGCCGACTGAATTTCGGCGCTCAGCCTGCCGCTTTTGGCGATTGCCCGTTGAATCGTATCGAGCACCTCGACATTAGGCACCAGTACCCGCAATTCCATGACGCCGCTCCGATAGTTGATCGCTTTGAGTTTCGATTCCTTGTCCGCCGACTGCGAAACCGCCGCAGCGACGGATGCTAAAATGTCGAGAAACTCACTCTGATCCGAGTCGGAAATATCCTTCCCGAGTGCCCTCAACTTACTATTTAGCAGTGCCCGCGCGTCTCTGATTTCACCGGTCCCGGGAAACGTGTATCGAAAGGCTTGTTCGATTGCCCCGTCGAGCGCTTCGATTTCCTGGTTCAGGCGCGAAATTTCAACGACTTTAACGCCGATAATCGTCCCGACCAGGCAAAGCAGCACAATGGCGGCGACCTTCCATGCGGGCCAATGAGCAGCCAGGTTCGCTCCTATTGCATAGTCACCCTGCAACAGGTTAATACCAGGATTGACGGCGACCTGGGACGCCATCCGCGGCAACGCGCCATCGGACAAAAGCTTGACCTCCAATGTATCGACGATCGGTTGAATCCGTTCGAGAAATGGCTCCATCGCCTCCTGCACGTCGGGGGTCATGTAGACCAGCAAATTTACCGGTACCGTGGTTTCATCTTCATCGTTCGGCTGAGCCGCCAACCAGAGGTCGATCAACGCATCCAGTTCACTGCGGTCCGTAACCGCCACAGTGCCATCGACCTGGCGCAGCGTCGCGAAATCCGACTCAATAAAGAGTATTGTCGTCCCGGGTATATCACCCAGCGCGTCGCCATCGGAATACAGGCCGGCCAACTTGATTTCCGCCGCTGCAAATTGATCCTGCCACGCATCCATGGTTGATCTGCGGACAATCGCGACCGGAACCTGTCCGTCGGGCCGGTGACTCGCGGTAGCGAAGTGCAAGTGTTCGACGTCTTCCGCAAGTTGCTCTTCCATCGCAAACGGCAAGGCCTTGAGCAGTTTCGCCGCGCTACGGATCGGCACGTTGGCACAGGTTCTGAGGACGGAAACCGCCGGTACGAGCGCAATTGTCTTGCGGCCCGTGGCGGCTTCACGCGCCTCGACAAGATTGCCTCGGCCTGGTTCGCCGAGACAAACTCCGGATGAATCGACCGTAATCCACTCCACTGACTCAGCGGAAAAGTCGCGAAAACGCAATACGACAAATTCAGTCATTTTAGGCAGTCATTCTAGGCGGTCATTCTGAGTGGTAAAAGATCTGTTACTTTGTGTCGAAATACCGCAGGCTCGTCGTCACGACGCCATTGGCATCGCGGTACAGGAGACTGTACATAGTGAGCTGAGCAGTGCCAAGGGTTACCAGTACTTTGAGCTGAAAATAGTTTGAGCGCACATCCAGATTATTGGTGATAAATTCATTGTCTACGATATCTTTGGCGTCTGCTCTGAAGCCCGAGCTTTCGTCTTGCGATCCATCTCCGATTTCGCAGTAATGCCGGTTCGCTTTCAGACTTTCCACGTCCGTCGATCGCGGATTGGTAGAAAATGACAACAAAATCGGATCTTCCGCCGTATTGACGTTGATCTTTTGGCCGGGCGGCAATGCGGCGACATAACGTTCGAGCGTCTCGAATACCGCGGATCCCGGATCATCCGGGTCGAGAATCCCATCGATAGCGAGCAATTCCGTTGTCGTCGTGAACCAGGTGTTCGCCGTCCGGTAAGGTGGTGTTTTTGACGTATACACGCCGTCCTCGGCGCCTCCGAGTTCGGGTATCTGATCCGGATCGATCCAGTCGAGGACTTTCGCGGCGATATCCCGGTCCAGATCGAGAATATCGAGTAAACGCGAAAACTGATCATAGGCCTCGACGTTGCGCTGTCCATTCAGCATCAGGTTATTCAGGTTAAAACGACCTTGCATATCGGTCAGACGACCCCGGACAGACCCGCCTTCGAAGGGCAGTGCCAATTCCGTATTCCAGTCTTCACCTAGATAATCGCATTGCTCCCCGTCTTCCAGGTCATTTTCAAAATCAGTCTGCAATGCGTTTGCTGCGATCATTTCGGCGCCCAAGGCGAACTGGCGAGCCTGGGTGTGCTGGAGCAACACCTCGGTTCGGCGAATATCCAGGTTCAGTTCCCAAGCCAGGTTGACGGCCAGAATAGTTGCCAACGCAACCACGAGAACGGCCGTGATCGCGGCAATACCGTGCTGGCGCCCGGGCATTCCATGCGGATTAAGCATTACTCCAGCAAGCCCACGACGCGCACGATTTCTCCCCAATCAGCGAGATCCAGGGTGATGCGAACGGCCCTGGGGTAGACGAAATCACGAGAAGGACCCTGGCTTAACGGCGGCCACTGCGTGTGCCAATCTGACGCCTGGTCGAGATATTCGATCTCGACCTCGTTGACATTGTCGAGCAATTCCGTCGATCGCGGCTCCATCCCCAACGGATGGTCCATCACGAGCCAATAATCACGGAACAGTTTTTCGTCTTCCAACCGGTACTGAACCCGTTGCAGGGTACCTCTCGCGACCGGCACTGGATTTCTCCAGCCGCTGCGGCTCAGCCGAACGATATTCTCACGCAGGCTATCGGTGACCAGCGGTGGCTCGCTGGACTGACCGAGCACATCCCTGACATACCTCGGATTCAACTGCGCAAAGTCATCGGTCATGAAGCGAATGGCTCTTTGGAGTTTACCGAGCGCAATAATCTGTTCCCGGGCCAGAGTTTGCTGGGTTACCACGGCATTCAGGCCACCGAGGGCGAGGGCGCTGATGACGCCGAATATCGCCATGGCGACCAATAATTCGATCAGCGTGAAGCCGTTGTTTTTGTGCCGATTCACCTATCGTCCCCGACGGTATAAATCGCGTTGGGATCCAACGGCGTGAACCCTGCGCCAAAACCGGTCCGAGCTGACGAGGCATCAGTGCTGCCCGCCTCAGGGTCAGAATCCGATCCATCCTGTCCGCCCTGTAAATTGCTGTTAACGCTGATTTGAGGTGGCCTCACGAATCCCGCGACCTCAGCAAGAATATCTTCAGGCGTGTCTAAAAAACTCACGGTAACGTCGAGACGGCGCAGGTCCATGTTGGGAATCTGAGAAGTTTTGATCGTATAGGTCCAATCCGCACCCGCCATTTCGACTTCGTCACTTTGATCTCCGACCTTGGGATATTGGCCGTTAACCTGCAGCTCCGTAATCCGGTCTTCAGCGATCCAAGTCGCAAATGTCTTGTCACGCAGCCGGGCCGCTGTCGTTAACATCTGGCTCAGCTGATCGAAAACGGCCATCATTCCGAGGCCGATAATCACTAAAGCCACGAGTACCTCCAGTAATGTGAACCCCATAGGCGGACAGGCTGGGATCACTCTGGTCGAAGGGCATTTCACGGGCCTTCTACCGTCACTTCCACTGTACCGTCGGCGCTGACATCGATGATCGTGCTTGCGTTCTCAAACTTTCTCCTGAGCCGCAGGACGAAGGGAATAAAATCGCCGCTCGAGAATATCCGGATTTGTGGACGGTAAACTTTCTCGGAGTCATCGTCATCATCCATGTGCTCGCTTTCTGTGGCCAAAATGACTTCGCGCCCGTCGATCTCCAGCTCCAACACGATATCCCCCGGCAAATGGCGTGGACCGAGTATTTCCTGCTGGCCAACGAGCACCCACTCCGATTGATCGAGCGTCTTTGCCTCATCCTGATTTGTCTGTTCTTCCGGGTCCGGGTCACGGTAGTCCAGGAAATCCTCTTGAAACATTGCGAATTCATACCCGTCGGCGTAAAACCGCATACCGATTTCCCGGCCCTGCATAAGGGCTTCTTCGCTGGCAAGATTGAGCAGAGCCTGAAGCCGGTCGACTTCGCGTTCGAGATCCCGATCGCCGCCGGTCAATCCGACCGACAGCGTGAACATCGTGGCAAGGATGCCGATGATGAACACCACCACGAGAAGCTCCAGTAACGTGAAACCCGTTGTTAGCCGGCAGTGAGTCATGGTCTGGCCGCTAACTTTGTCCGCTTGAGGCCGCCCTGGCTTAATTGAGGCCCCAGTTGCCGATATCGGCATCCAGGCCGTCGCCGCCTTGTTGCCCGTCCCGGCCGAGCGTATAAACATCAAATTCGCCCTGGTTTCCGGGGTGCAGATAAAGGTACGGCCGGTCCCAGGGATCTTTCGGCAACCGGTCAAGGTAGCCGCCCGCCGGCCACCGGGCATTCGGATCCTGCGGCGGCGTGACCAGGGCATCGAGTCCCGCCTCGGTGTCCGGATAACGAAACGTATCCAGACGGTAAAGTTTTAACGCACTTTCGAGCGCTCGAATGTCCTGTTTGGCCTTGGTGATCTGCGCGTCATCGATTCGGCTGATAACGTTCGGCGCAATCAGTGCAGCCAGAATTCCGAGGATAACCACGACCACCATAATTTCGATGAGCGTGAAGCCAGATTGCAATCCCGAACGTGCCGGCAATGTTCTTGATGTCATGAAAATAACCCGTGTTTCTGAGATGATCAGCCGCACCCAAACGAGACGCGGCGGCAATTAGAGTAACGATACCAGTGCGACCCGGCTAGCGTACATCTGGCCAGATACTAGACTTTACCATATATAAGTAGCGTTAGTTATTAAAATTAAAAAGATTTTAGTATCTTATATTTCGCCGGTACTGATTCCCGCGATCTCTCTCACGGCGTTGATGACCGCGTTTCAGGCGCTGCCGCAAAATATGCGCGGGTGGATGCCGTACGAGCGAATTCCGATCGAAAACGGGCAACTGTGGCGTCTTTTGAGTGGAAATTTCATTCATCTCGGCTGGGGCCATTTGATCCTGAATGGTTGTGGATTGCTGGTTATCGCGTGGTTGTTTGCTGAACAACGGCGACCCATTCAATGGGGATCAGACCTGTTGATCTGCAGCCTCGCCACCGGAATCGGCCTGTATTTTTTTAATCCTGAAATTTTCTGGTGCGTGGGCTTATCGGGCGCTTTGCACGGACTATTTGCAGTGGGAGCGATCAGCTGGGTCGTAGCAGGCATACCGCAAGGAAAATGGCTTTTGATGGGTCTGGCGATGAAACTCTCCTGGGAATATTTTGTCGGCGAAATGCCGTTTTCCGGGGGTATCGTCGGCGGCAATGTCGTTACCGACGCACATGCTTGGGGCGCGATCGGCGGCCTGATCGCTTTTGCGACCGGTCAATTGTGGCAGCGCGGGAGAGCACGGTTATAATCCGGTCCCGAATAACCGGCCGAATCCGTTAAACAAAGCTTCCCGCAACTGCTTGATGAAAAGGACCATGACGAACAATTATCCCGAACTGTTTTCCGTCGGTGGTCAGATAGCGCTGGTGACCGGTGCTTCGCGCGGTATTGGTGCCGAGATCGCTGATACGCTCGGGTTCGCAGGCGCAACCGTGATTGGCACCGCCACCAGTAAATCGGGCGCTGAAGCAATTACCGAGAGATTTCGAGCGGCGAAAATTTTGGGGCGTGGGGAGATCCTTGATATTGGTATTGCAGAATCAATTTTAGAACTGCAAAAGAATATCAGTGCAGGTGAAGGCAACGTTTCTATACTGGTAAACAATGCTGGAATCACGGCAGACAATTTATTACTAAGAATGAAAGACGATCAGTGGAACGATGTTCTGCGCACGAATCTTTCTGCGGTATTTCACACATCAAAAGTCTTTCTTCGAGGCATGATGAAGGCTCGGTACGGACGAATAATTTCGATTGCTTCGGTTGTGGGTCAGATGGGCAACGCCGGACAGACAAATTATGCAGCCGCAAAATCGGGCCTTACGGGATTTTCAAAGTCCCTGGCTCGGGAAGTCGGGTCTCGTGGAATTACCGTCAATATCGTTGCGCCCGGATTTATTCAGACTGGAATGACCGCTGGATTGAACGAGGCTCAGCAGGCGGGCCTGATCGACCAGGTTCCCATGAACCGGCTTGGCAGTGTTTCAGACGTGGCGGGCGCTGTTCTTTATCTCGCATCCCCGGCGGGAAATTACGTGACCGGCGAAACCATCAATGTAAACGGTGGCATGTACATGATTTAGCGGTTATATCCGCGGCAAATGGCTGGAAACGGGG
>Ga0114949_10001974_pt1 | contig 12629 bp, 13 predicted proteins | sample N074metaG_FD_83505 | JGI IMG/M metagenome (GOLD analysis project Ga0114949, IMG submission 83505) | Deep subsurface microbial communities from Kermadec Trench to uncover new lineages of life (NeLLi) - N074 metaG | ecosystem: Environmental > Aquatic > Marine > Ocean trench > Sediment | place... | reverse complement strand
CAGTTCGCAAGTCTTTTTCTCCCCTTCGTCGCTCGTCCTTGAGTGGGCGTGCCGCATTGCGTCCCCGGCAACCCTTTCGGTCGGCATCCCTTTCGGGTTGCCTGGCAGTTTGCGATAAGAAAACTGCTATCGCGCCCTCTCGCGCGCCCTTGCCGGGGTCGAAAAATCCCGCGCGACCCGGCAAAGCTGTTTCCTGGACGGGACACTGGCGTAGCGCCTGCACATCCATTAGCGTGGCGCCGTGAGGCAACTTGAGTTGACAACGGCAATGAACGAGGGATCCTGTTTGTGCGGAGATATCACCTGGGAAATCGTAGGATCGAAAGCACCCTGGTTCCAGATCACGGATCATCTAACGCAGTTCGAGGCGATGCCGGATATACCAGCAACTACGGACTGAGAGCGAAATAATCATGTGGATTCAACTCCAACAGATTCGCCGAGGATTAAATTGTTATGAGTGATTACACCGACATCGAATTCGAAATTGAAGATCCGGTAGCCATCATCCGCTTGAACCGGCCCGAGACGCTCAACGCGTTCACCCACCACACGTTGGCGGAAATTCGCAGCGCCGTCGATACGGCCTCAAACGATACCCGCGTGGTCGGCATCATCATCACTGGCAACGGCCGCGGTTTCAGCTCGGGGCTCGACTCCCAGTCGCTGCTCGAAGTGACGAGCCGTACCGAACCGGTGGCTGCAACGCCCACCGACAGCGATGTGCTGCCCGGCATCTTCAGCTACCTGCTGGAAGTGCCTAAACCGGTAATAGCGGCGGTGAATGGTGTTGCCGCCGGAGGTGGATTGATTCTAGCGCTGATGAGCGATTTGCGAATTGCTTCACGGGACGCAAGCTTTGTCACCATTTTTCTGAAACGCGGGCTCATCGCTGAACACGGATCGAGCTGGCTGCTGCCACGACTCGTCGGCACGAGCCGAGCGCTGGATCTGTTGTGGATGAGCGACAGGATCGATGCCGAGACGGCCGCCAACATCGGTCTGGTAGACAAGCTCACGGAGCCAGAGCAGTTACTCGATACGGCGCGCGATTACATTTCGCGCCTTGCGGCCACCTCGTCACCCGCTGCTATTGCCGAAACCAAGCGATTGATCTATCGCCATCAAGGCACTACCTACACACAGGCGTTGCGGGAGGCGGAAATCTCCACGAATCGTTTCTTGACACTACCGGACGCGGCGGAGGGCGCGGCGGCGCTAATCGAAAAACGGGCACCAAATTTCAAGCGCCTGGGCGAAGAGTAGCGAGCATCTGACCCATAGCAGCCGTCTTCGTGCGTAGTACACTAGCCGGATGGCGGCTCCGGAAATCAGCGTTGTTATTCCTGTTTACAATGAAAGCGGTAACATCCAGCCGCTGGTAGAAGAGATTCACCTCGCGTTGGCTCGCCTCTCATACGAAACCGTCATAGTCGATGACGCAAGTACCGACGGCACCGCTGTAGTGTTGATCGAATTAGTTCGTCAGCACAATGATGTACGGGTAGAAACCCACCACGACAACCTCGGTCAAAGCGCTGCGATTCGTACCGGAGTCAAAGCAGCACGGGCGCCGATCATCGCGATACTCGACGGCGACGGCCAGAACGATCCAGCCGACATTGTCGCCTTATACACGGAATTGAACACGCATGACGATGTAACCATGGTCGTGGGTGAACGGCGCCAACGGCGCGACCACTGGATTCGACTGCTGTCATCCAGAATCGCAAATTCGGTTCGCGCGTATTTGCTCGGTGACGGCGTTCGCGACACGGGCTGCGGACTCAAGGTTTTTTATCGTACCGATTACCTGGAACTACCCGCCTTTGATCACATGCATCGATTTCTACCAGCGCTGATACAACGAAAAGGTGGGGCAATTCACAGTGTACCGGTGAATCACAGGCCGCGCCTACACGGCGCGTCGAAATATGGAATCAACAATCGTCTCTGGGTTGGCATCGTCGATCTGTTAGGCGTGATGTGGTTGAAACAACGACGGATGTAAACATATGAGTTCAACGATGTTGTGGCTGGCCATCGGATTTTCTGCCCAGGCATGTTTCTTTTCACGTTTTCTCGTTCAGTGGATCGCCAGCGAACGACAGAAGCGAAGCGTCATACCGATGGCATTCTGGTACTTGAGTCTCGCCGGTGGACTGGGGCTACTCACTTACGCCATTCATGTGGGCGACCCCGTGTTTATTCTTGGCCAATCTATGGGGGCGTTCATTTACCTTCGAAATATCTGGTTGCGCAATCAGGAAAACAACCTGCCTGAATGAGACGGAGCCACAACACGCAACTTGCTCTCCTGTTTCTGATCGGGGTGGTCATCCTGACGGCCGGTCTCGGTCTGCGTGACCCCTGGCCCTCAGATGAACCACGTTACGCGCTGGTCGCAAAAGAGATGGTTGAGTCTGGCAGTTGGCTGATACCCAGAGTCGGCGGCGTCCTGTATCCGGACAAACCACCGATGTTCTTCTGGGCGGTTTCCATCTTTTTCCTGATCACAGGATCAATGCGCGTCGCGATCTTCATGCCTTCGTTGCTCGCAGGTATTGGTGTGCTCTGGCTCGTTACCGATCTCGCCAGGCGCCTGTGGAATCCACAGGCGGCGATATGGACAGGTGCCACATTGCTCGCAATCGTGCAGTTTCCGTTGCAGATGAAAGGCGGGCAGATCGATGGCCTGTTGTGCTTCTGGACGACGCTGGGCCTGTATGGGTTCAGCCGACACCTGTTAGCCGGTCCGGACTGGCGTTGGTACACCATTGCCGGACTCGCTGCCGGGTTTGGCGTTATCACCAAGGGTGTCGGCTTTCTGCCATTTCTTATTTTCATACCGTATGCGTTCGCGACAAGGGGTGACTGGCCTGTCAGTCGCATGAGATGGAACGATGGCAGGTGGCTGCTCGCACCGCTGGCGTTTTTGCTGGCTATAGCCGTCTGGCTGGCACCGATGCTGCTGGCAACCAGCGGTACCGAATCCGACCTCATTGAATATCGCGACAACATACTGCTGAAGCAAACGGTAACCCGTTTTACAGATGCGTGGGGACATCTGAAACCACCATGGTACCTCTTCACTAATGCCATCCCCTGGTTGTGGCTGCCTGTCACGTTTCTTCTGCCGTGGCTGTTTCCCGCCTGGTGGCGCGATCTGAAATCGAAAGATCCGACAACGTTGTTGTTGGGTGGCTGGATCATTCTCATGTTGTTGTTCTTTTCCATGAGTGAGGGAAAACGTTCCGTATACATCTTTCCCGCAGCCCCGGCACTGGCGTTGATTGCGGACACCACATTTCCCGGCTCATGGAAAACAGCGGTCCCAAGCGAGTGCTGTTCGGTTTATCACTTGTCATTACATTCGCGCTGTTAATCCTTGGAGTTCACCCCTATCTGGAAACACTCTTGTCCACCAACTGGTCAGAGAATCTGGAGGTAGTAACACAAGCGCCCACAGAGGTCTGGTCACGTATAACCGCAATCGGTCTGGTGAGCCTGCTTGTCGTGGTTTTCACCCGGGTAGAAAAGGCGCCGGCAGGGTTCGCGGCCGTCATGGCATCATTGTGGATAGGGGTATACGTACTGGTGTATCCACTCATCAACGACCTTCGGTCCGGTCGAGTCGTCATGGAAGCCGTCAGAACTCATATGACGGACAGCGAAACCTTAGGATTCGCCGATTGGAAAGAGCAATTTCTGCTCCAATGGGACGAGCCCGCCATACACTTTGGCTATCGACGTCGGGACGACAACGGTGAAATTCGTGACGCGGCTGCCTGGCTGTCATCCGAGACGAAAAACCGCCTGTTGTTATCCGGTGATATGACTGCGTCCTGTTTTGACCCGGCGCTGCTAATAGACCTGGGCCTGGCACATCGTCAACAATGGTACCTGGCACACCCATCATCGGTGCTGGCTGCATGCAACACGGGCGTGGTGCGGAAAATTTACGACGTCAATTCAGAACAACGGTATCAGTAGGTCTTCTCCAGGCCGCGCCAGCGGGGCTCCTAACCGATGCAAGCGACGAGGGTGATCGAAGTAATTGCTCGCAGCGCGGTTCTTAAGGGGCCATTCCGCACGACCAGGCGACGGCTCAGGCTCTTCGGTGCCCAGGCGGCGCCTTTGCATGAGAAGCGTCAATGGTTTAGCTTCCCAAACCCTGGAAGGTATTAACGCAGAACATTCATAACCAGGGGGCTGACATGAGCGAACCGACTTACCTGCCGCTGTTGAATTCCATTGCGGTGAACGAAGCCAAGGGCGAGATACTGCTGAATGCCTGGGCGGACGCCACGCAAGACGAAGCGCTCGAGGCTACGCTGCGTTTTGTTGCCATTCGTGAAGGCGAACACCACTGGGCATTCACCAAGCGAATGTGCGAACTCGGTCACGCCGTGTGTGAGGAAACGGCATTTCAAGTCTTTAAAGACTTTGATGACCTGGTTGCCTACATCCGCTCGGATGCGACCGACGCCGATAAGGTGGCACGCACCCGCGGCGGAGACGATGGTGAGCGCAAGGATCCTTTCGTGAGCTTCTTCAACGACACCACCATCGACCCTCTGACTGGCGAGCTACTCGGACGTTATATTGCCGAGGAACGCGACAGCGGCCGGCGGCTCAAAGTAGAGTATGACCGCATTTGCGGAGCGGCAGACGAGACACCCGTTGCGGAACTTGCCGAGCTGAAAGCTTGCGTGGCAACGTTGCAGAAAGAGCTGGCCGATCTCAAACGGGTGCGCAGCGTCGCCTGAGTCAAGCGTCTCGCGACCCAATGCGCGAATAATCGATCAGCGCAAACCAGGTGAGGTAGTAGAGGCGGAATCGAGGGGTTGGGCGAACGGCGCCAGAGGGTCGCTCCGCCTCGCGAATAAGCCCCTACCCGGTCAGAAACGTTCTCACCACCTCGAGGAATGGCTCGGGTTTATCCAACGGTACCGGATGTCCCGACCCTGCGATTTCCCTGAGCTGGCAATCCGGTATCTCCTTTGCCATGCGTTCGGCGATGTCAGGCGAAAGGATGTCGCTCAGTTCACCGCGAATGAGCAGCGTTGGCACGTTGAAGTTCGCCACCTGCTTCCAGCCTTCTTCCGCAGTGATCCGTTCGCGAGGAATGCTGGTATCACGCAGCGCTCGATCGTAACGATAAGTCCACAGACCATCTTCGGTACGCATCATTGAGTTGTAGACGCGATGCCGGTGATGGTCCTCCGGCGGGATGGAGTTGTCCCGGCGTGCGCGAGCGAAGGCCTCCTCCCTGGTCGCGAATGTGTCGCTACGGGCAACGTTGGTCAGGATCTTCTGCATACCCTCAGCCGCGACCTCGGGCGCAATGTCGACGATCACCAGGCGTGATAACTCCGGGGGGCGAACACCCGCATAGGCCATGGATACGATGCCACCCATCGACAGGCCCAGGAGCGTGAAGTCACTCAAACCCATCGCGGCAACGAAGGCTTCGAGATCCGTGACCATCTCCCTGGTGCCGTATGCCTGCGGCGGTGCCCACTGAGTTTCGCCGTGACCCCGCTGATCGAGAGCGAGCACTCGATAGGTGTCCGACATCGCGGCCGCAAAGGCATCCCAACTGCGAGCGTGGCCGGTGTAGCCGTGAAGCAGTACCAGGTCTGGCGCTTTGGGGTTCGACGACGACCAGTCGCGGTAATGGAAACGCAAACCGCGCAGCTCGATCAGTTCATCAATGACGTTTGTCACAACACGCTCCTTTTCGAGACATTCAACGTCGGGTAACCTCGTTGGAATCAACCATTCGATTCGCAACCGTCACCGCGCAGGTATTAAGCGCCGCCTGCCAACGCCCATGCCAGTGCGATCAGACCAACGGCCCCAGCACCCGACAGGTACTGGCCGCTGACGCCCAAACGGCGAATGTCGAAACTCGGTGCCAACAGCCCAAACCCAACACCACAGCTAAATCCGAGAAAATGGCCCAGCACGTCCGTGTTGCCGTCCGCGCCGCCCATACCGGTGAACGCAAGCAGGCAGATGGCGGCAAACAAGGGCGCAAAGCTACGCCGCCAATCCAGGGCGCGGTGGTAGCCGCGCCGCCAGACGAAGGCCGCCACCAGTCCAAGGCAGGCAAACGTTGCAGTGGATGCACCGATCGAACTAAACGTCTCAGGTTGAAAAAAAGCATTGATGCCGTTACCGAGCGCGCCAGCCAGCACGACCAGCAACCAGCCAAAGCCAGAGCCGAGATAACGTCCGACAAAAAGCCCGAAAACCGCGCCAAACAGCGAGTTTCCAAGGATATGGGCAAGATCGGCATGCAGCGTGAGCGCGGTGAGGGTACGCCACCACTGACCGTCCATGACCAGTCCCGCCTGCATGCGTCCGGCGCCGCGCCAATCCCAGTCGAAGACGGACGCCGACTCGAGAGAGGGGAGCAGCCAGATGACGCTGAGGTAACCCAGCACACCAAACCACCCGCTATCGAAGGTCACGACGCGAGGGCGCGTGACGACTTTCGGCACATTTTCGAGCTGGTAGCTCTGCAGTTCCTCAAGTGCACTCAATTCCAGCTCGAGGGGTACATACAGGCGCCATTCATTACCATCGGACTCGACGTGATGATCGATATTCACCGCCGTGAGAACCAGGCTCGAGTCCATTAAGGGCGCGCGCGTTTCCGCACGCTGTATGCAGCACCAGGGTAAGGGTTCATTCGGAGGAGCCATGGGGTGATGGTACGGCAACTGACCCCTTTTTCTAACACACCCGCTATATCGTCTGCTTTACCGTAATTGTCAGCTCGAACGAATCCACCTCGGGTCCGGCAACCAGGGGTTTGGCAATATCCACGTGTATCACCGAATTCGCCGTGTGCAGGTGGACTCGAGCCTCAGCCCCAACCCCAGATTACTGAGCGCCCCAAAATCCGCGTCAAACGCTTAGCTTAGTAGAAACAGGAAAACTGCTGTCCAACACTTGCACGTCCATGCCACCACCCGGCAAAAAAGCAGTTGCAGCAGCAAACGCCTTGAGGAAACATGGCGGGCGTTGGGGGGTGACGGCTATCAACCGTTGATTCAGCTACCGCATTCTCAGAAGGCATTGAATCGCTCGTGAATAGGCGTTCGAGACAGGCAGTATGGAAAAACTCTCACTGAACACGAAGCTCGCCTACTGGGTGGGCCAACTTGCTGAAGGTCTGAAAACCACAACCTTCGCGGTTTTTTTGCTCTTCTATTACAACCAGGTACTTGGGGTTTCGGGGACACTCTGCGGCATCGCAATATTCGCCGGAATGTTCATCGACGCCGTTACCGATCCTTTAATGGGGTCAATCTCAGACGGGTGGCGATCGAAGTACGGGCGACGGCATCCTTTCATGTATGTCTCGGCTCTCCCTTTAGGGTTGTGCTTCTTTATGTTGTTCAACCCGATGGTGGATTCCGAGATAGGTCTTTTCATCTGGCTTCTCGTGTTTGCAGCACTCACCCGATTCGCCATGACGCTGTACCACGTGCCTCATATCGCCCTTGGCGCCGAAATGACATCCGACTACAACGAACGCAACGAAATTGCCGCGTTCCGTCTGGTATTCAATTCCGTCGGGGCGCTGACGGTCTACAGCCTGGGTTTCCTGGTGTTTTTCGCGTCCAGCGAGGCTTACGAAAACGGCCAACTCAATCCCGAAGCCTACCCGCCGTTTACCGCAATTCTCGCCGTCGGTATGTGCCTGGCGGTGCTGATCACGTCATTCGGAACCCGACATCTAGTTCCTCACCTGCCAAAACCGCGGGAATCGCAACAACTCAACCCCGCGCAGATTTTTATCGATATGAGGCTTGCCGCGAAGAACCGGTCATTCCTATGGTTGCTGGGTGGATTCGCGGTGATCTCGATTCCTGTTGGAGTGGGCGCCGCTTTGCAGTTATACCTCAACACTTTCTTCTGGGAGGTTTCTCCCGAAGGGATCTCAGCGATCCTCATCTCCGGCGTGGTTGCAACCTTCATCGGGTTTTCCACTTCGCCCTGGATCATGCGACGGATAGAGAAAAAGCAGGCTTTGTTCATCGGCTCGATCGGTTGGGCTACGTTCTACACTGCTCCGGTGATATTGCACTATGCCGGCCTCTTCCCCGCCCCGGGAACGGCAACAGTCGTCTACGCGCTCATGTTTTCACATTTTCTAGCGGGCGCCGTCGTCAGCCAACTGATTGTCGCCGTGTACTCCATGTTGGCGGACGTTGCCGATGAACAGGATCTGGTGGTGGACAAACGCCAGGAAGGCGTTTTCTTCGGTGTCTATTCGTTCATTATCAAAGCCACCGCCGGACTCGGCGCTGCAACCGGTGGTATCGTGCTGGACCTCATCGAGTGGCCCACCGGGGAGTCGGTGAAAACCGCAGCGGATATTCCGTCGGAAACCTTGTTTCAGTTGGCGATGATCGCGGGTCCCGGTCTTGCCATCGGCTTCGTTCCGGCAATACTGCTCTGGCGTAACTATCGACTATCCAAAAGCCGCCACGCACAGATACTTTCCCAAATCGAGGCGCGAGCCTAGGAGTCTCAACGGTAGAAAAGATTCCTAGCCAGCCGGATAACCGTGAATCACCCATACCGCACCTGTCAATTCATGAGGAAAGACCAATGCCAACCTACAATGCACAAGCCGCGTTACCCGGCGGTGAGCCCGGCCCCTGGGGAGACCCGGTTTCCATCAGCTACGAAGAGCGCGATGTATTGCTGTATGCGGTAGGCATCGGCATCCAGGACCTGCGCTTCGTGTATGAGGGACACCCGGATTTTGCCGTCTTTCCAACCTTTCCCATTCGCTGGGGGAGTGCCGGGGCACCCATCGATGTCACCCTGGTTCCCCGTTCGCCCGGACCTCTGAACATCGACGCGGAACGGTATCTGGAGATGCTTCGACCGTTGCCCATTGCAGGCTCGGTGAAAGTAACTTCCCGGCTGATTGGCGTGCACCCTCGAGGAAAAGGCAACGGGTTTGTGGAGAGTGAGAGCAACGTCAGCGACGCGGACGGCAACGTCTGCGTGCGCATGGTCAACGGATCCTTCCGGCGCGGCATCGAGAAGCTTGGCGACATCGAACCCTTCGAAGGCAGCGGCCAGACCTTTTCGGCAAAAATTGCGGTCCCCGAATCTGCTCCCGACGTTACCTGCGAGGTTCGCATCCCCAAAAACCAGGCGCACATCTACCGCCTGTCAGGTGACTATAATCCGCTGCACATCGATCCCGACGCCGCCAAATTCGGCGGGTTCGATGAACCAATTCTGCATGGACTATGCACGTTCGGACACTGCGCCCAGCTATTGCTGAACGCTCTCTGCGGTGGCGATGCGGCGCGTTTCAGGAAAATCAAAGTACGGTTTTCATCGCCGGTGTTTCTGGATGACACGATGCAGATCCTGGCCTGGCACAACGGGGCTGGACGGGTGATCTTCGAAGCTCGCGTGAGCGATACGGTGGTTGTTTCCAACGCCTACTTCGAATATGACCCGCTATAGGATGCGCCTCAAAAGATCGAATACCGGATTCGCTGTCGCACTCTCTCGTGACAAAAATTTCTACCGCACACCCGCCAATAGATGAGAGAGTATCGCCAGATAAAATATGAACGTCCGCCGGGTGCCACCGATATCCTGCTGGTACGGCATGGCGAATCACAGGCCGCGACTGCGGACAATCCTTTCCCAACCATCGACGGGCATGGCGACCCGGAGTTGCATCCGAACGGCCAGGCGCAGGCAATCCAGGTCGGACACCGTTTGCGGCACCAACCGATCACAGCGGTGTACGTTTCGAACTTACAACGCACCTGGCAAACCGCCGCCCCTTTGTGCGAGCACCTCAAATTGACACCCGTAGTCGATCCGGATCTACGGGAGGTGTACCTGGGCGAATGGGAGGGCGGGGTGATGCGGATCAAGGCGCACGAAAATGATCCCCTCTATCAACGCCTCGTCGCAGAACAGCGCTGGGACGTCATTCCGGGCGCCGAGTCCAACGAGGAACTCGAGCTGCGACTGACAAGGGGTCTCGAGCGCATCGCAAAAAATCATCCGGACGAACTGGTGGTTGCCGTGGTGCATGGTGGCGTCATCGGCTGCATCCTTGCTCGTGCGACCGGTGCACAACCCTTTGCGTTCAGCCGTGCGGACAACGGCTCCATCAGCCACATCGTGATGGTCGGGGATCACATTGTGGTGCGACGATTCAACGACGCCGCACATATCGACTCTGGTCTGTAAAGGGGCTGGGTGGTCAACCTGGCCCGTATCTGTCTTCAACCCGTCAGATAAAAGAGCACACCGTCATTGTCGCGGTGACTCTCAGCTTCTTTTGCGTGGCGCAGGTGTTCCAGGTGAGCGTAGGTTTCGCTTTCGGCCATGGACCCCCAGCTGCGCCGCTTGAAAAGGTGTTGCGAGAATTCCTCAACGCTCGCGGGGCGTCCAAAATCCCGCGATATTTCACGAATTTTATCGAGTCGCTCATAGTGATGGCGCTTTATTTCTTCGGTCCGTTTACTCAGGTCGTCAAAAGGATGGCCGTGTGCCGGCAATACCTTGTTGATGCCTGAGATTTCACCCACCCGGTCGAGCGAGTAAAAAAACGAAAGCAACGGATCCTCCGAGGTCGAGATACCAGAGATGTGTGGTGTGATCGAAGGCAGCACGTGATCTCCCGCAAGAAAGATACCCGCTTCGGGATCATGCAGGCAGAAGTGATCGGGCGTATGCCCAGGGGTGTGCAATACAAACATCTCCCGACCCGCGAGATGCAGTAGATCACCCTGCTCAACTGGATGACTCACTTCAGGAACGTTCATGGCACCACCGAGCGCGCGCATTACCCCCCACTGCAGTCGTCTACGCAGAGGCGGACGCGGTCGTTGTCCACCCCAGGGCGACGGCCCGCCCCACCATCCCGTTTGCGGCAAGCTTTTGCGGCGTGGTTCGGGGTTGTGTGAATGGTTATGCCCGTGATCATGGTCATGTGGACTTCCCGGCGTTGCCCCGGTGTCTGCTTGTTCGGCTTCGTGCGCTGCCTCGAGTTCCCGCTGTGCATCGAGGTCTTCGACCGAGACCTCCGGCTGGTTGCTGGAGACCGACTCGGCAATGCCGAAACGGAAACTGCGATGTGCAATCACCCTGGCACCGTGTTCCTTTACGAAACGTGCAGCACCCCCGAAATGATCGGGGTGGGAGTGGGTAATGATGACCGTATGGATGTCCTTCGGTTTCAGCTCCGCCTGGCGCAAGCGATGTTGAATCGCCCTCCAGGTGAAGGGACCTGGCAGACCAGGATCGACAACGGCCGCTCCCTTGTCGTCCAGCAACGCGTACATATTGACGTGACCGAGACCCGGCATGCGGATGGGTAGCTGCATCCGCAAAATGTTGGGGGCGACTTCGGTAACTTCGGGATCAGCGCTCTCTTGTTCTTGTCTTTTTGCCATGACCTATTCTAGCAGCCGAGACGATGGAGCGCCTGCCAACGATACCAGGCAGTGACTGGTCAACTTGCACGGTCACAGCAGTCGGACAGCCGTTTCTATACAAAGTCCTCACCCTATACTAGTCTGGTTTACCCGCTGCATGATTTTCGGGAGCTCACCAGATGCGCTTATTCCCAATCGCTGCGCTGACGCTGCTGATGCAAATGGTGTATGGGTTACCGGTCAATGCCGCTTCCGGATCCTCCTTCTCAGGCGAGGAGAATGGTTTCACCGATCTCACCCAGGTCAATCTGACCCGGGTGGTCTACGACAGTATCGGTGGCTGGGGGGAGGCGTATTACCAGTTCGAAGGACGGGTGTGGGCCAGATGGGAAACCGACTACCCCCAAGCCGAACACAACTTTGCCAAACGTCTTCGCCAGCTCACCCGACTGAATCCTGCTGCCCTGCCCGCCAGACGCCGGCTCACCGACCCGGACCTTGGCGACTTCCCGCTGATCTTCATGTCCGATGTGGGTTACGCAAACTTCTCAGCCGAAGACGCGGATGCGCTGCGTGACTACCTCAAAAACGGTGGCTTTCTCTGGGCCGACGATTTCTGGGGTGATGCCGAATGGGCGAGCCTCGAACGTTTCATGAAGGTGGTACTCCCGGGCAACCGCTGGCGGGAAGTACCCATCGATCACCCGATATTCCACACGGTGTTCGAAATGGATGAGATGCCCCAGATTCCTGCCCGCAGCTTCGCCAGCCGTGGCTTGCAAACCTCCGAACCACCGTGGGTACACCGCTACCCGGCGGGTTCCCTGGAGCGGGCGACCATGCGCGGTTACTTCGACGACGATGGTCGCCTGATGGTTATCGGCACACACAATACCGACGTCGCGGACGGCTGGGAACGTGAAGCCTACGGCCAGTGGTACTTCGAACGCTTCAGCACAAAGTCGTATCGGCTCGGTGTGAACGTTTACACCTATGTGCTGACTCACTGATCCGGTTTCCCCATGGTGTTTGAAAAACTATTCAGCTATCCCCTCGAGGCGTTTGCTACCGGAACGTTCCTGTTTGCCAACGTTTTTCAACCGCTGTGGTGGCTGGCCGGCGCGGGTGTTGTCGTCATCATCATCACCATCAGCGTGATGGCAGGTGTTCGTACCAGGAGCCTTG
>Ga0114949_10001973_pt1 | contig 12629 bp, 6 predicted proteins | sample N074metaG_FD_83505 | JGI IMG/M metagenome (GOLD analysis project Ga0114949, IMG submission 83505) | Deep subsurface microbial communities from Kermadec Trench to uncover new lineages of life (NeLLi) - N074 metaG | ecosystem: Environmental > Aquatic > Marine > Ocean trench > Sediment | place... | reverse complement strand
GATGGTGATCCCCCGCTCGCGCTCCTCCGGAGCCTTGTCAATATTCGCAAACTCGATGTACTCCGCCAGCCCCTGCTTGCTCTGCACCAGGGTGATCGCTTCCGTCAACGTGCTCTTGCCGTGATCAACGTGCCCAATCGTGCCCACGTTTACGTGCGGCTTGGTACGCTGGAAATGCTCTTTCGCCATCAGTTACCTCCGCTCCGCTGCGCCGCTAAACGGTATTGCCGCGCACGCGTAGAACGACCTCTTCCGTAATGTTGGCCGGCACCTTGACGTACCGGCTGAAATGCATGGTGAAGGTGGCGCGCCCCTGCGTAACCGAGCGCACATCGGTTGCGTAGCCGAACATTTCCGCCAGCGGGACCTGCCCGACGATGATCTTCAGGCCGTCGCGCGAATCCATACGCTCGATGCGTCCGCGACGACTGTTGATGTCGGAGATGACGTCGCCCATGTATTCCTCGGGCACCACAACCTCGACATCCATGACCGGTTCCATGAGTACCGCGCCGGCCCGGGAAGCAGCGTCCTTGAACGCCATGCTGCCGGCGATCTTGAAGGCGATTTCCGACGAATCGACATCGTGGAAGGAGCCGTCGTAGAGGGTTACCTGCACGCCCTCGAGCTCGTACCCGGCGATCGGCCCGCACTCCATGGCTTCCCGGATCCCTTGCTCCACCGGCTTGATGAACTCTTTGGGGATGGAGCCACGGATAATCTTGTTGACGAAGAGAAACTTCTGCCCTTCCTCGGGCGGCAGCGGTTCGATTTCGATGAGGCAGTGGCCAAACTGACCGCGGCCGCCAGTCTGGCGGACGAAGCGGCCCTCGCCCTTGGCAGGCTTGGTGAAGGTCTCGCGGTAGGAGACCTGCGGGCGGCCGACGTTGGCTTGCACGCCGAATTCGCGCTGCATGCGATCGACGAGAACCTCGAGGTGGAGCTCGCCCATACCGGAGATGATCGTTTGCCCGGTTTCTTCGTCGCGATGGCACACGAAGGTGGGATCTTCCTTCGCCAGCTTGCCGATAGCATCGGCCAGCTTTTCCTGGTCGGCCTTGGTCTTGGGCTCGATGGCCATCGAAATGACCGGCTTCATGAACTCCATCGACTCGAGGACGACCGGGTGGGCCGGGTCGCAGACCGTGTGACCGGTGGAAACGCTCTTCGGGCCGACCAGGGCGGCGATGTCGCCGGCACGCACGAGCTTGATTTCCTCGCGCTTGTTAGCGTGCATCTTCAGCAGCCGGCCGACACGTTCCTTCTTGCCGACGGTAGCGTTATACACCGTGCTGCCGGCCTCAAGGGTGCCCGAATAGACGCGCAGGAAGGCAAGCTGGCCGACGAAGGGGTCGGTCATGATCTTGAACACCAGGCCGGAAAACGGCGCGTTGTCGGAGGGCTCGCGGTCAACCGTGTCCCCGGTATCCGGGTTTATGCCCTCTACGGCCCCGACATCCAGCGGCGACGGTAGAAACTCGATGACTGCATCCAGCAGCGGCTGAACGCCCTTGTTCTTGAACGCCGCGCCGCATACCACCGGGGTAATCTTGAGCGCCAGCGTGCCTGCCCGTAGGGCCTCGAACAGCAACTCCGGCGTAATCTCCTCACCCGACAGATACTTTTCGAGCACGCGGTCGTCGATCTCGCTGGTGACCTCGAGAAGCTTCTCGCGCGCCACTTCGACGGCTGCGCCGAACTCCTCCGGCACCGGGACCTCGTCGTAGTCGGCGCCCAACTCCTCGTCGCTCCAACGCAACGCCACCTGGCGCACCACGTCGATAATGCCTACGAACCCATCCTCTACACCCCACGGAATCTGCACCGGCACGGGGTTGGCATGGAGACGCTCGGCCATCATCTCGACACAGCGATCGAAGTTGGCACCGACACGGTCCATCTTGTTGACGAAGGCGATGCGCGGAACGCTGTACTTATCTGCCTGGCGCCATACCGCCTCGCTCTGCGGCTCGACACCGGCGACCGCGTCGAACACCGCCACCGCACCGTCGAGGACGCGTAGGGAACGCTCCACCTCGGCGGTGAAGTCCACGTGTCCCGGGGTGTCGATGATGTTGATGCGATGATCGCGCCACTCGCACGTGGTCGCCGCCGAGGTGATGGTGATGCCACGCTCCTGCTCCTGGACCATCCAATCCATCTCGGCGTTGCCATCGTGTACCTCGCCGATCTTGTGGGTGATTCCGGTGTAGAACAGGATGCGCTCGGTCGTCGTCGTCTTCCCGGCATCGATGTGGGCCATGATGCCGATGTTGCGAGTCTTATCGAGCGGAACTCTGCGAGCCACGGTTCTGATCCTCTGCTTCGCTTACCAGCGGTAGTGGGCGAACGCCTTATTGGCTTCGGCCATCCGGTGGATGTCTTCTCTCTTCTTCACCGCAGCGCCTCGACCGGCAGCGGCATCGAGCACTTCGGCGGCCAAGCGCGCGTCCATCGTCTTCTCGCCGCGTTTGCGCGCCGCCTCGACCAACCAGCGCAGCGCCAGAGAAGTCTTGCGCTTCGTGTACACCTCGACCGGGACCTGATAGGTCGACCCGCCGACGCGGCGCGACTTGACCTCCACCGAGGGACGCACGTTGTCGATGGCTTTCTTGAAGAGCTTCAGTGGCTCGTCGCCGCCCTTTTCTCCCACGACCTCCAGCGCCGCGTAGAAAATCCGTTGGGCCGTGCTCTTCTTTCCATCCATCATCATGTGGTTGACGAACTTCGACACCAACCGGCTGTTGTAGACCGGATCCGGAACCACTGGCGGTATCTTTATCTTGATGTTCCTGCGGGCCATACCCGCACACTCCTCATGTGTCGGCGGTGCCGGGGACACGTGCCCCAGCGCCACTCTGACTGTTCAACCTGATAGGTCGGGATCGGGAAGATATCGGCGAGCGCCGATATTCAGGCGGGCAAGGCTTTAGGCCTTGGGCTTCTTGGCGCCGTATTTCGAACGGCTCTGTTTTCTACCTTCAACACCGGCGGTATCGAGCGTGCCGCGAATCACATGGTAGCGAACGCCCGGGAGGTCCTTCACGCGACCTCCACGGATCAACACGATCGAGTGCTCCTGCAAGTTGTGCCCGATGCCCGGGATATAGGTCGTGACCTCGATCCCATTCGTCAATCGCACGCGGGCAACCTTGCGGAGTGCAGAGTTCGGCTTCTTCGGCGTCGACGTGTACACGCGTGTGCACACGCCCCGCCGCTGCGGCGACCTCTGCAATGCCGGGCTGGAGGTTTTGGAAGCAGCCCGCTTCCTCCCCTTCCGAACCAACTGGTTGATCGTCGGCAAATTCAGCCTCCGAAAAATTTAGGCCCCACCATGCACACAAACCCCTCGCCCGCACGCGGACGAAACATAGATAGGGAATGTGAAATGGCAGGGATGAAAACTAGGGGAACGTGAACACGATTCCCCCCGATTACTGGCAAAATTATAACAGCGATTGATCGGCAGTCAACGTTGCCAGGGGGCGAATATCGAGCTTTTTTCGCCTTCCGGCGATGGCCGGGGAAAGTCCCCGCCACGGAGACCGCAACGCACAACGGCGGGCCGCCGCCGAAAGGCGCTGGCTCGCCGTTGCGTCAATGTTCGGGAAGCGACGGGTGGCCTGGCTAGACGTCCGCAACCTTCTCGGAATTGGTGGTGGCAACCTGCGCCGCCTCAGCCTCCGCCTCGGCGGCAGCCTCAGCCATGCCGGCGAGGATGTCGGCCGGACGGCGACGGCCGGGAGATTCCTCGAGCAGGCGAACCCGCTTGTAGGCTTCGAAGCCGGTTCCCGCCGGAATCAGGCGGCCCATGATGACGTTTTCCTTGAGGCCACGCAGGTGATCCACCGCGCCGCTGATCGCCGCTTCGGTGAGCACGCGGGTGGTCTCCTGAAAGGAAGCCGCCGAGATGAACGAGTCCGTCGACAGCGACGCCTTGGTGATGCCCAGCAACAGCGGGCGGCCGGTGGCGGGGGTTGCCTTCTTGCCGGCGATGCGATCGTTCTCTTCCTGGAAGCGAAAGCGATCGACCTGTTGGTCGATGAGGAACTCGGTGTCGCCCACGTCCTCGACCTTCACCCAGCGCATCATCTGCCGCACGATGACTTCGATGTGCTTGTCGTTGATGGTGACGCCCTGGAGGCGGTAGACCTCCTGGATTTCGTTGACCAGATACTCCTGCAGGGCGCGTTCACCCAGGACATCGAGAATGTCGTGCGGGTTGATGGGCCCGTCGACCAAGGGCTCGCCGGCGCGCACGTGCTCGCCCTCGCGGACGTTAACGTGGGTACCGCGGGGCACCGAGTACTCCCGGCTCTCGCTGGTCTCCCGGTTGGTCACGATTACCTTGCGCTGACCTTTCACCACATCACCAAAGTGCACCTGGCCGTCGATCTCGGTGATGACGGCCGGTTCCTTCGGCTTGCGCGCCTCGAACAGCTCGACCACGCGGGGCAGACCACCGGTGATGTCGGTTGTCTTGGTGGTCTCGCGCGGGATCTTGGCGAGCACGTCGCCGGCGTGTGCGTGGGCGCCGTCGGGCACGGTGACGTGGGCACCAGAGGGCAGATGATAGGCTCGCAACACGTTCTTCCGCTTGGCTTTCGGGTCGAGGATCTGCACCTGCGGCTGCCTGTCCTCGGGCGAGTCCATGACCACCAGGTGCGACAGGCCGGTGACCTCGTCGACCTCCTCGCGCATGGTGACGCCCGGCACCAGGTCCTTGTAATCGACTGTGCCCTCTTCCTCGGTGAGGATGGTGAACGAATAGGGGTCCCACTCGACCAACACCGTCCCGGGGTCGACCTTGGCGCCCTCCTTGACCTTGAGGTGCGCTCCGTAGACCACCGAATAGCGCTCCCGGATGTTGCCGTCTTCGTCTTCTACCGCGATGGCACCGTTGCGGTTCAGCACCACCAGGTCGCCCTTCTGATCGGCCACCGTGCGCAGGTTGAGGAGGGCGATGGTGCCGCCGTTCTTGGTCGCCAGCGTGCTCTCTGCGCTGACGCGCGACGCCGTACCACCGATGTGGAACGTCCGCATCGTCAGCTGCGTGCCCGGCTCGCCAATGGACTGTGCCGCGATAACCCCCACGGCCTCGCCCTGCTCGACCAGCTTGCCGGAGGCGAGGCTACGGCCATAGCACCTCTGGCACACGCCGCGCTCCGTCTCGCACGTCAACACCGAGCGAATCTTCACCTTCTCGATACCGGAATCCTGGATCTGAGCGGCGAGCTCGACGTCGATTTCCTGGCCCGCCTTCCAGAGGATGGCGTCGGTGAACGGGTCCTTGATGTCATCCAACGCCACGCGGCCGACGATGCGATCACGCAACGGCTCGATGATCTCGCCGCTCTCGACGATGGCGGCGACGTAGATACCCTCGAGGGTGCCGCAGTCTTCCGTGGTCACGATGACGTCTTGGGCCACATCGACCAGGCGACGCGTCAGATAGCCCGAGTCGGCAGTCTTGAGCGCGGTGTCCGCCAGACCTTTGCGGGCACCGTGCGTCGAGATGAAATACTGCGCCACCGTCAGCCCCTCGCGGAAGTTCGCCGTGATCGGCGTCTCGATGATCTCGCCCGAAGGCTTGGCCATCAGACCTCGCATGCCGGCGAGCTGGCGAATCTGCTGCGCCGAGCCACGAGCACCGGAGTCGGCCATGCTGTAGATCGGATTCGGCTGCCCCTCGAGGCCGGCTTCCTCCATCTGTTTAAACATCGCCTCGGAGACCTTCTCGGTGACATCCGACCAAATCGCAATCACCTTGTTGTAGCGCTCACCGTTGGTAATGGCGCCCTCGAGGTACTGCGTCTCGACCTCTACAACGTCCTGCCGTGCTGCCGCCACCAGCTCTTCCTTGTTCGTCGGTACCGTCATGTCGTCGATGCCGATGGAGAAACCCGCCAGGGTGGCGTACTTGAAGCCCAGGTTCTTGAGCGCGTCCAGGGTCACTACCGTCAACTCGTCGCCGAAGCGGATGTAGCAGTAGTTGACCACTTGCCCGAGGCCACGTTTCTTGAGCACGCCGTTGATGAACGGGATGCCCTCGGGCAGCGCCTGGTTGAAGATCACCCGGCCGACGGTGGTCTCGATGATCTGGTTGGTGCAGTCAGTGACCTCGGCGTGAACCACGTCCTGGTCGTCCGGCGCTTTGGTCAGGTCGATGAACTCACCCGTGTAGCGCAGGCGGATCTGGGTCTGCGTCGTCACCGCTTCTGCTTCCAGCGCCAGGACGACTTCGTCCATGTCGGCAAACAACGTACCCTGCCCATGGGCGTTCTTGCGCACGCTGGTCAGGTAGTAGCCACCCAGGACGATGTCCTGGGTGGGAATGGCAATCGGACGGCCGTGCGCCGGCGACAGCAAGTTCGTGGTGCTCTTCATGAGCACCTCCGCTTCGATCTGCGCGCGCGGCGACAGTGGCACGTGTACCGCCATCTGGTCTCCGTCGAAGTCGGCGTTGAACGCCGTGCACACGAGGGGGTGGATCTTGATCGCCTTGCCCTCGATGAGCACCGGCTGGAACGCCTGGATACCCAGGCGATGCAACGTTGGCGCGCGGTTCAGCAGGATGGGGTGTTCGCGAACGACCTCTTCGAGAATGTCGTAGACCACCGGAACTTGCTGCTCGACCATCTCCTTGGCAGCCTTGATGGTGGCCACCATTCCCCGTTCCTCGAGCTTCTGATAAATGAACGGCTTGAAGAGCTCGAGCGCCATCTTCTTGGGCAGGCCACACTGGTCGAGGCTCAGCTCGGGCCCCACCACGATAACCGAGCGGCCCGAGTAGTCGACCCGCTTGCCGAGAAGGTTCTGGCGGAAGCGGCCCTGTTTGCCCTTGAGCGTATCCGACAGCGACTTCAGCGGGCGGTTGTTGGCGCCGCGTAGCGTGCGGCCACGACGGCCGTTGTCGAACAGCGAATCGCAAGCCTCTTGCAGCATGCGCTTCTCGTTGCGCACGATAACGTCCGGCGCCTTGAGCTCGATGAGTTTCTTGAGCCGGTTGTTGCGGTTGATGACGCGACGGTACAGGTCGTTGAGATCAGAGGTCGCGAAACGGCCGCCGTCCAGCGGGACCAACGGGCGCAGCTCGGGCGGAATGACGGGGATGACATCCAGGACCATCCACTCGGGCTCGTTGCCAGACTTCAAGAAAGCCTCGACGACTTTGAGCCGTTTGGCGAGCTTGGCGCGATTTTGCTTCGACGTCTCGACCTTCATCTTGGCGCGCAGCTCGACCGCCAGCGTCGCCACCTCGATACGCTTGAGCAGCTCCTTGACGCCTTCCCCGCCCATCATGGCGAGAAACGAGTCGCCGAACTCGGCGCGCAATTCGCGGTACTTCTCCTCGCCGATGAGCTCGCGTTCCTTCATCTCGGTGGGGCCCGGATCGATGATCACATAGGCCTCGTAGTACAGCACCCGCTCCATGTCGCGCATGGTCATGTCGAGCAGGTGTCCCATGCGCGACGGCAGGCCCTTGAAGAACCACACGTGGGATACCGGACAGGCGAGCTCGATGTGGCCCATGCGCTCGCGGCGCACCTTCGACTGCGTCACCTCGACGCCGCACTTGTCGCAGATGACGCCGCGATGCTTCATGCGCTTGTACTTGCCACACAAGCACTCCCAGTCGTTCACCGGGCCGAAGATCTTGGCGCAGAAGAGCCCGTCGCGCTCCGGCTTGAACGTCCGGTAGTTGATGGTCTCCGGCTTGGTGACCTCACCGTGCGACCACGAACGTATCTTGTCGGCGGATGCGAGGCCGATGCGAATGGACTCGTACTCGTTGATGCTTATTGGCTTGGTCTCGAAGAAACCCAGGGCGCTTCTCACTGGCTCACTCTCCCCACCGTTTCGTTCGTGATGGTCGTCGGTTTCGTTTCAGTTTCTCTGGTTCGTTTCATGCGCTAGACCGCGGTCTCGACTTCGGTATCGGCGCCGCGGCGCCGCCGCAGCTCAACGTCGAGGGCCAGGCCCTGGAGCTCCTTGAGGAGCACGTTGAATGATTCCGGCAGGCCGGGCTCGATTTCACCCCCACCTTTGACGATGGACTCGAAGATCTTGGCACGGCCGTAAACGTCGTCGCTCTTGACGGTGAGCAACTCCTGCAGGGTGTGCGCCGCACCATAGGCCTCGAGCGCCCAGACCTCCATCTCACCGAAGCGCTGCCCGCCGAACTGCGCTTTACCACCGAGCGGCTGCTGCGTGATCAGCGAGTAGGGGCCAATCGAGCGCGCGTGAATTTTGTCGTCGACCAGATGCGAGAGCTTCAGCATATAGATGTATCCGACGGTGATCTCCTGATCGAAAACCTGCCCCGTCATGCCGTCGTACAGCAGCGTCTTGCCGTTCGTCGGCAGCCCCGCCTCGGTGAGTTTTTCCTTGATTTCGCTCTCGTGGGCGCCGTCGAACACCGGGGTAGCGAAGTGCATACCCAACGCCTCGGCGGCCCAGCCGAGGTGGGTCTCCAGTACCTGGCCTACGTTCATGCGCGAGGGGACGCCGAGCGGGTTGAGAACGATCTCCACCGGCGTACCGTCGGGCAAGTACGGCATGTCTTCTTCGGGCATGATCTCGGAGATGACACCCTTGTTGCCGTGCCGTCCGGCCATCTTGTCGCCGGCCTGTAGCTTGCGTTTCATGGCCACGTAAACCTTCACGCTCTTGATCACACCCGGCGGGAGCTCATCGCCGACGCGCCGGGCTTCCTTGCGCTCCTCGACGTTGGCACGCAGCGCTTCGATGCGCCCCTGGGCATTGGAGACCAGGGCGTGGATGGCCTGCTCGTCCTTCTTGTTGGCCTTGGCGAGACGGATCTGTCCGAAGACGCCGGTCGGCAAGGATTCGAGAATCTCCGCCGTCAGGCTGTCGCCCGAGGCCACCAGCTTTTCCTTGGTCTCCGGATCCTTCAGATCAGCGGCCAGGTTCTTGCCGCCGGCGGTCCGCTCGATCGCCGCAATCAGCGTATAGCGAATAATGCGGATCTCATCACGGAGGTCACGCTCCATGCGGGCGATCTCGGCTTCCTCGATTTCGATGGCCCGCTGGTCCTTGTCAATGCCCTTGCGGGTGAAAACCTTCACGTCTACAACGGTGCCCTCGATACCCGGCGGGCAGGTCAGCGAGGCGTCCTTCACGTCTCCTGCCTTCTCACCGAAGATAGCGCGCAGCAGCTTCTCTTCCGGCGTCAGCTGGGTCTCCCCCTTGGGCGCTACCTTGCCTACAAGGATGTTACTGGGATTCACCTCGGCACCGATACGAATGATGCCGCTCTCGTCGAGATCCTTGAGTGTCTCTTCCGAAACGTTGGGGATGTCGCGGGTAATCTCCTCGGGGCCGAGCTTGGTGTCGCGCGCCTCGAGGCCGAGTTCCTCGATGTGGATCGAGGTGAACGCGTCGTTCTTGACCAGCCCCTCCGAGATCAGGATGGCGTCTTCGAAGTTATAGCCGCGCCAGGGCATGAAGGCGACCAGAATGTTGCGGCCCAAAGCCAGCTCACCCAAATCGGTGGCCGGCCCATCGGCGAGAACCTGCCCAACCAACACGCTGTCGCCCTCGCGGACGAGGGCCTTCTGGTTGATGCAGGTATTCTGGTTGGAGCGCTTGAACTTGACCAGTCGATAGATGTCCGCATCACGCTGATCGTCGCCGCTGTCCTCGACGCGCACGATGATGCGCTCGGAGTCTACCGAGTCAACCACGCCGGCGCGCTTGCAGATCACCATCGCGCCGGAATCACGGGCGGTGACGAACTCCATACCGGTGCCAACGAGCGGTGCCTCGGGCTTGTACAGGGGCACAGCTTGGCGCTGCATGTTGGAGCCCATCAGCGCACGGTTGGCGTCGTCGTTCTCCAGAAACGGAATCAGCGAAGCGGCGACCGAAACGACCTGCTTCGGCGATACGTCGATGTAGTCAACGTCCTCGACCGCCGCGAGCTTGAATTCATTACCGACGCGCGCCGTAACGCGATCGCGCTCGAACTTGCCGGTCTTCGGATCGATCGGCGCGTTGGCCTGCGCGATGGTCAAGCGGTCTTCTTCGATGGCAGAGAGGAAGAAGGGCTGTACCTCATACTCTGCGGGCTTCTTCTTGGCCTTGACAGCTCGCCGGTTTTCCTTCTCGACGGCGGCCAACAATACCTGCTCCCCGACGCTGAACGTGGTACCACCCTTGGCGGTGATCTCCACGTGGGTCTGAACCTTGCCGTCCGCGACCTTGCGGTAGGGGCTCTCGATGAAGCCGAACTCGTTGATCCGCGCGTAGCACGCCAGCGAGGAAATCAGACCGATATTGGGGCCTTCCGGCGTCTCGATCGGGCAGATTCGGCCGTAGTGGGTCGGGTGTACGTCGCGCACCTCGAACCCGGCACGCTCGCGCGACAAGCCGCCCGGACCGAGGGCCGAGAGACGCCGCTTGTGGGTGATCTCCGACAGCGGGTTGGTCTGGTCCATGAACTGCGACAGCTGCGACGACCCGAAGAACTCGCGCACGGCGGCCATCACCGGCTTGGCGTTGATCAGATCGTGCGGCATCGCCGTCTCGATCTCCTGATGCACACTCATCTTCTCGCGCACGGCACGCTCCATGCGCACCAGGCCGATGCGGAACTGGTTCTCGAGCAACTCACCCACCGAGCGCACACGCCGGTTGCCCAGGTGGTCGATATCGTCGACCTTGCGCGGATCATCGGGGATCGACAGCAGGTAACGCACCACACCGACGAAGTCATCCGCATCCAGCAACCGCTCCTCGAGGTCCTTGTCGCCGTCGAGCTTGTAGTTGAATTTCAACCGGCCGACGCGCGAGAAGTCGTAGCGCTGCGGATTCTCGAACATGTTGGCGAACAAGTTGCGCGAGCTCTCTGCCGTCGGCGGGTCACCGGGACGCATCTTGCGGTAGATCTCGATCAATGCCTCCTTACGGCTGGAGACGTTGTCCTTGCGTAGCGTGCTACTGATCACCGTGCCGCCGGGGTTTGCCTCGGGGAAGAAGATCTCTACCTTGGCGGCCTTGGCTTCGGCAAAACGATCGACAACGCCAGGGGTGATCTCTTCGTTGGCCTCCACCAGCACCTCGCCGCTCTCAGAGTCGGCCACGTCGTGCATCGTGTAGCTGCCCTCGAGGTCGGCGACCTCGAGGGTCGCCCTGGTGATGCCTGCATCCCGCAGACGCTTGAGCGAGCCACGTGTCAGCTTGGTACCGGCGCTGAGAATGTCCTTGCCCTTGAACTTGCCTTTGGCGCCGGTCAGCGTGTTGGAAAAATGACGCCCGATGAGCCCCTCATCGAGGGCGACGGACATGCTCCCCTTGAGGTTCAGCTCGACCGGTCGGTAGAACGCTCGGAGCACGTCTTCCGAGCTCTCCAACCCCAGGGCCTTAATGAATACCGTCGCCGGGAACTTGCGCCGGCGGTCGATGCGCACCTGCACCAGATCACGACTATCGAGCTCGAACTCGACCCATGATCCCCGATAGGGAATCACCTGAGCGACGAACAACGTGCGGCCGCTTCCCGGGTGAAAGAAAATCCCCGGCGAGCGGTGCAGTTGCGAAACGATGACGCGTTCGGTGCCGTTGATGATGAACGTGCCGCGGTTGGTCATCAGCGGGATGTCGCCGAGGTAAACCTCTTGCTCCTTGATATCGCGGATCGTCTTGGTGCCGGTCTCCGGGTCCTTGTCCCAGACAACGAGGCGAATGGTCACCCGCAACGCAACCGCATAGGTCATGCCGCGGCTCTGACATTCCTCTTCGTCGAACGGCCACTCCCACTCGCCGATCGAGTACTCGACGAACTCCAGTGTGGCGGTCTCACGGAAGTCGCTGATCGGGAAGATCGTGCGGAATACTTCCTGGAGGCCTACGTCCTCGCGATCTTGGGCGGCAACATCCACCTGCAGGAAGCGATCATAGGACTTCCTCTGTACCTCGATGAGGTTGGGCAACGAGATGGGAGCGGGGATCTTGCCGAAGCTCACGCGCTCGCGCAGGGGCATCAGTGACGTCTCACCCATGGGTGCAAGACTCCTTGGCGGTGTTATCCGTTAGCAGTGGAAACCGGGGCATGCGGAGTCCGTGGGCACCGTCTCGCGGCACTCGCGAACTCTGTTTTGGAATCGAAAGATGCAAGGCAGCCCGTTTACTTGATCTCGACCTCAGCGCCAGCTTCCTCGAACTTCTTGGCGATCTCAGCGGCCTCTTCCTTGTCCAAGCCCTCTCTGACGGTGTTGGGAAGGTTGTCGACAACATCCTTGGCCTCCTTGAGGCCCAGGGTGGTGATGTCGCGGACCACCTTGATGACGTTGATTTTCTTTTGACCAAACGACGTGAGAACGACGTCGAAGGCGCTCTGCTCCTCGGCCTCGTCCTCACCGGCAGCCGCGACCATGACGGGCGCGGCCATCGCCTGGGCGCTGACACCAAACTTCTCTTCGAGCTCTTTGACCAGGTTGGCCAGCTCGAGAACCGACATCGACTCAATCTGCTCGATCAGACCCTCGCTGGAAACTTTCGCCTTTGCCACGACTACCTCCGTTTTGTTGCGTCGGCTACTGACGCGTCGTCAGCGTGCCCGTCATTCGTTGTAAGCATCTGTGTTCGATAAGATGTCGGCCGCGATG
>Ga0114949_10001972_pt1 | contig 12631 bp, 8 predicted proteins | sample N074metaG_FD_83505 | JGI IMG/M metagenome (GOLD analysis project Ga0114949, IMG submission 83505) | Deep subsurface microbial communities from Kermadec Trench to uncover new lineages of life (NeLLi) - N074 metaG | ecosystem: Environmental > Aquatic > Marine > Ocean trench > Sediment | place... | reverse complement strand
CGGAGGACTGCAGATTATATGCTTTTTTACCCTTTTTATATATTTGCGTGTATGTTATACCTGTTTATTAATGTATCGGTGCATAAATCTAACGTAAGTAACGGATACAGATAGGAAAATACTTTGTTAGGTCTGTTTGGGAAAAGAAAGTCAACTCCACTTTTGGGGCTGGATATTAGCTCTACGACGGTGAAGTTGCTGGAGTTGAGTCACACGGGCGAACGCTATCGTGTAGAAAGCTATGCTGTGAGTTCGCTGCCCATCGATGCGGTGATCGAGAAAAACGTCAATGACGTCGACGGCGTAGCCAATTCGATCCGCAATGTGATTAATCAATCCAAGACGAAGGTGAAGTCGGTAGCTGCCGCCGTTGCCGGCTCCTCTGTTATTACCAAGACTATCGACATGCCCTCGGGTCTCAATGAAGATGACATGGAGACCCAACTCACCCTGGAGGCAGACCAGTACATTCCCTACCCCCTGGAAGAAGTCGCTATCGACTTCGAGATACAGGGCGCCTCTCCGGAGAGCGAGGGTCAGGTGGAGGTTTTGTTGGCAGCCTGCCGCAGGGAGACTATTGATGCCAGGGTCGAGGCGATCGAGTCTGCAGAACTCTTGCCCAAGATTATGGATGTGGAGGCCTACGCGATGGAGCGGGCCTTTTCACTGGTGCGCAATCAGCTGGATATTGCTGATGAAAACACAGTTGCCATTGTCGACATCGGTGCGACCATGACGACGTTGAGCGTACTCACCAACGGCCAGACCATTTACACACGCGAACAGTTGTTTGGTGGTAAACAGCTTACCGACGAGATTATGCGGCGTTACGGTTTGCCGGTCGAGGAGGCGGGGCTCGCCAAAAAGCAGGGTGGCTTGCCGGACGATTATGAACCGGAAGTGCTTGAGCCATTCAAGGATGCCGTCGTACAACAAGTGGCGCGCTCCCTGCAGTTTTTCTTTTCTTCCAGCCAGTATAATGATGTAGATTATATCGTGATGGCGGGGGGTGTTTCATCGATGGAAGGTCTCCACGAATTGGTGCAGGACAAACTGGGCACACCGGCGACTGTGGCGAACCCTTTTGCCGATATGGCGATTTCATCCAGGGTCAACGCCGTGGCTCTGAGCAGTGATGCGCCGGCGTTGATGATTGCATGTGGATTGGCATTGAGGAGTTTTGACTGATGGCTCAGATCAATCTCCTGCCATGGCGTGATGAACGTCGCGCGGAACTCAAGAAGGAGTTTCTTGCTGTGCTCGGTGCGGTGTCAGTGTTTGGCGTACTGATTCTCTTCATCATCGACCTGGTAGTCAGTGGCCAGATTCAGAATCAGAATAACCGGAATAATTACCTGAACAAGAATATCGCGGAACTGAACGAGCAGGTTCAGGAGATTCGCGATATGCAGCGCACCCGCACACAGCTGCTGGATCGGATGAAGGTAATTCAGGAGTTACAGGGCAACCGACCCATTATTGTACGGATTCTCGACCAGTTGGTGCGTACGGTACCAGATGGCGTGTTTTACACAGAGTTGCGAGCTACCAACCAGACCATCTCCATCACTGGCATTGCCGAATCCAATAACCGGGTGTCCAGTTTGATGAGGCGCCTCCACGCCTCCGATTGGTTTGGGGAACCTAACCTGGAAGGTGTGCGAGCTGAGCCAAATTTTGGTGAACAGGCAACAACTTTTAATATGACAGTGCAGCTCCAATTGCCTACAGCCGGCGAGGAGGAGGGCTAACAGTGGCAGCTGAAGATTTCCTCCGATCGCTTAAAGAATTCGATATCAATGATCTCGATCCGGAGAACGTCGGCTCATGGCCGCTGGGCGTCAAGGTGGTGGTATGGGTTGGCGCTCTGGTTGTTGTGCTGGCATTGGGGTACTTCTACCACATACAAAACCTTCAATTGAGTCTGGAAAGTGCCGTGGCCAAGGAAGTCGCGCTCAGGGTAGAGTTTGAGGAAAAAGCTTTCCAGGCGGCGAATCTTGTCGCCTACAAGAAGCAGATGGAGGAAATGGTTGTTTCCTTTGGAGCCCTGGTGAGTCAGTTGCCCAGTGATACTGAAGTTCCGGGTTTGCTGGAAGACATTACCAATAAGGGCATGCTCAATGGCTTGGAGTTTGACAGCATCGAATTGCAGGAAGAAGTGTCTCGTGAGTTCTATATCGAATTACCCATCAAGATTATAGCCCGCGGTTCCTACCATGATCTCGGGGCCTTCATCAGCGGCATGGCGGGTTTGCCACGAATCGTCACCTTGCATGATTTCACAATCAATCAGGAGAACGCGCAGAGCAGTATTCTGAGGTTGGAAATCACCGCCAGAACCTATCGCTACAAGGAAGAGGAGAGCTAGCCGTGGAGCCAAGCCCTGGTCTCTTTCGGTTGCTTGTTCTGAGCTTGTGTAGCACCGTGCTGGTGAGCTGCGGCAGTAGTGAGTTTTCGGATCTTGAGGAATTCATGAGCGACAAGCGTGCGCAGCCGGGGGGTGTGATGACCCCGATTCCGCCTTTCAAGACATACACTGCTTTTTCATACAGTGCGACAACCTTGCGTAGCCCTTTCGACCGACCGATAGAAATTCGCGAAATTACACAGCTGCAGTCCGTGTCGACGGTTAAGCCCGACCAAAATCGGCCGAAGGAGTTTCTCGAGCAGTTTACCTTTGACTCACTGTCAATGGTGGGTACTCTCTCCAGAGCCGGGGTCGATTGGAGTTTGATGAGGGATCCCGAAGGGGGCGTGCACAGGGTCAAGCTAGGCAACTTTCTCGGGAGAAATCACGGTAAAATTGTCGAGCTGACGGAGGCTTATGTCGCCGTGATAGAAATCGTATCCGATGGCAATGAGGGCTGGGTAGAAAGACCCCGGACGATAAAATTGCAGGGAATTAACTAGAGCTTTGGTGACTGTCATGTGCAGAACAAGTAATCAAACATTTTGCGGTGCGGCGGGGCCGGCAGGCTGGCGAAGGTGGGTGGCCTTTGTGGCGGCACTGGGACTGTCTGCATTAAGTGGAGCTGTGTTTGCCAATGGTGTGGCTATACAGGACATCAGCTTTAGCTCCAGGCCTGGCAGCAAATTTGAAATACGCCTTGAATTTGACGGACCACCGCCAACGCCGAAGACCTACACGATTGAAAAGCCGGCGCGGATATCCCTGGACTTTCCTGGTGTGACCAGTGCGCTGGACCGTAAAAAGTTCGCCCTGCCCTATGGCAACGCGACTGGTGTGTTGGTGTTGGAGTCAGGTGGTCGCACCAGGATGATCGTAAACCTGGTAAAACTGGTTTCTCACCAGTCCCGAATAGAGGGAAACACCCTGATTGTTGAGGTGGGCAATGAAGGTGCCAATGAGTACCTCAAGCCGATAGCGGACCCCTTGGCCCTGAAAACCCATGCCGTGGCTGCGGACAAATCCAGTGTGATCATAGAATCACTGGAGTTCCAGCGCAGTGACGAGGGCGAAGGGCGACTGATGTTGACCCTCAGTAATCCGGATGTGGATGTTAACGTCTACAGCGAGGGCGGCCTTGTCAAGATTGAGTTTCTTGACACCTCCGCAGTTGAGGGCTTGTTGCGCCGCTATGATGTGACAGATTTTGCCACGCCGGTATCGACGATTGATGTCACCTCCAGCGAGCGTGGTGTCGTGTTCGCGTTGAAGGCCACTGGAGACTATGACTACCTTGCCTTCCAGACTGACCTGCACTATGTCGTCAGCGTTAAGCCCCTGACCCCACGTGAAGTCGAAACGCGCAAGAGCGAATTTGCCTATGTGGGCGACCGCTTGTCGCTGAACTTCCAGGACATCGAGGTACGGGCAGTGCTCCAGCTGATCGCCGACTTTACCGAACTCAACCTGGTGGCCAGTGATACCGTGTCCGGGCGCATCACCTTGCGCCTGCAGAACGTACCCTGGGATCAGGCCCTGGACTTGGTGTTGAAGACCAAGGGGCTCGACAAGCGGCAGGTGGGTAATGTCCTGATGGTAGCGCCCGCGGCGGAAATTGCCGAACGCGAGCGCCAGGAGATCGAAGCGAATAAACAGATCGCCGAGTTGGCTCCCCTGCAAACCGAATTTATCCGTATTCGGTACGCCAATGCCGCTGATGTTGTGGGCTTGTTCGAGGCCGGAAGTGAAGAGGGGGGCACCCTGATATCACGGAGGGGCTCAGTCATAGTTGATACCAGGACCAACTCCCTCATTGTCACCGACACGGCGGCAAAGCTGGATGAGATTCGCGAGCTGATCGACCACGTGGATATCCCCATCCGCCAGGTTATGATCGAGGCCAGGATTGTGATTGCACAATCCGACGTGGCGCAGCAATTGGGTATCAGGTGGGGTGGCGGGTATCTGGATATCGGCAACGATGACGTATTCTCCGCATCGGGTGACCTGGAGAACGTGACCAGCCTGAACGAGGCCGTGATCTCCGGCGAAACGCCCACGCTGAGTTTTCCAGGTGCCCTGTTGGTGGACCTGGGCGTTGCAACGGCAACCGGGTCTTTCGCAGTTGGTTATACCAGTAATGACTTGTTCCTGACGGCGGAGCTGTCGGCGCTTGAAGCAGCGGGCAAAGGAGAAGTCGTCTCACAGCCCAAGATCATTACCGGTGACAAACAGCGGGCTGTCATCAAGTCGGGTACAGAGATTCCGTATCAGGAGTCTTCAGCAAACGGTGAAACTACAGTAGCTTTCAAAGAGGCGGTTTTGTCCCTGCAAGTAACGCCGAATATCACGCCTGATGATCGCATACTGTTAGACCTGGTTATCAATCAGGACTCGGTGGGTGATCTGGTGCCCAGCGGTTCCGGCGGTGCTATCCCGACCATCGATACTACGCAGCTAACGACCCAGGTGCTGGTGGGTAATGGTGAAACTGTAGTGCTGGGTGGTGTTTTTCGTACGGAGGATATTGAGTCGGTGTCCAAGGTTCCTTTTTTTGGTGACCTGCCCTACCTGGGCGCGTTCTTCAAGAGCACCAATTATCAGTCAACGAAGACGGAAACCCTGATTTTCATAACACCGCGGATTCTTGCCGAGACACTGATCGACTGAATCATGCCCAGGTTACAGCGGGTTTTTCTCGTCGGACCGATGGGGGCGGGCAAGACAACCATCGGTCGGCAGCTTGCGCGCAATCTCAAGCTGGAATTTATTGATAGCGATCACGAGATAGAGCAGCGAGCCGGCGCTGATATCCCATGGATATTTGATGTTGAGGGAGAGGCGGGGTTTCGCGAGCGAGAACAGCGGGTGATTGCCGAGCTTACCCACCGGGAAGGTATTTTGCTGGCCACCGGAGGCGGTGTGGTAATGCGCCAGGAGAATCGAACTGCCCTCGGAGGACGCGGGCTAGTGATCTATCTGCGTGCCACTGTGGCGCAGCAGTTGTTGCGCACCAACCGAGATCGCCAGCGCCCCCTGTTGCAAACCGGCGATCCGGAGCAAACCCTGCGCGAGCTGATGAAGGTGCGGGATCCACTGTACCGGGAAATCGCCGATTATGTGGTGGACACGGATGGGCTCAGTGCGCGTATAGTTGCCCAGCAGATTACCCAGACACTGACCACAACCTAGGAGTTCAGGGGGATCATGGCCGTAGTGATGCACACGTTACACGTCGATCTCGGAGAGCGTAGCTACCCGATCTACATCGGGCGTGACCTGTTCAGCGATAGTGATTTGCTGGCGCGGCATGTGCACGGCAACCAGGTGGCCATTATCAGCAACGAGACGGTGGCACCGCTGTATGTAGAGCGGGTGCGTGATGCTCTGCCACAGAGGACGAAAATCTCTGAAATTGTGTTGCCGGACGGTGAACAGTACAAGACCTTGGATACCCTGGAGCTCATTATTGACCGCCTGCTGGAGCAGGGGCACAACCGCAGTACCACATTGATCGCCGTCGGCGGTGGTGTGGTTGGTGATATGGCTGGTTTTGCTGCCGCCTGTTACCAGCGCGGCGTCAATTTTATCCAGGTACCGACGACCCTCTTGTCCCAGGTGGACTCCTCCGTCGGCGGGAAAACGGGCGTGAATCATCGCCTGGGCAAGAACATGATTGGCGCCTTCCACCAGCCACAGGCGGTGCTGATCGATACCGATACCCTGCACTCCTTACCTGACCGTGAACTTTCTGCCGGCCTTGCCGAGGTGATCAAGTACGGTCTGATCAGCGACGAGGGGTTTTACCGCTGGTTGCAGGAGCATCTGCCACAGTTGCAGGCGCTGGAGGAAGGCCCCCTGGCAGAGGCGATTGAGCGCAGCTGTGCCAATAAGGCACGGGTGGTGTCCGCCGACGAGCGGGAAGTTGGTATTCGGGCGATATTGAATTTCGGGCATACTTTCGGGCATGCCATTGAAACCTCCCAGGGCTACGGTAAGTGGCTACACGGGGAGGCCGTGGCGGCGGGGATGATGTTGGCGCTGCGGCTGTCGGTTCAGCTGGGCAAGCTTGCTGCCAGCGAGGTGGAGATTCTGCAATCGCTGCTGCAGCAGCTGCGCTTGCCGGTAGAGCCACCTGCCAGCATGGGGGCGGAGGAGTTTCTCACCCTTATGCAGCGCGACAAGAAGGTGATCGATGGACGGCTGCGCCTGGTGCTTCTGCAGGCCATCGGTAGCGCCGAAACAAGTGACCAGGTCACACCCCGTGACATCGAGGAACTGCTCAACGCCTGAGCGCATTTGTCGCGATCTTCCCATCTGTGTAAAATGGCCAGCCCTCTGCCTGCCATCTCCGCTGATGGCTGACAGAGGCAACGCGTAACATGTTATTTTTAAAGGTATTATTTTTGGAACCACTATATGGCTCACGGCCTCTACAGACCTGAAGAGTTTCGCGATAACTGCGGCTTTGGGTTAATCGCCCACACCACGGGTGAAACCAGCCATCGCCTGTTACAGACCGCTATTGAGTCGCTCACCTGTATGACTCACCGCGGCGGTATTGCCGCTGATGGCAAGACCGGAGACGGCTGTGGTCTGTTGCTGCAAATGCCCAGGGGCATTATGCAGGCACTCGCAGCTGAACTTTTCTCCGCAGGCCTCGCCCCCGTCTTCGGCGTCGGCCAGATTTTTCTGAGCACAGATCAGGGTCTCGCCGCAGAGGAGCGAGCCATAATGGAGCAGGTACTGACGGATCAGGGCTTGCAGGTGGTCGGGTGGCGGGTAGTGCCGACCGATAGCAGCGTTCTCGGTGAAATAGCGCTGCAAACCCTGCCGCGAATCGAGCAGGTGTTTATCGATGCGCCGGACTGTGATGAAGATGAACTCTCCACCAAGTTGTTCGTGGCCCGGCGCAAAGCAGAGATAGGCCTGGAGCAGCATGAGGACTTCTACATCTGCAGCTTGTCCGGGCGTGTCATCTCCTACAAGGGCCTGATGATGCCCGTCGACCTGACATGTTTCTACCCGGACCTGGGAGATGAGCGGCTGGAGACGGCGATTTGTGTTTTTCACCAGCGCTTTTCCACCAATACCATGCCTCTTTGGCCGCTGGCACAACCGTTTCGACTGCTTGCCCATAACGGCGAGATCAACACGATTGAAGGCAATCGCAATTGGGCGGATGCCCGTTCGGCCCAGTACAAAACCGACAAGCTGCCCAATATTCGTGAGATCGCACCGTTGGTGAACCGTACCGGTTCCGATTCGTCCAGCCTCGACAATATGCTCGATGTACTGCGCACCGGTGGTGTCGATATGTTGCGAGCACTGCGTTTGTTGATTCCACCCGCCTGGCAAAATCTGGAGAACATGGACCCGGATTTAAAGGCCTTTTACGAATATTACTCTATGCATATGGAGCCCTGGGATGGCCCGGCCGGTATTGTGTTGACCGACGGTCGCTATGCTGCCTGCCTGCTGGATCGCAATGGGCTGCGCCCGGCGCGCTGGGTTAGAACCCGGGACGGATTCATTACCCTGGCCTCTGAAATTGGCACCTATGCTTACAAACCCGAAGATGTGCTTGAGAAGGGCCGGGTGGGACCGGGCCAAATGCTGGTTGTGGACACCGAAAGCGGTGAATTGCTGCGTACCGAAGATGTCGACGCCCTGCTCAAGAACCGCCACCCCTACAAGCAGTGGCTGAAAGAAAATTCCCGGCGTATCGAGGGCACTTTCGCCGACGAGCAGGACTCCGGGGTGCCGGTGGATCAACTGCAGGCCTACATGAAGATGTTCCAGGTCAGCTTTGAGGAGAGGGACCAGGTGCTCCGGCCCCTGGCTGAGAGTGGCAACGAAGCCGTTGGGTCGATGGGCGATGATACGCCGATGGCTGTGCTCTCGCGCCAGCAGCGCTCGCTCTATGATTATTTCCGGCAAAAATTTGCCCAGGTCACTAATCCGCCTATCGATCCCCTGCGCGAATCCATTGTAATGTCGCTGGAGACTGACCTCGGCCGCGAACACAACATCTTTCAGGAGGGTCCAGAGCACGCCCAGCGCATCATCCTCAGCTCACCGGTACTGTCGGTGGCCAAGTTCAACAAGCTGGTTGATCTGGAGGACGAACTTTTTGCATCCTACACCCTCGACCTGTCCTACGACCCTGCCATGCACCGCCTGCAGGAAGCCATCGACCTGTTGACCGAGCAGGCGGCGGCAGCGGTGCGTGATGGACGGGTGATCCTGGTTTTGTCTGACCGGGGTATTGAGCAGGGGCGTTTGCCCATACACAGTCTGCTTGCCACGGGGGCAGTGCACCACAGCCTGATCAAGGCAGGGCTGCGCTGCGAAGCCAATATCGTGGTGGAGACGGCATCTGCCCGTGACTCACACCAGATTGCCTGTCTGTTGGGTTTTGGCGCCACAGCTGTTTACCCCTATTTAATCTACAGCGTGCTTGATGACCTGATGCGCAGTGGCGAACTGCTGGGGGAGCCCAGTCGCTGTTACAAGAATTATCGCAAAGGTATTAACAAGGGATTGATGAAAATTATGTCCAAAATGGGCATATCGACGGTGAGTTCCTATCGTGGTGCCCAACTTTTTGAGGCTATGGGCCTGTCTCGGGACGTGGTCAATCGGTGTTTCTGGGGGGTGTCCAGCCGTATTGAGGGAGCCGGGTTTGCCGAGCTGGAAAATGACCAGAAGCTACTGTCGAAGCAGGCCTGGACCCGCCGCAAGCCAATCCAGCAGGGTGGTTTGCTCAAGTTTGTGCACGGCCAGGAATACCACGCCTATAACCCCGATGTGGTCACGGAGTTACACCAGGCCGTGTGCAGTGGCGATTTTGCCGACTGGAAGATCTATGCCAGGACGGTCAATGAGAGACCGGTAGCGACACTGCGCGACCTCTTCAAGCTAAAGGAGGCACCGCAGGCGCTGCCCCTGGAAGAGGTGGAGCCGATAGAGGCTATCCTGCCGCGGTTTGATTCGGCGGGGATGTCGCTGGGGGCACTCAGCCCCGAGGCACACGAGTCCCTGGCGATTGCCATGAACAGTATGGGCGCGCGCTCGAATTCGGGCGAAGGTGGTGAAGACCCTGTTCGCTACGGCACCGAGCGCAGCTCCAAAATCAAGCAGATCGCCTCGGGCCGATTCGGTGTCACTCCCCATTACCTGGTGAATGCCGAAGTATTGCAGATCAAGGTCGCCCAGGGCGCGAAGCCTGGTGAGGGTGGTCAATTGCCAGGCGGCAAGGTCAACAAGTTGATCGCCCGTCTGCGCCATTCGGTTGAGGGGGTTACGCTGATATCGCCGCCGCCGCACCACGATATCTATTCCATTGAAGACCTGGCGCAGCTGATTTTTGACCTCAAACAGGTCAACCCTGACGCGCTGGTGTCTGTCAAGCTGGTCTCGGAGCCCGGCGTGGGAACAATCGCTGCGGGGGTGGCCAAGGCCTATGCTGACTTGATCACCATCAGTGGCTATGACGGTGGTACCGCGGCGAGCCCGCTGACCTCAATCCGCTACGCCGGATCGCCCTGGGAACTGGGCCTCGCCGAGGTACAACAGACACTGCGTGGTAACCAGCTGCGGGGCAAGGTGCGGTTGCAGACTGATGGCGGCCTGAAGACAGGCCTGGACGTTATCAAGGCGGCGATACTCGGTGCCGAAAGCTTCGGATTTGGGACTGCGCCAATGGTCGCCCTGGGGTGTAAATACCTGCGCATCTGCCACCTCAACAACTGTGCTACCGGTGTTGCCACCCAGGATCAAAAACTGCGCAGGGATCATTTTGTCGGTACTGTAGACAGGGTCGTCAACTTTTTCACCCTGTTGGCGATGGAGACCCGGGAGTGGTTGTCGCGACTGGGCGTAAGCTCGCTGGCTGAGCTGATTGGTCGCACGGACCTGCTGGAGATATTGCCGGGAACCACCGAAAAGCAGGCGCGACTCGACCTCAAGCCCATTCTGTACAAAGCGCCGGCGGCAGAGGGTCAGCCCGAATACTGCATTGTCGATTCCAACGACCCCTTCGATCACGGGGAGACAGCCGAGCAAATGGTGGCGGCGGTATTGCCGGCCATCGAAGCCAGTTCCGGCGGTGAGTTTGAGTTCACCGTGACCAATTGTGACCGCTCCATCGGGGCCAGGATTTCCGGAGAGATCGCCCGCCGTCACGGTAACCTGGGCATGGAAGAGGCGCCTCTGAAGATACGGCTGACCGGCACGGCGGGCCAGAGCTTCGGCGTCTGGAATGCGGGTGGCCTGGAAATGTCCCTTGAAGGTGACAGTAATGACTATGTGGGCAAGGGCATGGCTGGCGGTAAGCTGGTGGTGTACCCGCCCCGTAATTCCAGCTTTGAAGCGCGCAAAACCGTCATTATCGGCAATACCTGCCTGTACGGGGCGACCGGCGGCAAGCTGTTTGCAGCGGGCATCGCCGGCGAGCGCTTCGCGGTTCGAAATTCCGGTTGTCACGCGGTGGTGGAAGGGACCGGAGACCATTGCTGTGAGTACATGACCGGCGGCAACATCACGATTCTGGGTCCCACCGGCATTAACTTTGGTGCCGGTATGACCGGTGGTTTTGCCTACGTTCTCGATGAAGACCGCGGTTTTATTGATCGTTACAACAGTGAACTGGTGGAAATTTACCGCATCAGCACCGAGACCTTTGAACCCTACCGCCATCACCTGCGCGCTAACATCCAGGAATTCACCCGGGAGACAGGCTCGGTATGGGGTCAACAGCTGCTGGATGACCTAGATGACTATATCGGCAAGTTCTGGCTGGTGAAGCCCAAGGCAGCCGATATTGATCGCTTGCTGTCGCGCTTGCGCAATACGGATTGATGTTATGACTGAACGCCTGGCGAATGATTTCCAGTTTATCGAGTTGGGTCGAGCCGATCCCGACAAGAAAGCGCTGCACGCACGCAAGACCAGCTATGCAGAGATCTATGAGCAGTACCAGCCCGAGCAGGTAGCGGATCAATCCCACCGCTGCCTGGAGTGCGGCAATCCCTACTGTGAGTGGAAGTGTCCGGTTCACAACTTTATTCCCAACTGGCTGAAACTGATCGCAGAGGGAAATATCTTCGAAGCAGCGGAGTTGAGTCACCAGACCAATACCCTGCCGGAAGTCTGCGGACGCATCTGCCCACAGGATCGTCTGTGTGAGGGCGCCTGCACCCTGGACGATGGCTTTGGCGCGGTGACCATTGGTTCGGCAGAGAAATATATCACCGATACGGCACTGGCCATGGGCTGGCGCCCGGATCTGTCCGGGGTTGTGGATAGCGGCAAAAAAGTGGCAATTATCGGCGCCGGCCCCGCCGGTCTCGGTTGTGGGGATGTGCTGGTGCGTGCGGGGGTCAAGCCCGTATTGTTTGATATCTACCCGGAAATCGGTGGCTTGTTGACCTTCGGTATCCCGGAATTCAAGCTGGAAAAAGACGTCATGGTGCTGCGGCGCGAGGTGTTCGAAGGCATGGGCATGGAATTCCGCCTCAACACCGAGGTGGGCAAGGATGTGAGCATCCAGCAGTTGATGGAGGAGTACGATGCCGTGTTCCTCGGTATGGGAACCTACAAATACATTAAAGGCGTCTTCCCGGGTGAGGAACTGGCCGATGTGTATGAAGCGCTGCCCTACCTGGTTGGTAACGTGAACAATAACCTGGGCTTCGAGCAACACCCGGATGCCTTTGTACACCTGGCGGACAAGCGGGTCGTCGTGCTCGGTGGTGGTGATACGGCGATGGATTGTGTGCGTACCGCCGTGCGCCAGCAGGCGAGCAATGTTACCTGTGTCTATCGTCGTGACGCGGAAAATATGCCCGGTTCACGGCGCGAGGTAAAAAATGCCCGCGAAGAAGGCGTGGAGTTCCTGTTCAACCGCCAGCCCGTTGAAATAGTGGGTGATGAAACCGGGGTGACGGGAATCAGGCTGGTGGAAACCCGCCTGGGTGAACCCGACGAGAGTGGCCGACGCGGGCCCGAGCCGATTCCGGGCAGCGAGCAGGTTCTGCCGACGGATGCGGTCATCATCGCCTTTGGTTTCCAGCCCAACCCACCCGCCTGGCTGGCGGATGTCGAGGTTACAACCAATGATTGGAGCGGAGTTGTGGCGCCTGAGGAACAGCAGTACAAGTTCCAGACCAGCAACCCGAAAATTTTTGCCGGCGGCGACATGGTGCGCGGTTCTGACCTGGT
>Ga0114949_10001971_pt1 | contig 12639 bp, 15 predicted proteins | sample N074metaG_FD_83505 | JGI IMG/M metagenome (GOLD analysis project Ga0114949, IMG submission 83505) | Deep subsurface microbial communities from Kermadec Trench to uncover new lineages of life (NeLLi) - N074 metaG | ecosystem: Environmental > Aquatic > Marine > Ocean trench > Sediment | place... | reverse complement strand
TTCCGTTGCCAACCATCTCTGATTATCTATCTCCAGATCACATTTCCTGTATGGAGGGAGGAGTTTCCTCTGCCGTAGCAGCGTGTCGTGCTCCAGCTCACATGATAAGTATATTTTTTGATTGAATTTGAGTATTACTTTTTAGGTTTTGTGCCTATAATGAACAAAGTTCCATACTCTCTTTTCCATTTTTTTGCATTTTTCAAATCTTTGATGTGTTTTGTTTTAACTAAAAATCCTGCATTTTGAAAAAACTTTTTCCATTCTTTTTTTGAATGAAGATGCATTTGTATTTTCATAATACTTGCCCATCTTGCAGTTGCCTTGTTGTCTGTGTAAAAATCAGTTCCACAAAAAAACTGTCCTCCTGGTTTTAATATTTTGTATATTTTTTTTAAGGCTATTTCAATTGAATCTGTATAGTATAATGATTCCATAGAAAAAATAAAATCAAATTTTCCTCTATATTTCCAAGTCTCTATATCTGTGTGAATAAATTTTTCTTTTCCTATACTAGTTTTTTTAATTGCTTCTAAAATCATTTTTTTGCTTTTATCAATGCCTATGGCTTTTTTACATTTTTCTTCTTTAGCAATTTTTCTTACAACCCACCCATTTCCACATCCTACATCAAGAAATGTAAATACTTTATCAAATGAAACTGTTTGTAAAAATTTTGAGACATTTTTTCCATGTTCTATTTCCATTAACTCTGCTCTACCGTTCTGAGCCCATTTATCAAATGTTTTTCTAACACCATCCATGATTTTTAATTAATTTATTTCAATTATAATCTTCTTCTTACAGAGCTTTGAGGTGAATGACTTGTACGTGTTGCTTATATCCAATTTTTATTAATTTTATTTGAATAAGATTGCCTGACGAATCATGTAGAAATTGTGGTGGAGGATTAGTTGAGAACACTAAATGTTTTCGATGTATGAAACCTACAAGCATGATTTGTAAAAAATGTGCTACTTGTACCCTGGAACAATTTCATTTGATTTGTTCATCTTCCCAACAAATCGACCATACCAAAACTGTGTCACAAATCAAGTCTGATAACTATTCCCGAGTTGTCATGGCTTGATTTAATTTTAGAGATTTTATTCTAAAATCATTACTGCCCAAGTTTTAAGTATCAGGAATATTGATTTTGATATCTATGAGGCAAACTCTTACAGTTTTAGGCATGTTTGTCCTTCTTTTAATGCCTGTATATGCTTCTGCTCAAAGCCCTGACAGAATTTCAATTATTGAAAATTTTGGTGATTATCAGCGTGGTGAATCTATGTTTGTTTATGGTCAGGTGGCAATTGTAAGTGATTCATTTCTAATTATGCAAATCATAAATCCTCATGGTGATCTATGTCAAATTCAACAATTAATGCCATTGACTAATGGCGATTTTATCACTGATGTAATTCCTTTGAAAGGCAGGGTTTGTGGAATGCCTGGAGAATATGAAATTAAATTATTTTATGGTGATTATTCAAAATCAACCACGTTTAATGTTTCATCAGATTCTTTTTCAGAATTAAATAAAGATAAAAAAATTTCTCTAGCTAAAAATTTAGTATCTGAGCAAGCATTAATTATTGGAAAATTATTTGATATTCCATCCCCAATATCGAATCAGACTTCAAGTAATTTATCCGAATTAGAATCAGTGTATGTTAATTTATGGAATGAATTTCTTGTAGATGATTTGTTATTTGAGATTGAACCTTTGATTAGACCATCTATCTCATCATCATTAGATTCCGTACAAAAATTATTAGATGAAGATGAAATTTCTTTTAGTGTAGCAAAATCTATTAATGAAATAATTTTTTCAGCCATATTTTATTATGAAATCGGTGATATTCCAAAAGCTATTGGTTTACTAACTGATGTATCTGTTGAAATCAGAAATGTAAATCCTGAAAAAACTAATACTGTAAGAACTCCTACTTTTGATGAATTAGAAGAATCATTACTAAACTTGATGAAAAAATCAGACACCATAATGAATAGACAAGTACAACAAGAAGTTGGATTTATTTTTGCTAGAGGGACTGCTCCTATTTACTCTGATGAAATTGCAGATTTAATTGATATTCTCTCAAAAGCAAGATATCTTGATATTGTATCTCGAAAGCAAAGTGATCTTTATCGACTAGTGCAAAGTGATTGGGAACGACTAAAACCATCTTTTGATAATAAAGATTCGATTGAGGATTTACTAGCCTCAAAAACACGTGTTTCTGAATTACATCAAATATCAATAATTTTACAAAAACTTGATAGTGTTGATAGATTCATTTCATCTGATTCTAAAGATAATAGTGATCTTGCAAATCTGATAATGTCTGATTGGCGAGCACTTGAGCTTGATTTAGCACTGGCTACATCAGTTGATGATATTTTAAAATCAGAATTAAAAATCAATCAAATGGCTCAAGTTATTGAAATTTCATCAAGAATAAACAAAAGTGTCGAAATCTCACAATCAATTGATATTGATTCTAGTCTTGTTGCAGATTGGAATTTACTTTTAGAGCGAGTTGAAAATGCCAATTCAGTTGATGATATCTTGGAAATAGTATCTGAATTTGATAATTCCATGACTAATCTAAGGGAAAAACGTAACCCTTTGCTAGTTTTAGAATTTCAATATCATGCTATGAAACAAAAAGCTGAGATTCAAGCTGATTACAAAAATTTATTTTTAATTGACAATGCATTAAAAATTTTAGATACTGCAAAACAAATGGAATCCGGTAATCCATCAATTAGTAGAATTGATAGAATTGATGTTTTGTTAACATGGGTAAGTGTAAAGGCTCCTCAAATTCAAGCTGATTTGGATTCTTATAATAAAGATGCATTCAAAGTTCGTGCAAGTGATATTTTACAGAGAGCAAAATCAATTGAGAATTTAGTTGAGTTGAGTTTAACTAAGAATCGTTTCTTGCCAAATTATATAGAATTTACTGAAACATTTAATGAGAAAATTGACAATGTTCGTGATCTTGTAATTAAAAATGATTTAGATCAAGCTGATCATTTAGTTCGTGAACTATTTGATGAATGGACTATGGTCTCAAAAGCATATGCTGATGACCCATTAGGCTCAAATGTTGGGTATACTGTAGATGAAATTAAACGAATCGAGTTCCGTAAAATGTTAGATACTTTCTCAAACATGGTATCTACTTTCTATAATGCAGGATTTTCTGATTATGTTGATGAATATAATGAAAAAATGAATACTGCAAATGAGTTAATTGATATTGCAAATTTTGTAGATACTGAATCTAAAATTTTAGAAATTGGTGATTATCTAAGTAAACATCTAGTTTTAAACAATGAACATCTCATCTATGATATTTCATTTGATGCTGAAAAGGACATTTGGATAATTCAGGGTGCTACTGATAAATCAGCTTTTGATAGACGTGAAAATCTATACGTCACTGTTTACAATATGGATAATAGTATTCATAGTAGTCTGGAATTTACTGATACCAAACAAGGAAATTTTTACACTCAATGGATTGCCCCAACTGATCCTGGTTTGTATATTGTTCAATTACAATACCAGGACTCCAAAGCTACTCAAATTGTTCATGTAGAAAAAGAATTTGATTACCAATATGTCGATTCTAATCTAAATATGATAGACCTTGCACGTGAATTTGAAGAATTACACTCATTTGCAAAAGAATTTGGTGGTGAGAATTTTGATTCAAATCCTAGATTTGCATCTGTGATTAATGAAATCAAATCTGGTTTTATTGATGCCAATGCTGAATTTGTAGATGATAATTTGGATGAACTTAAAACAATAATTGAACGATATCTTCCAATAAGAAATCCTACTGCACCTATTGAAGCTACGTATGGAGGGGATAAATTAGTGATATCTGGGCGTGTTTTAAAACTAGTAGAGTTTAGTGAGGATCTTTTTATCGATATTTATGATCAAAAGGGGAATCTTGTAAAAGAGATAATTATCAAAGACGATCCAACTGGATTATTCACCAAAGTTGTATCCCAACCATTTGATTCTGGTATGTATGTAGTTCAGTTACAATATCATAATTTGATAGTGACTGATTTCTTTAATGTAAAATAATTAATTTTTCGCTTTAACTAAATTAAAGAGCTGCCTTACTGCAAGTTTTGGATGGTGTGTTGCTAATTTTATCATGTTTGATAATCCAAATTCTGCTTTAATAAAATCAATAAATTCTTCTGATTTTAATTCACTAATAATATCTAATTCCTTATCCCACTCTTCATCTGATAGTCCAATCCATCTATCTTGAACTTTTCCTGCTGATTTTATTTTTGATTCAATATCTTTTTTCCAATTCTTTTCATATGGTAAAAGTGCATCTCTATTGGTATTTCCAGATTTTATAGCATCTGCTGAAACTTTTCCTGCAACTCTACCATATTTTATTGCGTATCTTATTCCCTCAAGAACTAGTGGATTTGCTTGTCCTGCTGAATCTCCAACTAGTATCAAATTATTAAAAACTGTTTTTCTTGATAGTCCGTCATTTGGAATTAAGCCATAATGAAATTCAATTGGTGTAATTTTACCTAGTTTTTTAATTGGGCCTAATTTTGCATCCATTAATTCTTTGAGTCTTTGCGTTGGGTCTACATCTGATTCAGGTTTTCCTACACCTACTCCAATTCTTACCATATTATTACCTAAAGGAAAAATCCAAGCATATCCTGCAGGTGAATACTGTTGGCCAACCATTAACCACCATGTTTCTGAATCTACGTTTTCAACTTTCACTTCCCATTCAGCACCAGCTCCAAATCTTTCCCACTGTGTAACAAAACCCATTGCCTTGCAAATAGTTGATGAAAATCCACTAGCATCAATTATCATTTTTGAATGAAATGTAATTTCCCCTTTGGGTCCTATACCACTAACTCCAATTATATCCCCATTGTCATTTTTGATAACACCATTAATGTTAGTTTTAATGAAAATATCTGCTCCTGCATTCTCTGCCTCTTTAGCTAGCCATCTGTATGTTTTTCTAACATCTAATACTACAGCTCTTGATACTGAATCCTTTATTGTAATTTCATTATTTGGTGAACAAAATGTGAAATTTTTAATTGGATTGTAACAATTCTCTGGAATTCCAAATTCTTTGATACTTTGAATCCAAGTAACCCCGCTTGTTCTAACTGTTTCAGCAATTGAGCCCTCTTTTTCAATTAAAGCTACCCTGATTCCATTTTTTGCAGCAGCCCATGCAGCTGATGATCCTGCTGGTCCTCCACCTACCACTACTAAATCATATTGATTTTCTTCTGACAATTAATCTAAATCATTAGTACCTAGGATATAATTTTGAGGGAATGATTGTAAATTATTTTTTTAAAATAGGATTACCTGCAGTATCGTTTTCTCTTTCTGAATCAAAGGTATCCATATGTGTTAGATCTCTATGCATAAAACTATGAGTTTTTCCTACTTCTTTTCTACAGAATTTTGAATGAATTGTCTCCTCAATCTTTAAAGTAGTTTCATTTTCATGAAATAATCGTTGTCCACAATCAGGGCAAATAAATTCAGGCATGTATCTAGTCTGTATCAAATCTATTTAGATGTTTCAAAACTATAATCTCATTTTTAGATATACTTTAAACCCAAACTTTAGATGTTCAAAAATTCATTATCTTTTGTGGAAGAATCAGAAATTGTATCTTTACTAATGTGGTCAGTTGTAACTGGAATTATTATGATTGTTACTGGATTAAGCTATAATGCATTTTTGAAGAGAAAAAATCCTCCTATCTAATTATTACATGTAATAAAATTCTAAAATATTTCTTGAATGGTTATCCTTCTGATGCAGTTTTGCCGCCATCAACATTTAGAACGGTTCCTGTAATCCAGTTTGCCTCATCAGATGCTAAGAACAACACTGCATTTGCAACATCTTCTGGTTCACCAATTCTTGCAAGTGGTAGTCTCTCTTCAAGTACTTTTCTTGCTTGAGGATCATCAAGATATGGTTTAATCATTCCTGAATTAATAATTCCTGGATTTACACAATTACATCTAATATTTTTTCTTGCATATTCTACTGCTATAGATTTTGTAAACATGGAAATTGCAGCCTTTGTAGATGAATAAACTGCCAGATGAACTCTTGGAATTGCTCTCTCACTTGATATTGAACCAACATTTACAATTGCCCCACTTTTCACATCTACCATTTTTGTAAGAACTGATTTTGTCATGTGAAATACTCCTAACAAGTTTATGTCAATTAGTTTTTTAATTTCTGAATCTTGCATTTTGTGAAAATGTATTGGGTCATTAATTGCACCTGCATTATTTACTAAAATATCGATTTTACCATATGTATCCATTATCTGACTAACAGCTTGCTGAGTTTGTGATTCATCAGTTAAATCACATGTAATTGATGCAGTAGATTCTTCATTTCCAATCTCTTTTCTTGCTTTTTCTAAACCCTCCAAATTTCTTGCAATCATGATAACTTTGGCACCCTCCTCAGTGAATCTCTTTACAATTCCTCGTCCAATATCACTTGATGCTCCAGTGACTATTGCAACTTTGCCATTTAATCGCATATTCTCATTTAATTAACATAGTTTATAGAATTTTTGTTAAATTTTATTCGTAAATTTGATTTTATTTTGTTTCATTAATGTTTTTGATATATTCAATAATCCCTGTATAATCAATATCCCCCAATCCTGCATTAATTGCATTTTCATACACTTGTTCTGCTTTACTAATCATTGGTAATTCTATTCCTAATGATTTTGCAGTATTAGTCATTGTGCTGATATCTTTTTTTAAATTGGCAAGAGTAAATGTTGCATCATAATTTCCTTCAATCATTTTGTATGCCTTTTTTTCACTCATTCCAGTTTTAAAATATGTAGAGTTTAAAATCTCTAGAAATATTTTTGGGTCTACATTTGATTTTTTGAGTAGAGTAATGCCTTCAGATAATGCTAAGGCAAGCATAGTAATTTGTAGATTCATGGCGAGCTTTACTGAATGTGCAACCCCTTCTCCTCCTAGAAAAAATACTTTGTTTGCAATTTTCTCAAAGATACTTTTACAATCTTCATAACTATTTTTATTCCCTGATACCATCATTACTAAATCCCCTGAAATTGCAACATTTGGTCCGCCCATTACTGGAATATCTAATTTGTAAATATCATTATCTTGAAATTGTTTTGAAATCTTTTTTGATTCAGTTGGATCAATGGTGCTCATATCTGCAACAATTAATTTCTCATGTCTTCCTTCAATGATGCTATCTTTTCCAAAAGAAATATCTTTTACTGCTTTTGCATCTTTTACTATGATTATCACAAGTTCAGAATTTATTGCAACATCTTTGGGTGATGTAAAAATTTTAACCCCTTTATTTTCTAGATGTATTGTTTTTTCTCTTGTTCTATTGTATGCTGAGACTTGAAAACCTGAATCAAACAAATGCTCAGCTACTGCACTACCTAACATTCCTAGCCCTATCACTCCAATTTTGTTCATGTTAATTCCTTTCTTGACACTGTAAAATTAATGACGTTCTTCATTTTGAATTTCCCATTGTTTATTTCCAAATCTTGATACTGCAAATTCTATTTGACCAATAGTTTTTTCACCTTTCTTTACTTTTGCAAAATCAAATTTCTTCATCTTAAATAATTTCTCTTCTGGTCTATATCCTCCCTCTATTACTTTGACTTTGAATCTTTTACTTGCTTTGATGATTAATTTTCTTGCATTTTGTACATCTCCAACCCACGAAAACATTTCAAAATCACCAAAATTTTTTGTAGAAATGATATATCCATATAATCTTGCTTCAAGCTTCATTTTTTGTGATTTTGCTCGCTCATTTAACCATGCTATTACTTCCTCACCATGATCTTTTTCTACTCCAAAAGTTTCTGAATCCCTCATATACTCAAATGTAGAATATTAAACAATAATAATCATTTTCTAAGTACTGTTAAACTAAAATATAGATTCTACATTGAAATTTTATGCTTACAATTGATTGTAGAGACGTTTTGTCGATAAAAAATGAATTACTAGTGTTTGTATCAGACTCAGTAGCTGCAATTCCTACATTAAAACATCATCAATTCATGCTTTCAAAATTTGATGATGATGAAATACTTGATATCGATACAGTGATTTCAGCAATTAAAGAATTTCTTGATTCAATTGGTGAGACTAAAAATTTTGCCGTAATTTCTCATAAAGAAATTATCAGTATTACATCTATTTCTGGTAAAATAATTGAGCGAGATACTCCAACATCAGAACTTGAAATGTTTTCTTGCACTCATTGTGGATTTGTTACAAAATATGAAGTTGAATTAACTACTCACATGAGAATTCATTACATGTAATTTAATTTCAGTTTTTTTCATATAATTTTTACAAGATCTTTATAAGCACTAATAATATAAATTGACTGTGGCTGATATTTTTAAAAATAATGTAACAAAGATTTATTGCGAAAAATGTGATCTAATTTTTAAATCTCGAGTAAAATTTGATGCACATTTTGATAGTCATTCATCAAGTATTGCATGTGAAGTATGTCCTATTGATACTGCAATTGCAAAATTTGTAAATTTGTTTAAGCGGAAATCATCTCGTAATTTGGAATAAGTTTTTTTAACTCATTTTATTAGAATTTAATATGAATAAAAAAGGGATGATGGTAGGCGTCATTGTTGTAGCAATAATTGCTGGAATTGCAGCCTCCGTCTCATCATCACCTTCAGAAACTGTGAATCTTGATATGGGAAGAACTCATGGAACAATAATCACTGCTATGGGATCTCCAATTTTGGGAAACCCTGACGCACCAATTACTATCGTTGAATTTGGTGATTATCAATGCCATCAATGTTACAATTGGTTTCATAATACAAAACCTGCAATTGAGCAACAATACATTGAATCAGGAAAAGTAAATCTGATTTTTGTTGACTTGGCATTTTTAGGTAAAGATTCTCCTACAGCTGCACAAGCATCATACTGTGCAGAAGATCAAAAAATGTATTGGGAATATCATGATCTTCTTTACACTTCACAGGAATCAAAAATTGATAGTGGATGGGCTAATTCTGAAAGACTAAAGGCATTTGCATTTAGTATGGGTCTTGATATGGAACTCTTTGAGAGTTGTCTTGATTCTGGAAAATATTCAAAACGAGTTTCATTTAATACTCAACAAGCAAAAGAACATGGTGTACGTGGAACTCCTGGATTCTTTATTGTAAATTCTGATGGACAACAACAAATTAGTGGTGCACAACCATTTTCTGTTTTTAAACAAATTTTGGATTCTATGATCTAAATGATACATACAATCAAACTAGTATTCTCCAATCCCAAATACTTGGTACTATCATCTGTCATTTTTGTAGTTATGATGATTGGATTGTTGATAATGTCTGAATATATATTCTTGGAGCCTTATGTTGTTAGTCACATTCCTTCAGGAACCGAATTAGGATTTGTATTAATTGTAATTATTTCTGCATTATCTGCTCTAGTTCTTCCAATGAACATATTTCGGATAAATATTCTCAAAAGCTCAAAACAAAAAATGGGTGGTGGTGTTTTTGGTTCTATAATTGGTGCAGCAGCCGGGGCTTGTAGCTGTGGTCCTATTGGTTTTGCAGTAATTTCTACATTTGGTTCAGTTGGAGCTAGTGCTACTGCATTTTTGACAAATTACGAGATCCCAATTAGAATAGTTGCTATTGCGATTTTGAGTATCACCTATTTTACAACTATGAAATCCCTCAAAGTTGAATGTAAAATCAATTCTTGAGTTTGATTCATTAGAAATTACCAATTAGGCAAATTTTTACAACCCCTGACCCTATCATGTAGTCTTTCAAGTAATTATTGTGACATACATCTTTATTCCAATTAGGCCAAGTAGGAGAAATCCTGATGCCGATGAAATCGAAGATGCAGAAGATTAGTATTTTTTCCCTCTTTGTATTGTAAGTAGAGTAATTTTCAAATTATGTAATGTTGGGATATTTATTTGCCATTTTTAGATTTATTTTAATGAAGAATTGGAATCTTATTTTTGGAATTGCAATAATCTCTAGCCCAATTCTTTTTTCAATGATCGCATTTCCTGACTCTATTACTTGGAGTTGGAATGAAGGGCGAGGTGGATATCTTTTTGCATTAATCTTTGTAGTAGCAGAACTTGTCGGTCTACGAATTGTAATTTCTAAAAAACGGTTACTTGCAGTAATTCCAATGGCGCTACTAGTAATTGGGTATTTGATATCCTTAGAGTATGGATTTCGAGATTACATTATTGCATATGGCGAATCAATTGACATTCCATTAATTTTCTCATTTACTTGGATGTGGGACTTTATTGTAATGGCAATTTTTATTCTTGTTGCACTAACTGTTTTCTTTGGTAAAAAATGGATTAGGATTGCACCTGCCGCACCAATATTTCTTACAGGCACTGCAATAATTTTATCCCTTGATGCATTTTTCCCATATGACACACTTGGTCCCTTACAATATGTTGTTCCATACTTTATTCAAGCAAATGTTTGGATAATTACTACACTTGATCTTGGAACTGCAGTAGCACGAGATAATGTAATGTTTTTGCGAGGTGATCACGGTTCAATAGCATTACAAGTATTTTGGCCCTCAGCTGGTGTTCATAGTATTATCATCTTCTCTTTGGTGATTGGGGCATTTATGTTAAAGATGAATATTCCAAGAGGTAGAAAATCTGTCTATTTTATTATAGGAATAATTGGTACCATTGTAGTTAATCTGATTCGAATTTTTTCATTATCATGGTATGCTCTAAAAGTAACTACAGACCCTGTTGCATGGGAGGAATATCACAAGATTGCAGGCGAGATAATGTTTTTGCCGTGGCTGTTTGTGTTTATTTTAATTGTTATAGTAATAGAAACGCGTAGACTCAAAAAGATGGAATCCAAAGGAAATCTTCCACCTAAAAATAATTCGTAATATCACTCTGTCCTTTAATTTCTGATAACTCTGCTACTTTGACACCTAGTCTTCTGATTGTAATAGTTTGATTCTCTAGTGCCTCCACCAGTAATGTTTCTGCATTTTTTTGTAATTCTTCTAAATCTGCAGTTGGGTTTCTAAGCATTCTTGATTTTGATTTGTTTGATAAATCTGATTGAACAAAATGAATTCCAACTGATTTGAACATTTGATTATTTTTTTTAATTACATCATGTACTTGTACACATAACTCTTTGATATTTTCTGATAGAAATGAATAATCTTTAGAATCTTTTTTCAGTGTCATAATTTTACTGTATTGAATTCTACCTTCTTTTTCTTTTACTGGGTCATTATCAATTCCCCTTGCAGCATTGAAAATGTATGTTCCACTTTTTCGTCCAAATTTATTATTTAGTGTAAAGACATCTAACTTTTTTAAATCTTGAATTGTTTCTATCTTCATTTCTGAAAATATTTTTTCAGTTTTTCCTCCAATCCCTGGAATTGTTCTAATTTTTAATTGCTCTAAAAATTCTTCAACTTTTTCAGGTGTTACAATGGTTAACCCATCTGGTTTTTGATAGTTTGATGCAATTTTTGAAATTAATTTGTTTTGAGAAATTCCAATAGAACAACTAAGTTTTATTTTATCTCTAATTGAATTTTTAATTTGTTGTGCTAGGTGACTTGCTTTCTTAAAATCCCCATCTACTCTTTTTGTTACATCCAAATATGCTTCATCTCTTCCTACATATTCAAAAATATCTACATCTTTTTTCATAATCTCCATTGCTTTTTCAGACATTTCTGTATAGTATTCAAAGTCTACTGGAAGAAACACTGCATCACTTCTCTCCTCTAGTCTTTTTTTTGCAAACGCTATTGGGATTCCTGATTTTACCCCATATTTTCTTGCAGTATAGTTTGCAGTGGCAATTGCTCCACTATCTCCTCCTCTATCAGAAAATACACAGACACTGACTGGCTTTGTTTTTAGTTCAGGTTTTCTCACTTCTTCACATTGAGCATAAAAATAATCAAAATCAATGTGGAAAACTATTCTTGTTTCCAATGTGATTGTTTATTTTCATGATTATTACAATATTGTGTATTCATCTAAATAGCTACTAGTTTTATTGTTTTTATGGATTCACCCATTTCTGCAAATGATGATGGCATAAAATTTAAGCCTGAAAATATGGAGCGAGAAAAACTCTATCACTGTATTTTCAAAAATAAGGCAATGCTTGGATTCAAAGATTCTCAGGATGTTCTAAATTGCTATGAAATTGAAGATGAAAAACTAGTTGAAGAAATTAAAAAATGCAATACTAGTAACGATCTTGAAAAATTCTTTGAAAATTATCTAAAATCCCAAAACCTGAAAAATTAAATAAAAGCGAAAGAGAGTTTGGTTATTAAAGGAATTTTAAATTGAGCGACCCTAAAAAATCAAACGATGCAGAAGACATTTTATCCGAATTTGATTCTCGAACTAAACCTACGCCTGAACCAACTCCAGAATCTGAACCAACTCCAGAATCTGAACCAACTCCAGAATCTGAACCAAC
>Ga0114949_10001970_pt1 | contig 12643 bp, 11 predicted proteins | sample N074metaG_FD_83505 | JGI IMG/M metagenome (GOLD analysis project Ga0114949, IMG submission 83505) | Deep subsurface microbial communities from Kermadec Trench to uncover new lineages of life (NeLLi) - N074 metaG | ecosystem: Environmental > Aquatic > Marine > Ocean trench > Sediment | place... | reverse complement strand
GGTCGCGCACGCCGTTGATCACCACCGCCGCCCGGTTGTTGGCGAGCGAAAGTTCCCGCGGTCCCGCCTCGACCTCGATCTCGAATATGCTCGGGCCGCGGTGGTCGAGCTCGAATTCGATTTTCTGCTCGACTCCGACCGGGACGTGCAAGGTCTTCTCTTCGCCGCCGTCGCGGCGCAGGGTGATGCGCGCCAGGCGCGGCCCATCTCCGCCGGGCAGATCCTCGACGGTCACGGCCACGCTCAGCTTGCGCCCGACGATGCCGAAGCTGGGCGCCCGGTTGATGGTCAGGCGCCGATCGCCCTCGTCGCGCGCCCCGGTCAGCAACAAGTGCAGCGGCGCGTCCAGGCCGAGCGCCTCGAGGCTTTCGGGCACGTCGTGGATCTGACCGTCGCTGATGAATACGACGCCGGCGACGCGTTGGCGCGGCACCTTGGAAAGCGCTTGGCGCAGGGCCGCGAACAGGCGGGTGCCGTCCTCCTCGAGGCCCGCCGCCGCCGCGCCCGCGCGCAGCAGCCGGGTCTCGGTGCCGGGCAGCCGGCCCAGCGCCTCGAGCAGGTGGGCCACCGCCGCCTCGCTTTGTTCGCCGCGCGGCGCGATCGCCTGGCTCGGGCTCTCGTCGACCACCACCAGGGCGACGTCGTCGAGCAGCTCGCGCTCCTCGCGCACCAGGCTTGGGTTGGCCAGCGCCAACACCAGCGTGCCCAGCGCCAAGGCGCGCCACCAGGTCCCGCGCGCGCGCCGCCACAGGGCGAAGACCACCACCATAAGCGTTGCCGTGGCGAGCAGCCCGACCACCGGCCAGGGAAACAAGGGCGCCCAGGCGAGGGACAGCGCGCCGGTCATTGGCCCAGCCGCTCCAGGATAAAGGGGATGTGGACTTGATCGGCCTTGTAGTTGCCGGTCATGGCGTACATCGCCAGGTTGACCCCGAAGCGGTAGGCAAGTTCACGCTGACGCTCGCCGCCGGGTACCACGGCGAACATCGGTCGGCCGGCGTCGTTGATGGCCCAGGCGCCGGCCCAGTCATTGGCGCCGATCAGAACCGGGGTCACGCCGTCGTTGATCCGCGCCTCGGTCGCCTCGATCCACAACGTGCCGCCCGCGTAGCGGCCCGGGAACTCCTGCATCAGGTAAAACGAGCGGGTGATCACATGATCCGACGGCACCGGCGCCAGCGGTGGAATGTCGAGGCCGCGGGTCAGGCGCTGCAGCGCCACCCCGGCGCGGCTGGTGCGGCCCATGATCCGGGCGCCGCCGGTGACTTCGCGCAGGTCGAACAGGATGGTGCCGCCGTTGCGCATGTAGTCGTTGAGCTTGCGCACCGCGATTTCGGTCAGGTCGCGCTGCTGGGGCACGATCGGCCAATACAACAAGGGAAAGAATGCGAGTTCGTCTCGGGTCAGGTCGACGCCGAGCGGCGCCGCCGCCTCGATCGAGGTGCGCAGTTGCAGCACCCGGCTCAATCCGCTGAGTCCGGCGTGGCTGACCTCGTCGACCGCGGGCACGCCGGTCCTCACGTAAGCGAGGCGGGTCTGCAGCGTGGCCTCCAGCGCCCGCGCGTCGTCGGTGCTTGCCGCGCCGGTCCGAGCCCCAGTCTGGGCTCCGGCCGGGTCCCAGGGCAGCAGCACGGCGAGCAGCAGCGCCGCCGCTCCCCCTGGTCCAGTGGCAATCCGCCGTGCCAGCAGGCCGCGCAGGCCGAGCGCGATCACCAGATCCGCCAAGGCCAACAGCAGCGCGGCGGCCAGCAACCAGGATTTCAGGTCGGTTTCCCGATCGCGCGTGTAGCGCCCGTCGCGCACGCCGGCCGGCAAGGCTTCCAGGGCCTTGAGCGGCGGCTCGGCGGCAATCAGGTTGTGGGCGCGGCGCAGCCCGCGCGCGCCGTAGTAGCCCGGCGGGTGACGCGGCCCGACGCGGCCGGCATCCAAGGTCTCGCGGTCCAGCGCCAGCGCGGTCGCCGACGGCGGCCCCAGCAGGCCGAATCCGTCCAGCGTTTCCAGCGGCGGCAGGGGGCGCTCGGTGAGGTCACCGCCGCGTACGCCCTGGCTGGTCGCGACCAGCCGGCGCAGCACCTCGACGAACAGGCCCGAGAGCGGCAGGTTCGACCAGTCGGTGTTGGCCGTGGTGTGGAACAACACGACCCAGCCCTCGCCGCGCCGCGCCGCGGTCACCAGCGGCGTGCCGTCGCTCAACCGCGCCCAACTACGCTCGCCCAGGTCGAGGGTCGGCTCGGCCAGTACTTGGCGCCGGATCAGCACGTCCTGAGGCACGGTCAGGCCGGCAAAAGGGCTCTTGGCATCGAAGGGCGCGAGGCGCGCCGGCTGGTCCCAGGTCAGGACGCCGCTCAGGCGCCGGTCGCCGCCGCGCAGGCGCACCGGCAGCAGCGGCTCCGCATCTCCCGGCGTTCGCGCCGCGCCGGCTTCGGCCAGGCGCGGGCCGGCGAAGCGCAGCAGCAGGCCGCCGCGCTCGATCCAGTTTTCCAGCAACTTGCGGTCCTCGCCGGGCAGGGCGCCGGTATCGGGCAGGACCAGCACCGCGAGGTCCCGCTGCAGCAACTCGGCCACCGCACCGCGGTGTAGCTCGGTGTAGGGCTCGAGCGCGCGCTCGAGATAGTAGATCTCGCTCAACAGCGGCTGGGCGTCCTCGACCGGTCCGGTCGAGACCAGGCCAACCGGCCGCCGCCGCCAGCGCTCGTCGAGCAGAAACACCGCGCCGGCGGTATTCTCGTTTTCCACGCTCAGGCGCGCGATCCGGTTGCGCATCTCGACCGGCAGTTCGATGCGGGCCTGGGCCTCGGCCTCACCGGCCGCGAACGTCAGTTCGCTGCGTGCCACCAGAGTGCCGTCCTCGGCGCTCGCCACCACGGTGGCGGCGCCGGGCCCGGCGCTGCTGGCCCGGCGCAGGCGCAGGGTCAGCGCCAGGCCCTCGCTCTTCGGTGGCAGCAGCAACCGGGCGAGGTCGGCGGGCGCGTCGCGCAGCACGTCGAGGCGGCCGAGTTTCTGCAAGCGTTTGGCGGGCGCGCCGGCCATGCCGTCGTCGAGACCGTTCGACAGCCAGACCACGTGGGCCGAACCGGGCAAATTCAGGCGTTCGATCGCCGCCAGGGCCCCGGAATGGTCGACCGGCCAGGGGTTGGGCTTGAGGCCCCGAACCAAACGCCGCGCCTCCGCCGCCGAGAGCAGGCCGGTGGCGCTCGGCGGGCGCTCCAGTTCGTCGGGCGCGGTCGACAGCACCATGACCGGCCGGCCCGTGCGTTCGGCCTGGCCCAGTAGGTCGTCCAGCACGCCGCGCCGCGCCTGCCAATGACGTGCCGCCGCCCAGCCGTCGTCGATCACCAGCACCAGCGGTCCGCTGCCGGTCAATTGCGTGGCGGGGTTGAGCAGCGGCCGGGCCAGCGCCAGGATCACCAACCCGGCAATTGCCAGGCGCAGCAGGATCAGCCACCAGGGCGTGCGCGCCGGGGTTTCCTCCGGCGGCCGCAACCCGAACAGCAGCTGAATCGCCGGGAAGGCCAGCCGGCGCGGCGCCGGCGGCGTCACCCGCAGCAGCAGCCAAATCAGCGGCAAGCCGGCGAGGGCCAGCAACATCCAAGGCTGGGCGAAGGCGAGTGGTCCGAGGTCGAGCATCCTTGGTATTACTTCCGTCCCGGCGCGTGGGTCAGCGCCGCGTAGAGCGCGAGCAGCGCCGATTGCGGCGGCTGGTCGGTGCGATGGGTGGCGAAGGTCCAGCCGGCCGAGCGGGCGATGGCGCGCAGGCCGGCGCGCTGTGCATTCAGCCGTGCCAAATAGTCGCCGCGCACCGCCTCGACCCGCGACAGCAGCCAGGGTTCCTCGCCCTCCAGGCCCTCGAAGCGCACCCGGCCGTCGTAGGGCAGGCTCTCCTCGGCCACGTCGAGCACCTGGAGCAGATAGCCTTTGACCCCGGCTTCGACGTAGCCGCGCACCGCCGCGTCGATGTGGTCGAGCGGCGTTAGGAAATCGCCGATGAACACGACCTGGGCGTCGCGCGGCAGCGGCTCGATGGGTGGCAGATCGGGGCCGGTTCCGGTTCCCGCGGCTCCTTGTTGGCCGTGTTCGACCATGCTCGCCAGACGGCTGAGTGCGGCGCGGCCGTGCAGTGGCCTGAGGCCCATGCCGAGCAGGGTCACGTGCTCGCCGCCGCGCAGCAGCAGGGCCGCCAGTGCCAGCGTGAGAAGATCGGCGCGGCCGCGCTTGTCTTGAACCTGGTCGGAGGAGCGCCAGCTCATCGACGCCGAGGTATCGCGCCACAGCCACACCGACTGCGCCGCCTCCCATTCCATCTGGCGCACGTAGACCCGGTCCGACTTGGCCGACTGGCGCCAGTCGATCGACTGCGGCTGGTCGCCGGGGTAATACTCGCGGAACTGCCAGAAGGTCTCGCCTTGCCCGACCCGGCGGCGGCCGTGCACGCCTTGGGCCACGGTCGAGGCGACCCGCTCGGCCGCGACCAGCAACGGCGGCAGCGTCGCCGCCAACTGCTCGGCGCGTTGCCGCAGGGGAAGAGAGCTCGCCGGGAGCGGGGCTATCGCCATTGATTCTCCGCTGCCTTGTTTTTCCGGAACCGCGGCAGCCTGGTTACGCAAAAGATTCGCACAGCCGGTCGATGATGTCGTCGACCCGCACGCCCTCGGCTCGGGCCGTGAAGTTGAGCGCCATGCGGTGGCGCAACACCGGGTTGGCCAGTTCGATGACGTCGTCGATCGAGGGCGCGAGGCGGCCGTCGAGCAGCGCCCGGGCGCGCACCGCCAGCATCAGCGACTGGCTGGCCCGCGGTCCCGGGCCCCAGGCGACTTGGCCGCGAATCTCGGGCAATTCGCTTTCCTCGGGTCGGCCCATGCGCACCAGCGCCAGAATCGCCTCGACCACGCTCTCGCCGACCGGCACCCGGCGCACCACGCGCTGGGCCGCTATCAACTCCTCCGCGGTCATCACCGGCACGGCCTCGGCCTCCTTGACGCCGGTGGTGGCGATCAACATGTGGCGCTCGGCATCGAGATCCGGATAGCCGATGCCGATCTCCATCAGGAAGCGGTCGAGCTGCGCCTCGGGCAGGGGGTAGGTGCCCTCCTGTTCGAGCGGGTTCTGGGTTGCCAGAACGTGGAACGGCCGCGGCAGATAGTGGTGTTCGCCGGCTACGGTGACCCGGTGCTCCTGCATCGCCTGCAGCAGGGCGGATTGGGTGCGCGGGCTGGCGCGGTTGATCTCGTCGGCCATCAACACCTGGCAGAACACCGGGCCGGCGATGAACCGGAACGCGCGCCGCCCGCTGTCGCTCTCCTCCAGCACCTCCGAACCCAGGATATCCGCGGGCATGAGGTCGGGTGTACACTGCACGCGCTTGTCGTCGAGGCCGAACACCGTGCCCAGCGTTTCCACCAGCCGCGTCTTGGCGAGGCCGGGAACGCCGATCACTAGGGCGTGTCCGCCGGCGAGCAGCGTGATAATGGTTTGATCGATCACCCGCTGTTGGCCGAAAATGACCCGGCCGATGCTTTCGCGGACCGAATGCAGGCGCTGACCCAGGGCTTCGATCTCCTCGGCCAATCTGGCGCCACTGGCGTCATCGAAGGGGACGGTGGGGGAAGCAGTCACGGGGGGGCAGGGCTCCAAGCTTTGAGGTCACAGAACGGCAGGCCATGACTGGGAACACGTCACGACGCTCCGGCGATGAACAGAAGATAGGGGTTTCGATGCCCTCTGACCAGCCGTCCGGCTCCGAGACCCTGCCGAGTTGTGGGGATTTCGGCATTCGCATCGCTCGCGACGGGACCTGGTTCCACCAGGGTTCGCCGATCGGCCGCAAAGCGCTGGTCCGGTTGTTCGCCAGCGTGCTGCGCCGCGAGGCGGATGGCGAATTCTGGCTCGTGACTCCGGTCGAGCGCGGCCGGGTGATCGTGGACGATGCGCCGTTCGTGGCGGTCGAGCTTGCCGCGGAAGGCATGGGACGCGGCCAGGTCCTGCGTTTCCGCACCAATATCGACGACTGGGTCGCGGCCGACGCCACGCATCCGATCCGGGTCGCCCACGCGCCTGACAGCGACGAGCCCAGTCCCTATATCCTGGTTCGGGACGGACTCGAGGCGCTGATTGCGCGTTCGGTGTACTATCACCTGGTCGAACTCGCGGTGGAGCATGAGGAAGGCGGCGAGACGGTGTTGGGCGTATGGAGCAAGGACATATTCTTTCCTCTGGGCAGTTCCGCATGAACGCGGCCGCGGTCAGCGCCGAGGAGGTGGTGCGCCGGCTCGCGTCCGCGCCCATGCCCGGGCGGCGGGCCGCGCTGATGGGGCGGGTCCCCGATACCAGCCAGCGGCCGCGGGGCGATCACGACCTCAATCCCGAGCTCTACCAACCCGGCCGCAGCTTGATCCCGGCCGCGGTGCTGGTGCCGATCGTCGAGCGTGCGGCGGCGTTGACCGTGCTTCTGACCCGCCGCACCGATCATCTGGACGACCACGCCGGCCAGATCGCCTTCCCCGGCGGACGCATCGAGGCCAGCGACGCCGGTCCCGGCGCGGCCGCCTTGCGGGAAGCCGAGGAGGAGACCGGCCTGCCGCCGGCGCGGGTGCGCCTGGTCGGCCAGTTGGACACCTACCTGACCCGGACCGGCTTCGAGGTCGTGCCCATGGTCGGCCTGGTGACGCCGCCGTTTCCGATCCAGCCCGACAGTTTCGAGGTGGCCGAGGTCTTCGAGGTGCCGCTCGCCTTCTTTCTGGCGCCGGAGAATCGCCAGCGCCACAGCCGCGTCTATCAGGGCAAGGAGCGGCAATTCTATGTGTTTCCCTATGGCGACTACTACGTCTGGGGTGCGACCGCCGGGATGCTGGTCAACCTGGCCGATGTGTTGAACCCGAACTCGGATGGCTGACCATGCTGCGGATTCTGCTCACCATCGTGTTGCCGGTCCTGTTGCCGCTGCTGCTCTATCTCGGCTACGTCAAGATCATGCGCCTCCGCGCCGAGGCCGCGGGGCAGGCCTTTGATCCGAGCCCGCGGGAAGGCCCCTTGGCCTGGCTCGCCGTCGCCGGCCTCGGACTGGTGCTCGCGGTGCTAATCTCGGTGCGCCTGATGACCGGCGTGCCGCCGGGCACCGAGCTGGAGGCGCCTCGGCTGGTCGACGGCGAGATCGTGCCGAGCCACGCCATCGAATGACGGAAGTGGGGTGCGCCATGACCCCGGCCGGGAAGATCCCGCCGCAGGACTGGATGGGCGCGCCGGCGACCCTCGCGGTGATCGCGGCGCTCACGGCCGAGGGCGCGGAGGCGCGCTTCGTCGGCGGCTGCGTGCGCGACGCGCTCGCCGGGCGCGCGGTCCGGGACATCGACATCGCCACCAAACTTGCGCCCGAGGCGGTCATCGGCCTGATCGAGGGCGCCGGCCTCAAGGCCATCCCGACCGGCATCCAGCACGGCACCGTGACCGCGGTCGCGGAAGGCAAGCCCTTTGAGATCACCACGCTCCGGATCGACGTCGAGAGCTACGGGCGCCGCGCCAAGGTCGCCTTCACCGACGACTGGACCGCGGATGCGGCGCGCCGCGATTTCACCTTCAATGCGCTGTCCTGCACGCCCGACGGCACGCTCTACGATCCCTTCGACGGCGCCGCCGATCTCGCGGCCGGACGGGTCCGTTTCGTCGGCGAGGCGCGTGCGCGCATCGAGGAGGACTATCTGCGCCTGCTGCGATTCTTCCGTTTCCAGGCCCATTTCGGCAAGCAACCGCCGGATCCGGAAACCCTGGAGGTCGCGGCCGACTTGGCGCCGCAACTGGCCCAACTGTCCGGCGAGCGGGTGCGCGACGAGCTGTTCCGCTTGCTCGAAGCGCCCGATCCCCTGCCGGTGATCGAGATCGTGATCGCGCGCCGAATTCTGCGCGCGGTGATGCCGACGCTGGGCGATGCGGCGTTGCTGCGCGCCTTGCTGCGCGCCGAAGCGCCCGGTGCGCCGGCCGATCCGGTGCTGCGCCTGGCCGCCCTGGTGGCGCCGGGCCGGGCCGGGGCCGAGGCGTTGGCCGGGCGCCTGCGCCTGTCGAACCGCCAGCGGTTCGCGCTGGCCTATCTGCTCGACCCGCCGCTCGACCCCTGGACCAGGGTCACGCTCAAGGACCGGCACCGCGCGGTGCGCAAGCTGGGCGCGCCGCTGTTCCAAAAGCTGCTGCGCTTGAGTTGGGCGCGCCATCACTTGGACGACGGGGGGCGCGACGGGGGGGACGACGAGGGGAGCGACCAACGGACTAGGCCCGACGCCGCGTTCGAGGCCGCGCTGGCCGAAGCCGAGCGCCTGGCGGGAATCGCCTTCCCCCTGTTCGGGCGCGACGCCCTCGCGCTCGGCGTTCGCGAGGGTCCGGAGCTGGGCCGCCTGCTCGATGCGGTCGAGGCGTGGTGGGCCGATCGCGACTTCGCACCCAGCCGCGAAGCCTGTCTGGCGCGCCTGAAAGAGCTGATCGCCGCGGATTGAGTGAGCCGCCCGCCGTTACGGCCAGGCCACTTCGGGCGGCAGCGACATCAGGATTGCCTCGACGTTGCCGCCGGTCTTGAGCCCAAAGATGGTGCCGCGGTCGTAGAGCAGGTTGAACTCGACGTAGCGGCCGCGCTTGACGAGCTGGTGGCGGCGCTGTTCGGCGGTCCAGGGCTCGGCCAGGTGGCGCCGGACGATCTTCGGGTAAATGTCCAGAAACGCGCGGCCGACATCCTGGGTGAAGGCGAAGTCGGCCTCCCAATCGCCGCTGTCCAATTGGTCGTAGAAGATACCGCCGGCCCCGCGCGGCTCGCCCCGGTGCTCGAGGTAGAAGTACTCGTCGCACCAGGCCTTGAAGCGCGGGTGATACGCGGGATCGTGCGCGTCGCAGGCCGTCTTGAAGGCGCCGTGGAACGCGGCGGTATCGGCTTCGTCGGGAACCATCGGGGTCAGGTCCGCGCCGCCGCCGAACCAGGCCTTTGTGGTCGCGATGTGGCGCGTGTTCATGTGCACCGCCGGAACCAGCGGCGAACGCATGTGCGCGACCAGCGAGATGCCGCTGGCCCAAAACCGCGGATCCTCTTGGGCGCCCGGCATCTGCTTGGCGAAGTCCTCGGAGAAGCGGCCCATGACCGTCGAGACGTTGACTCCGACCTTCTCGAACAGGCGGCCGCGCAGGATCGACATGACGCCGCCGCCGTTGGGGCCGCCGTTGGGGGGGCCGTGGGGGGCCGCGTCGCCGGCCGCGCTGCCGGGATCGGGCTCCCGGGTCCAGGATTTGCGCTCGAAGCGCCCCGGCGCCATGGCGCGCAGATCCTCGGCGATCGGCAGGGTCTCGGCAATGGTTTCGCCGAGTTCGTCCTCGAGCGCCTCGAAGGCGGCGCAGATGTCGTCGCGCAGCGCCGCGAACCACGCTTGCGCGCGTTCTTTGTGCGGATCGGTTCCTGGACTCATGCGGAGCTCTTCGGGAAAAGGTCAGTCTGGCGCAGCGCCTCGCCCAGGACCATGGCCGCGGCCAGGGCGACGTTGAGCGATCTTATGCCGCTCTGCATGGGAATCAGCAAGTGCGCATCGGCCTCGGCGCGCACCGCTTCGGGAACGCCGGCGCTCTCGCGGCCGAGCAGCAGGTTGTCGCCGGATTGAAAGGCAAAATCCGTGTAGCGGGTCGGCGCCCGGGTGGTCAGCAGCACCAGACGCGCAGGGGCGTCCTTGGGGGCGTCCTTGGGGACGTCTTTGCGGGCGTCTTTGCGGGTGGTCGCGCGATAGGCGTCCCAGGAGCGGTGCCGGACCATCTCCACGGCCTCCAGGTAGTCCATGCCGGCGCGGCGCAAGCGCTTGTCGTCGAACAGGAATCCACAGGGCTCCACGATATCCACGGCGATCCCGAGACAGGCGCCCAGGCGCAGCAGCGCGCCGGTGTTTTGCGGAATGTCGGGCTCGAACAGAACCAGTCGCATGGCGTTGATTTTCCTTGAAATCGGCGGTTTCGGTCTTTGCCTTCGCGTTGATTTTCCTCTATATGCGTGCTGCGAAACAAGCATCCTCGCAGGAACGCGGCAGGCACGCGGCAGGCAAGTAGCGAGCACACGGCCCGGTTCCGGGCGCCGGCGGGGGTTCGTCCATGCGATCACGGGAGACCTTCCAGTATGGCTGATAGTGCGAATCCCGGGGCGGATTCCGGGCATTCGGGAGACGGGCATTCGGGAGACGGGGAAACGCGCCGCGACTTCCTGTACCTGACGGCGGCCGCCATGGGTGTGGTCGGCACCGCCGCCGTTGCCTGGCCGATCATCGATTCCATGAATCCGGCCGCCGACGTGCGCGCGCTCTCCTCGACCGAGGTCGACCTGTCGCCGATCGAGGTAGGCATGGCGATCACCGTGATCTGGCGCGGCAATCCGGTCTTCGTGCGGCACCGCACGCCGGTCGAGATCGAGACCGCGCGCGACGTCGCGCTCGACGATTTGCCGGATCCGGAGACCGACAAGGCCCGGGTTCAGAAGCCCCAGTGGCTGGTCATTGTCGGCGTCTGCACCCATCTGGGCTGCATCCCCAAGGGCCAGCGGGTCGGCGAGGCCAAGGGCGAGTACGACGGCTGGTTCTGCCCCTGCCACGGCTCCCACTACGACACCTCGGGACGCATCCGCAAGGGCCCGGCGCCGTCAAATCTCGTGGTGCCGCCCTACAAGTTCCTCGACGACACCACGATCGAAATCGGCTAGGGGGCGCGGACCCATGAGCGAATTCAAGCCCACCAACCCGTTGATCCGGTGGATCGAGCACCGGCTGCCGATCTTCTCCTTCCTCGACCACGCGGTCGGCAGCGAATATCCGACTCCGCGCAACCTGAATTACTGGTGGAACTACGGCTCACTCGCGGGCATTGCGCTGATGATCTTGATCATCACCGGCATCATGCTGGCCATGCAGTACACCCCGCACCAGGACTTCGCCTTCGATTCGGTCGAACGCATCATGCGCGACGTGAACTACGGCTGGCTGCTGCGCTACGTCCATATGAACGGCGGCTCGTTCTTCTTCATCGTGGTCTATATCCACATACTCCGCGGCCTCTACTACGGCTCCTACAAGGAGCCGCGGGAGTTGCTGTGGATAATCGGGGTGACCTTGCTTTTGCTGATGATGGCGGCTGCCTTCTTGGGCTACGTGCTGCCCTGGGGCCAGTTGAGTTATTGGGCCGCCAAAGTGATCACCAACATGTTCACCGCGTTTCCGATCGTCGGCGAGCCCATCGTGACCTGGCTGTGGGGTGGCTACACGGTCGGCAACCCGACGCTCAACCGATTCTTCGCGCTGCATTACCTGATCCCCTTTGTCATCGTCGGGGTGGTGATGCTGCACATCTGGGCGCTGCACCGTTTCGGCTCCAGCAATCCGGTCGGCATCGACGCCAACGGCCCCCAGGACAAGATCCCGTTCCATCCCTACTACACCATCAAGGACTTGTTCGGATTGGGCGTGTTCCTGACACTGTTTGCGGCGTTGGTGTTCTTCGCGCCGAACATGCTGGGCGAAACCATCAACTACGTCGAGGCCAACCCGCTGGTGACGCCCGCACACATCGTGCCGGAGTGGTACTTCCTGCCCTTCTATGCGATTCTGCGCTCGGTCACCTTCGATCTCTGGTTCCTTTCGGCCAAGTTGATCGGCGTGGTCCTGATGTTCGGCTCGACCATGATCCTGTTCCTGGTGCCGTGGCTTGATCGCTCGCCGGTCCGGAGCGCGCGGTTCCGGCCGTGGTACAAATGGTTCTTCTGGATCTGGGTGTTCGACTGCGCCGTGCTCACCTGGGTGGGGGCCAACCCCCCCGAGCCGCCGTACCTCTACATCGGCCAGGTCGGGACGGTGTGGTATTTCTCCCACTTCCTCGTGATCCTGCCGCTGCTCTCGATCTTCGAGCCGACCAAGCCGCTGCCCAGCTCGATCGGCGAACCGGTGCTTAAGGGCGGCGGCGCCGCAACGGCGACCGGGGCCGCATCCAAGCCGATGGAGAAGGCGTGATGAAGAGGCTCATTATCGCCGCCGCCGCCGCCGCCGTCCTGTTCGGCCTGCAGGCCGGCGCTGTCCTGGCCGCCGAGGGCAAGGCCCTGCCAGAGCGCGACTGGTCGTTCTCCGGCATCTTCGGCAGTTTCGATCGCGGCGCCATGCAGCGCGGCCTCCAGGTCTATCGCGAAGTCTGCTCCGGCTGCCACTCGCTCCGGCTGATCGCCTTCCGCAACTTTGCGGCGCTCGGCTACAGCGAAGACGAGATCAAGGCACTCGCGGCCGAATACACCGTCGAAGGCGGGCCCGACCAAGAGGGCGAGATGTTCGAGCGTCCGGGCTTGCCGGCCGACCGCGTGCCCTCGCCGTTCCCGAACGCCAAGGCGGCCGCCGCGGCCAACAACGGCGCGGTGCCGCCGGATCTATCGCTGATGATCAAGGCGCGCGACGGTGGGGCCGATTACCTCCACGCCCTGCTGACCGGTTATGCGGAGCCGCCGGACGACCTCGAAGTGCTCGAAGGGCAGAACTACAATCTCTATTTCCCGGGCAACATGATCGCCATGGCGGAGCCGTTGTTCGAGGATGCGGTCGAGTACGGCGACGGCACGGCGGCCACGGTCGAACAGATGGCCAGCGACGTCGCGCACTTCCTGGCCTGG
>Ga0114949_10001968_pt1 | contig 12645 bp, 12 predicted proteins | sample N074metaG_FD_83505 | JGI IMG/M metagenome (GOLD analysis project Ga0114949, IMG submission 83505) | Deep subsurface microbial communities from Kermadec Trench to uncover new lineages of life (NeLLi) - N074 metaG | ecosystem: Environmental > Aquatic > Marine > Ocean trench > Sediment | place... | reverse complement strand
GCGACGCTGACCCGGTTGCAGCAGTACAGCTCTCACCAGTTCACCAAGAGGCAATACAAGGATTTACCGGGGAAATCGAGTTTCAAAGAACTTCTTGCCGATGTTGGATCGGTCATCACCAGCCCGCTTCTGCTGGCGAACACTCTCATTTCAGCTGCAGCACCCGACGTTGCGCAGTATTGGAATGAAGATACACAGTTCGGATCAGAAGTGAGATTCGAGATGGTTGGGCCACTCAAAAGGGCGATGAAACGCGATGGCAAAATTCTCGTGATTTCGCACAGCCTTGGGACGATGGTTGCCTACGACACGTTCTGGAAGTTTTCCCACACCGGTGAATACAGAGAGAATTATGCAGATAAGAAAATTGACTTGTGGATCACGCTGGGCTCGCCACTGGGAGATGAGACGGTAAAACGGAATCTCAAAGGCGCGTCGGTCGATGGGGTACGTCGGTATCCACACAACGTCACCAGATGGCTGAATTTTGCAGCGGAGGACGACTTCATTGCGCATGATGAAGACGTCAAGAACGACTACAAATCAATGTTGAGGAATCGGCTGGTTTCGGAAATTCGCGACGCCGAGATATACAACCTGGCTGTACGAGACGGCAAATCTAATCCACACAGCTCTGCAGGCTACCTCATTCATCCTGCCGTTACACAAGCTGTGGGGAACTGGTTGTAACTGGCAGCCTGTCCTTCGGCCATCCCTGGCCGTGTTACTTGCGCCCCGACGTTTACTGTTGAACACTAAAACCTGAGTCGTTCAAAGGAATTTTCATGCAACTGCAATGGGCTCACGCCGTTGTCTATGTCCACGATATGGATGTCATGTTGGATTTCTACACCACAGTGCTGGGTTTCGAGGTGACCGATCGCGGTCCTATCGGTGAAAACGGGCCAGATATCGTTTTCCTTTCACAGGTTCCAACGGATCATCATCAGCTTGCCTTCGTCCAGTCACGCAATACTGTCGAACCTTCAAACTCGGTGAATCACTTTGCGTTCCGTGTCGGCGAACTCGCCGACGTTCGCAACATGATTGAGCTTTTAGGCAAAGACGGCCGGGCCAGTGCGCTGAACCCCATGTGCCATGGCAACGCCTGGTCGATCTATTTTCAAGATCCGGAATCCAATGGCCTGGAAGTTTTTTGCGATACGCCGTTCCACGTGGCTCAACCTCAGGGGAAAACCTGGGACCCGCTCTGGTCCGACGCCGAGCTCATGACATGGACCGAGGAAAACTTCCATGCAGAGCCAGGCTTTGGCCCAATCGATGAGTTCTACGTGAAGCGCGCGGAAGAGCTGGCGCCGCGGAAAGGGGCTTAGGGCGATCCTTCGCGAGTAGAGTGGTGGTTGAGGTCAGCTTGTTGAGCGAACTGCGATCAGTGCAACGTCTGGCTCGGCAGGTAGCGCGCCCCATTGAAGCGACCAAAAACCTGCCCCAAGGCAGGGTGGTCTATCTGACTGAGATCATCGCTCGCGGTCAGGTGCCGCTGTGCGACGTAGGTGGTGTGCGTCGCGCCATCCACCATGACGTGATACCAGGGTTGGTCCTTGGGTGGGCGACTGAGGGCCACCTGTTCATACCACTCCTCGGACAGACTGAACTCGGCGTCCACGGCGTAGATCACGCCACGGTAACCAACCTTGACGTGATCGATGATCTGGCCGACGTAGAATTGCGCGGACTTCATGGCCGCATCTTAGTGACTTCGCGCAGCCGCTGGCTAGGTCGACTCTGGACGGACCTGAGGCTGGGGTTCCAGCGACGGTTCGCTAGGCCGACAACGCTGCGATGTCTGTCAGTTCGCGATGAGGACTTGGTGGCAGCTATCGACCTGCTGTAGCATCGCATCCTCGGTCGGGGCGTGGCGCAGTTTGGTAGCGTGCCTGCTTCGGGAGCAGGAGGTCGGAGGTTCAAATCCTCTCGCCCCGACCACCTTTGCGCGACCGATCGAGCCCAGGACGTTTTTAAGAATCACCGACTGGCAGCCTGTTGAAAAACGCGTGGAGCGCGCTTTTTCAACAGGCTATCAGATGAGGATTCGTTCACGGCTGTAGAGGTTGACGGCGAGCCAGGCGAAGAGTGCAGCTCCAGCACTGGTTGCGGCAACCGACAGCGCAACGTGCAGAGCGCTTATGGGCGCGCCGGTCATCAGCTCGCCAATCAGGGTCGCCTGACTGAGACTGGGCACAAGCATCAAGAGCGCTGAAGATTCGACGTTCATCAGTTGCGCGACGATCAGTGGCAGGGTGGGTACGAGAATCACGACCGTCAGATAGGTTTGCGCCTCTTTGTAGCTTTTCGCAAAGGAAGCAACCAATGTCAGGAGCGCAGCACCGAATACCATCAACGGCACGGCGATCAAGAAAATACCGATTGCTGAAAGCGGTCCAATCACAAGGGACATTCCAACCTTGTGGAAGGGCACGATGGGTATGAGCAGGATCAGGCTCACGAGGAACGCCATCAGCGACGCACCGCTGAATACGCTCGCCGCAAACAATTTGCCAAGTACCAGTTGCGCTCGGGAAACAGGCTGGCTCAGGAGCGGCTCGAGCGAGCCGTGCTCCCGTTCACCGGCCGTTGCATCGATTGCGAGGTAGAAACCACCCATGAAAATCACCAGGACCAAAAGATAGGGCAGGGTGGCAAGTATGGACAGCGCGCGCGCCGCCGGTGAGGCCGTATCGACTTCCTGCACGATCACCGGTGATGTAATTGTCGGATCGACGCCGCGAAGCTGCAGGCGCAGGATGCCGATCATTCTCGCGTAAGACCTGATCATATTCCGGACCGTGCCGAAGTGGCGTCGGTTGGACCCGATCTCGGAGCCGTCGTAGATGAGCGCGACGGAATTGATTTCCCCGCGGGTAAATCGGTCGCGGTAGTTAGAGGGGATTACCAGAATCAGATCGCGCAGGTCGTCGATGACTTCCTGCTTGGGATCAGCGGACTCTATGGTATGAATGATCGTGTTCTGGCGCGCCAGATGTGCCACGAGCTCTGGCGCATGGTCGGCGCCAACGATCGCAAACTCCACGGGTTCGCTGGATTCGCCGACGGCGGTGTTGAGGACGAACGTCATCATGCCGATGAACAGCGCCGGACCGAGAAGCGCGAGCGAAAACGACGAGATAATGGTGCGCCGGTCGCGAAAATTGTCCCGACACTCCTTGCCGAGCACGATAAGCATGAGGTTCATGCGACTGACCCCGCATTCATGCGACTGCCCCCGCATTCATGCGACTGACCCCGCATTCATGCGACTGACCCTGCATTTCATGCGACTGACCCCGCCTGTGGACCGATGATCTTGATGAACGCCTCCTCGAGATCGCTTTCCCGTGCTTGGCTTTTAAATGCGTCCAGCGTGCCCTGAAATTTCACTCGGCCGTCGGCAATCACGATGACGTCGTCGCACAGATTCGTAACTTCCTGCATCACGTGACTGGAGAACAGCACGCAGCGTCCCTCGTTCTTCAGCCGCAGAATGATCTCACGCAGAGCTCGGGTTGCCATGACATCCAGGCCGTTCGTTGGCTCGTCGAGAAGAACGTGCCTCGGGTCATGCACCATCGCGCGGGCGAGGGCGACTTTGATCCGCTGTCCCTGAGAGAAGCCCGAGACTTTGCGTGTGGCAAATTCCTCCATACCGAGTAATTCGATGAGGTTGCTGATGCGCGCCGCGAGCGTGTTTTTGTCGATCCCATGCAATGCGCCGAAGTAGGCAATGTTTTCCTCTCCGGTCAGCCGTTCGTAGAGTCCGGACGCGTGTGGCAGAACGCCGATCTCCCGACGTACGGCCATTGGATCGGCGGTGACCTCATGGGCTCCGATATGCGCGGTACCGGCATCCGGGCTCATGACGGTCGCGAGAATTCTCAACGAAGTGGATTTGCCGGCGCCATTGGGTCCCAGCAGCGCCGTCACCTTACCGTCGTCCGCCGCAAAGGAGACGTCTTCAAGTGCCTTGATGCGGCCTTTGTTGAATGACTTTGACAGGCCCTCAACACGAATCAAGGTGTCGGTCCCATCAGATTGACAAAGAAAGGGCTTGGTGCAAGTTTCGCAACACAACTGGTGTCCAGCGACTGCAGGTCGCCGAGTTGCACAAACTCGGCCAGGAGATTTGGTAGACAACCGCGGGCAAAAATTCCATGACCCTGGCCTGCGCCAATGAGATGCAGACTGTTGGGCAGCTGTTGCGCGACCTGTTCACCGTACACAGGTGGTGTGATCGGGTCTTCCTCGCCCGACAGGATGAGGGTGGGTACGCTGGAGTGCAGCGGTTCGCGGAAATCCGCATCCATCGGCCCGCGTGGCCAGCGCCGGCAGATCGTCTGCAGAGCCACCACCTGCTCGCTGCCCATGTAGGTGGCTTGCAGTTCGGAGAAGTCCACATTTTCGAGAAATGGTAGATCTTCTGCACAAACGACGGAGTTGTGCATGCCGAATCGGATGGCGTGGGATAGCGAACTTATGATCCGCAACGCATTGGCGGCAATGGGTATGTAGTTCTCAAGTCGCTCTGCCTGGTCGATTATCAGCGGAATGAGGCTTACGGTTTCCGTCGCGTAGCTCAGCATCCGGATGGTGATCATGAGATGGGGATACCCGAGATCCAGGGACTCGATCTTGCCGCTGACCGGATGCGCAAGCTGCACCTTGACGCTGTGTTCCTGCAGTCGGCTTCGCAGCCGATCGAAACTCTGCGGCAGATCCGGATAGGCGGCGTGACACGCCGGAGATGCCGCACAACGGGCAAACAGCCGGTCCAGAGTGCGCTGGGCATTAATGGCGGCACCTGGGCCGAGCGCCAGATCGTGGGGAACCACGCCATCGATGATGAGCGTGCGCACGGAGCCTGGATAGCGGCGCAGATAATGTTGCGCGACCCGCGTGCCGTAGGAGACGCCATAGATGTTGAGCTGTGAATAGCCGAGTGTTTCGCGAATGGCTTCGAGATCCTGAACGGCAATGCTGGTGGTGAAATACCGTGGGTCGCTCGACAACTGGGCGAGACAAGCATCGGTTGCATCGGCAAAGCGGGTTTCATCGTATAGCGTGTGGAGTGCTTCGAGTTCGGGGCAGTCCAGCGGGTTGGAGGCACCGGTGCCGCGTTGATCGATGACCACGATATCCCGTTCGCGCAGGATGGCTCGAAAGGCGCTTGCCTGATCGACGTAAAATTCGATCGAAGAACCGCCCGGGCCGCCATTGATCACGGTGAACGCGTCCGGCTTTGGATCCGGGCTCAGCGAAGAAATCACGGCAACCTTTAGGGTTAGCGTTGCGCCGTCGGGTTGTGCCGGATTAACCGGCCGCTCGATGTCTGCGCAGTTCGCGACAACCTTGCGGAATCCCTGACTGCCTGTGAGTTCACAACTGCTGAACTCGACGTCGGCAAATGCGCCGCTGCCACAGCAGATTAGACCAGACAGCAAGAGGGTCTGAAACGATCTGTGCATTCAGCTCAGGCGTGCGATACAAAAGCGGCCGAGAGCATCCAGGGCATCGCGATATTCATTGTCAGGCAGTGCCTGGAGACAGCTTATTGCCCGGTCGGTTTGGGCTCTGGCGGCTTGTTGCGTGTATTCGAGCGCACCGCTGTCGCGGACGATCGCCAGCACTTCCGGCAACGCGTTGACAGATTTCGCGGCGATCGCATCGCGGATCGTCCGTCCGTCGCGGGCTGAGACATTCGCCAGCGAGTAGATGAGGGGCAGCGTCATTTTGCCTTCGGCCAGGTCGTCGCCGACATTCTTCCCCATCGCCTGGGTGTCACCGGCGTAATCGAGCCAATCGTCCACCAACTGATAGGCAAGGCCGAAATGCAGGCCATAACCTCGCAATGCGTCTACGGTCTGGGGGTCATCACAGTTGAGAACCGCAGCGGTATGGGTGGCCGCCTGAAACAGCAGCGCGGTTTTACAGCGGATCACTTCCAGGTATTCGGCCTCGCTGATGCCGCAATTGCCGACGTTGGCCAGTTGCAGCACTTCGCCTTCCGCGATCGTGTTCGTTGCGTCCGACAGAATCGACATGATGTCCAGACTGCCGAGTTCAACCATCAGTTGAAAAGCTCTCGAGTACAGGAAATCTCCCACCAGAACGCTCGGTGCATTGCCCCAGGTGGCGTTGGCGGTAGCGCGGCCGCGGCGTAAGTCGGAACGATCGACAACGTCGTCGTGGAGTAACGTCGCCGTGTGCAGAAACTCGATGATGACGGCGAGCTCAATAGGCCTGGTGCCGTCGCTGCGGCCATCACCGCCGCAGCAGCGGAAGCCGAGCAGCACCATGAGCGGGCGTAATCGCTTGCCACCGCTTGCCACGATGTATTCGCCGATTTCCTCGACGAGTTGCACATCGGAGGTGAGTTGTCGTGGGATGAGGCGGTTTACCGCCGCGAAGTCCTCCGCCACCAGCGCGTAGATGGCTGCCAGCTCGTCGAGCCGTGCGGCGGCTTGACTGACGTGGGCAGCGGCTATGGCAGAATCGCCGGGCATAACGTGTGCTCTTATGGCCTCTTCATCGATTTCGTTCGTACGTTACTACGTTTATCCAATCTCATCCTGGCAACAAGGCGGCAATTTTTTGCCGGTCGCCGAGGCTGATTGTCTCCCGCAAGGCCTCTTTATGCGCTATTCGCCTGGTGTCGTCCAGCCCCTGCTAACTCGTTGTAATCCCGAAGTTTTGCCCGTAGAATTACGCGCCTTTCGCGCCAACCCCCCGGTTTATCTCACCTGCGGTGAGATTCTGAGGGGTTGAGCTTAGCTGGCGAATGGCCGGAAATTCACGAATCAGCCCCCACGCGGGGCAACCTCCCGGCATTGTAATACAGCCGGTGATAGTGCAGGAGTACAACAATATGTTCGCGGTGTTTAGCAGCGGCGGTAAACAGCATCGAGTCACGGAAGGAGAAGTCATCAGACTCGAGCTGCTGAAAGCCGATCCGGGAGAAAAAGTCGTCTTCGACAAAGTGCTCATCGTCGCTGATGGCGACGACGTCAGCGTCGGCAAGCCCTATGTTGCTGGCGGCAAGGTGACCGCAGAGGTCATCAGCCACGATCGAGGCAAAAAAATCCGTGTGATCAAGTTCAAGCGCCGCAAGAATTACCTGCGCCGGCAGGGCCATCGGCAATGGTTCACGGAACTCAAAATCACTGGCATCAGCGCGTAGGAGAAATTCACAATGGCACACAAGAAAGCTGGTGGTAGTACCCGCAACGGACGAGATTCGGAGTCGAAACGCCTCGGCGTGAAGAAATACGGCGGTGAGATCGTAACAGCAGGCAGTATCCTCGTGCGTCAGCGCGGGACGAAATTTCACGCCGGCCAGAACGTGGGATGCGGCCGGGATCATACCCTGTTTGCCAAAGCCGACGGTCAGGTGCGCTTTGTAACCCGCGGCAGGCAGAGTCGGCAGTTTGTCACGGTAGAAGCCGAAGCCTGATAAGCAAACCCCGCTCAGTCCGCGGGGTTTTTTTTATGCAGTTCGTGATATGCAATTCATTGACGAAGCCACAATACGAGTGGAAGCCGGGAAAGGTGGCGGTGGCTGCCTGAGTTTCCGGCGGGAAAAGTACATCGCACGTGGTGGTCCCGATGGCGGCGACGGCGGCATCGGTGGCAGCATCGTTCTGGTTGCCGATGCCGCGCTGAACACACTCGTCGATTTTCGTTTTCAGCCCCTCTATCGTGCAGACAACGGGCAACCGGGCAGTGGCCGCAATAAAACCGGCGCAGGGGGGGTGGACAAGCGAGTCCGGGTGCCGGTGGGGACCGTTGTGATCGATGACGAAACTCTCGAAACAGTGGGTGACTTCACGGTAGCCGGCCAGGAAATGCCGGTTGCCATTGGCGGCCACCACGGTTTCGGCAATACACATTTCAAATCCAGCACCAACCGGGCCCCGCGCCGAACGACTCCTGGTGAACCCGGCGAACATCGTGTTCTGCGACTGCAATTGAAACTGCTGGCCGATGTCGGGCTGCTGGGTTTGCCAAACGCAGGTAAGTCCACGCTGATCAGTACCGTCTCCGCGGCCAGACCGAAGATTGCCGACTATCCCTTCACGACCCTGGTGCCGAGTCTTGGGGTGGTCAGCGTAGGCACCGATAGTAGTTTCGTCATGGCGGACATCCCCGGGCTCATTGAAGGTGCGGCCGAGGGTGCCGGGCTCGGTGTGCAGTTTCTCAGACACCTCGCGCGAACCCGCATCCTCCTGCATCTGCTCGATGTCGCCCCGGTCGAGCGGACGGATCCGCTGGCAAATGCCCGTCTGATCGATGACGAACTGTCCCGCTACAGCCCGGCGCTGGCCGAGCGGCCTATATGGATGGTCGTGAGCAAGAGCGATCTTGCCGAAACCGATGAAGTCGATGCACTCCTCGCCGAGCTCAGGCGGTGCTACCCGCAGCGGCCCTGTTTTGCTATATCCGCGGCCACGGGCGCAGGTTTGCAGCAACTCACAGCCGCTCTCATGCGCACGATCGCCGGTATTGCGCTCGAGCGTGAGCAGAATGCAGAATTCGCCGCAGCTCAGGCGACGCTCGAGGCGCGAATCACGGATGATGTTCTGCAGAGCTCGTTGCGTCGACAGGCCCGGCGCAAGAAGCGGCGGCCGCGCGGGAGCGGGGAAGTTGCGGCTGGCGATGATGGGCCGGATGTGGTGACTGTCAGCGAATGACTGTGACTGAGGAATCCGTACGCGGCGCATTGGATGCCGCCGAGACAATCGTCGTCAAGATCGGCAGTGCGCTGTTGACTGACCCGGCGCACGGTCTCGCCCATGATCTGATGGCTCGCTGGTGCGCTGAAATCAGTGGCTTGCTGGCTGCCGGCAAGCGCGTGTTGCTGGTGACATCGGGCGCTGTCGCCGAAGGCGTCAACCGGCTGGGTTTAGCGCAGTGGCCAAGCTCCGTACATGAATTGCAGGCGGCGGCGGCGGTGGGTCAGATGGGTCTCATCCAGGCCTATGAGCAGGCATTTGCGGCGCACGGCCGGCATACGGCAATGGTGCTGCTGACACACGACGATCTGGCCGATCGTCAACGCTACCTGAATGCGCGCTCGACGCTCACGACCCTGCTCGAATTCGGCGTTGTGCCGGTGATCAATGAGAACGATTCAGTCGCTACCGAGGAAATCCGCTTTGGTGACAACGATACCCTCGCAGCACTCGTGACAAACCTGTTGCAGGCAGAATTACTGATTGTGCTCACGGATACCGACGGACTGTATGAGGCAGACCCGCGCACGGTCGCCGACGCCAGATTCGTGCCCTTTGCCCGGGCCGGTGATGCAACGCTCAATACGATGGTCGCAGGTTCAGGCCGACTGGGGCGTGGTGGCATGATCACCAAGTTGAAGGCTGCCCGACTGGCGGCGCGTTCCGGTGCCAACACTGTTATCGCAAATGGTCGCGCGGCCGATGTGCTCAAGCGCATCGTTGCCGGAGAAACTATCGGTACGTTGCTTGCGGCGGATGTTGCGCCGCTCGATGCCAGAAAGCGCTGGATTGCGGGTCAGCTGAAGGCTGCGGGAGAACTCGAACTCGATGCGGGCGCCGTGACTGCGCTGATTCACAAAGGCGTCAGCCTCTTACCTGTGGGTGTGGTGAACGTCAGTGGCAATTTTTCCCGCGGTGAGCTTGTGCGTTGCCTCGACTCACAAGGTGCTCTCATCGCTCAGGGGTTGTCCAACTACTCGAGCGAGGAGACGCGGCGGGTGCTGGGTGTGGCGTCGCAGGATATTGCGGACCGGCTTGGCTACAGTTTCGAACCCGAGTTGATACACCGGGACAACCTGGTGGTGCTGAATGATGCCTGACCCGCTTTGCGCGTCGGGTCGCTGCAGGCCTGCCGCGGCAGGGCGCGGGATCTGCGCCCCGCGAAGGATTGCGCTTAACTTGCCAGGGCGGAGATTTGCGCGTGCAGGCGGGACTTGTGCCGGGCTGCTTTGTTCTTGTGCATGATGCCTTTCGTTACCATGCCATCGATCACCGGGATTGCGGTTGTCAGGGCGTCGGCCGCTGCGCTGTGGTCACCGGCCACTATGGCGGCATTCACACGCTTGATGTAGGTGCGGACCATTGATCGCTGGCTTGCGTTGCGCCGGCGATGCTTTTCTGACTGTCGTGAACGCTTTCGTGCTTGTGCGCTATTCGCCAAAGGAAGTCTCCTGAGAGTCCGATTTTTAAGGCGCGCTAATATGCCGCCGAGGTAGAGGTATGTCAACCGGATCTGAGCAGGAATCCCAGAACGTTGCCGCACAGAGCACCGTTGTTGCAGGGATGACGTTGCTCTCCCGGTTGTCCGGGCTTGCCCGGGATGTCGTGTTGTCCTATTTCTTTGGCGCAAGCGGCATTGCGGATGCGTTTTTCGTTGCGTTTCGTATCCCGAACTTCTTTCGCCGTCTGTTCGCCGAAGGTGCATTCAATCAGGCTTTCGTGCCGGTGCTCACGCGCTATCGGGATGGCGCCCGGGACGAGTTGCTCGAGTTCAGCCGCGTCATGTCGGGCAACCTCGCAGCGGCGTTGCTCGTTTTCGTATTGCTCGGAATTCTCGCAGCGCCCGGGCTGGTCGCGATTTTTGCCCCCGGTTTCTGGACGGACCCGGCCCGCTTCGATCTCACAACCGACATGTTGCGCATCACTTTTCCCTATCTCGGGTTCATTTCAATGACCGCCTTTGCGGGCGCTCTACTCAATAGCCATCACCGCTATGCAGTGCCTGCATTCACGCCAGTGCTACTCAACGTTTCGTTGATCTGTGCCGTGTTCCTCGCCGCGGGTTATTTCAGCCAACCGGTCTTTGCGCTGGCCTGGGGTGTGCTTTTTGCCGGCGTGGCACAGTTGCTTTTCCAGTTGCCCTCGCTTGCCCGTCTGGGCCTGATCGTACGACCGACCATCAGCTTCAAGCACGCGGGCGCGAAAAAGGTCGGTATTCTGCTGGTTCCAGCGGTGTTTGCAGCCTCAGCCAGCCAGGTCAACGCGCTGATCGGGACGATACTCGCCTCCACACTGCAGACGGGGAGTATTTCCTGGCTCTACTACTCCGATCGTTTGCTCGAACTGCCGATCGGTCTGGTGGCGGTGGCGCTTGGCACGGTGCTGCTGCCTAATCTTTCCCGCCTGGACAGCGCAGGCGATACCGTCGGATTCAGCGAAACCCTGGATTGGGGCGTCCGCGTCGGCATCTTTTTCGGTGTACCCGCTTCAGCCGCTTTATACGTACTTGCGCTGCCTCTGGTTTCAAGCATTTTCATGCACGGTGCGCTGACCGACATTGATGCCAGCATGACGGCCTTGAGCTTACAGGCATTCGCCGTAGGGCTGTTGCCGCTCGTCGGGGTGAAAGTACTGGCGCCTGCCTACTTTGCTCGCCAGGACACAAAAACCCCTTTTCAATTTGCCGTGGTTGCGGTTGTCGTCAACGTGGTGTTGAGCCTGGCGCTGTTCCGCATCATGGGTCATGTCGGGCTCGCTCTGGCAACCGCCTGTGCTGCATGGGTGAATGCGCTATTGCTCTGGCGCGGTCTCGTCAGCGTCGGGCGCTACCGGCCGACCGCGGCTACGGGTACTGCGCTCTTGCGTGTCGCTCTGGCGACGGCCGTGATGGTTGCAGGCCTCGGCTTTCTCACTCCGGATTCTGCCCAATGGCTCACCGCTTCGGTGGCGGTGCGCGCAGTGTGGCTGACAACTGCGGTCACTGGCGGCGCCGGCGTGTATGCGGTCGTTCTGCTGTTATCGGGAACCCGCCCGGGGCACTTGCTGCATCGCACGTAAGCGGCCACAGAAGCCGTATAATGGCGGCTATGGAAATTATTCACGGGCTCTACAGTCTCAAGCCCAGACACAAAAACTGCGTACTGACGATCGGTAACTTCGACGGCGTGCACCACGGCCATCAGTTGCTGCTGGCTCACCTGGTGGCGAAGGGCAGGGAGCTGGGTGTGCCCAGCCTGCTGCTGACGTTCGAGCCGCTGCCGCGTGAGTTTTTTGCCGGGTCCAGCGTACCGGCGAGGCTTACCCGTTTTCGCGAGAAGATCACGCTGCTGCAACGAACCGATCTCGATAGAGTGCTTTGTCTACCTTTTAACGAACGTACCCGGCGCACGTCGGCACAATGGGTCATCGAAGAATTGCTGCACAATCTGTTGGGAATTCGCTATGTGGTGGTGGGAGATGATTTTCGATTCGGTAAAGATCAGGCCGGCGACTATGAAATGCTCAAGAAAGCAGGCGATTACTATGGGTTTGGCGTCAGTCAACTCGGCACGCTGACGTTCGAACATGAACGCGTGAGCAGTTCACGAATCCGGGAAGTGCTGGCAGAGGGCAACTTTGAGTTGGCGGAGAAGCTTCTCGGACACCCGTATTTCATCATGGGCCGGGTTGTTTACGGCCGCCAGCTGGGCCGCCAGCTGGGTTCGCCGACGGCCAACATCCGTTTGCAGAGATACCGGGCAGCGTTGGACGGGGTGTATGCGGTTCGAGTCGGCGGCCTGGATCGCACCTATGAAGGGGTTGCCAACATCGGAGTTCGGCCTACCGTCGATGGCAAGGAGCCGCTGCTCGAAGTTCATCTATTCGATTTTGCCAGGGACATCTATGGCGAACTGCTCACGGT
>Ga0114949_10001966_pt1 | contig 12649 bp, 11 predicted proteins | sample N074metaG_FD_83505 | JGI IMG/M metagenome (GOLD analysis project Ga0114949, IMG submission 83505) | Deep subsurface microbial communities from Kermadec Trench to uncover new lineages of life (NeLLi) - N074 metaG | ecosystem: Environmental > Aquatic > Marine > Ocean trench > Sediment | place... | reverse complement strand
GCCCTAAATACTTTGCTGATCATGTCGCAGTTGTATCCTGATGACCCCAGGGACTACTATAGTAAGTTTACCCTTCAATGGAACTATATCAAATCTTACCTGTTGGATCCGGTTTACGGGGGTGTATACGTCGAAGGTATTGATAATGACCCGGAAAGTAAGACCAGTGATAAGGGTGGTATATGGAAGGTCAACTACCACACCGCCCGATCACTGATGAACTGTATAGAAAATATTCGGTAGAAAGTCTAACGTTTACTCCCCATAGCACCCTCCATTCGGCCCAGGGTATCATTAATTTTTGCTAACAACTCGATATCTCTGGGAGTGGACACTGAAGTTTCCTTTTCGTCTTCTGCCAGGCGCCGTAATATGTTGAATACTTTGACCACCAGAAATATTACTATGGCCATCACTAGAAAATCCAGGGTGACCTGTATGAAATTACCGTATTTAAGTACTATCTCCGGTTGTAGCGCGGCTCCCTCCGAATCTAGTTGTCCTGCCATTATCACAACTTGAAGATCCGAAAAATTTACTTTACCAATGAGATAGCCCAGTGGCGGCATGATAATGTTTTGAACCAAGGATGAGACAACTTTACTGGAAGCTGCTCCAATGATGATGCCTACTGCCATATCAATCATATTTCCTTTGACGGCAAATTCTTTAAATTCCTGTAATATTTTCATGTTTATGGTGTGTTTAATTCTTTAATTCAAACGATATTGTTTCTGCAAAATCTGTTTTTATTTTTTTTTGTAATTTCAGTTAAGGCACAATGATAATCAATTACCACGAAGCCAATAAACAAAAAATCCATGCGTAAAATTTTGGTCAGTATTTCAATGGTAGGTGTTGTATTGTTTTTTACACTAAGGTCCTGGGGGCAATACAGTCAAGGGGACAATATTACCAGACTTGATAATCCAATCACCGTAAAGTACTTACAAAAAAACCTAAGAAAAAGTAATCCCCGGTTGGTTCTTAATGATAAAACCGAGCGGACACTAAGGAAAAAACTAAAAACTGATCCCATAGTTCAAAACATGTTTAAGGCAGTAAAGTTAAACGCCCAATCAGTTTTTGAAAAACCATTGTTGGAAAGAAAGTTGATCGGTAGAAGGTTGCTGGGAACGTCTCGTCAAATGCTTTGGCGTATGAACATGCTCGGTTTGGTGTATCGATTAGAAAAGGAAGAACGGATACTCAACAGGATCAATGAAGAGGTGCTTGCTGTATGTGATTTCGTGGATTGGAACCCGTCACATTATCTCGATGTGGCGGAAATGGCATTAGCAGTGGCTATTGCAATTGATTGGACAGCCGGAGACTTACCGGTAGAAACTCAAAAGTTAGCCATCGATGCCCTTATCCAAAAAGGAATAAATCCCAGTTGGAGGGGGGATGCTGTTCCAGGTTGGGCATTTGGCACCAATAATTGGAATCAGGTGTGCAACGGAGGTATGATTGCCGCTTCAATTGTCATTGCGGAGGCCGAACCAGAACTTGCAGCCAGAACCATTCAAAGAGCGCTGGATGGGCTGCCATATTCTTTAATGGCGTATGGTCCTGATGGGGTTTACCCTGAAGGATCAACTTATTGGAGCTACGGAACCAGCTTTTCGGTAGTTACCATAGCTATGTTGGAAAGTGCATTTGGCACTGATTTTGGAATGGGTGAATATCCGGCATTCCAAGAAAGTGCCATGTTTAGAGTGCTGTGCCACGCTCCCTCCGGGTGGTATTATAATTTTGCTGATTGTGGTGATAAAAGAAGTCAAAACGGGGATATGACCCTAGCCTGGTTTGCTGCGAAAACCGGCAACAAAGTGTATTTTGAAAGGGAGCGGTTTCTGCGAGATCCCCAGGATATGGGCAAACTAGGAAGATTGGCAGGTGCGGGCCTGATTTGGCTGGCTCAGTATGAAGAAAAAGTGGAGCAGAGAGCCCCGACCAGTTGGAAAGGTGAAGGAGCTAATCCCATTGTCATTTTCACAGGAGGTGAAAGTGACCCTCATCAATATTATCTTGGGGCAAAAGGGGGGCGCGGCATGGTCAACCACGGCAATATGGATGGCGGCTCATTCATATTTGAATTGAATGGGGTAAGGTGGGTAGTTGATCCGGGAAATCAGCCTTACCATGAACTGGAAAAGACGGGATTCGATCTTTGGGGACGATGTCAGGAATGTGAGCGTTGGACCTTGTTGACCAAGAATAATTTTGGTCACAGTACACTAACCGTAAATGGTGAACTGCATGCAGTAGATGGCATGGTTAGTCTGATTGATTTTCAGGATGGTAAGCAACCGGAAGCAAGTTTTAATATGACACCAACATTAGCGGGTCTGGTTACTCGAGCTACCAGGAGATTTGTTAGGGAGGGCCCCAGCTCATTGTTGATTGAAGACAAACTGGAGATCAATGAGTTAACCGACATGATCACTTGGCAATTGATGACTTTGGCTGAGGTTGAGATTACCAATAGCGGAATTATTCTACACCAAAACGGCCAGCAGTTAAGGCTTGAAAATTTGTCGCACCCTGATATGAGGGCTTCTGTGATAAGTTTAGACCCACCTCCCCTTGAATTAGACAGACGAATTGAAAATTTGAAAAGAATAGAGTTCAGGTACCCGGCATATCTTTTTAAGGAATTCAAGGGAGAAATTAGAATCAGGCTGTCAGCGAAAGACTTAGAAAAGTTCCTTTTCCACCATTAGCAATATGCTGGGCCACAGATGAACCCATACTACTTACTAAAGTGGGCCATTAAATATATGGCCCCGGCGGTACCATCCATAGTAGGTTCATTGGTAGAGTAATCACCAATATCATCATGGTAAACAACATGGTCATTTTGAACACTTTTAAATGGATCTGGTCTGGTCAACCTCAATCCTAAAAGATGGTTATAAATACTAGTGTATATAGGACCATCAACAAGCCCTCCGGGCACTTCCTTTTTTGTTAAATACCAGATACTGGTGTGCACATCAACCGGGTACTCTCCTTGTTCAGGAATTGAGGTAAACATTGAAGTACCCCACGGGTTACGACCAAGTAGCCAATCCCGCTGGGCCAACATATGCTGGTGATACTGTTTATCTCCGGACATCTTTTCGTATAGCAGGATTTGGGTAATCAATGAAACCGTTAAATTATTTGAACACCATATGAAGGGCACCCCAATACCGTAAGGATTAGTATCGCCTCGTTGGAGCGTTTTTTCAATGCCCTTACGGTAATATTCTTGCAGTTTCTCTTGAAAGTCAGGGTCAACTAAAGGGTACAATACAAAGTGACTTACATTTACAAAAGGATAAAGTTCATAGTGAGCAGCCGAGTCAAACTCCATCCAGGAAGTGCCTACTGTTAGCGATGCATAATTCATGGCATCCGTAAGATACTGGTCTTCGCCGGTGGCTTTATATAATTCAGCAGCACCCCATTCCATGTCATCGGTCCAGGTATTTTCGTTATATCTGTATGGAGCGCCATAGGAATTACCTTGTTGATAGCCCTCGTTTTCTTTCCCTAAAGTATATAGGCTTTTCGCTGCTTTTAAACATTTTAGAGCATAAGCTGTGTCCTGAAGCTCCGTTTTCCAAATCCGGTAAGCCAATGCCATGGCAGCAGCGGATCGTCCTGCCAGGTTAGCGAAACCCGTAGCTTGACTTTTGTACTTCCCTAGCCCTTGAGGTTTGCCTGTAGCCATGTAAGCACTTCGATAGCTGTTTGGTCCCCACCCATAGTCTGAAAGATCATCCTGGGGCCATTTCCAGCCCTTATGATCCCGGTCATCGGCAATTTGATGGAACAATTGATCCGGCCGCGGATGCATTTTATGGATCCAGTCCAAACCCCACTTGGCTTCATCCAACACATCTGGAATATTGTTTGAAATACTCCGCCCGTATGAGTCCACTCGATCCTGGAATTTTCCTGGTTCTAATTCAAAAGCATGTAACATGCGGGCGGTAGCATTGCTGGAAGTGATCAAATACTTAAGCTGGTCCCCGGCATCATGCCAGCCACCACTAAGATCAATATAGGTAGAGTCTGGCATGGGGCCGTAAAAGGTCCTTCCATCCTTCTTATGACAGGTAACATCTAAGAACGGGTTGTACCCGCAACGCTGCTGCCTCATGAAACCTAATAAATCCTCCTGATAAGAACCATAGGCATCAGCTCCAATGGTAAAATAGTTAGTGGTTTCGCTAGTGGCTTCCAACTGAATTGAATACTGTCCCGGGAACTTAAAGTCACTAAAGTCCAGTTGGTAATAATATTTAAACTTTTTCCAGGTTGGTGCCTTGGATCTTTTCAGCTCTCCTTCAAAAACACTGGCTTGAGTTTGAGCATCAATCAGTGAAAATGTTCCCGAGACCTTTTGGTGGGAAAATGCCAAAGCTATCTTATCATCCTCTGGTAGGTAGCCCACAAGATTATAGCGCAGAAATATTTCTGAAGGAGCCCACTGCAGCCCCAACAACAAAGTTACACCGCCAACCATCAAACAGCTTACTACAACAAAATAGATATTTTTCATACTCCAGCTACTCTTTTTTTGTATTCGGACAAGGCGCTATTTAATCTATCGTGTGCCGTGGTATCTCCCGGTACATTATGTGATGGATGAATGTGCAGTTTAACACCCCTGTCTTCCAGGATCTGGGCCACCGTAACAATGGTCATCCAGGTTGCCGCAATAAATCCCATGGTAGACACCGGGCCAATTTTATCTTGATGGTTTTTCAGTATTACGGAGGCATCCTGAATGGGCACACAAGAATCAACCACCACATCTGCAATTTGAAATATGGTTTTTCCACAGGAATGTCGTGATACTTTTCCTTGAGATTCTGCCGCTGATCCAAAAACCACCACTTTCATGTCCCTTTTTTTTGACTCCAAAGCCACATCGATGTTTACATTGTTTATCCCGGTATGTGAGAAGATCCATACAGTATCCCTGGGATCAAAATTATATCCCTTCATTATTTGATTGCCATAACCTTCAACCCGTTCTAAAAAAATGAACTGGTGAACGCCCATGTCGCCCACAATATGTGTGAAAAAGGAAAGAGGTAATTCAATCATTGGGTGAAATCCAACAAAGCCCCCAATACGAGGATACATTTCCTCCACCGGTAAGGTGGAATGACCGCACCCAAAGGTGTGCACCCAGCGGCCTGCTTCAATGGAGTTGGCCATTAATTCAGCGGCTTGACAAATGTTGTCCATCTGGCTTTCTTCAATGTTATCTAAGACTGATCTTGCATTGTTTAGCCATTGCTTTGCTAAAATATTTTTCATAGACTATCAAATTTTTATTTTGGAGGAAATTTTATTTAGAGTTATTAGTAATACCACAATCAAGCAGACAGCGCAAATCAGCAGAAGCTTAGTAAACACACCCACGCCTTGATTGTGAGCAAATATTCCCATCATGAAGTTTAGTAAAATATTGCCTGCCAGGGCAATTACAAATATCAGACTGAAAACCGTTCCGGACGATTTAGGGTACAGAGCACTGGCATATCCGAGAATCACAGGAAATCCTGCAGCTAAACCCGCACCCAATAGCACCAATCCGAATATTTCCTGGGCCGGTACCTCGGGCATTATCAAACAAAGGGTCCCAATAACTACCATCAATACCGAGATAATCAGGATTATATAAGGTCTGATAAAATTCAGTAGAATCGCCAATAGTATCCTGGTGATGGTTAAACTTAGGATAAATAAACTCAAAACATAAAGTGCATCTTCCGGAAGAAAGTTGGCATCAGTTTGAAGAAATAGGGTTACCCAGTTATTTACTATGCCCTCTACCCCGCTTTGAAAAAACAAGATGAGCCCTAACAAGAGTAAACTTGTGTCTTTTATCATCCCGAGAATATTTTTAAGCGGGATACTTCGTGCCTGTTTGGGTTGTGGGAATTTAGTAAAGGTGAAAAACAAGATTGGAAGAATCAATACCAGTCCGATCACTGCTAGTATATGGTAATTGGTAAAACTTTCGGACAACAGCCCCAGAAGAGATGGCATGCCCAATGCTCCAACACCAAAAAATACTCCAAGCAGGCTCAGGTTCGCACTTTGCCTTGAAGGGTTGGAATTGCTAATGTCTGCCACTAAGGCATTGGTGCCACCATTTATGGCGCCTCCACCCAGACCAATTGAGAATATCGAGAAATGAAGCACCTGCATATTTTCTGTAAATGCTATACCTTCTATTCCAATCATTATCAGCACCACACATGTTATAAGCAGGTATTTATATGAGTACCGGTCAACAATTGGACCGAATACCAGGGACCCAACCAGGATACCGGAAGGCAGTAGCGCTGTTAAAGTACCCGCTTTTATTTCATCAAGTTGAAATTTAGTTACCAGTGAAGGCAGCATGGAGCCCAGGGTTATAATAACCACCCCGAAGAGCAGCATTCCCATACATGCAGCCGCAAAAGTCCTCCGAAAGTTAAATTGTTTAACCATTCTTTCCTGACAGGTGATTTTTAACCAAATATCCGGCTCCGTATAATCCGGCGTCACCACCGAGTTCGGTGATCACTAGTTGGACTTGTTTGATACTTATTGGCTGCGCCCATTTTGTTGCATGGCGATATATATCATCAAGAAATTGTGAGGCTGGCCCGAATACTCCGCCACCAAAAATTATTTTTTCAGGATTAAACAAACTGACCAAGTTGGCTACTGCCTTTCCCCAAAATTCTATGGCGCGCTCAACAGACTTAATAGCCACCGGGTCATTCTCTCCGTAGGCCTTAAATACCTCCTTTGAGGTAATACCGGTTGTACCACTGTTGTTTTGATTGTAACCTTGCTGAGCGATGGCTGCGATGCCCTTTCCTGATGCATGATGTTCGAAACAGCCATGGATGGAGTAGGGTGGGATTAATTCATCAGTAAGCGCCATCCAACCTATAGCGCCCGCAATATCGCTTTTACCTCTTAAAATTGTGCCATTAACCAGAATTCCCGCACCGATCCCAGTACCTACTGCGAGAAAGATGGCATGTTTGCAACCAACAGCAGCACCTTTCCAGGATTCCCCGAGAATATAACACGCTCTGTCATTGTCAATTTCAACAGCAACTTCTTCTGTAAAATGATTACTAATCAGATCATGTAGAGGAAAACTTTCCCATCCAGGAATATTTGGGGCCCAAACTGTACCTTCTTGTGCATTAAAAATCCCAGGAACCGCCACACCCACAGCTGTTACCTTTAGAGATAAATTAGCGGAAGCTGTTTGAAGATGATCGATGACCTTAATTACTAAGTTACCTACCTGTTTCCTCTCCATCTTGTCAATTAGGATGCTTTCCCGGCATATAATATTTCCAGATGAATTGAAAATGCCACCGGAAATTTTGGTACCTCCGATGTCTATTCCGAAGACAACATTTTGTTTCATAATATTGAAAAAGAGGGTAGTCCTGCTTGTAAGTTAGTTGATTTCGAGGGGTAAGCAATCGGCAATAATGAATTTAGCAAGCAACTAATCTACGACAATGACGTTATGTATAGTAAGACAATTGTACTTAAAATTAGGACAAATGTCCTGTTATATTATCAAAAGTGAAAAGTGATGTCCACAAAAACAACTAACCAAAAAATAGTAAGCAAATACAAAAAGTATTTGGAGAGCCCTGTTGCCACTGTGATGGCCGCCCATGAGGGGGTGCCTGCAACGGCCTATGGAGATGTTGCCCAGTTGTACGGTCACAAAGAGCGCATCGCCGAGTTATTGAATATTTCCACCAAAACCATAAAGCGATATCAGCACCAGCAAAAAAGATTGAATGCGTCAATTAGTGAAATGTTACTCAAAATGGTGGCAGTATTTGATAAGGGAGTCGAAGTATTTGGAGAAGATACAGCTTTTCTCAGTTGGCTGGAAAGGCCAGCATTTGGCTTAGGTAATTATATCCCCTTGGAAATCATGAAAACCTCCGATGGTATTGACCTGGTAATGGAGGAGTTGGTTCGTATAGAATATGGGGACTTAGCTTAAAAATGCAGGTATACAGGATTACTTTGTCCAAATGGAGCGGGGAATTAATCGCTTCGGGCAACCCGGCCAGATGGAACTCTAAAGGAAAGTATGTCATATACACAGCAGCTAGTCGCGCGTTGGCTTGCCTGGAAAATGTAGTGCATAGAAGTGGGGAAGGGTTGAGTTCAAACTATAAAGTTTTGACCGTTGAGATTCCTTCTAAAATCAAAATGGCGGAGATTGATCCTGCGAATCTACCCGATGGTTGGCAGCACTGGACGAATTATTATAAATGCCAGGCTTTTGGAGATCAATGGTGCAACCAAAACCAAACAGCTGTATTGAAAGTTCCTTCAGCAATAATTATTGAAGAGTCTAACTATTTAATAAATCCAACTCATGATGATTTCCTTAAGATAAAGATCGTAGATAGGACGGATTTTTTATTTGATCACAGATTGCTTTTATAAATGTCAAGATTTGATGTATTTTGTAATGCCATATTCGCGGGTAAAGGAAGACAACACGAATATTGCTCGGAATATTAACCAATAAATGTCACTCAGAAATTTCACGTCTCATCACGAGATGAGGCGAAAAACCTACTTGAAGATAATCAACGCTTTAAGAGCGGGGGTAAACAGTAAAAGAGGCATACAGGATCATTCAGGGTTATCCTGGGGATCTTGTTCTCCTGTCATCAATCACCTGTTATCCCAAAAAGTGATCGTTACTCAGGGTATTAATAATGAAGGGAAGCCAGGAAGGGGGCGAAAAACAAGATTTTTCAATTTCAATAGAGAAAAGTTCTTGTTGATGGGAATGGAAATTGATACCATGCGTATCACCAGCTGTCTTACTACTTTAGGGAATAAGCAATTAGGATCCTATACTACAGGGTTTGATCAGTCAATTACCACTAAAAATATTTTTAAATACATTACCAAGGCTTTCCTTGAATGCCGGGAAAAGTTACAATTGGAACCGGAAAATGTAATTTGTATATCATTTTCGATTCCCGGCGCGGTAGATGTAGAAAGAAACACCTGGCTTTATTGTGAAAGAGTTCCAGATATCAACGAAATTGACTTTAGTCACCTGAGTGGAAAAGGTGTACTGCCAAAAAACCTATATATTCAGCACAATATTCATGCACAAGTCTATTCTGTCATCCCAACTGCTGAAATAAAAGAGAATGATTATGTTTTTATCCATGTTGGACAAGGCATGGCTATGTCAGCAAATATGGGAGGAATTCTCTATGGCCACAGAGGCTTTGCCGGAGAAATAGGTCATATACCCTATGCAAATATTAAAAAAGATGTAATCTGTCTCTGTGGGAAAAAGAATTGTCTGGAGGCGGTCCTTAATGCAAAGAAAATATTGAAATATATAAGCGACAATTTTGATTGCGACGTACGGTCCCTAAAAGAGATTAAGGATGAAGAGATTATACGTAAAGTGGCGCTTGATTACTTACTGGATCCTTTGATTTATGTTTCAACTATTGTTTCTAATATTTTCGACCCTAAGAGGATGATTATTGAGGGCTCGGTGCTGGAGCCATTTTATAAATACCTTATTACGGCATTCGAAAAAAGGTTAAGACAAACCACCTGGCTAAATGGCCCTGCAGAGGTTGTTTGGTACCAAAGCACTGATATGGACGGTTCCTATGGCGCGATTCTGCATTCCAGTGAAAGAATTATGGAGGACTTTATAAATGAAATTGACATGGATCACTAGCCCTTGTGCTCAACTAACATAAGGGCTAACAATAATAAAACTTGTAAAAATATATCACATGAACATAATTATATCAGCTTCAAAACAGGAGTTAGGTCAAAGAGCTGCCTCACTAGGGGCTAACTTGGTCCGGGAAGCAATTGCCGAAAAGGGTGAAGCCAACATAATTGTAGCCACTGGCGCTTCGCAATTTGAAATGCTATCAGCATTGATAGAAGAAGAAATTGATTGGTCAAAAGTAAACGGCTTTCACCTGGACGAGTATATTGATCTGCCCATTGATCACCCTGCATCCTTCCGGAAATATCTAAAAGAAAGATTTGTCGATAAGGTAAAGCCTCAAAACTTTTATTATGTAGATGGAGAAAAAGACCCCGATGAAGAATGTACAAGATTGGCTGATATTATGGGAAAACATCCCATCGATGTGGCTTTTGTGGGGATAGGGGAAAATGCACATCTGGCATTTAATGATCCACCTGCTGATTTTCAAACTAAAGTATCTTTTCTGGCGGTGAACCTTGACGATGCATGTAGGGCTCAGCAGTACAATGAGGGTTGGTTCAACAGTTTGGCAGAGGTGCCCAAACGAGCAATTAGCATGTCAATTCACCAAATATTGCAGTCAAAACATATCATTTGCTCTGTTCCTGACGAGCGGAAATCAGATGCTGTATCTAAAGCGCTCTATGGGGCAGTATCCCCTGAAATACCAGCTTCAGTACTTCAGAATCACCAAAACACGTATTTTTATCTGGATCAGGAGTCTGCATCGCGTATTCCACAATCTTCAAATGACGAATAACAAAATTGTAAAAAAACTGCTTATAGCTCTGGGAACGGTAGGCCCGGGACTGTTCCTCATTGCTTATAATATTGGGACAGGGAGTATAATCACTATGGCCAAGGCCGGAGCAGACTACGGCATGTCACTTTTCTGGACTTTGGTTCTGTCGTGCATTTTTACATATGTGCTGATGGTTGCCTATGGTCAGGTGACCTTGGTTAGCGGAAATACGGCCCTTTACAACATAAAGACTCATATTCGACGGGTAGGAAAAGCACTTGCTATTTATATAATGATCGCCATGATCATCGGAGAACTGCTGGCTTTAATGGGTATTATGGGGATTGTTGCTGAACTGTTGCAGGAAGCTATCCGGATGATTACCAATGGAGCCATTATTAGCACCATGGCGATTACCATCATTCTGATTTTCTTGCTGATCCTGCTTTTATGGTATGGCCGTTATCAGATTTTCGAGAAAATACTAACTGTGCTGGTGTTGTTAATGGCGCTTTGTTTTCTCTATGTATTCTTCGCAGTGAAACCGGATTTCGGAGAAATTATTAATGGAATGATACCCCGGATTCCTAAAGAACCCGGGGCTTTAGGTTTAATTGCTGCGATGGCTGGAACTACTTGTTCAGCTGCCGTTTTTATAGTTAGAAGTATTGTTATTTCAGAAAAAGGATGGAACATTGGTAATTTAAAGACAGAAAAAAAGGACGCTTTTGTATCAGCATTTATGATGTTGTTTCTTAGCGGAGTGATTATGGCGGTAGCCGCTGGAACACTGCACGTAATGGGGCTTCACGTTACAGATACTCTCGATCTGATTCAACTATTCGAACCTATCGGGGGGAAAGTAGCTGCATTTATCCTCATAGCCGGTATTACCGGCGCAGCTCTGTCTACAATATTTCCAATTGTACTTATTGCCCCTTGGTTAATTGCCGATTACACCTCTAGACCCAGGGATATTAAGTCTCCTTTATTCCGGATTCTGGGAATTGTTGGATTGTTCTTCGGATTAGGCCTGCAGTTTATTGATGAACGGCCACCTGCCATGATGATATTTTCACAAGCGTTCCAGGCATTAATTTTACCGGCTGTTACTATTCCAATTCTCTATCTGATCAATAAAAAGTCTCTAATGAATGAGTATCAGGCATCTACAAAGATGAATTTCGGAATAGTTTGTGTTTTTTTATTTGGACTCCTTACCAGTTATTTGGCAGTTGTGGAGTTGATACTTTAGAGATAAATAAATTGATTCGACCCGGTTTTTGCCAGGAACCGGAATAGATTTCTAGTATATATACTGGGCTCAAAGTAAACTAAAGTTGGTTCGAATGGGTAATTGGAATTTTGGTATCATAGGCGCTGGACTAATCGCTGATTTCCACGCCAGGGCAATTGGTGACATTCCCGGTGCCAGGGTGGTGGGATTTTGCGACAACGGATCGGGAAGAGCAAATATTCTCGCCTCAAAATATGGTGCTAGGGTCTTTGAAGATTACCAAAAATTAATCAGCAATCCCGACATTAACATCATAGCTGTGGCCACTCCCAGCGGCTTTCACCTGGAACCAACGGTCTTTGCCGCAACCCAAGGCAAACATGTGATTTGTGAGAAGCCATTGGAAATTACTTTGGATAGAATTGATCAAATGATCATGGCTCATGAAAAATCAGGAACGTACTTAGGGGGAATTTTTCCGTATCGTTACAACCATAGTTTCAGGGTTTTGAAAAAAGCGGTCACGGAAGGTCGTTTTGGCAAGATTACCTACGCAGGAATTCAGGTGCCTTGGTGGAGAGATGATGAGTACTACTTTGATAGCTGGCATGGTACCTGGGAATTGGATGGAGGCGGGGCCTTAATGAATCAGTCTATTCATATGATCGATTGTTTGTTGGATCTTATGGGTCCGGTACAAGATGTGCAAGGATATACGGATCACCTGGGTCACCCGGATATTGAGGCCGAAGATACCGCTGTGGCCATACTGAGATTTAAGAACCAGGCGTTAGGACTGATATATGGTACTACCGCGTCATATCCGGGTCAGTTTAGAAGCCTGCAG
>Ga0114949_10001964_pt1 | contig 12658 bp, 8 predicted proteins | sample N074metaG_FD_83505 | JGI IMG/M metagenome (GOLD analysis project Ga0114949, IMG submission 83505) | Deep subsurface microbial communities from Kermadec Trench to uncover new lineages of life (NeLLi) - N074 metaG | ecosystem: Environmental > Aquatic > Marine > Ocean trench > Sediment | place... | reverse complement strand
GCCCCACTGGCGAGGCCCCCCCCCCCCCCCCCCTGACCCCTCGGCACTCCCCCCTGCCGAGGGGTCACCCTTTTTGAACCCACCGTTAGACCACCACGTTGACGAGGCGCCCGGGGACGACGATGACCTTCCTCGGCTCGCGGCCGTCCAGGATCTTGACGATTCGTTCGTGGGCGAGAGCCAGATCCTGTACCTGCTCCCTTGTGGCATCGACCGGTACGCTGATATTGGCTCGCAGCTTCCCGTTCACCGTGACGGCGAGCTCGACCACATCCAGAGCCAGGGCCGACTCGTCCCATTCCGGCCAGCCGCCGGCAAGGACCGAGTCGCGTTCTCCCAGATCGCGCCAGAGCTCCTCGGTGATGTGGGGAGCGAACGGGTGCAGAAGCTGGACCAGGATCTTGAGGGCCCGGGCCACTCCCGGCCGATCCCATTTTCCCCTTGCTGTCTTCTGCAGGTAATCCGCCAGGAAATTGCTGAACTCCATGAGAGCCGCCACCGCGGTGTTGAAGTGCAGATCCTGCCCCAGGTCCTCTGTCACCTTCCTGGTGACGGCATGTGTCCTGCGGCGCAGCTCGGCGTCACCTGATGTCGCATCCGCAGCACCCTGCTCACTGCCCAGCTCCGCGGAGGTCTCCTGAACAAGCTTCCAGATCCGGTTGAGAAAACGAGATGCTCCCCGGACCCCCTCGTCGGACCATTCACACTCCCGTTCCGGAGGTGCCATGAACAGGGTGAACAGGCGCTCGGTGTCGGCGCCGAACCGATCGATGATGGAGGCCGGCGCCACCACGTTGTATTTCGACTTGGCCATCTTCTGCAGGGAGATCTCCACGGTCTCCTCGCACTGGGGACAGGTTTGCTCCTTGACCTGGGCGATGGGCACCCAGCCGTGGCGCGCACAACGCGCCGCCGGGTAGGTGATCATCCCCTGGGTAAACAGGCGGGCGAACGGCTCCTCGAATTCGGTCCAGCCGATGTCGTGAAGAAACTTGGTCACGAAGCGGGCATAGAGAAGATGCAGGATGGCATGCTCGATACCGCCGATGTACTGGCCCACCGGCAACCAGCGATTGACCTCCTCCCGGTCGAACGGCGCGCTGGTGAGCCGTGGCGAGATGAAGCGCAGGAAGTACCAGGAGGAATCGACGAACGTATCCATGGTGTCGGTCTCGCGCCGGGCCGGGGCACCGCAGGCGGGACAGGGCGTGTTCACGAATTCCGGACAGGCGGCCAGGGGAGAGTCGCCCGTGGGACGGAACTCCACATCGCGGGGTAGTTCCACCGGCAACTGATCATCAGGGACCGGCACCTCGCCGCAGGCATCACAGTGGACGATGGGAATGGGTGCGCCCCAGTAGCGCTGCCTGGAGATGAGCCAGTCCCGCAGCCGGAAGTTGACCGTTCCCTGCCCGAACCCTTCCTTCTCGGCATGGGCGATCATCTCGGCGATCCCCTGGCGATTGTTCCTGCCGCTCCAGGGCCCGCTGTCGACCATGACGCCGTCAGCGGTGAACGCCTCGGTCATGGCCGCCGGGTCCAGGGGACCTTCGGGTCCTGCGATGACAACTCTCACCGGGAGGCCGGCGGCGCGGGCAAATTCAAAATCTCTCTGATCATGGGCCGGAACGGCCATGATGGCCCCGGTGCCATAGCCGGGCAGCACGAAATTCGCCGCCCAGATGGGCACCTTCTCGCCACTGTAGGGATTGATGGCGTGGCGGCCGGTGAACAGACCCCGTTTCTCCACCAGGCCCGCCCCGCGCGCGAAGGCCGACTCACGCCGGACCTCGGCAGCGAACGCCAGCACCGCCTTCTCCTCGGGCCGGCCGGCGACCAGGCCAGCCAGCCGGGGATGCTCCGGCGCCATGGCCATGAAGGTCGCGCCATAGATCGTATCCGGACGGGTTGTGTAGACCCGCAGGCTCTGGTCGTCCGACTCACCCTCCACCTTGAAATCGAGTTCCACACCCTCCGAGCGGCCGATCCAGTTGGCCTGCATGACCTTGACCCGCTCCGGCCACTCTTCGAGGGTGCCCAGGTCATCCAGAAGGCGATCCGCGTAGCGGGTGATGCGCAGAAACCACTGCTCAAGATCCCGCTGGTCCACCGGGTTGCCACAGCGCTCACAGGCGCCTTCCACCACCTGCTCGTTGGCCAGGACGGTCTTGCATGAATCGCACCAGTTCACGTCGGCGCGGCGGCGGTAGGCGAGGCCTTTCTCATGCATGCGCAGGAAGAGCCACTGGGTCCAGCGGTAAAACCCGGGATGGCAGGAAGCCAGTTCCCTCTCCCAGTCGTAGACGATGCCCCACTCCTTGAACTGACGGCGCATCTTGTCGATGTTGTCGCGGGTGGAGTCGGCCGGATGGACCCCCTGGCGGATGGCGAAGTTCTCCGCCGGCAGGCCGAAGGCGTCCCAGCCCATGGGAGAGAGGACATTATAGCCGCGCATTTTCATGAACCGGCAGAGAGCATCACCGATGATGTAGTTGCGTCCGTGACCGACGTGGAGGGTCCCCGACGGGTACGGAAACATCATGAGCATGTAAAAATCCCGGCCGCCACCGGCGGGCTTGGCCGTGAACAGGTGCTCCCGTTGCCAGAATTCCTGCCAGTGAGGCTCGATCTTCTTGAAATCGTAGGACTTCATGGATGTTGCAGATTATCACCGGGAAGGGACCTCGGCCAGAGAGAGCGCGACCATCAGCTACTGCACACTCCTGCCGGATGTAGCCAACACACGTTCAGGAAGTGGACATCTCCCTCTCCGCACCCAATATTCGGTTGTGGACCATGGACATCCAGGAACTTCTACGCTTCATGGTGGCCCGTGAGGCCTCCGACCTGCATCTGAAAGCGATGCGGCCGCCCCTCCTGCGCCTGGACCAGAAACTGGTTCAGGCCGGGGAGAAACCCCTCACACCCGATCAGATCGAGAAGATGGTCCTGTCGATCCTGCCGCCCAAGCACAAACAGAAACTGGACGAACAATTATGGGTCGATCTGGGCTATTCCCTGCCCGGTGTGTCCCGCTTCCGTGTCTCCGTCACCTATCAGCGCGGCACGCTGGCGGCGGTCTTCCGCCGCATCCCCTTCAAGTTCCCCTCCCTCGACGAATGGGGCTTGCCCGAGGTCCTCCAGGAACTGACGCACCTCAAGAACGGCCTCGTGCTGGTCACCGGCCCGACCGGTTCGGGCAAGTCGTCCACGCTGGCCGCCCTCCTGCGGCTCATCTGCGAGACACGCCCTGTCCATATCGTCACCATTGAAGACCCCATCGAGTTTCTCATCACCGACTCCATGGGCGCCATCAGCCAGCGGGAGGTCGGCACCGACACCTGGAGCTTCACCGATGCCCTGCGCAACGTTCTGCGCCAGGACCCCGATGTCATCGCCGTGGGTGAGATGCGCGACCTGGAAACCATGGCCACGGCCTTGACCGCCGCCGAGACCGGCCACCTGGTCTTCTCGACGCTGCACACCAACTCGGCCGCCCAGTCCATTGACCGCGTGATGGACATGTTCCCCGCCAAGCAGCAACCACAGATCCGCAGCCAGATGGCCCAGGTTCTCAAGGCGATCATCTCCCTCAACCTGGTCAAGCGGAAGGACGGCAAGGGGCTGGTGGCCGCTGTTGAAATCCTGATCATGACTCCTCGTATCAGCAAGCTCATCGAGGAGAACAATATTCCGGAGATCCATCTCGAGATTGAGAAGTCGGTCTCGTTCTTCAAGATGCAGACCATGAACCAGTCCCTGATGGCTCTGGTCCTCAATGGCGTCGTGGATGCCGGTGTGGCCCAGGCGGCCTCGTTGAACCCGGAAGATTTCGACAGGGACATGCGCAAGGTTCTGTTCGCCTCGGCGAATGGAGAGATTGCGCCGGGAGAAGAAATGACCGACTCAAGCGCCGATTTCTCGAAGATCGCCGAATTGCACGAGATCAAGCGTCTCTACGATGAAAGTCAGGAGCGTTTCACGCAGGAACTGGATCAGAAAGAGACCACCATCCAGGATCTCAACGAGCAACTCCAGTGCAAGGAGGTGGAGATTCGGCAGATCCAGGATGCCACAGCAGACAGCAGCACTGGGATCGAAAAAGCCCGCAAGGAGACGGCGTTCGTCAAGAAAGACCTGGAAGGACGCCTGGCCAAACTCCAGATCCGGGTCAAGGAACTCACTGGCAATGCAAACCCGGACCCTGGCCCAGGCACCACCAAGCGCGGCTTCTTTTCGCGCTGATTCCTTTGAATCCAGGCCTGCCGGTGCCCTCCCGCCCTGAGAGTGGCCACTGCCGCCCTTCCTGCGTATATACTTCGCAGATGCGGCTGGCCTGAGCTTTGCTCGCACAACCATGACAGGAGCACTATGAAGAAGAAGAGAGCGAAGACCCCGACTCCCAAGGCCGGCGCCAGCCGCTGGCTCCTTCCTGCGGGACTCCTGGCCGCCGCCATCACCGCCGGAGTCGTTCTGGGCGGACTGGCTTCGGAATCCAGCAGCAAGGCTGCAGCCAAACCAGCGGCAGTTCCCCAGGCCGCCGCAAAGCCTGCCGCCGCCCGGCCCACCCCTCAGGCCACGACCATTTCCCGCGTCAAGCTGGACCTTGAGGGCGCGCCGGCCTTCGGTGCGGCGGATGCACCTGTGACTCTGGTGGAGTTCACCGACTACCAGTGTGCCTTCTGCCGCAAAGCCCACGCCACCCTCAACCAGGTCAAGGAGAAGTACGGCGACAAGGTCCGGCTGGTTTACCTGCAGAATCCCCTGGCCTTCCACAAGGATGCGCCCATGGCGGCCAAGGCCGCCCTGGCCGCCGGTGAGCAGGGGCACTTCCGGGAGATGCATGATCTGCTGCTCACCAGCGCCGACCTGAAACAGGGCACCCTGCTGGCCCATGCCCGGTCTCTGGATCTGGATATATCCGCCTTCACCACGGCCATGACCAGCGATAAGTTCAACGACAGGATCCAGCAGGATCAGGCCCAGGCCGTCCGCGTGGGCGCCTCCGCCACGCCGTTCTTCTTCATCAATGGGCGCAGTGTCCGTGGCGCTCAACCCATGACCGCTTTCGAGGCCATCATCGACGAGGAACTGGCGGGCGATATGCTGCCCACCAAGTGGGTTGCCAGTGCTGCTACCCGCTCCCGGCGCCCGGCGGAGGATCCCAACAAGATCTACAAGGTGGACATGGCCAACTCCATCAGCCGCGGGCCCAAGGATGCCCCCATCACCCTGGTGGAGATCACCGCCTTTCAGTGCGGCTTCTGCAAGCGCAGCCAGGCCACCATTCAGCAGATCATGGAGACCTATCCCGGCAAGGTGCGGCACGTAGTCATGTACAAACCCTTGCGCGCCCCCACCGGTGCCATCGCCTCGCTGGCGGCGGACCGGCAGGGCAAGTACTGGGAATACCGCAAGCTTCTCTTCGACAATCAGAGAGCCATGACGGACCAGAACCTGCAGCTCTGGGCCCAGCAGGTGGGCATGGATGTGGAGAAGTTCGAGAAGGACCGCCAGGACCCGGCGCTGGCCCAGTTCGTCCAGAACAACGCGCGCCAGGCCTCCAGCCTGGGAGTGAGCGGCACCCCGACTTTTTTCATCAATGGGAAAAAACTTGTGGGTGCTCAACCCTTCGCCGCGTTCCAGAAGATCATCGACCAGGAGTTGAACTCTCCCGACCAGGCGGCCGCGGCGAGTTGACCCGCATCTGACACGTGAAGTTTCCTCCTGCCCGCCTGCTGGGGATCGCTCTGGGGCCGGCGCTGTTCTCACTGGCCGCGTTCCTCCCCTGGCCGGGACTCGATAAGCCTGCGGCCCAGGCCGCGGGGATCGTGGCATGGATGGCCGTCTGGTGGATGGCTGAAGTTGTCCCCCTGGCCGTCACCGCCATGCTGCCCCTGGTTCTCTTCCCGGCGTGCGGCATCCTCGAGGCCGCCGCCGTGGCGTCTCCGTACGCCAACCATTACGTCTTCCTGATGATGGGCGGCTTCTTCCTGGCCGAGGCCCTGCAGCGCCACGGGCTGCACAAGCGCATGGCCCTGTCCATCGTCACCACCGTGGGTGGCGGGCCACGGCGCCTGGTTCTGGGTTTCATGATCGCGGCGGCATTCCTCTCGTTGTGGCTCTCCAACACCGCCACAGCCGCCATGCTCTTCCCCATCGCCCTGGCGGTCGGCGGCCGTATTCACGCCCGGGGATTCACCGCCGCCCTCATGCTGGGCACGGCCTATGCCTGCAACATCGGCGGCATGGGCACTCTGGTGGGAACCTTTCCCAACATCGTCCTGGCCGGCATGCTGCCGGATCTGATCCCGGGGGCCCAAGCACCCGACTTCTTCGCCTGGATGCTCCTGGGCATCCCCCTGGTCGTGGTGCTCATTCCCATGGGCTGGCTGCTGTTGACAGTGGTTGCCTATCCCCTCCCCGCTCGGGCCGAGACCGGGGTCGCAGAGATCCGCGCTGAGTTGCGCGCGCTGGGTCCCATGTCCACCGGCGAACTGCGGACCGCCATGGTCTTCACCCTCACCGCCCTGGCCTGGATCGGCCGGCGCGGCATCGACCTGGGACAGATGGGGCACCTCCCCGGCTGGGCCGAGCTGCTGGGGCTGCAGGGCATGGTTCATGATTCCACCGTGGCTGTCGCCGCGACCGTGGCCCTCTTTCTGATCCCTGCGGGAAACGGCCAGCCCCCAGGGGCACGCCTGCTGGAGAGTGACGCTCTGCGGCGCATCCCGTGGCATATTCTCCTTCTGTTCGGGGGCGGGTTCGCTCTGGCCCGCGGGTTCACAGCCTCGGGCCTCGACCAGGCCCTGGGCCAAGGGCTGGCGGGCATGGGTGCCCTGCCGTTGCCCCTGGTCCTTTACGGAGTCTGCCTGGGAGTGAGCCTGCTCACCGAGGTGAACTCCAACACGGCCACCGTCACCACCCTGTTGCCCCTGGCGGCGGCAGCGGCGCCGGCCCTGGGGGTTCCCACGGCCCCGCTGCTGCTGGCCGTCACCCTCTCGGCATCGTGCGCCTTCATGCTCCCCACGGCCACGCCTCCCAATGCCATCGTCTTTGCCGCCGGCGCCTTCACCTTGCGGCGCATGGCCTCCGTCGGCATCGTCATGAACCTGCTGGCGGCCGTGGTCATCGCCATCGCAGTGTGGTTCGCACGAGGGCTGATCGCAGGGGTGGTATCCTGACCTCTTTCCGGAGGTCAGACCGTGCCCGTCAGCCGGCCCTTGTTCGTGACCCTCGAAGGGATCGAGGGTTGCGGAAAAACCACGCAGTTGAGCCGCCTCTCAGCCTTCCTGACCCGGGCCGAGGTGGCCCACGAGGTGACCCGGGAGCCTGGTGGAACTCCTGCGGGGGAAGACATTCGCCGCATCCTGCTGACACCGCGGGATCCGGCACTGACCCCGCTGGTCGACCTCCTTCTCTATGGCGCCGCCCGCGCCCAACACCTGCAACAGGTCATTGAGCCCGCCCTGGCCGCAGGCAAGACCGTTCTCTGTGATCGCTTTCTTGATGCAACCGCCGCGTACCAGGGATTTGCCTCCGGTCTCTCCCTGGACATCATCAACGCATTGCATGACCTGCCCGGTCTCGACCGGCGCCCGGACCTGACGCTGCTTCTTGATCTGCCCGTGGCCACGGGGCTCGCGCGGGCAAGGGCGCGGCAGGCGAGCGACGGGGATGTCCTCACCCGCTTCGAAGAGGCCACTCTCAGATTTCACGACAAGGTGCGCCAGGGATACCTGGAGCTGGCGCGGCAGGAGCCTTCCCGGTTCGCCGTCATCGATGCGGCAGGATCTTCCGAAGAGGTCTTCGAGCGCTTGCGCGCGCCCCTGGCGAGGCGCCTCGGCTTGCGGGAGGGAAACAGTGGCTAGGAAGAAGACCGGCAAGCAAAAGGCCAAAGCCGCACCTCCCCCGGATTCACCACTCCTGTGCCTCAGCGAACTCGTCGGCAACCAGCGGCCACGCCGCCTGCTGGCCGCGGCTCTCATGGAAGGCCGCCTGTTTCCCGCGCTGCTCCTCCATGGTCCATCGGGCATCGGCAAATTCACCACGGCCCGGGCCATCGCCGCCGCCATCAACTGCGCCTCGCCCGACGGCGCCGATGCCTGCCGCCAGTGCCCCTCGTGCCGCAAGGTGGCTGCATGGACCCACCCCGACATCAAGGTCCTGGAGAGCGCGGCCGACGCGCAGGCAGCCGGGCGCCCGGATTTCTTCCCCGATGCCCAGGCGGCCTCCCGCTCGGCCGGCCGCGTTTCGACCCGCCTCCTCATCGGCCAGGTGCGTCGCCTGCTGCATGAAACCGCCTTCAAACCGTTCGAGGGGGGACGGCGGGTTTTCATCATCCGCCACCTGGAAAGCGACCCTTCCATGGGCTGTGCCAACGCCCTGCTGAAGCCTCTGGAAGAGCCGCCGTCCGGCACCAGCTTCATCCTCACCTCCTCGCGGCCCGAACTGCTCCCCGACACCATCCGTTCCCGCTGCCAGTCCCTTGCCTTTCTGCCGCCATCCCGGGACGAGACGGCGGAATTCCTGGCCGGGCGCGGCATCGCACCTGAAGAAGCCACCCTGCGCGCGGCCCTCAGCGGCGGGCGGCCGGGCGCGGCCCTCTCTCTCGATGCCGAGGGGGGACTCGGCCTGCGGGACGGTATCCTGGCCGCACTGGATGCCGCCGCGGGTTCCGGCCCCATGGACGCCGTGACCGCAGCCGAGGAACTCCTGCCGGCGGTCGACCAGATGCCCGGGCTCATGGAATTATTCGCTCTCGTGGCCCGGGACATCATGGTGATGCCCTACGATACGCAGGGCCGGCTGATCACCAATCAGGATCGCCTCCCGGAACTGAAGAAACTTGCTGCCGCCATCCCGCCCCGGAGGGCTGCCCGCCTGCTGCAGCGGATTGAATGGTGCGAACGCGCCCTGCAGCGCTCCGTCAACGCCTCCCTGATGTTGCAGACTCTGCTTCTGGAAACAGGCGGGCACCTTCCCTCAGAGCCTCTCACCACGCCCTGGCTGGGAGAGGAGGAGGCCGGCGCTTGATCCTGGAGATGCTGCAGCGCTACCGGCTGCGCTTCGCCCTCGGCGCCGGGCTGCTGCTGGCCACCAACGCCATTGCCATGTGCATTCCTCTGCTCCTGCGGGCGGCGGTGGAGGATCTGCGCCAGGACTCGGCGGGCTCCATGGTGGGGCGTTACGCCCTGTTCATCGCCCTCCTGGCCGGCGGCCAGGCCGTGGTGCGCACCGCATCTCGGCTGGCCATCCTGGGCGCCAGCCGGAAGATCGCCTACGACCTGCGCAACCGCTTCTTCATCCACCTGCAACGGCTGCCGGCCTCTTTTCACGCTCGCACTCCCATCGGGGATCTCATGAGCCGCGCCGTCAACGACATGATGTCGGTGCGCTCGTTCTTCGGCCCGGGGGTGATGAACATCGTGAACACAACCATCGTCTATATCTCAGGCATGTGCCTCATGACCTGGATCAGCCCCCGGCTCACTCTCATGGCGCTCTTTCCCCTGCCGCTTCTCATGTTCGCGGTGCAGCGCACGAGCCGGCGACTCTACAGCCGCAGCCGCACCGTCCAGGAGCGCCTGGCTGAGCTCTCGGAGCAGGCGCGGGAAAATCTCAGCGGCATCCATCTGGTGAAGACCTACGTCCGGGAAGATGCGGAGGTGGCCTCCTTCGCACGCATCAGCGCCGCCTACCGCGACGACACGCTCTCCCTGGCCAGGGTACGCGGGATTCTCATCCCTCTCATGGGCTCCCTGGGTGGCATGTCCAGCCTGATGGCCGTCTGGTTCGGGGGTCGCCTGGTGGCAGCCGGCACCATCAGCCTGGGAGATTTCGTGGCCTTCTCAGCCTACCTGGCCATGCTGGTCTGGCCCACCGTGGCCATGGGATGGGTGATCAACAGCTTCCAGCGGGGCCGGGTGGCCATGGTCCGGCTCCAGGAAATCCTGGACCTGCCGCCGGAGACCGATGAAGGGGACGCAGACATGTCCATCACCGAGCTCCACGGTGATATCGAGATCCGAAATCTCACGGTCTCCCACACCGAGAACGGGCCACCGGCCCTGCACAACCTGTCCCTGCATATCGGTGCGGGCGAGACCGTCGCCCTGGTGGGGCCGGTGGGGTCGGGGAAATCCACCGTGGCCGAGATTCTGCCGCGCTTCCTGCGGGTACCCGACGGCACGGTGTTCATGGATGGACACGACATCAATCGCATCCCCCTGCAGGTGCTGCGCCGGCATCTGGGTTACGCGCCCCAGGAGGCGTTTCTTTTCTCACGCAGCCTGCGGGACAACATCGCGTTCGGCCTGGAACATCCTGCAGCCGATGAGGTGGAGCGTGCGGCGGCCCTCTCCGGCCTCAGCCGCGACCTTGAAGGGTTCCCCGCCGGCCTGGAAACCCTGGTGGGTGAAGGCGGCATCACACTCTCCGGCGGGCAGCGCCAGCGGACCGCCCTGGCCCGCGCCCTGGTGCGCGGCCCGCGCATCCTGATCCTGGACGATTCCCTCTCCTCGGTGGATTCGGAGACCGAGCAACTGATTCTTGACGGGCTGGAGGAGTCCGCCGATCACCGGACCACCCTGCTCATCTCGCATCGCCTCACCGCCGCCAGTCGCGCCGACCGGGTGATCGTCCTCGACGCCGGCCGCGCCGTGGAAGAAGGGACGGCGGTGGAACTTCTCGCCCGGGGCGGCCTCTTTGCGGAGATGTGCCGCCGCCAGGAACTGGAAGAGAGCGCATGAAGCACGGCGCCCGCGGGGTCAGCGAAGAGAGCGTTCTGGGCAAGGCCTACGACGCGCGCCTCATGCGCTGGCTGTGGGGCTGGGTGAGACCCCACAGGCGCCTGGTGGGGCTGTCCATTGTGCTCTTCGTGGCCGTGTCCAGCGTGCAACTGGTGCAGCCCTACCTGGTGAAGGTCGCCATCGACCGCTACATGCTGCGCGGCAACGTGTCGGGATTGAATCTCATCGCCCTCCTCTTTCTGGCTGCTATTCTGGGCGAATTCCTCTTTCGCTCGCTCGAGATCTACGTCATGGAGCGCACCGGCCAGGCGGTCATCCTGGATCTGCGGCAGGCCCTGTTCGCCCACCTGCAGCGACTTCCGGCCCGCTTCTTCGACCGGAATCCGGTGGGGCGCCTGGTGACCCGCGTGACCACCGACGTGGAATCGCTCAACGAGGTGTTCGCCTCCGGCGTTGTCACCGTGGCCGGCGACATGTTCAAACTGCTGGGCATCATCGGAGTCATGTTCTGGCTGGACGCCCGCCTGGCCCTGGTCACCTTCACCGTGGTACCCGTGATGCTGGCCCTGTCCCTCTTCTTCCGGGTGCGCATGCGGGACGCCTATCGGCGCATGCGTCTGTGCCTGGCCCGCATCAACGCGACCATGAACGAGGCCCTTTCCGGCATGCACCTGGTGCAGTTGTTCAGCCGCGAGGAAAAGCAATACGCGGAATTCGAGGATCTCAATCGCGCCCACCTGGAAGCCGACACCGGCTCGGTTTTTTACGACTCTCTCTTCTCGGCGGTCATCGAGTGGGTGGGAACCCTCTCGGTCGCCCTCATCATCTGGTACGGCGGCGGGGAGATCATCGGCGGTGCCATCACCTTCGGCGTGCTGGTGGCGTTCATCGAGTATACCCAGCGCTTTTTTCAACCCATCCGGGAGCTGTCCACCAAGTACACCGTCATGCAGGCGGCCATGGCCTCCTCGGAACGGCTTGTGGCCCTCATGGCCGAGCAGCCCGAACCCGGGGCCAGGACCGATCTTGCGGGAAAGGCCCCGGGTCTCCCTTCCTCCCCGCGGGGAGAGTTGACCTTCGAGAACGTTCACTTTCATTACCAGGAGGATGAACCGGTCCTCAATGGCGTGAGCTTCACCGTGAAGGCCGGGCACAAGGTGGCTCTGGTCGGATTCACCGGTGCCGGCAAGACGACCATCTCCAAGCTGCTGGTGCGTCTCTATGAACCGACGGCCGGGCGCATTCTTCTGGATGGCGTTGATATTCGCACTCTTGAACTCCGGGATCTGCGCCGGCGCATGGGCGTGGTCCTGCAGGATTCATTTCTCTTTCGTGGCACCATTGCCGCCAACCTCACTCTGGACGATCCGGCCATTTCTCGCCGGCGCATGGAGGAAGCCGCCCGGGCGGTGGAGGCAGACAAATTCATCAGCAAACTATCCGGCGGGTATGACCATGAGATCCAGACCCGGGGCGGCAACCTCTCCACCGGCCAGAAACAGCTCCTCGCCTTCGCCCGCGCCCTGGCCTTCGACCCGGAGATTCTCATCCTGGATGAGGCGACCTCCTCGGTGGACCCTGTCACCGAGCGCCGCATCCAGAAGGCCCTGGCGGAGCTGACTCGCGGGCGCACCTCCCTCATCATCGCCCACCGCCTCTCCACCATCGTCTCCGCCGACCGGATCCTCGTCCTCCACCAGGGCCTGGTCCACGAGGAGGGTACCCATGCCGAACTGCTGGCCAGGGATGATCTTTACGCCCGCCTTTACCGCCTGCAGGCTGGACGGGAGGGCCTGAACTAGCCCCAATCGGTGGGGCTGCCGGAATGTGGAACCCCCATATCTTGCGTTTTTGTGTTGACTCGCGATCTCCACTCTGTTAGCCTCCGCCTCAGACCGTGTCCGAAG
>Ga0114949_10001963_pt1 | contig 12666 bp, 13 predicted proteins | sample N074metaG_FD_83505 | JGI IMG/M metagenome (GOLD analysis project Ga0114949, IMG submission 83505) | Deep subsurface microbial communities from Kermadec Trench to uncover new lineages of life (NeLLi) - N074 metaG | ecosystem: Environmental > Aquatic > Marine > Ocean trench > Sediment | place... | reverse complement strand
GGGGCCCAGGCCCGGCTCGGCGCCCGAGTGCCGGGCCTCCGCCAAGGAGCGCAGGACGCTGTGGGCCAGGTGGATCGGCGCCGGCATGTAGTGCTCTGTCTCCGTGCAGGCGTAACCGAACATCATGCCTTGATCGCCGGCACCCTCGTCCTTGTTGTCGTGGGCATCGACACCCAGCGCGATATCGGCCGACTGCTCGTGGATGAAATTGTCGATCTTGGCGTGCTTCCAGTGAAAGCCGTCCTGTTCGTATCCGATTTCCTTGACCGCGTGGCGCGCCACCTCCTCGATCAGTGCGGGCGTCACCTCGGCCGGTCCGCGTACCTCGCCGGCAAGGACGATCCGGTTGGTGGTGGCCATGGTTTCGACCGCCACGCGCGCGTTGGGATCATGGGACAGGAAAGTGTCGACCACGGCGTCGGAGATGCGGTCGCAGACCTTATCGGGGTGGCCCTCGGACACGGATTCGCTGGTAAAGAGGTAATTGCCTTTTGCCACGCCTCGAATCCTCCTTGGGACCCCATCCTCGCGCCGGCTCACGAGTCTCATCGGCGGCCAAACAAGCGCGCCTTTCCAGCCCCACAGGAGATCCAGTGGAATAGACGGCCCAGCCCTTGCGGGCCGAGCCGCATGTTGTATTCATGGCAAAAAGCGCGTCAAGCCTCTTTGCGACACCTGTCTCGAAGACTTCGGTCTTGGGACCCGCTTCCGGTCGCAGGGGCTGTGCCGGACTTATACCAAGTCTCGGTGAGATGGGTCTTTATCACCGAGACTTGGTATCACTCCTTGGCCATGCTGGCCGCCGCCAGGGCCTTGGTCATTTCGAACAGGCGCTTGCGAATCTGAGGATCGGTGATCTTGTAGTAGGCCCGCACCAACTCGAGAGTCTCGCGCTTGGCCATGGGGTCGGGTTCGTAGGTATCCGGTTCCTCGGCCAGGCCGCCCAGCAGGGCCGGGGAGCGTAAAGCAACGTCTTCAGCCATGTCGTCGAAAAAGAATGCGACCGGCACGTCTAGCACCCGGGACAAATCGAACAGCCGACTGGCCCCGATCCGATTGGCACCGCGCTCGTATTTCTGCACTTGCTGAAAAGTCAATCCGATGGCTTCGCCGAGTTTTTCCTGACTCATGCCCAAAAGCGTGCGGCGCAAACGCACCCGGCCTCCAACATGGACATCGACCGGATTGGGTATGCCGGTGCCACGACCGGACCTATGCGCTATCTTCATTTTGTGTTCCTCTCCACCCGCACGCTGGCCTTCTAACGTTTTCATGCGGACATATGCGCCCACATTGCCCCTTTGGCTTTTGGATTGCCCGTAATCTTCAGGAGAAGCGGCGCAAGAGCAAGCAAAATGATATCGACAGGGCAAAAAGCACCAGCACAACCCAGTTTCCGAGCCACGCATACGGGGTTATGTTGGCAGCCGGGCGCGGCAGGGGCACGTCTAGCACGCCCCGTTCATTCAAACCCAAGCGCGCCAAGATCCGGCCGTGGCCGTCGATCACCGCCGAAATCCCCCCATTGGCGACACGAACCAGGGGCAAGCCCTCCTCGACCGCGCGCAGGCGGGCGCTGGCCAGGTGCTGATAGGGACCGGTGCTGTCGCCGAACCAGGCATCGTTGGTGACGTTGAGCAACCAGGCCGGACGGGCGTCGGGATCGGTCACTTGGCCCGGGAAGATCACCTCGTAGCAGATCAGCGCCGCCAGCCTCGGCAAGCCCGGCAGGTCCAGCCTGAACGGCCCCTCGCCGGGGCTAAACCCCACATCCCCCTGGGTCAGCTTGGACATGCCGAAGGCACCTTTCAGGGGGTTATATTCGCCAAAGGGCACCAAATGTTGCTTGTCATAGGTCGCCAGGATCGTGCCCTGTCGATCGAGGGCGTGGAGCGAGTTCCACAGCCGCAGCTCTCCACTCGAGCGATCGCCGCGCAGGGCGCCGGTGAGCAACAGCCCTTGCTCGGGCACCACGGTGGCGATGATCTCGCGCAGCTTGGGTTCATTGACCAGGATGTAGGGGACTGCGGTCTCCGCCCAGATCAGGTGGGTGATGGCCTCGTAGCCCGGAGATCGGGACAGTTCAATTTGCTCGTTTACGTGTTGCATCCGGCGCCCCGGCAGCCATTTGGTCCGTTGGTCGATGTTGGGCTGCACGAGCCTGAGGCGGATGTCCGCCACCACATCGCTGCCGGCCGGCGGGGCCATGGCCAGGCGCCAGGCGCCGCCCAGGCCGACCACGGCGAGCAGGACGAGCGCGCCCAGCAAGGCCGCCCAGCGCCCCAGGGCAGGCCCGGAGGGGGTCTCGGCCGCCACCGCCGGCGCGGCGGCCGCGATCACCGTGATCCAGGACAGGCCCCAGACGCCGGTCACCGCCGCCAGCTGCAGGGGTACCGCGGAGAAGGTCCAGACGCTGCCGATTGGATTCCAAGGGAATCCGGAGAACAGCCAGGTGCGCAGCCACTCCGCCACCAGCCAGGCCGCCGCCAGCGCCAGGACCCGCGCCATGCCGCGCCAGCCGGTCCGCCACACCGCCAGTACGGCGAGCCCGTGGACCAGCCCGAGGCCGGCGGCCAGCCCGGTGACCGCGAAGGGCATGATCGCGCCGAAGCGCTGGGCGTCCACCAGGAACGCGATGCCGACCCAATAGATGCCGGCGGCAAAGTAGCCGGTTGCGAAGCTCCAAGCGACGAAGAAGGCGGTCCGTCCGCGCCGGACACCGTCGAGCAACCAGAGCAGTCCCGTGAAGGCGGGCCATAGCAGTGGCAGGACATGGTAGGGCGGCAGCGCCGCTGCGGCCACTGCCCCCAGCACAAGGGCCGCAAGCAGGCGGCGCCAGCCGTCCAGTCGGGCCAAGCGTCCGGCCGTGCGGCTCAAAAGGTCGTCCCCAGGAACCGCCAAAACGCTCGACTCAGCCATCGGCCTCGGCGGCGGTTTGGCTCGACAGGTTGCGGACCCGCAGGCGTTTGATCCGCCTGGGGTCGGCATCCAGCACCTCGAAGCTGATCCCGGAGCTGGGGTGCAGGATCAGCTCTCCACGGCCCGGAATGCGGTCCGCCAGATAGAACACCAGACCGCCCAGGGTATCGATGTCCTCCTCGCGCTCTTCCTCGGACAGGACGCGGCCGACCCGCTCTTCGAACGCCTCGACCGTGGTGCGCGCATCGGCGATCAGCGAGCCGTCGGGCCGGTCGACCAGCTTCGGCAGCTCGGCCACATCGTGTTCGTCCTCGATTTCGCCGACGATCTCCTCGACCAGATCCTCGATGGTGGTCAGCCCATCCACGCCGCCGAACTCGTCGACCACCAAGGCCATGTGCACGCGCTTCTGGCGCATCTCGAGCAAGAGGTCCAGAACCCGCATGGATGGCGCGACGAAGAGCACGGTCCGGGTGATGCCGGCAAGATCGAACGTCTTCCGGCCCTTGGTGAAGGGCAACAGATCCTTGATGTGGACCAGTCCGGCCACGTCGTCGAGGGAGTCCCGATAGACCGGAAAGCGCGAATGGCCGAAGCGATGGGTCACCTCGATCAACTCGTCGAGGCTGGTGTCCGAATCGACCGCGACGATGTCGGCGCGCGGGACCATGACGTCATAGGCCGTAACATGCCTCAGCTTGAGGATATTGGCGAGCATGACCCGCTCGTCCGCGCCGATCGGTCCGGTGCCCTCCTCCTCCTCGGAGATTTCCTCGATGATCTCCTCGATGGTCTCGCGCAGGGAGTGGTCGCCGTTCCTGGCGCCCAAGAAGCCGCGCAGCCGGTGCCACAAGCGGCCGAGCGGCCTGGTCTCGGCGGCCAGGCCGCGGCTCCGTGCCACGCGGTGGTTGCCGGGGGACTGGGTCATCGCGCCTCACTCGCCGCCGTGGGCATCTCGCTCACCTCCCCATAGGGATCGGCGATTCCCAGAACCTCCAGGATTTCGATCTCCAGGGCCTCCATCTGGCGGGCTTCGGCGTCGGTTCCGTGATCATGGCCCAAGAGGTGCAGCACGCCGTGCACGGTCAAATGCACCGCATGATCCGCGAAGCGCTTGGCCTGGGCGCTGGCCTCCCGTGCGATGGTCTCCCGGGCCAGGACCACGTCGCCCAACTGCCAGGCCTCTTCCGGGATTGGATCGATGGGGTTTGGATCGACGGGGTCCGAGCCCTCGAAGGCCAGGACATTGGTCGCCGCGTCCTGGCCGCGGTAGGTGCGGTTGAGCTCGCGCAGGAACCCATCGTCGGCCAGCACGATCGCCAGGTCCGCCGCCCCGGCCGGCCGGGCGTATGTCCCCTGGGCGTATGTCCCCTGGGCGCCGGTGCCCCGGAGGTAGGTCCCCCGGGTATAGGCCAGTTTGGCGGCGTGCTCGAGCGCCACCCGCCGGTCCGGCCACGAACGACCCCAGGCCCCGTCGCGCACAACGACCTGGACATTCAAGCTGGTACTTCCGGGGTCTTCGCTCATCCGGGTACTTGCCAGTGGAGGCAACCCCCTCACTTGGTTTCGAAGAGGCCGCCTTGGGCCTCGTCCCGGGCCTCGTAGGCGCGGACGATGCGGTTCACCAGGGTGTGGCGCACCACATCGGAATCCGTAAACTCGACCACCGCCACATCCTCCATGGTCGCCAAGAGATCGACCGCCTCGCGCAGCCCGGAGAGCTGACCCTTGGGCAGATCGACCTGGGAAAGGTCGCCGGTCACCACCATCCGGCTGTTTTCGCCGATGCGGGTTAGACACATTTTCATCTGGACCGGTGTGCTGTTCTGCGCTTCATCGAGAATGATGAACGAATTGCTGAGGGTTCGTCCACGCATGAAGCCGAGCGGCGCCACCTCGATTTCACCGTTGGTCAGACGGTGCATGACCTGTTCGGCCGGCATCATCTCGTACAGCGCGTCATAGAGCGGCCTGAGATAGGGGTCGACCTTGTCGCGCAGATCGCCGGGCAGGAAGCCCAAGCGCTCGCCGGCCTCGACCGCGGGGCGGGACAGGATGATGCGGTCCACTTCGCCGCTGCTCAGCATGGCCGCCGCCATGGCGACCGCCAAGTAGGTCTTGCCGGTCCCGGCCGGGCCGATGCCGAACACCAGCTCGTGTTTCCTGAGGGCCTCGATAAAGGTGGCTTGGATCGGCGAGCGCGGGCTCACGTGGCGCCGCCGGGTGCGGATCGCCAAACTGTCATCGTGAATCGCCGCGACCGCCTCGGCCTCGGGCCCAAGTGCGTGACGGGCCATGCGCAGCACCGCGTCGACCTCGGCGTCGTCCACCAGGAGACCCTTCTTCAAGCGCTCGTAAAGCGCCGTCATCGCCCGACCGGCGGTCAAAACCAGGTCGGGCGGACCGGATATGGCCAAGCGGTTGCCACGCGAGACCAAAGAGACGCCAAGCTGCTGTTCCATGCGGACCAGGTGCTGATCATGCGCGCCATAGAGCATCGGCAGGAGGCCGTTGTCGTCGAACTGGAGGATTTCCGAGCCCGGAGTCTCGGTCTGAGGGGCAGAGGTCACGCCGAGACCCTCGCTGGCTTCGCCGGGCCAGCGGCCGGCACCACACCCACAAGCTCCTCGGTGACCACCGTGCCGGCAAGGCTGTTCGGGTGGCGGTCGTCGATACGGAGATCGACGATCCGGCCCAGCAGCCGTTCCGGCGCCGTGGCGTGGACCGCCTGCATATAGGGGCTGCGGCCCACCAGCTGGCCGTTCCGGCGCCCCTTGCGCTCGAACAGAACCGGCAGCACGCGCCCGAGCGTCGCTTGGTTGAAGGCCGCTTGCTGCTCGCCCAAGAGGAACTGCAGCATGGCCAATCGCTCCACCTTGACGCCCTCGGGCACCTGCTCCATGAGCGCCGCCGGCGTGCCCGGGCGGGGGCTGTACTTGAAGGAATAAGCCTGGGCAAAGCCCACGTCGGTCACCAGACGCAGGGTGTCTGCGAAGTCGCGATCGCTTTCGCCGGGAAAACCGACGATGAAATCGGACGACAGGGCCAGGTCCGATCGGACCGCGCGGAGCCGGTCGACGACCTTCCGGTAGTCGTCGGCCCGGTGGCGCCGGTTCATGGACGCGAGCACCCGATCGGAGCCCGACTGCACCGGCAGATGCAGGTAGGGCATGAGTTTGTCGACCGTGGCGTGGGCCCGGATCAGCTCGTCGTCCATGTCCGAGGGGTGAGAGGTGGTGTAGCGAAGCCGCTCCAAGCCGTCGATCTCCGCCAGGCGCGTGATCAGGCGGCCCAGGCTCCAGTCTGCGCCATCGGGCCCTGCGCCGTGATAGGCATTCACGTTCTGGCCAAGCAGCGTGATCTCGCGCGCGCCGGCGGCGACCCGGCGCTCGGCCTCGGCGACCACCTGGGCGGCCGGACGGGAAAACTCGGCCCCGCGGGTATAGGGCACCACGCAGAAAGTGCAGAACTTGTCGCATCCTTCCTGGACCGACAGATAGACCGCCGGCCCCTGGGAGGCGGCTTCCTCGGGCAGGAGATCGAATTTGGAGATCACCGGAAACTCGGTATCCAAGATACCCTCGCCCGGCCCGGCAGCAAGCACCCGCGCCACCAGCTCGGGCAGCCGGTGATAGGTCTGAGGACCGAACACCAGGTCGACCTGGGGCGCCCGGCGCAGGATCTCCTCGCCCTCGGCCTGGGCCACGCAGCCCGCCACGGCGATCACCATGCGCTCGCCCCGAGCCGCCTTGTCCTGCTGCAAGGGCGTGAGACGACCGAGCTCGGAATAGACCTTTTCCGCCGCCTTCTCGCGGATATGACAGGTGTTGAGAATCACCATGTCCGCCCCGCGCGGGCTGTCGACCGGCCCATAGCCGAGCGGCGCCAGAACGTCCGCCATGCGCGCGGAGTCATAGACGTTCATCTGACAGCCGTAAGTCTTGATGAAGAGCTTTTTGGCCAAGGCGGCGCGTTTACCCACGAAGGCTGAGCGGCGAAGACCGATAAGGTGAACTGACCATCGTCCTCTTAGATAATTCGGTTTCGTGTCCAGAGTCTAGCATTCTTCCAGGCCTAATACAGCCCTAGCCGGTCGCGGCCTATTCGGCCTTGCCCGGCGCTCGGCCGGCGAGCGCGGACGACATACCCTGGGCGGCCTGCTCGTAGCAATAGTCGCTCAGCTCCTTGCGGGAGGCGAAGTCGGTTGAGGCCACCGGCCGATGGAACTGGACCTCCACGGTGACGCGCCCCATACCCGCTAATTGCCATATATGGGGCATCAATTCCATATCGCCATACCAGGCATAGAACGGCCGCAGATGGCGGCCGAGCGGCATACCGTCCAGTTTGGTGTAGGCGATGGTCATCGGCTGCACGGCCAGTGGCTTGTCCTCGGGGCGGCCCTCGGCGACCGACAGCAGGGCGGACTTGTAGGGCAGCACCCGGTTGCCGTCGCCGCTGGTGCCTTCGGGAAACAGCACCAGCCGATCGCCCTGGCCCAGACGGGCGCGAATCTCGTCGCGATGGGTCGCCGTGCGCACGGCGCGCCGCTCCACGAAGACGCAGCGCTGCAGGCGCGCGAGCCAGCCGAAGAGCGGCCAGCTCTTGATCTCGGCCTTGGCGATGAAGGACCCGGGGATCAGCGATCCCAGAACGATGATGTCCAGATAGGACACGTGATTGGAGACGAAGAGGGTGGGCCGCTGGCGCGACATGCGGCCACGGCACACCACATGAATGCCCAGCAGGCGGCAGCACTGGTGGTGGTACCAAAGCGGCAGCGTCAAGCTGAGCCGTGGCGAGAAGCGCAGGGCAAAAGCCTGCACCGGAGCCAAGACCAGGGTCAGGCCCAGGTAAGCCAGGAGCCTGGTCATGGCGCGGAACGGCGAACCGAAAGCGACAGTGGCCATGGCTTTCAGGCGCTTTTCCGGCCTTTGACCGGCTCTTCGCGGGCATAGTGGCGGTAGTACTTCTCGGTCACCCGGTCGGTCTTGACGATGATGCACACGTCGGTGGTGCCGAATTCGTGGTCGATGACCGCGCCGTCGCCCACCAATCCGCCGAGACGCAGATAGCCCCTGATGAGCGGCGGCAGTTGCGCGCGCGCCTCGCTCAGGTCGAAATCCCCAGGCGCCAGGCGGTCCATGGCGACATAGCGCTCCGGCAGGGCGCGCGGCCTGAGCGCCAGCGGCGCCAGGTGATGGTAGTGGAGACAGGATAGCGCCGCGGCCAGCTCATCCGGATCCACGCCGGGCAGGCTGGCACATCCGAACATGAGCTCGATGTCGTAATGCAAGACGTATTCGGCAATGCCCCGCCACAGCATCTGCATGGTCGTGCCCGTGCGATAGCGACGGTCCACACAGGACCGCCCCAGCTCCAGAATTCCGCCGGGATAGTCCAGCAGTTTGGTGATATCGTACTCGCCCGAGGTGTAGAACTGGCCGCGCCGCCGGGACGCCTCACGGCGCATCAGACGGTAGGTGCCAACCACCGATCCTGCTCCGGGGCCCTGGCCAAGGTCGAACACCAAGAGGTGCTCGCAGTGGGCGTCGAAAGAATCGAACTCCCGTTCGACGATGGCCATCTCGACGGTCGGCGTGGCTGCCATCTCCTCGCAGAACACCCTATAGCGCAGTTTCTGCGAGGTTCGAATCTCCTCGCCCGACTCGGCCAGGCGGATTCTGAGGTTGCCGGCCTGAAGATCGACCGGGCGCTGGGATTTATCGTCGGTCATGGCCATGACGTCGCTCTATTCCGTTAGGGTGCCGGCCCGTCAAGGTGCCGGCCCGACAGGGTACCCGTATTGACCGCCCTTCGTCCTGCCGACTGCCAGCGATCAGGGGCGATCGTCACCTTGATCGTCGCCGCCGGAATTGCCACCCGGGTCTTGGCGCACGCCGAAAAGCTCCAGCCGGTGGCCCACAAGCTTGTATCCAAGGCGCCGAGCGACCTCATGCTGCAGGCGTTCGATATCCTGGTTGAGGAACTCGATGACCTCGCCGGAGTTGACATCGATCAGGTGGTCGTGGTGCTCCTCGGACGCCTCCTCGTAACGGGCGCGGCCGTCTCCGAAGTCGTGCCGTTCCAGGATGTTGGCCTCCTCGAAGAGCTTCACGGTGCGATAGACCGTGGCGACCGAGATTTTCGGGTCGATCCCGACCGAGCGCCGATAGACTGATTCGACGTCCGGGTGATCGCTGGCCTCCGACAGCACCCGGGCGATGATCCGACGCTGATCGGTCATCTTGAGGCCCTTTTCGATGCAAAGCCGTTCGATGCGCGAGAGCATCACTCCGCCGCCAGGAGACCGAAACCGACCTGGATCATAACCGAAAAGGCGCCGCACGCCTATGGCGTATCTGCGCCCTCGGTAACCGCTCCATTGACGCGCCCATTATCCCATTATATTGACGCGCCAGACGCAACGACCGCGAACTCGGCCTAGCTCTTCTTGCCGCGGGCGCGGGTGCCCAGGCCGATCTCCTTGGCGAGCCTGCTGCGCTGCTTGGCGTAGTTGGGCGCCACCATGGGATAGTCCGGCGGCAACTCCCAGCGCTCCCGATATTGTTGCGGGGTCATGCGGAAGGCGGTCATGAGGTGCCGCTTCAGCATCTTGAGCTTCTTGCCGTCCTCCAGGCAAACGATGTAGTCCGGCTGGATCGAACGCTTGACCGGCACCGCCGGCGGCGGCCGCTCGGGCTCGGGCGCGATGCCGCTACCGACCTGGGCAAGCGTCGCGTAAACATCCCGGATGAAGCGCGTCAAATCGCTGGCCGGAATGATATTGTTGGAGGCCTGTGCCGCCACGATAGAGGTCGTGAGCGACAGGAGTTCGCTTGGGTTCATTTCTTCGGACATCGGTTGTTTTCATCCCCCTTGATGCAGTGATGCCAACCTTACAGGCTCTACATTCCGTCATACTAGCAAAAACCGCTGAATAAAAGAAGAAAATAAGCGAGGTTTTGCATTACCCAATATGAACGTTTCCATTAACCTATCCGAGTTAGGCAAAATACTGGTTCGGCCTATGCAATTAGGAATAATTCTGGACTATGGCCATTGGAAGATGTGGGTATTGGAACCTGCGGACATTGTAGGGTGGTTCACAGTGCCCGGCCGGCCAGCGGCGGCGTGACGTCGGGCGCGCGCAGGTAGAGCGCCGTGGGGGCTGGCGCGTCGGCCGCGGGCAGAGCGCGGCGGGCGGCCAGTGCGGCGACCTGAGCGGCATCGCAGAGCGCGGGGGCCCGGGAGATCACCAGGTCGCGCCCCAGGGCGTCCAGGGCCCGGCGCGCCTGGCCGATCCCGTCACCGGCCAGCAGCAAGGGTCCTGGCGGCAGACCATGGACGATCATCTCCGGGGGCAGGGCCGCCGGTTCGCTCAGGGGCGCCAGATCGGAGTCGAAGGCCTGGACGTAGAGATCGGCCCGCTTGGCGTCCAGCAGCACCAGGATCGCCCGGTCCCGCCGCTCCGCTTCTGACGTGGCCGCGGCGACCGCTTCCAGGGTGCTGACGGCGATGATCGGTCGGCCCCAGGCCAGGGCCAGGCCGCGGGCGGCTGCGAGGCCGATGCGCACGCCGGTAAAGCCGCCCGGCCCGCGGGTCACCGCAATCGCGTCGAGCCCGTGGTAGGCCAGCCCGGCCTCGCCCATCACCTCCTCGATCATCGGCACCAGCCGTTCCGACTGGCCGCGGCTCATGGCTTCGAGCCGGTGGGCCACCACGGCGCCACCGTGCCAGACCGCCGCCGAGCAGGCGCTTCCGGCGGCATCCAGGGCCAGCAACGTGCGGGCGCTGCTCACGGCATAGGGATTTGATGGTCGGCCTTAGTGTGGTGGAGCCACACTAGACGACCGGGCGGACCTCGGTGACTTCCGGAATGTAGTGGCGGAGCATGTTTTCGATGCCCATCTTGAGCGTCGCGGTCGAGCTCGGGCAGCCCGAGCAGGCGCCTTGCATGAGCAGGTAGACCACCCCGTCCTCGAAGCCGCGGAAGATGATGTCGCCGCCGTCCTGGGCGACCGCGGGGCGCACCCGAGTGTCCAGGAGCTCCTTGATCTGCAGCACGATTTCGTCGTCGTCGTCTTCCGTGCCGGGCGCCTCCGCGCCTTCAGGCTCCAGGACCATGGGCCGGCCAGCCGTAAAGTGCTCCATGATCACGCCCAGGATCGCCGGCTTCAAGAGGAACCACTCCTTGTCGTCGGCCTTGGAGACGGTGATGAAGTCGGAGCCCAGGAAGACCCCGGTCACGCCGTCGATCTGAAACAAGCGTTCGGCCAGCGGCGAGCGCCCGGCGGAATCCCGGTCCGGAAAATCGGCCGTGCCGGTCGCCATGACATCGCGGCCTGGCAGGAACTTGAGTGTCGCTGGATTGGGCGTCTGTTCGGTCTGAATAAACATGTGTTGAACCTCCTGGGAGGACGTGGCTCCAGGCCACATGTGGGCCATCGGGGCCCGGCCTTCAAGCGGCCGGCTGGTGGCTCTCATGTGATGGCGTCGACCTCCTCGTTGCTCAGATTACCGGGAATGATGGTCACCGGCACGTGCAGCTTGCCGATCAGCTTGCCGGTCAGGGCCTCGACCAGGGGGCCCGGCCCGCGCTTTTCGGTGCTGGCGCCCAGGACCAGGATCGATATGCTGGGCTCTTCCTCGAGCAGCTTCATGAGCTCGCCCCGGCGCGAGCCCTCGCGCACGTAGAGCACCGGAATTGTGCCGCTCACCTCGACCACCGTCGCCGCCAGCTTTTGAAGCAGTTGCTCTCCCTCGGTGCGGGCCTCCTCGCGCATCAGGTCGCCGACGGCCATCCAATGCTGGAAATCGGAGTCCTCGACCACATAGAGCAGCGCCACGCGCCCACCGGTGTTGCGCGCCCGGCGGCTGGCAAAGCGCAAGGCCACGGCCATCTCTGCCGTATCGTCGACGACCACCAGGAAGACCCGGTCGGACGTCGTGCTTGGGACCTCGGACACGGTGGGCTCACCTCTTCCGGAATACTGCGTGGGCCAACCATCCTGCCATCAGTGCCACCAAAATCGCAACGATCCCGTACAGGGCGCTTTGTTCGTGCGCGAAATCGAAGATGTCGGCCTCCAGGCCGATCTTGCTGACAATCAAGGGCGTGGTCTGGGCCGAGATCACCCGGTTGTCCTTCAACAGGAAGACGTCGACCCGGTAGGTGCCGGTCGGCACGTTGGCGGGAAACTGGACCCGGGAACGGAACAAACGATCCCCCAGGAAGGAAATCTTTGCCACCTCCACGGAATAGAGACCGTCGCGCTGCTTGTTGCGGACCAGGGCCTGGCGCCACTCCCGGGCCAGGTTGGGCGAGGCCTTGGCTCGGGGCAGCGCTAGCTTGAGCCGATTCACCCCCATCTCGTTGCGCGCCAGGAGGGTTTCGCTGGCGATCTCCTCCAGGGGGCGGGAGCTGGCGATGGCGTAGAAGCTCGGCACGTCCTCGAAGGTCATTGTGGCGGTATTGACCCAGATGCCACCGATCGATTTCTTGCGGCGCATGGAGACCCGCTCGCTCGGACCCTTCACGATCATCACCACGTCGCCCGGCTCCTCGACGGCGCCGAACATCAGCACGTCGGCCCCGGCGAAGCCCGCGGTGATCGCCACCAGATGGTCGGACAGGTCGGCCACCAAGGGCGCCGCGCGGGCCGGGCCGGCCAGCAGCAGGACGCTCGCCAGGATGGTCCAGATCCGACTCAATGGCTGAGCCCCAGGGAATAGACGTCCACCGGC
>Ga0114949_10001962_pt1 | contig 12666 bp, 15 predicted proteins | sample N074metaG_FD_83505 | JGI IMG/M metagenome (GOLD analysis project Ga0114949, IMG submission 83505) | Deep subsurface microbial communities from Kermadec Trench to uncover new lineages of life (NeLLi) - N074 metaG | ecosystem: Environmental > Aquatic > Marine > Ocean trench > Sediment | place... | reverse complement strand
AAGGTTTCTTTACAATTGAATCAATTGTATTTAAACAAATCTAGGGTAGTGGATGACTAGGGAAGGAATAAAAACGGAAAAGCCTAAACTTGAATCGGGTATTTTTGCGACTGAAGAAATGTATATAGATAAAAATGAATGTTCGCTTTGGGTTGAGAGAGACCGCTCACTCACGAAGCTCTGTTTATTGGTTAATACTGTGATTAGTATGGCATTAGCTAGTATGGGTACGATTCCTAGTGTCTTTTCAAAAGATTGGGTATCTGCATTGTGCTAAAAGAGGACGTTGATACTGGTAAAAACATTTGACTCTAACATTTTTTTTATCATATCATTATAGCTAGTAGGGTTTTCCCTAGTTGAAACGTAAGGTAGTGAAATGGACAGTGATGCAAAAACTTTAATTGTAATAGCAATTTTACTTATAGTTGCATTTAATATTTTCTGGTATGAATTTGCTATATAAATAAGTCCATCCCAGCGCACAGAATTATCCTTCAAGTTTTTTATATCGTTATAAAATAACATCGTCTACTACACATGTATCTGTAATCATGCGTGCAATACTTGCACTTGGCGTACCTGTGCAAATGCCTAACAACAAACAAGACAAGAAAAACAAGATTACACGTTTTCTCAAAACTCAGTGGTATTGGTTACCAAGATAGAAGAGGGGTGGTTGCGCACAGTCGTTAATCTACTTGTTCACCACAGGGGCGGAAAACCAAAGGTGTTATTACTTACAAACTTCAGGGCGGTATTTAGAGGGGGTAGTACCTATCTTGCCGCCTATTGCTCTGACAGACGGGTCGTCACACACCCATTTTAGATCACTTGTTGTTGCTAACACCATAGTTGAACTAACAAGAACTGCACTGACCTCACTATCCTTAAACGTTGCAGTTATCTGAAATCCGGAAGCAAGGGTTTTCGGAATAATGGTGGCAATATAATTACCTGTTTGTGTAGGTATAAGAGAATTAAATTTTTGTGTCGTTGGCCATGTTCCGTTATCGGCATAGAATTTAGCAATTGGGATTTTAATTTCAGTAATAAATGTGAATGCTTCAGTGACTTGTGCTCGGGCAATGTAATTTTGATAAGCTGAGAGTGCGACTTCTGCCAAAATACCAATAATTGCAACCACAACCATAATTTTGAGTAAGGTAAGGCCGCCTTGTACATGTTTCAATCCTATTTGATTCACTGGTTTTCTATACCTAGCACCTAAATTATCTGGCATGGTTTGATTTCTGTAGTCTAATATAATGGGAAATGGCAGCATGATTCCTGTAAAGTAAACTTTATGCCACTGGTATTGCCCGTTTCTGGGATTTTGTTCTAATGTCCGCTTGTAGTTTCCCATGTCGGCTAGTGAGACGCTTAGTTGCCGAATAAGGGCGCCCGCAAACTCGTTGAGCTTGTCTATTTTGCCTATTGTCAATTTTTTTCATTATGTCTTATCCTAATATAGCGTAGCAGATTAGCCAGCCTTAGACTATAAACAATGCTATTTGAGAATTCGGTTGTAGGAAGAGATGAGTGAAAGAAAAGTACGCCATGAAAAAGGCACTATTAACTTTAATGTTTATTGTTGTAAGCAGTAGTGCGATGGCCGAGTGGGTTCCTGTTGATTCTAGCAAAATGGGTATCACCTACGTGGATACAGCTACTGCTCGTCGCAAGGCGGGTAATAAGGTAAAAATTTGGGAATTAGTTGATTATAAGACGGTTCAGTGGAGTACTGATTTTCAGTACAACTCAGCGATGTTTCAGACTCTATATGACTGCAAGGAAAAACAGTATAAGTTACTTTATTCAAGTTTCCACTCAGAAAATATGGGTGGAGGTGTTGTTAGGACCAACAATAATCCTTCCAAATGGGCGCTAGTTTCTCCTGACAGTATAGTCGAAGGGCTGTGGAAATTTGCCTGCAAGAAATAAGTAGATGATAAAGAATAAAAAGTTCATGTTAGATTAAATAGTATGAGACTAGTCACTATTCTCTTAGTTCTGTTCCTATCTGGCTGTATGTCAATGCAGAACTTAAGGAAGTCCTGGGAAGGGGAGCCTATTGATAATGTTACTGCCTCATGGGGTACACCCGATTCAATAGTACCCAACCACTTTGATGGTGGAGATACCTATACATGGACTACACTTATTACTGGTGAGTATGGTGTCCGTACCTGTAAAAGAATCCTTGTCTCCAACTCATCAGGAATTATAGTTAAGGGGTCAAATAGCGGTTGCCCTTATTTTTATTTTGTCAGTAACGACAAAAAATAGATCAATTTGATTTGTGAGGATTTTCCGGCCAGACCTTACGCCCTTGACAAGCCACCAATGGAGATAATGCCGATGATCTGATCGTTTTCCAGCACTGGTAAATGGCGTACATGGTTCTTGGTAACCAATTCCAAACAATGCTCGATGGTGTCATCTGGACTTACATGCACTACATTGCTACTCATGATTTCTTTAACTTGAACATCTTGCATTGGTTTATCTAGCACTTTTGCTTTACCAGGATAATCTCTTTCAGAGATGATGCCGACCAATTTTCCAGCTTCCAGTACCGGTAGCGCGCCTATTTTTTTATCTGCCATCAATTGTATGGCCTCATGAGCAGATTTGTCCGGATCGACACTTGAAATTTCGCGCACCTTGTCTTGCAGAAGCCGTCTTACGGTATTCATAAAGGATTCTCCAATCGTTAGTTTTAAACTTCTTAGTATCCATTTATTATTCAATCAAATCATATCATGACAGAGTGTCACTCGCCATTGGTGTAATACCTTTAAAATTGAGTAAGACAATCGGATGATGCAACGTCATAAAGAATATATGAATTAGTAACTAGTTGGTTTCAAAAAAGCTTTTAGTCACGGCTAGCAGGTACATTAACTTCAGAGTATCTAGAATACAATCCTGTGAGCATAAAGTAACTGCTCTGCATCCAAGAAGAAAAACACCCCTAAGACTATCCCCGGTTACCCTCGCGTGCGCGAGGCATATTACCTATAGCGGCCATTGGTTATTGATCATATAGCTAAAGAGTATCTCTTCAATCACTTCCACAGGCGAATTTCCACAAATTGTGGAATATGCTTCCAGGTGAGATTGGAGTCCAAATCATGTCGTGTTTACGACTATAGAGTGATCTGCCGCCGCCCATATTTTCAGAGTGGGTAATGGAATATAGTATTCTGCTCTGCTCTTCCTTGCAGTTGTATTCATCTTGAAACTTCATTGACATATAAGGTCTAGAGCTAGTGGGTTCTTGAGCCGCGTTATAGTCATATAGACTCCACATTTTTACCTTATTGACGGTTGTTTTACGGATAGTGGTGGGATGGGCGTAGATAGTAACAGTTTTATTGCTGCCAACCTTAATCCACTCAGCCACCGCACTACTACTTACAACAGTCAGCATTAAAGTTAATAGTAGTTTTTTCATATCGTTTACTTCAATTCATCTTTGAAAATTCAATTACAACCATATTTTCTCATTGTTTAATTCTTTCTAAAACGCCCCATATTTAATAAGTGTGGTTACATAATGGTTACATGAAGCAGAATAGGGAAAATAAGTCTGTTCGAGAATATATTAAAACCATTATGGATAGTGGTTTACAGACTATATATAAATCATAAGAAGCTCGGATAAGATATCCTATTAATTCATGTAATAAATAGATCGGTCAAGTGAACTACAGAAATAAAGGCAAGTTTTCCCTTTGGTAGAATCTGGCCTCAATACTAGAAGATAAGCCGATCATTTTTTGTTTAGCATGGGCATCTTAAATCTCACTATTGAGAGTTTGCTTCATTTATTGCCTCAGTTATCTTTTTCCTAACCTTCTTAATGTCATTCTTTGCATTAGCGACATATTCCCGTATACAATCCCTGTACAACCGTAACTGGGAATTATAATTATCTACTTTGGAATTGTACTGATCTACTTTCCACTGCTCGCTAAAAGAGTTAGATTCTATTGGTTTTGAAGATGGCGGGGAACAAGTATGCGAGGGATACTCAGATATACTTGAGTTCGAACCACTGTTCACCATTGCAATTGCAGCAGAAGATACAAACATAAAAATCGGTACAAATACTAACCTAGTCATTAGTTTTCTCATTGTTATTCTCCTTACTCCTTTAATCTAGCTCCACGTAGAGGTCAGATACAAATACTTCTATTCTACTTATCTGGGTGTTACATTGTTGCCTACGTAACTTATTTCACAAGCTATGCCAGAATCAAAAATATTGTTCCGTTTTGTACTTTTCACGCTGATTGTGGCTTTGCTGTCTTATGCAGTTTGGTTCGCAACTCGTCCTAAGCCTATAGAAGTTGAGCTTGCCACAATTATACGTGGCACTGTGGAATCAACAGTAGTGAATACTCGTGCTGGAACTGTCAAGGCATGCCGTCGCGCTAAGCTTGCGCCTGCTACAGGAGGTCAGATCATTAAGCTAGAAGTGAAGGAAGGTGAGCGTGTAAAGCAGGGTCAGATGTTGCTAGAAATTTGGAATAGCGAACTTACTGCCAAACTTGAACTAGCACAGCAGCAAATGCTCACAGCCGAGAAACGTCGTCGCGAAGCTTGTATTATTGCTGATAATGCACATCGTCAATCTAGGCGTATTCGGCAGCTTGTCGCCAAAAATTTTGTCAGCCAGGAACGTAGTGATGACGCAGATGCTAAAGCGCTTGCTCGTCAGGCTAGTTGTGATGCGTTGACAACGGATGTAAAACGAGCTCAGGCACAAATTCAGGTAGTACAATCTGGATTGGAACGTACAGTTCTGACCGCGCCATTTGCTGGAATAGTTGCTCGTATCACAGGTGAAATCGGTGAATACGCGACACCCTCACCTCCAGGTATCGCTACACCACCTGTTATTGACCTGATTGACGATACTTGTCTATATGTTAGTGCTCCGATGGATGAAATAGATGCGCCTAAATTAAAAACTGGACAATTTACACGCATCACATTAGACGCTCTTCCTGGTCAGGTTTTCACTGGAAAGATTCGACGAATTGCCCCCTATGTTACCGAGGTAGAAAAACAGGCGCGCACGGTAGATGTCGAAGTAGACTTCGATGAACCACCAAATCTCCTGTTGTTAGTTGGTTACAGTGCAGATGTCGAAGCTGTTATTGATAGGCACGATGACGTATTACGCGTACCAGCGCAGGCAATCCGGCAAAAAAATAAAGTACTAGTTCTGGGTGCAGACAGTAAATTAGAAGAACGTAGTGTGGAAACCGGCCTTACCAACTGGGCATTTACTGAGGTTATCAACGGCTTGGAGGCAGGAGACCAAGTATTTTTGACGTCTGATCAGGATGATGTGAAAGTTGGTACACAAGTAAAACAGAAAGTTTCCCAATGATCTATCTTTCTAGTATTACGCGTATGTTCCAGATGGGAGATCAAGAGGTGCGTGCGTTAAATGGAATCAATTTAAAAATTGCATCGGGGGAATATGTTTCCATTATGGGGCCATCTGGATCAGGTAAATCTACTTTGCTGAATATAATTGGATTGCTAGATCGAGCCGACATCGGACGCTATGAGCTGGATGGTAATGATGTCACCAGTCTCTCTGAAATCGAGCAAGCGCGTGCGCGCAGAGAAAAAATCGGATTTGTATTTCAATCGTTTCATCTCGTACCACGTTTGACAGCAGCTGAGAACATCGAGCTGCCATTAATGCTTGATGGTGTTTTGCCTGCCAGGCGGAAATTGCGCGTTAAGGAAGCATTGCTTGAGTTCAATCTAAGCGATCGCGCCCAGCACCGTCCTGCAGAAATGTCAGGTGGACAGCAGCAACGTACTGCCATTGCGCGTGCTACCATTCTGCGGCCAACTATAATCCTGGCAGATGAGCCAACCGGTAATATAGATCACCGTAATGGTGCCGAAGTTATTGCACTGCTGGAAGGGTTGCACCATGCGGGAACCACTCTCATCATTGTCACTCATGATCAAGAATTGGGAGCACGGGCAAATCGCCATATAGCTATGCGTGATGGCAAGATTATGTCAGATGGTAAGTCAGTACTCAAATGAGATTGCGCGATACACTGTATCTTTCACTTAAAGCTGTTGCAAGTTACAGAACTCGTTCGCTGCTCATCGTTCTAGCAATGGCAGTAGGCGTAGCGGCTGTAATAATACTGACAGCACTGGGTGATGGCGCCCGACGCTATGTAACCAACCAGTTTTCATCGATCGGCACGAACCTGATAGTGGTTATACCGGGTAGAGCTGAGACTGCAGGCGGATTTCCAGGTGCTGCAGTAGGGCAAACCCCACGCGACCTAACGCTGGAAGATGCTAATGCACTTGCCCATCTCCCGCAAGTTAGGCGCTACGCACCACTTAATATAGGTGTTGCTGAGCTCTCTGCAGCCAGCCGTCTGCGCGAGGTTACTGTGCTTGGCAGTACTGCAGAATTATTGCCCATACGCCATATGGAACTTGCACAAGGTGGATTTCTTACTCGCGGATCAGGACGTAGCGCACAAATCCTTTTGGGCGCAAAACTTGCTCGGGAATTTTTCCCCCAGGGTAATGTTATCGGCCAGCGCGTGAGGCTTGGTGATCGACGCTTTCTAGTATCAGGTGTGCTCAAATTTCAGGGTGAATCGATGGGTCACAATACCGATGAAATCGTTATAATCCCAATTAATTATGCCCAAGCGTTATTCAATACTTCATCGTTGTTTCGTATTCTAGTTGAGGCCAGAAGTCGTAGCGACATTGTATTTGCCAAGGAGGCAATATTAGATATCCTGAAACAGCGTCATGATGGTGAAGAAGATATTACCGTTATCACGCAAGATGCTGTACTGGCCACATTCGACCGTATTCTACGTGCATTGACACTAGGTGTAGCGGGAATTGCTGCTATTAGTCTGGCCGTGGCAGGTATTTTAGTGATGAACGTGATGCTTGTGGCGGTAAGTCAGCGTACATCTGAAATTGGATTACTAAAAGCTATTGGTTCACCCTCATCAGATATTCACCATTTGTTTCTTGCCGAAGCACTGTGGTTATCGTTTACTGGAGGTGTTCTTGGCTTTTTTCTAGGACAGTTTGGGAGTTTGCTAATTCGCCTTGCTTATCCCCAGCTTCCTGCATGGCCTCCTACCTGGGCTAGTCTTGCAGGAGTTACTATTGCATTCGTGACAGGTCTTCTAGCTAGCCTTCTACCTGCCGCACGTGCCGCTCGGCTTAATCCTGTGCAGGCTCTTAATGCAAAATGAACATTGTTGACACAGTTCATTTTGCTCTACGTTCACTCACTACGCATCGTTTACGTACTATTTTATCTGGCTCGGGAATCGGGATAGGGATTGCCGCAGTAATTTTGTTGACTTCTATCGGCGAAGGAATCCATCAATTTGTACTGTCCGAATTTACCCAGTTTGGTACCAATATTATCAATATAACACCTGGAAAAATCAGCACTCATGGCGCATCACTAGGTGCTATTAGCAGTGCACGGCTACTTACCATAGAGGATGAGCTGGCGCTGAAAAAATCTCGTTACGCCCAATATACTAATTCCAGTGTAATGGGTAATGCGGAAATCCGTGCTCTTGGACGCAGCCGCCGCGTTACCGTCTATGGTGAAGGGCCCGATTTTTCCCAAGTATTCAACATGAAGGTGGAGATTGGACAATTTCTACCTGCAGACGATCCACGGAGTCCTCGCGCCTACGCCGTGTTGGGATCAAAGGCTCGCACCGAATTGTTTGGAAATGCCAACCCGTTGGGAGCTAGCTTGCAGGTTGGTATGTCGCGCTTCCGAGTGATCGGTGTCATGGAATCTAAAGGGCAAATACTCGGTTTAGATCTTGATGACACTGTCTTTATTCCTACTTCCCGTGCGCTGGAAATCTTTAACCGTGAAGGCGTAATGGAAATTCATATCTCTTATCAGCCTGGCGTACCCCTACAGGCTGTAGTCGATGATGCTCACCGTATTCTTATTGCCAGGCATGGACGAGAGGATTTTACCGTCACACCACAACAGAAAATGCTGGATACGTTAACCACTGTGCTAGATGTGTTGACCTTTGCAGTAACCGCCTTAGGTGGAATTTCACTACTAGTTGGCGCTGTAGGTATGGTCACGTTGATGCATATCGCTGTCGCCGAACGTGTCGCTGAGATTGGCCTACTAATAGCCCTAGGTGCTACGCGGGCTCGTATCCTCATACTATTTCTAATGGAATCCACCGTACTGTCTGCACTCGGTGGATTGGGAGGATTAACTATAGGTACCGCTATTGCCTGGCTGTTAAAAATATTGGTGAGTGATCTTCCAGTCAAAACCGAATGGGATTATATTTTAGTTGCGTTTGGTTTGTCGGTGATGATAGGTCTAGCTGCTGGTGTCATACCAGCCATGCGCGCAGCTCGAATGAATCCTGTCGATGCTTTACGAACAGAATAATAGAGTTAATTCTAATCTCAAAAAAATGAATTGTTAACTGAACCATACATGAATAAACAGCCGTTACCTACTCGATCACAACAACCCAAGTTTCCGCCTGCTACTGCCAGTTTTGCACTATGGGATTTAGGCTTTCGTCCATTTTATCTTTTGGCAGGTCTTTATAGCATCTTTAGCGTGTTATTTTGGGCAGCACAATTCTCAGGTTATTTTTCTATTACGTACTTGCAGGGATCGGTATGGCACAGCCATGAAATGCTATTTGGATACGTGACTGCAGTTATCACAGGTTTTCTGCTGACTGTAGTGCGTACATGGACGCAGGAGCCAACACCGAGTGGTGTACCGTTGATGATGTTGGCAGCGCTTTGGGTCTGTGGCAGGGTTCTGGTGTTGACTCCTTTTACCATGGTGGCAGCATTAGTTAACATGGCTTTTCCTGTGGCTGTTGCTTTTGCAATTGGTGTTCCGTTATTGCGATCGCGTAACGTCCGTAACTATTTTTTTGTGGGGTTGTTGATCCTGATGGGTATGTTGATCCTCGCGACGCACCTGGCGTTACAAGGGCGCTTCGATTTGCCAGCGGACTTATTTTTACGGCTAGCGCTCGATGTGGTGCTATTTATCATGATTGTTATGGGTGGTCGTGTGATCCCTATGTTTACTAATAATGGTATACCCGGTGTCAACGCAACTCGGCACGCACTAGTGGAAAGATTAGCACTTGGTTCTGTTATATTGTTGTTTGTAGCGGATCTGTTGCAATTTCCTCAGATCGTCATTGCCATAATTGGCTTGATCAGCGCTCTTGTGCATGGTACGCGTTTGTATCTTTGGAAGCCATGGCGCACCCTTGCTACACCGTTGGTATGGATATTGCATATATCTTATGCATGGATAGTTGTTCATTTTTTGTTGCGTGCCCTGTCTGCACAAGAATTGCTGATCGGATCTTATGCCACTCATGCACTCACTGTAGGCGCAATTGGCGGATTAACTCTAGGTATGATGATTCGGACAGCACGGGGTCATACCGGGCGCCCTCTGGTAGCAGATCGCTTTGAAGTCACTATATTTCTACTGATACAATTCGCGGCAATTCTTCGCGTCTTTGGTGGGATCGTCTCGAATGCACTGTATATGACTAGCATTCAAATATCTGCGCTGTTTTGGGCTGCGGCATTTAGTCTTTACGTGTTACGGTATTGGTCAGTACTGACACGCCCCAGGCTAGATGGTAAGCCTATATAAAGTATTACCTAATATATCGTAAGAATATGGGTCAAGAAATTACAAATACTTCTTTTTCTAAGAAAGATTTCAGAATATTTAGTTCTTGTCTCAAACAAGAAACAAAAATATTAAATGAATGGTTTGAACAAGGTGTTTTATCTAATGATGGGCTTGTTGGTGGATTCGAAATCGAAAGTTGGATATTGGATCGAGCACTTAGACCTGCACCCGTTAATAAAGAGTTCTTAGAACATTTTAATAGTTCACTAGCCTCGCCGGAGTTAGCGAGTTTTAGTCTCGAATTTAATAATTTACCTCGAGACTTAATAAACGCTGTCTTTTCAGACTTCCATACAGAATTAGAAAATACATGGAAGCAGGCTCAAGATGTAGCTAAAAATCTCAGCATACCATCAACATTATTGTTAATTGGCACGCTTCCAACATTTCAGCTTTCATCTCTAAGCAAAGACACTATGTCAGATATGAATCGATACCGTGCGCTGAATGAGCAGATTATGGCAAGACGCAAAGAGAAGTTTTTGCATTTATATATTCAAGGAAATGAACTTCTAGAGCTTGATAGTGGCAATGTAATGCTCGAAGCAACTACAGCTTCATTCCAGATTCACACCCAAGTTCCTGCACAAGAGGCACACCACTATTATAATGCTGCGCTAATGATAACAGCACCTTTAGTGGTTATAGCAGCAAACTCGCCATATATATTTGGGAAAAATTTATGGAATGAAACAAGAATTCCATTATTTGAACAATCTATTGATACAGCTAATCCTGCTGCGCCTATAAAACGAGTAAGTTTTGGTAGTGGATATATAAAAGAATCGATTTTAGAATGTTTTGAAGAAAACCTTAAAGATTTTTATATTTTACTGCCCATAATCGAAAAAGATGATGGCACGCTTTCACATTTACGATTACACAATGGCACAATTTGGCGTTGGAATCGACCCTTGCTAGGTTTTAATGAACAAGGCCAGCCCCACATAAGAATTGAACATCGCGCTATTCCGGCTGGGCCTACTTTTATTGACATGATTGCAAATGCAGCGTTTTTTTATGGTTTGCAACATTATTGGGCGCAACTGCTAAAAAATGGTCATTCTTTGCCTGAATTTAATGAAATAAAATCAAATTTTTATACAGCTGCTATACACAGTTTCGATCATTCAATCATTTGGTTTGGCGAGCATGTAGAATCTGCCGAGTTACTCTGTAATATCTTGCTTCCTCAAGCTGAAAAAGGTTTGAGTATGATGAATATTTCTTTTTCCGATATCCAAAAGTACTTGTCTATTATTGCTGCGCGTATTGAAAATCAACAAACTGGTGCAAGTTGGCAACGGAAATATGTTGCCTTACATAAATGTGATATGACTGAACTAACCCGTACTTATCAGCGCTTCCAAGAATCAGGTGCACCTGTTCATACTTGGGGTTATTAATTTTATTTTATGCATAGCGAGAATAATAATGGGCAACTTAGAACTAAATCAAATAGCTAGTTTCCCGAAGGAGCTATTAGAGATAAGCGTTGAAAGGCTCTATACATTATTTCCAGAGCCTACTCTCTTGCATTTACAAGGCAAAAGGCCAGAACCTGTATTCGTTAGTGTTTTGCTACATGGCAACGAAAGTACTGGATTGCATGTAATTCAAAGACTGTTAAAGAAATATCAACATTCAGTTCTACCGCGCTCTTTGTCAATTTTGTTGGCCAATACACAAGCGGCACGTTATGGGAAGCGAACCCTCGATGGCCAATCTGATTACAATCGGGTCTGGCCAGGTACGGTTGAACCCAATGCGCAAGAAGCCATAGTAATGCAAAAAGTTGTAAATGAAATGAAAAGAAGAAATGTATTTGCTAGTATAGATATTCATAACAATACAGGGCTGAATCCACATTATGCTTGTATCAATAAGCTTGAAAATGCCTTTTTACAACTCGCTGCTTTATTTAGTCCTACTGTAGTGTATTTCTTAAGACCAAAAGGCGTGCAATCGATGGCATTTAGTAAGCTTTGCCCTGCAGTAACATTAGAATGCGGTCAACCTGATTATCCTAGTGGTACAGACCATGCATTAGACTACATTAATGCAGTATTACATATGCAATCTATTTCAAATGATCCTATGTTGCCACAAGACATAAAATTATTTCATACAGTTGCACGAATACAGGTCCCGGAAGATGTAACATTTAGTTTTACCGATCTGAATGCAAATATTTTATTTAAAAGAGAATTATATAAAATGAATTTTTCTGAAATTCCTGCGGATACTTGTTTCGGGATAGTTCATTCCAACAACAATGCACGATTATTTGCCTTCAATGATAATGATGAAGAATTGGGTGAAAAGTTATTTTATATAAATAATCAACAGATCAAACTCAAGAAACCGATGATGCCCGCAATGTTAACTTTAGATGAAGCTGTCATACGTCAAGATTGCTTCTGCTATCTAATGGAACGACTACCTCATCCAGAAACACCTTATGCAAATTGAAGTCTTATATTTAGCCAGCTTATAGTATCAGTTTAGCTGAACTTGGAATTACTCGTTTTTATGATACTACTAGCTGTTATAAACGCTAATAAGATGTCTGTGTTGTTACTTTCTACCAAAAATCGCAACCCATTTGTTACGTGAAGTTTAAGAGTTTAGGAAATAATTTTACCGTTCAAATTTTAATAAAATAATCTGCTTATTCATTGAAATTTGAGCGCAGTACAATTCGATAATGCGCTTTTCCTGTTTTTAAATGTTCAAGCGCATCATTTATGTCGGTCATCATTATGAGCATTGCATTTATTTCTCACCCAGACTGTATGTTGCATGAAATGGAGACTGGTCATCCTGAGCGCCCGGAACGCCTGAAGGCGATTGAGGATCAGCTGTTATCAAGCGGACTTGATGTTGCGCTT
>Ga0114949_10001959_pt1 | contig 12668 bp, 16 predicted proteins | sample N074metaG_FD_83505 | JGI IMG/M metagenome (GOLD analysis project Ga0114949, IMG submission 83505) | Deep subsurface microbial communities from Kermadec Trench to uncover new lineages of life (NeLLi) - N074 metaG | ecosystem: Environmental > Aquatic > Marine > Ocean trench > Sediment | place... | reverse complement strand
TTTGTCCCTGAAATGGGCGAAAGCGATAATTGCGACAACAACACCCAGAAATCCGCCATGGAAGGACATGCCGCCATGCCAGATGGCGAAAATCTCTAGCGGGTCGGCCAGAAAAGCGGCGGGTTGGTAAAACAGTACATAGCCCATGCGACCGCCGACAACGATGCCGACAATAGACCAGACTACCAGATCCTCGACATTTTCGCGTGTCAGCGGTGGGGTGCCGTGCCAATATTTTGGTCGGTTCAACCGGACAAGGTAAAGCCACGCCAGGATGATGCCGCCGAGATAGGCCATGCCATACCAGCGGACCTGCAAGAAGCCGAGATCGATGAAGACCGGATCAAAATCCGGAAAGTTTATTGCAGCAAACATGCGCCTACTTTTACGTATCCGCATGGCAAGTCAAGCCTTGGTGTAGGTGTTGTAGAATGGCGGGTTGGAATACGACCTAAACAGGCCCATAATGCAGGCAATCGAGACGGAGAAGATCGTGCAATCAGAAAACAAAATTTTTGACGATGTCAGCAAGCTGGCAACCAGTGCCCTGGGCGTTGCCCAAAACGTGAAGGAAGAGCTGGAAACGCTGATGCGCCAGCGGCTGGAGCGTGCAATTGCCGACCTGGATGTTGTCTCGCGGGAAGAATTTGATACGGTTTGGGATATGGCCCAAAAAGCCCGCGAAGAAAATGAAGAATTACGCACCCGGATTGACGCTCTCGAGGCCAAGCTGGGCGAGGGGTCCTAAGGCGCTCGGCCACCATTTACCAATAAATATCGCGAATTCAGACCCTACTAGATATTGAGGGTTGCACCTTCCAGATATCAATGGCAGGCTACATCTTGTGGTTTGGTTGTAGATAGCTACTAGCTGTATAGTCTCGGGAGGGCAACACGATGGCGTCACTTTTACTCTCAAATGAAACTGACGCGGCTGGCCCACTAGACCTAATCGAACAGATTGTTACCGCTAATGACTGGCCGTATGACCGTCTTGGCGAAGACGAACTAACCGTCTTTGTGGCGGGCAATTGGTCTGAATACAGCCTTCATTTTTCCTGGAATCGCGATGCCGCCCACGAATTTGGCGGTCTGCAATTTGTCTGTGCCTTTGACGGGCGCATTCCGGATGGACACTATGCGGGCGTCTACAAATTGCTGGCGCTGATCAACGCGCAGATGTGGCTTGGCCATTTTGATATCGCGGCCGAGGAATCGCTGTTGATGTACCGCCATGGCGTGCTGTTGCCAGACAGCGTCGGGGCAACTGCTGAACAGTGCGAGAATTTGATCGAGATTGCCCTGACGGAATGTGATCGATACTATCAGGCCTTCCAGTTTGTTTTATGGGGTAGCAAAACCCCCGAGGAGGCCTTGGCGTCAGCCCTGTTTGAGACGATGGGTGAAGCCTAACCAAATATATGACGGCAAAACTTTCTTCGATTCAAAGCGAGAACCCACTGGTTCTCATCGGTGGCGGCCGCATGGGCGCGGCCATGTTGTCTGGCTGGCTGGCGGGCGGGCTGGATGTTTCGGCGGTAACAGTCGTTGAACCCTTTGAGACAACTCGAGAGGCGTTGTCGGCATCTCACGCAGGTTTGCAGGTGGTGTCGTCGATTGACGACGTGGCAGCGACACCGTCAATCGTTATCCTGGCGGTGAAACCGCAAGTCATGGGTGACGTCATGGCGCCATTGCGGGCGTGGGATAAGGCATTGTTCGTTTCCATCGCCGCGGGCAAGACGCTGGGCTATTTCGAAGCCCATTTAGGGGCCGACAGGTCGATCATACGGGTGATGCCCAATACGCCCGCTGCGGTGGGGGCAGGCATCAGCGTCGCTGTGGGCAATGCCCAGGTCACGGCTGACCATAAATCGGTGGCAACAGCCTTGTTGCAGGCCGTGGGCATGGTCGATTGGGTTGAGGATGAGGGCCTGATTGATGCTGTGACGGCCGTGTCGGGCAGTGGGCCTGCTTATGTTTTCCATCTGGTCGAAGCGATGACCCAGGCCGGTATTGCTGCCGGGTTGGATGCGCCATTGGCGTCGAGACTAGCCCGCCAAACCGTCATTGGGTCGGGTGTGTTGATGGCTGAGGACGATGCTGACGCTGCAACTTTGCGCCAAAATGTCACCAGTCCTGGCGGGACGACCCAAGCCGCACTGGACGTGTTGATGGGCGATAATCGGCTGGTTGATCTGTTGACTGAAGCCATCGCGGCGGCAAAAAAGAGATCAACAGAGCTATCTAGCTAGGCATATTTGGGGGTACTTATGGACGGAAAAGTAGCGATCATTACGGGTGCAACGTCGGGTATCGGCGCTGCTGCTGCAATCTTGTTTGCCAAGGAAGGTGCCCGAATTGTCGCCGCTGGTCGGCGCGAAGACCGTGGGGCAGAATTGGTCGACACGGTAAAGGCTGCGGGGGGTGAGATTACCTTTGTGACGGCCGACATGGGATCGGACGCTGATATCAAAGCCATGGTCGACACGGCTGTTAACACCTATGGCGGGCTTGACTATGCATTCAATAATGCGGGCATGGGCGGTGACCCTGCACTTTTGCATGAATATGATGATGATAACTGGCAACAGGTCATCAACGTTAATTTGACAGGGGTCTACCGCTGTATGAAATACGAGATCGCCGCCATGTTGCCCTCAGGCGCGAAGTCAGAATTTGGCGCCTGCATTGTCAATAATGCGTCGACCCTGGGCCATCGGGGCAGCGAGTTGTCGGGCATTGCCTATACCGCCAGCAAGCACGGGCTTATCGGGCTGACCCGTCAGGCCGCCATCAATTATGTGCAGCAGAATATCCGCATCAATGCCGTGTCGCCTGGGGCAACCCATACCGAATTGTTGTCGGGCCTGCTTGATCAGGGGCCAGAGGCAGCGGCCATGTTGGCTGCCATCAACCCGATTGGTCGGTTGGGGACGGCGGAAGAAGTTGCCCATGCGGCCCTGTTTTTGTGTTCAGACGGCGCGCGGATGATCACGGGCCATTCCCTGCCGGTTGACGGCGGACAGATGGCCCACCTTTGACGCGTTAATCGATTTCCTGGCCGGTTTCCTGGTTGGGTTGGATGGTGCCGAGTGCCCGGTCTCGTTCGTCTTCGTCGACCAGGGCCAGCAGCATTTCACGGAATTGTTTAGCAGCCTCGGGCCCCAGTTTTGTGAAGGCTTTGCGAAATCGCTCTTTTTGTGTGCTCGACAGCGCCAATTCAAACCCGCTGCCTTTTTCTGTCAGATATAGATGGCGCTGACGGCCATCTTCTTGGCCCTTTTCCTGCATGATGAAGCCTTCATCGACCAATTGCCGCAACACGCGTGCCAGGCTTTGTTTGGTGATCTGCAGAATACCCAACAGCTGGGCGACCGTGACGCCAGGGTTGGTGCTGACGAAGTGGATTACCCGGTGATGGGCGCGCCCCAATGTCGTGTTGTTGCCCTGGGTTGACTCGCCGATCTGATATGCACCCAACACCCTGTCAGGGTCAGATACAAAATCCCGATAAGCGAAAAACAGCAAAGTCATTGCGGGTTTTATGTCGTCATCATCCGGAAATGTAGAATTTATGTCAGTCATGTTGACTTAATTTTAGCGCAATGTTACTCAATTTGCTACCTCATCGATATTTTATTTCAATTTGAGGCACTGTAAAGGGCATGCGAGGCAACTATGGCATTGATTCCATTTGATGATCGGGACGGCACAATCTGGCTGAACGGGAAACTGGTTCCCTGGCGCGACGCCAATATTCATGTGCTGAGCCATGCCCTGCACTATGCCAGCGCCGTTTTTGAAGGTCAAAGAGCCTATAATGATACGATCTTCAAGCTGGCTGAACACACAGAACGCCTGTTCAATTCTGCCCGCATCATGGATTTTGAAATCCCCTATACAGAAGAAATTATCAATCAGGCCTGCAACGATGTGAAGGATGCCAACGGTCTGGTTGACGGATATTTCCGACCCATCGCCTGGCGTGGCCCAGAAATGATGGGTGTGTCTGCCCAGGAAACAAAGGTCCATGTCGCCATTGCAGGCTGGGAATGGCCGTCTTATTTCAGCCCTGAACTACGGGAAAAAGGCATCCGGTTGGATATGGCAGAATGGCGTCGCCCGGCACCGGACAGTGCGCCGACCACCAGTAAGGCGGCGGGCCTCTATATGATCTGCACCCTGTCAAAGCATGCGGCCGAACGCAAAGGCTATGAAGACGCCATGATGCTGGACTATCGGGGCCAGATCGCAGAAGCAACAGGTGCGAATGTTTTCTTCGTCAAGGATGGCCAGCTTCACACGCCAACGCCCGATTGCTTTTTGGATGGGATCACCCGCCGGACAGCCATCGGCCTGGCCAAAAAGCGCAACATCGACGTGATCGAACGCGCCATCATGCCCGAAGAAATGGCAGATTTTGAACAATGCTTCCTGACTGGCACGGCGGCTGAAGTCACCGCTGTTGGTGAAATCGGCCCCTATAAATTTGAAGTGGGTGATATTACCCGGACGTTGCGCGATGATTATGAAAAGCTGGTGCGCGGCGAGTAAACGTTAACGACGCACCCTTAGCGCGACCAACGTGCAGCGGCATCATTGTCGCTGGCTTTGGCCTCGACCCATCTGTCCCCGTCTTTGCCTCCCTCGCGCTTCCAAAAGGGTGCCTTGGTTTTCAGCCAATCCATCAAAAACTCGTTCGCTTCAAACGCGGCCTCGCGATGGGCGCTTGCTGTGATGGTCAGCACAATCTGGTCGCCCGGCGATAACGGCCCGTAACGATGGATAATCAGGCTGGCGTCCAAATTCCAGCGCGCCACGGCCTCAGCCTCAATTTTGGCCAACATTTTTTCGGTCATGCCCGGATAATGATCCAGCGTCATGGTGTCGATGGACCGCCCGCCCGCCATGTCGCGTACCAGCCCAACAAATGTCGCAACACCGCCAATATGGGTTTTGCCTTGGGTCAGGGCTTTGATTTCTTTGCTGACATCAAAGTCTTCTGTCTGGACGCGAATCACGGTTAGCCCCCCGTTACTGGTGGGAAAAAGGCGATCTCGGTCGCACCCTCAATGGGGGCGTCAGTCTCGGCAAATTCCTGATCAATGGCTGCCCGGACAATTTCACGGTCTGCAAACGCGTCAGCATAGCCTGGGCCGCGTTGTGCCAGCCATTCAACCAACTCGCCGATATTGGTGATTTCGGCCGGTGGGTCCACCTGTTCTTCATCCTTGCCAATCTTTTCCTTCAGCCAGGCGAAATATAGGATGGTCATTGGTCGTCCTCGCGCAGCTCGGTTATATGGCGCAGGCCCGCGTTCAAATAATCATAGCCTGTATAGATGGTCAAAAGGGCGGCGATCCACAGGAACGCTGTGCCAATCTCGACCGCATAGACGGCAGCCCCCGCATCGCCTGCCAGCAAAAAGCCGATGGCCACCAATTGCATGACCGTTTTCCATTTGGCCAATTGTGTTACGGGCAGGCTAACCCGTACTTCGGCCAAAAATTCCCGCAGACCCGATACCAGCACTTCGCGACACATGATGATGATGGCCGCAATCAGAGATATTTGGTCGATGCGGTCAAAGGCCACCAGCATGAACAAGGCCGCGACCACCAATAATTTGTCCGCCACAGGATCCAGAAACTCGCCCAGCTTGCTCATCTGCCCATTGCGCCTGGCAAAGTAGCCGTCAAAAAAATCTGTGATGCCTGCGATGCAAAATAAAACGACCGCCAGCCAGTTGGATAGGGGGCTGTCCAGATAGAACACCGCCATAAACAACGGGATGATGACGATCCGGGACAGGGTCAGTAAATTGGGCAGGGTGGTGATCATGGCGCGTCTGTCATGCCTTTATCGGTTGAACTGTGGTGCATTGTGCCTTGTTAGGGTCAGGACCCATTAATGAGGTCCATTCTGCGTGAGCAGATTTTGTCAGGGTATAGGAAGAAAGTCGACGCCATATATTCATATGGCTAGGCTTTCTGACGCATTCCCTGACAAAATCTGCCGCGACCTTCGGGTTGGTCAACAGAATTGAACCTCATTAATGGGTCCTGACCCTAAGCGGTCGAGTGAAAGTAGTCGTAGATCTTTTGGGCAAAAGTTTTGCTGATCCCTTGTGCAGCCTCCAGATCGTGCAGGGCCGCGCCGGCCACCGCCTTGGCTGACCCAAAGTGCTGCAACAGCGCCTTCTTTCGTTTTGGTCCGATCCCCGGTACCTCCTCCAGCACAGATTTAGTCATCGATTTGGCCCGCTTGGCCCGATGACTACCAATGGCAAACCGGTGCACTTCATCGCGAATGCGCTGCAGGAAGTACATCACGGGGCTTTTGGGGTCGAGTGTAAAGGATGGCCGATTGGTCATATAGAATTGTTCGCGCCCGGCATTGCGGTCGGGTCCTTTGGCAATCGCCACCAGGGTAACGTCGGCGATGCCCAATTCCTCGAAAACCTCGCGCACGACACTCAACTGCCCCGCGCCGCCATCGATCAGCACCAGGTCGGGCCACTGACTTGGTTTTTCATCCTCTTGTTCCCGGTAGGGGTCTTCGCGCAACAGACGGGAAAAACGCCGCCGCATCACTTCGCGCATCATACCGTAGTCGTCACCCGGTGTAATGGTCTTGGACTTGATGTTGAATTTGCGATAGGCGTTTTTCTGAAAGCCTTCAGGCGTTGTGACAATCATGGCGCCCATCGGGTTAGTGCCCGATATGTGGCTGTTGTCATAGGCTTCGATACGTTGGGGGATGCTGTCGAGGTCGAAGATCTCGGCGACGCCTTCCATCAGTTTTTGTTGCGAGGCGTTCTCTGCCAGACGCAGTGCCAGGGCATCGCGCGCATTGCGGGCTGCAAATCGTACAACCCTCAATCTGTCACCTCGCTTGGGGTGCAGGATTTCGACCTTGTGGGATGCCTTGATCGTCATCGCCTCTTGCACCAGACCTCGACCTTCAAAGTCGTGGCTGACCAGAACGACTTTGGGCGGCATCTTGTTGTCATAGAATTGGCCAATAAAGGCGGCGAGGACTTCGTCGATATCTTGAGATTTGTCGTGGCGAGGGAAATAGGCGCGATTGCCCCAGTTTTGCCCACCGCGCAAAAAGAATACCTGTACACAGGTTTGGCCGGCATCCTGATGGATGGCGATGATATCGGCCTCACGGATGGAATTGGCCGTGATCTCTTGCTGGCCCTGGACATTGGTTAACGCCCGAATGCGGTCGCGGAAGGCAGCGGCCTTTTCATACTCCATGGCTTCGCTGGCCTTATCCATCTGCACCGACAAGCCGCGCTGGATTTTTTGGCTACGGCCATCGAGAAAGTCGCGTGTGTCAGCAATCATCTTGTCATAGTCTTCGCGACTGACCCGGTCGACGCAGGGGGCCGAACACCGCTTGATTTGGTACAGCAGGCAGGGCCGGGATCGACCGTTGAACACACCGTCAGAACAAGACCGCAACAGAAAGGCACGCTGCAGCGTGTTGAGGGTTTTGTTAACCGACCCGGCAGAGGCGAAGGGGCCAAAATAGTGCCCGGGGATTTTTTGGGCTCCGCGATGTTTGGTAATCTGCGGCCATTCGTGGTCGGTTCGGATCAAAATATACGGAAAGCTTTTGTCGTCCCGAAGCAGCACATTGTAAGGTGGCTTGTAGCGCTTGATCAGTTGCGCCTCGAGCAGCAGTGCCTGGCTTTCGGTTTCGGTGGTCACTATGGCGATGTCATGTACCAGCGCGATCATCCGCGTGGTGCGATTGGTATGGCCTTTGCCACCGGCATAAGACGTTACCCGATTTTTCAGGTTTTTCGCCTTGCCGACATACAGCACGTCCCCATTTTTGCCCAACATGCGGTAGACGCCCGGTGACCGTGGCAGGCGCTTTACCTTTGCGCGGATAAAGTCTTTGCCATGCAGATCGGCCAGTGCCTTGCTCACTGGTTTGGCACCGGCATCTTTGTCGGTCTGATTGGGTGATTTTTGGGCTTTGGACATGGAACATCTTTGCGTGACCTGCAACAGAACTCAAGGACTCGCCAATCCAATTCTCAGAGAATCACCAGAGAATCGATTCGAATCGGGCGATTTCGGTTTTTGAACAGCCTGTGGATAACTTTGTGTGTAACTTGGGCCACAGAGCCCAAAACCCAAGGGTTTCTGCGGCCCCTGTTAGAATGGTCATAAAATAGCCATAAACACTAAGTGTTTGAATTGTAACAGGAAATATCAAGTCAACTTGATTCAGATATTCACGCAAAAAAAAGTGATCACAAATAATGGGCTTTTAATGACGGATGTGCACAACTTGGCGCAACTGACGGATGCAGAACAGGATTTTTGTTTATTCGCAGACAGTGGCAAAGTGGCGGAAACTGTCTAGTTTGCTGCTCTTTCGATTTCAATTCCGACACTGCCAACGTCGGGCAGGACGTCCAGCTTTTCAATCCGCACGCGCACTGACAGAACCTTGGGCATTGCCAGAATCTGTTCAGCAATTCGTTCCGCCAGGGTTTCCACCAGATTAATGTGACCCAAAGCGATGATCTCTTTGGTCTCTACGACGACTTGTTCGTAACAGACGACCTGGTCGACATTGACGGCATCGGCCAGATAGTCATCAACCACCGACAGGTCGAGATTGATGCGAATCCGCTGAGCTGATTTTTTCTCGTGCCGATAGATGCCGATGCGGGCTTCGACCACAAGGTCGCGCACAAAGACGTGGCGCACATTTTCCCGGGCGCTGGCAATCTTCAGTGGGACTACTTTTGGGCTCATGGTCTGTCAGCCTTCAGTCTATTCATCGACGCCAACGACATCTGGAGTTTTCCACGCCAAATGCTGGCCGCCATCAAGCGCGATCATTTGCCCGGTCAGGGACGAAGACGCAAGGATAAAATTCACCGCACCAACAAAGTCGTCCAGCGAGGGCTGGTGTTGCAGCGGTGTCGCGGCCACCTGTTGGGCAAAGCTTTGTTCAGATTGTCGCTCGCTCTTCAGGGTTGGCCCGGGGGCGATGGCGTTGACGCGAATATGGGGGGCGAGGGCTTGCGCGGCTGTCTGGGTCATCGTCCACAAAGCGGCCTTGGACAGCGTGTAGCTGGTGAATTCTGGCGTCAGCTTCCAGACTCTTTGATCGATCAGATTGATGACGCAACCTTGTGCGCCTTCAGGCAATTGCTTGGCGAACGCCTGGGTCAGCACGAAAGGCGCCCGCAGATTGACGCTCATATGCTTGTGCCAACTGTCCGATGTCACCGTGACAAAATCATCGTGCTCGAACACAGATGCATTATTAATCAGGCAGGTTAGAGACCCCAGCTCTTTGCAGGCCTCGGCGATCAGTTCGGCTGTCTGTGCCTCGTCGGACAGGTCTGCCTGCACCAGGGCAACCTTGCCGCCGATGTCTTCAATAGCCTGCGCCGTGCTTTGTGCAGCCTCTGTTGAGCCGTGATAGTGAAGAGCAATGGCCCAGCCTTGTTTGGCCATACCAAGCGCCAGGGCCGCGCCGATGCGGGTTGCCGCACCGGTGATCAGGACTGTGGTGGGTTGATGGCTGGTCATACGGCGATCCTACAATACCCAGGCAATATAAGACGCATAGGCCGTTAAAAAGATTATGCCGGTCATTCGATTGATGGGCGCGTTGAATACGCCAATCGGGATCAGCATCAGCGCCGTGCCCAGCATGACCCACAGATCGATGGTCAGGAAACTCTCGGGTACCGGAATGACGGTTATCATGGACGTAATGCCCATGATCCCCAACAGATTGAACAAATTGCTGCCGATCACATTGCCGATGGCCACATCGCAATGTTTGCGCAAGGCGGCGACAATGGATGTTGAAAGCTCGGGCAATGATGTGCCGATGGCCACCATGGTCAAACCGATGGCGGCCTCGGATATGCCAAGGGATCGCGCCACGTCGATGGCGCCGACCACCAGTAAATGCGCGCCAATGCACAGCCCGACAAAGCCGATAGCGACCAGGGTAAGTGACTTCGCCAAAGTCAGCTTGGCCAGGGTGTCGGCGTCCAGTTCTTCCATCTCTTCGTCGACCATCTCTGGGTTGGCCCTTGCCGATCGGGCGGCATGGGTCATGTGGACGATGAGGACTGCAAACAGGATGACGCCAGACCAAAAGCCCAGCGCGCCAAACATGCATAAAACGATGAACAGGATTGTGCCGCCTACCATGATCAGGGTGTCGCGCGACAAGGCGCTCGCGGTGCAGCTCATGCCAACAATCAAAGCGGGGACACCCAAAACCAGCAACACATTGGCGATATTACTGCCGACAACATTGCCGAGGGCCAGTTGGGGGGTATCCTTGATCAGGGCAGCATCAAGGCTGACAACAAGTTCGGGTGCCGAGGTGCCGAAGGCGACAACGGTCAGGCCGATGACCCATGGGGTTACATTCAGCCGCAACGCAAGCGCGATTGACCCTCTGACCAATAATTCACCGCCACCGACCAGCATTGCCAGGCCCAGGGCGGCTATCGCATAATCCATAAAGCGGTTCCGAACTTCCTCAACAGTCGGACCTTATATAGCTAGCCTGACCCGCCTTTTCAAAGGACATCGGGCCTCAATGTGCGATCAGGCTGATATTTCTGGCTGTTTCCCGGAAATCGACATGCGATGGGCAGATTGTGAGATGCGCCAACCTAACAGCGCGGCCAAAATGACAGCGTGGATGGTGGCTTCTGTATAATTCGCTTTAACCATCATGATATTGTGCAGCACAGCGCCCATGGCGATGACATAGATCAACCGATGCAGCCTTTGCCATCCCCTAGCACCGAGGCGGCGTTTGAAGCCCTGAGTGGACGTCACGGCCAGAGGCACCAACAGAACAAATGAAATCATGCCGACAGTAATAAAGTTGCGTTTGACAATGTCTTTCCAAATGGCAGCGACATCAAAGAACTGGTCGAATACGACATAAGAGCTCAGATGCAGGCAGACATAGGCAAAGGCAAACAAGCCGATCAGACGGCGAAACCGCAGGATACCGGGCTGCCCTGTGATCTTGGCCAGGGGCGTGATGCACAGGGTCAACAAGATCCCGCGCAGGCCCCAGTCGCCCAAGAAACGATTGAACATCTCAACAGGGTTTGCGCCCCAACCATCGGGACCAATGGCGACCAGATAGGTCAGTGGTGTCAGGCAGACCAGCCAGACCACTGGTTTGGCGGCTTTGTTTTTCAGGGCGCTTTTAACAGCAGCCTTCATCAGTAATTTGTCCGCAAATTCATGCCGTCATAGAGGCTGGCGACTTCAGATGCATAGCCGTTGAACAATTTGGTGTCGGTTTTGAAAAAGTCGCCAATGCGCCGTTCGCGGTCCTGGGCCCAGCGTGGGTGGTCAACTGCCGGATTCACATTGGCGTAAAAACCATATTCCCGGGCGTTCATCATGTTCCACGAAGTCTTGGGCCGCCGTCGCGTAAAGCGGATGGCGACAATGGATTTGATGCTTTTGAAGCCATATTTCCAGGGCACCACCAGACGAATGGGTGCGCCATTTTGTTTGGGTAAAGTATCACCATACAGGCCAATGGCGGCCAGCGTCAGGGGGTGCATGGCTTCATCCATGCGCAGTGCTTCCTGATAGGGCCAAGTGAGGAAACGGCGTTTTTGGCCCCACATTTCTTCGGGGCGAAACAGGGTGTCGAACTGCACATATTTGGCGTTCGAATTGGGTTCGAACTGCGACAGGATGTTAGCCATGGGAATGCCGTTCCACGGGATCACCATAGACCAGGCCTCGACACAGCGCAGACGATAGACGCGTTCTTCGACCGTCTGGTTTTTCAGGATGTCTTCCAGATTATAGGTGCCAGGCTTGTTGCATTCACCCTCGACCTTGATCGACCAGGGTTTGGTCGTCAGCGCGCGGGCAGTGCGGCTGGGGTCGCGCTTGTCGGTGCCGAATTCATAGAAATTATTATAGCTGGTAATGTCCTTGAAGGACGTCAGGGTTTCGTCATCGCCATATTTGGTCTTTACCGCACTGTCATAGGCTTTGCCAAAGGCCAGGCTGGGTAGGGCCGCAGTTGCAATAGCTATACCGGCCCCCGCCATGATCTGGCGGCGGTTCAGATAAAGGGACTGGGCGGTGACATCACTGTCTTTCAGTTCCCATGATTTTCTGACTTTGATTAACATATCTCGATCATCCTTACGCTAATTGATCATGAGTTGGAGATATGATGTTCCTCTGTAACGCGCAAGTCACGCCCTTGTGACGGCGTTGGTTACCTGGGTTGCCAGATGGCTACTTGGATTGATTGTCGTTGCTCTTGCGCTTTCGCTTCAGCACACGACGGATAGACCCCATGACTTTAGGGAACCTTTTCTGCAGGCGGATGAACTGTTTTCGCGCAGCCCGTGATTGACTGAGCACGATCATGGCGCCGACTGCGACAATGGGAATGCCCCCCGGCCCGGGAATGACACCCAATATTGCGCCGACCACAATGATCAGCCACCCCACAGCAAGGAGTAATCTGCGTTTCAAATTGTTCATATCAGCTCAATAGCGATCACACCGTTCTAATTCAGTGGGCCCTAATTCAGTGGGCCCTAAGTCAGTGCGCCGCAGGCTCGTTGAATTCGGGTACAGGCCTCTGTCAGGGCCTCGGTCGAT
>Ga0114949_10001958_pt1 | contig 12671 bp, 15 predicted proteins | sample N074metaG_FD_83505 | JGI IMG/M metagenome (GOLD analysis project Ga0114949, IMG submission 83505) | Deep subsurface microbial communities from Kermadec Trench to uncover new lineages of life (NeLLi) - N074 metaG | ecosystem: Environmental > Aquatic > Marine > Ocean trench > Sediment | place... | reverse complement strand
CCTGTCAGCTACCAGATTGACGGAGTGCAATATGTCGCCATCCTGGCGGGCACCGGTGGCGGTGATCTTTTCGGAGGCGAAGTGCCGAATCTTGCTTCTGTGCAGTACGGCAATTTTGGCAAGTTGCTTGTATTTAAATTGGGCGGCAATGTCGCGCTACCGCCGCCTACTGTGATCGATCGATCTATTCCCGAGCAACCCGACCTACAGGCATCGGCAGAAGACCTGAGTCGAGGTGAGCGCCTCTATCACGAGACCTGCGCCGTCTGCCATGGCCTGGCAGTGAAAGCAGGGGGAGTGATTCCTGATCTGCGCCTGATGCCCGCCGCTAAACACGAGTTATTTAACAAAATCGTATTGGATGGGGTCCTGGCGGCAAATGGCATGGCAAGTTTTGCTGACCTGATTGATGAGGGTGATGCAAATAGGATTCATGCCTACGTCGTTTCCCGTGCCAACGAGGACAAGGCGACCGCCGAAGCAGCAGAATAAGACCTGCTAAATTGCCTTGGCAGGCAGGGCTGTCCTTGGCATCTCGGTAAACTCAAGGAGTATTCGGCCGTCACCTAACCCGGTGGCATCCGAATCTCCGTCATCCATCACCTGCTGATTTGCCTGTTGATTTTCATCCCCTGTTTCATTCTTCAGCAGTCCACGAGTCATTCTGCCATTTAGCAAGGCACCTTCTTCGACCTTGTTTAAGGCTGCTTCCACATCTTCGGCAAGATCAGGCTCAAACGGCAAACTGTATGCCCGGGGTTGCCCGGTGATGCGCTCAGCAACATCCAGTTCCTGGACCCATAAATAGATCCTCCCCTCGCTGGCTGTCGTTTTGTCCGGCTCGTCAATCTTGGCCCATAACAGGCGAAATGATTTGGGCATGGGATCTGTCGTAGGCCACCCCTGTATTTCGGTTAAGCCCAGGTAGGTCCCGACATACAAGAAAGTTGTCAACAAAATGATCGTTACCTTGAATCCCGTGCTCCAACGGGTAGCGATCCAGATATTGAGCAGCAGCGCGGCAACCAGTGCATAGGCAAGCGCCAGCAGTTGGGTTGACATCAGCCCTTGTTCCCTATCCGGCTGAGCAGTGATTTCTGCAGGCTACCCAACCTGACAGGCTGCCCTGAGCCATCAAGTTCAAAGCGAGTAGCCGTGATTTCCTGGCCCACACCATTGAGGTGATGCACGCCGTAATAAACCAGGGTCACGGTTGGGTTTAATTTCTCGACCTTAACGGTAACCGGTACGGGTTCCTTGTAGTTCGCCTTATAGTGGAGAATATTGACCACATATTCGCCAGGGATCCAGGCCCTTAAGGAAACCGTCTCCTGATTAATGATATTGGAAATTTTCTTGCCGTCAATGATCAACTGATCGTGAAAACTGCCTCTGTCATCACGATCCAGGTGCATCACCTCTGTGTCCTTGTTATCAAACCAGAGTACTTGCCCGCGGGGATCCTCAACCAGGACATCGATGTCATCAGGATGATTGTCTGGCCAGGAAACGGTAATAATAAATTCTGCCTTAAAATCAACCTTGCCGGTGTGTTCCGGCTGGGCCATTAACATGAAAGCGATAAAGAACATGAATGCAAAACCGAGCAAGGCATTGAAGAGCAAATCAGTAAACCCGTCATTACCCGCATCGGGTCGATAGAATCGCCGCCTCACCTTCATGTAGGTTGATCCTCTGCCGTGAGCAATGGCAATACCATTACGTCGACAGAAACCGCCACCCTGTCTATGAAGCGAATTGCCCCCGCATCGATTAACTGGTACTGCAATGCGAGTAGAGTACTGGTGACCAGGCCAGATATTGTCGTGAATAATGCAACGGCCATTCCGCCGCTCATCTGCCCTAACAATTGTTGCAAAACATTCGGATCAAAATCTGTCAACTCGCCAACGGGTTTGAGCATCATAATGAATCCGATAATGGTACCCAGCAATCCAAGTTTTAAGAGCATATCGCTGGCGTAGTGACCGAAGGCGTATTTCGCCATCAACCGTTCGCCCAGTGCCTCCAGCAGAATGCCGTGATCTATTGTGTTGCCTGAGGTGTTCTCCGATTTTTTAATCAGATCTTTCAGGTAGTCCGAAAACATACTGCGTTCAATAACCTTATCATTGATACAGACAGAACCTTCCATGATTGTAAGGGACTGCGCATTTTCAAAATATGGCTGCGTCTCATCCAACGCTTTTTGAGCAGCAGAAAGCTGCAGCGCCAGATACAACCAGTGCAGGCTTAATAATCCATAGAGGGTCAGGATAATCGTTGAAATATTGCTCTTATCGCTTTCGAGGGTAAGTGATAAGAGACCACGCTCTGCAACCAGAAAGAATGCAAACAGGATGAGGCTGGTCAGTATTAACGCCCTTAACAACAAGCTGTGCTCGGTTAGCTTCAGGAATCACCTCCTCATCAAGGGCGGATTAGCCATTGTGCCCTGCGTGGGTAGACGGGCTGGACTTTTACGATTGGTAGGTAGAAACCTCCTTTCTTACTAGTAGCGAAGGAGGTTCCCGAGCGGGTTTTTTACATTGTCTTCTCTAAGGTCAGAGCAACTGCTTCAGTATAGGTAATGATTACTTTTTGCCCGAGGCTAATCATGCTGAAGGATTCAGGTTTTACATCGCCAATGACGTGGATCCGATTGCGAGAGTCCAGAATAGTGACTGTTCGAGTAATGCGGTTCATTCCTTCGATAGTACAAACAGCGCGAATGATTCTTGCAACTGCCCCACCCGGGAGTTCGTAGGATTCTGATCGAACCTTGTCGGTTATTTCAACAAAGGGCGCCATCTTCTCTTCTTCCGTGGGCTCGCGTAATTCGGCAGCGATGGAAGTCAGGTAGGTTGCAGTAACGGTATCCCCAATAGCGAATTCATTGAACCTGACAACGTCCGGTCCTGCTGTAAGAGTAACGGTTTCACCGCGCGGTCCCGTGAGACTGACTTGCCGGGTCTCAACGTCGATGGCGGTGATTTGCGCATCGAGTTCGAGAATCATTGCTCGTTGCGCCGTCGGTGTTTCTTTCATTTCACCTTTTTCATGATGGTCGGCAAGAACAGGCAGGGTGGTAGCGCAGGATATTAATAGGATAAATCTAATTAGGAACTTCATTCTCGAATCCTTGGAGTTGTTTTTTTCAGTTGTTGGGATGTGACCCTGCTGTTGTTGTGTGACAGGGCACTGTGCGGCGGTATTATAAGGAAGATGGAACAAATTGATAGCTTCTCGATTGATGAAAGCTGTGATAATTTCGCTACCCTACACTCTGCTAAATAGCGCAAGGTGAAATCATGGAACTCTACGATGTCATGCGAACCACCTTTGCCGCGAGGGAGTTCACCGATGCTCCCCTGCAGGACGAAATACTCTTTAAAATCCTGGAGAACGCACGCTTCGCTCCCAGCGGAGGCAATCGCCAGGCAGGCCATGTGATCATCGTGCGCGATCGGGCAACCCGACAGGAAATCGCCGATTTATCTGCGAAGGGTGCGAAGCGGTATATTGCACAGATGGCCGCTGGTGAAAGCCCCTGGAATACCATTGAACCGACGTCTGTTGATACGGACACTATCGAAAATACTCCCGTACCCAGAATGTTTACCGAAATCTACCTGAAAGCTGCAGTACTGCTTATCGTGTGTGTGGACCTCAAATTGGTCGCTTCCCTGGATCAATACCTGGATCGAGTCGGTATGGTGGCCGGGGCATCAGTTTATCCCCTGGTCTGGAACATACTGATGGGCGCCCGCAATGAAGGATTTGGCGGAACCCTGACGACGATGCCGATAGCTGAAGAGCCCAGGCTAAAAACAATCCTGGAGATCCCCGAGCATGTCGCTGTGAGCGCGATTATTCCGCTAGGTGAACCGGTAAGGCAACTCAAAAAACTGAAGCGGGTAGCAGTTTCTTCTTTCACCTCGATGGAAGGGTGGAATGGCGATCCGTTGGCTGAAGTGTGAGTCAGGATTGATTACCCGACTGCATAAACAGGTATTGGCTCACGAACAAATTGTTCTTCGTGATCCGCTTCAAATCCATCACAAAAGCTTCTGATCACCGGGGCAGGTCAGACAAACCCCTCGCTACCCTCACCTTCTCACGAGCAGTGCTGGCAATCTGTTGATAAGCCAAATTTTTCTGTGAATTTGATCCGGTTACCTCACGAAATAGTTGTCGCAAGAATTAGACAATTCTTGTACATTGAACTACCTGATGTCCGCGTGTGAGAAGTACATGGGAACTGTAACGAAAATTACCAGAGTCAAATTTTCAGTGGGTGAATTGATTCACCATCGACTTTTCGATTACCGCGGAGTCATTGTCGATGTTGATCGGAAATTCCAGGCGACAGATGAGTGGTATGAGTTGGTCGCGAAGTCTCGCCCGCCTAAAAACAAACCCTGGTATCACGTGTTGGTCCATGAAAGTACGCATTCAACTTACGTCTCCGAACAAAATATGGAGCCTGATGACAGTTTAGAGCCAATCCTTCACCCGATGATTGGCAGTTTCTTTTCAACATTTGATAATGGCAGGTATATCAATAATAAGACGAATTAGCGTGGCAGTTCCTAACACTGCTTGATCGATTGATTGAACGAGAGGCTCACCAATGCTCAACGATATGAATGTAGATGGTATTGCTTACGCAGTTATCTTTAACAGTGCCAATAGTTGAGAGTTAATTTTTGAAATCGCTCAGTGATTAACCAGGGGCTCCAATTGAACGTCACTAGATATCTGGTAGCAGCCGCATTCAGTGCATTCTCAATATTCGGCTGCGCATCGTCATTGCCGCCAATACCTGACGGTTGGCGCGCACCAACCGTTCTCGAAACGGCATACGATATTCCAATCCGGGAGCAAGATCCAAACCGATATCTCTTTACCCAGGCGGACTTCAACGGCGACGGCAAAGCAGATATCGCAAGGATTCTGGTAAATGACAAAAAGAACAAACTGGCGCTTTTTGTCTTTCTATCGAATGATTCAACAGCACTGATTTTAACTGAACTTGAGGACAAATCCTGGGTGAATAGAATGGGAGTGTCGAAACTTGAGATCGGCGAATACCCGACTGCATGCGCCAAAGGATACGGCAGGTCATGTAAGGAAGGAGCCCCTTCGGTAATCATCCTTAGTAACCCTGCCATCAATTTCTTTCAACTTGAAAGCGCAAGTTCAGCGTTCATCTGGGAAGAGGCTTCTAACTCATTTAAACGAATCTGGATGAGCGATTGAATCGCTAGATTCCAACTTGAGCAACGATAAGCCGATAACCAAGATCAAGTTCCCCGAGATCCAGAAGCGCGCTATGGCGTGCTTGCCATGCCCCGCTCTCAAGATCGGCAGCGAGCCTTTGCAATCCTTCCTCTAAATCTACCGGTTGCATCAGGGCATAGCTGGATATTCCTGATCTTACGTCAGCATCGAGATAAGCGTGGGGGCGGCGCCAGAAGGAACCGTGAAATCCGTCCTGGCAATCATGGGCGATTGGCACCTCCAGGATTTGGCAATGTCCAAGTTCAGCAACGATATCCCGGATGGCGACTGCTCTTGGCCGATCAAGCTCATTAACACAGGGAAAGTATTCCCGGATCAACCAGAAGGATTCCCAGATTTCCTGGTCCCAGGTAAAAATAACAATTCGATTTCGTGCCACGCGGCGCATTTCTGCAAGACCTGGACCCGACTTTTCCCAGTGATGAATCGTTAAACTCGCGAGTGCGCCATCAAAAGATTTATCTGCAAAGGGTAGTTGTTCCGCGACCCCCTGTACCACCGGCGCAGAATCTACCGCACGTTGCCTGATCATGGTGGCCGATGGCTCTATCGCTATCACTCCCTTATCGGCAGGTTCGTAAGATCCTGATCCCGCACCGACGTTGATGATGGACGCGCAATTTCCGAGCGCGGCGTTGATTCTTTGCGATATGCGCGGGTCCGGTTTGCGAGTCAGCGAATAGCCGTTGCCAATTTCGTCGTAAACCGTGTTCACGACAAAACCCTAACCTGCCTATCGATCCACGATTTTGTGAGTAAGGCTCATATAGGATCGGTTGATAAAACCAATGTTGTCACCCTTTTCCTTATCCCAGTCAGCGGTCACTTTAGCGGCATAAACTTCTTCCAGCGATGCCCCCTCTTCAATAAGTTTCAGCATTCGGCCGCGTATGGTTTTCAGCATGGTGATGTAATCTGAAAGCGCCTGGTAGTCGACGATGGGTCCATGCCCCGGAATTACAACAGTATTCTTATCAATTTCTGCCAGCGTGCGGGAACAAAATTCAATCACCCCATCAATTGAACCGCCATTTCCTACATCGATAAAGGGATAACCCGAATTATTGTAGACATCCCCGAGGTGAACCGCGTTCGAGCCGCGAAAAATGACCGCCGTGTCGCCTGTCGTATGGGCGGGACCATAATGTTTAAGGTCAATCAACTCACCATTGAAGTGAAATTGCATGGTCTTATCATAGGTGACCGTCGGTAACGCCGACTTCGGGTAAGCCTTCTGGTCATAGGCGGCAATAACCAGGTTAATGACGTGATCATCGAGCATCATTCGTCGTGAGTTCGCCTGGGATACCAGCCATGTCCCCTCTGGCCCAAGGGCGAGATTGCCTTCCGCATGATCAAAATGCCAATGGGTATTGACAGCAAAATCAACGCCGTCACCGCCAATTTTCTTGATGGCGGATTTGATATCGGGGATCAGCTCCGGGAACTGGTCATCAACAATGAGCACACCATCGTCTCCCACGCTGACAGCAATATTGCCACCCAGGCCAAACAGAACGTAGAGATTGTCCCCAACCTTCTGGGTTGTTATTTTCGCGTTATCTAAATCCCAATTAAATAGTTCCAATAACTTATCGAGTTTCATTGGTTCAGGTACGGCAGGCGCATCATGGCCATAGCAAAATGATGTTGAAAATCCAAGCAGAAGTGCGCACAGGGTTTTGGACATATCAGTGTTCCTCTATTAATTGTGTCAGTTCAGTTCGGCTGGGACCACGCTGCATCCTGGCCAGGGCGTTTGTTCTTCGACCTCTCAATAAGTATCGAAAAATAGTCAATCGAATTCGCCAGTCTTTCAGGAAGTCACCTGGTTTCTCCAATAGATTAAAGGTACGCATGGCACCACGAATCACGTGTATTTCATCCCTGGCTGCTGCCGATACAGCATCGCCGAACGCAAGGCGAAGCCATTTCTTAAAGGAGTCAGCGGTATCAATCGTTCTGCCTTGCCTGATGGCAGCAGCACGTTTTATTCCACTTTTGTCCTCACTAAGGCTGGTTTTGAAGATGGGTCTAAGTTCTTCCTCGGTAGATTTATCGAAAGCAATCGCCCGGGAAGCCGGGTCCTCAACCGCTTCAATAACATCGGCTAACAGGTGTGCATGCAGTATTCCAATACTGCAACCACGACCATAGAGGGGATTGGTCCTCACTGCCGCATCGCCCACGGCGAAATAATTAAGTGCGACGGGCGTGCCATCTTTGACGAAGTGGCGCCACACCGCATGGATATCACCGAAGCCAAAGGGCGAAGTGGTCGCCTCCGAGGTATCCTTACGGACCCAGGGTAGGAGGCCGGGGATGGCAGAGCAGATCGAATCAAATTGATCTCCATCTTTTACAGCTTCCCGCAATGCTGTTTCATCGTCAGGTAAACAGATGATGATGGCGAAATGACTCTCTTCTCCGGGAAATACGCCATACTTGATGTAACCGAGATCACCGGCGGACCGGTCCTTGCCTCCCCGCGGGGGTTCCTGCACACCAGGCAATAACTTGTAATGGCGAGTATAGTAGACGATCTCTGAAGCATCATCTTCCACTTCTATCTCCGCTCCCAATTCCGCCAGCCAGCCTGAAAATTTGCTGGTCCTGCCGCATGCATCAACCACCAAATCAGTTGTTATTTCAGATTTTTCACCCCGGCGGTCCAGCTTCAAACCCTTAATATTGATAGAACCCTTCTCATCTTCCGCCACAATGCCAGTAACATTGACCGAATTGACAATTTCAATATTCGGCTGCCGCTCTACATAACGCCGCAATACCGTTTCCATCGTGGCCCGGCGGCACATCAACAGCCACAGTTTTTCATCACCGGGTTCAGGGCTGTATTGTTTCATGAGTTCCGGTGAGAGCATATCCTGGAAGTTAACTCTCCTTGCACCTGCGGCCCAGAAGTCCTCGACCAGGTCCGGGTAATTGTCCTGCAGAATATTGCACATCAATCCGAGAAACGCATGTGGATGGCGAAATTGAGCGGCTCCTTTTCGATTCCACTGGAAAAACGCCTCGTTTGCGCCTCCCTCCGGCGGTGGTAAATCACGTTCGTAGATTATTACCCGGTGACCCTTGGCTGCAATTGCCAACGCCGTACACAGCCCGCACATCCCAGCGCCGACAATTGAAATGTTCTTGTTCATTGCCTAGCTAACCACCTTCAGGAAACGGGCAATGGCATCGTTCACAGCGTCCGGTGCTTCCTGCTGCGTCCAATGGCCCACGCCAGGAATGAGCTCATTTATCCTGAGGTCAGGCACTCGCTCCGGCAGTAACTTCAATGCTTCACCGGCCATGACAATAACGCCGTCTTTCTCGCCCGCCACGAACATAGCGGGTTGTGAAATTGTTTTCGGCGCGCCTTCGGTGAGTTCCCAGGTCAAATCGAAATTGCGATAATAGTTGAGTGGCCCACGAAAACCGCTCCTGGCAAATTCCCCAACATAAAACTTAAGGTCTTCTTCACTGCACCAGGGACCTAGCTTTCCAGGGTCAACAGCATCCGAGAGCAGGTCGGAATCAACAGGTCTTGGTGCGAACGCGGTTGCCTCTTTATCGCCCGACGCCAGGTGGAAGAACTTGCGCAGCGAAACTTCAATGTCGGCTTCCAGTTCAGCCTCAGCAACACCAGGCTCCTGAAAATACATCTGGTAGAAAAACATGTCCTTGAACATGGCCCTCATGGTTTGCATCGGCGGCACTTCTGGCCTCGGAGAAAATGGCACAGACAGCGCTGCCACCGCGGTGATCCTGTCCGGGTGATGAAGCGCACAAGCCCAGGCCGTCGGCGCGCCCCAGTCGTGGCCAATCACTACTGCGCTTTCATAACCCAGTGCAGGAATCAATCCGATGATGTCATTGACCACCTCTACCTGGTTGTAGGCAGAAATCTCTTCTGGTTTGTCACTCTTACCATAACCGCGCATATCAGGGGCAACAGCATGAAAGCCTGCCTCTGCCAAGGGTGCAAATTGATGCCGCCAGGAGTACCAGGATTCCGGAAAGCCGTGAATCATCAGTACCAGTGGGTTATCTGTTTTTTTGACAGGTTGCTTTTGGGCGGGTAGAAGTTCGGCAATATTGAGTTCAATGCCGTTGGTTGCAATTCTTCGCTGTGAGATATCTTTCAACTAACTGCCCTGCCCCGGGATGATTTGACCTCGATGTTCATCCCGATAACCTGTGACCTCCTGATAAACCACAGCACCGTTGATAATGACACTGTCTATGCCAATGGCATCACGTACATAACGATTACCATCACCCGGAACATCCTGAACAAAATATTCATCCCCTCTTGCAATAGTTTCCGGATCAAAGATTGTAATGTCTGCTGCATAACCATTTTGAATCAAGCCACGATTCCGGAGACCCCAGATCTTGGCGGTGTCCGAAGTGATTTTCTTAATGGCTTCTTCGATTCCCAGCAATCCCGTTTCTCGCACAAACTGACTAAAGAGATAACCGGTATCACCAAAGGTTGAAAACGACAGAATGTGCGCACCGCCATCACTGGCACCAATATGAACATTAGGGTGAGCGAGCAGTTCTCCAACGCGCTGATCATTGTTATGGCCCATATTTGCTGCCAGGAAATGTGCCTGCAAATCTTCCTCTACAGACAAATCTATCATGGCATCCACCACCGTCGTGCCGCGTTTCGATGCAATGTCACCGAGCTTTTTCCCAACATATTTTTGATTCGTCTTCGTGGCGACCTGGCGAAGAACCAGCATTTCCCACAGGCCATTCATCGGCGCCGCCTCGGCGATGAGCGCTGCGCGCTTGCCCTCATCCTTGAAAGCGGCAATGATGTCAGCATGACTGCCAAATCGCAGCAGGCTATACCAACCGCGTAGCCTGATAAACAGCAAACTCGGCACCTCGAAAGAGAAGCTGATATCAATCGGACGTGTCTGGACCTGCGGCCAGACGCGAGCGCCTGCTTGAAATTGTTCTTCAACCCGCTTCATTGTTCGATTGACACCATCTGCATTATCACCATTAACAAATAACGGCGAGAAGGTGGTTGTTATGCAGTACTTGAGTGATAGTTCAGCGAGCTGATCAATCCTTGCGATGGTGAGGTCCGTATCATAGAACTCGGGAACGATCTGCAAAATCCGGCCGTATTCACCCAACACTTCACTCAAGGCGTGTAGTTCACGCTGATCTGCATACCGGCTGGGCACAGGTTGCAGCGTCTCATCCATATCCACAAAACTTGTCGATAAGCCAATGGCACCGGCATCCAGGCAATCCCGAAGAAGTTCCTGCATCGCCGCTATTTCATCATTCCTCGCAACCCGCTGCATGGATGCATCGCCCATGACCCAGAGGCGTAAAACACTGTGGCCCACCAGGGGGGCTACATTGATGGCCAACCCTTGCTTAATGCGGTTTACAAATTCTTCAAATGTCTCCCAGTTCCACTCGACACCTTCCTCGAACGCCTTGTAGGGCATTTCCTCGATCTGGTTAAACATACCCACTAGTTTCATTCGGTGCTCTGCCTTCAGCGGCGCCAGGGACAGGCTACAGTTGCCTGGTACGATGGTTGTTATTCCGTGTTCAATCGCGGGTTTAGCGTAACCATCCCATAGCAACTGCGCATCAAAGTGCGTATGGGGATCGATAAAACCGGGGGATACGATCTTTCCCGTGGCATCGATGACCTCACTCGCGTTTTCAGTCACCTTACCAACCTTGACAATGAAACCATCCTTTATACCCAGGTCCGCGAAGAAACCCGGCATACCCGAACCGTCAACTATCTTTCCATTCCTAACCACCAGGTCCAGCATATTCTTTTTTCCCTTATTGAAACCGATTATAGGAAACTTGCAGCGCTTCCCGAATTTTTTCCCAACTGTGACCTTCAAGATCATCAGGGTTTGTCACCTGGCAAGTCTCCATCAGCGCAGCACTCGCCACCTGATCTAATGCAACTTCCGAGGTACCGCCATTTTCATAACTGATGTTAACAATGAGCTGCGCATCACCGTCATGTGCCGCTGCCACTCGCGCACTTTTTATCACTGCACCCGTCATCCTGAACTAACCTGCTTTTATCGGCGCTTCTAGAAAGATGATGTCGCTCGGTAAAAGTGGGTTGCCTGCCCGGGGCGAATCATCCGGTGCAGCCGGGCGCATAAAGACATGCAGATTCCAACTCTGCAAATTTCCTATCCCTTGCTCAAGGTCAAGTTCCGATAGTTCCCTCGCGGCAACTGTTTCCCAGGTATCATCTGCTTCAGGGTAGATTGATTTGCGTTTTGTTGAAAGTAGTGTTGAAAGTGGCATAGCTAATTCTCAAATTCTCAATTCGACTTCTTAATACAGCAAAGTTAACAAATTAATATCGAAAATAGTATCTCACCTGCAAATACTGTAACTTCAATCCATCATTCACAGTGCGAATTCGAACAGGGGGATAGTCCAATGGGCATGAAAGGAGTAGATCACATCGTTATCCGGGTAAAGGATATCGATGAGGGCATCAAGACATGGCGCGATAATCTTGGTATGGAATTGGAACGCACCGCAGAATCTGAGGCGCTCGGCATCAAGCAGGCATTTTTCCCGATGGCCAATGGCGGTTTCATCGAAATCGTCGCACCCACCAACGACGAGTCCGCGGTGGGCCGCGCCGTTGAATCCAGGGGAGAGGGATTGCACACCATGGCAATGGAAGTGGATGACCTGGACGCCACGGTCAAAGATCTTGAGAGCAAAGGTGTGAAGTTAATTGGCGTTGGCGGGCCGCAGGTATTCATACATCCGAAATCGGCCAGTGGAATCCTGGTGCAGCTAACCCCTGCCGCGTAAAACTCAAGGCGCTGGTTTCACAAGGCTAATCAACTTCCAGCCTGCCTCAGGAGTGAGGTCAGCGCCGGTCGTTAACACGTGCAATCTATTTGAAGAATCGATCGCAAACAGTGCGATAAACCTGTCTGCATAGGTCTCCAGCCCTTCCATTCTCGCCTGGCTGATGTTTTCCCAGTCGCTATCGGCGACCAACACCCTGATGCCCTGCTCATGCAGCGCGATGGCCAGCATCCTGCCGACCCTGCCGCCGCCTACCACCAGGAATCCGGATGGCGCCGGATCACGCACCCCCAGCCAGCCTGCGACATACTTGGACGTGGTTCCCTGCAGTACCACGGTTCCAATGATGATCAGGAAGGCGAGAGGGTCAATGACAATTCCCTCCCACCTCAAGATATCGGCAATTCTCTTATTAGGCCGTACCGTTCGTAACATGGGCACGATCACAGTCGGCCCTGTCACAACAACCACTGCCCCAAAGAGAATCGACAGTTTGAAATCAAAGCCAATTAATTTAT
>Ga0114949_10001956_pt1 | contig 12680 bp, 15 predicted proteins | sample N074metaG_FD_83505 | JGI IMG/M metagenome (GOLD analysis project Ga0114949, IMG submission 83505) | Deep subsurface microbial communities from Kermadec Trench to uncover new lineages of life (NeLLi) - N074 metaG | ecosystem: Environmental > Aquatic > Marine > Ocean trench > Sediment | place... | reverse complement strand
GGATGCCTACTGGCTCGGGGCGTTGATCATGATCGTCGAGAACCACGATCTCGAGGCCGGACTGCGCCTGCTGGAGAAGGGCATCGCGCGCAATCCGGACCAGTGGATGTTGCCCTATCTCGCGGCCTGGGAGTGTTACCACGGCAAGCAATACGCGCGAGCGGCGGGTTTCTTCGAGCAAGCTGCCGGGATTCCGGGAGCGCCGGTCGTGGTGCGTCGCATGCGCGCCGGCATGATGACCAAGGTCGGAAGCCTGCGCGAAGCGCTGGCACTGTGGCAGGAGATCGCCGCTGACCCCGCCAGCGACAGTCTGTCCATCGTGATCGCCAAGCGCAATGTCAAGGAGCTGCAGGTACGTCTCGACGTGGAGATCCTGCAGGCGGCGGTCGAGCGGTTTCGGAAGGAAAACGGCCGCTTTCCCGCTCGGCTTGGAGAGCTGGAGCAGGGCCGCTATATTCCAGCCCTGCCGTTGGCCTCGAACGGTCGGCCCTACCGCTACGATGCGGAAACCGGAACGGTCTCGTCGAAAGCGGGTCGGATCCTCGGAAGACAATGATGCTCTCTTTTCCTGAACCGCTCGCGTCAGGGTTTGCGCTGGCCCTTGGTCTGATCCTCGGCAGCTTTCTCAACGTCTGCATCTGCCGGCTCCCGTTGGGCGACAGCATCGTGCATCCGCGCTCCCGTTGTCCGAAGTGCAAGGCCCTGATTGCCTGGTACGACAACATTCCGGTGTTGTCCTGGTTTCTCCTGCGCGGAAAATGTCGAGGCTGTTCCGCCACCATCTCCTGGCGCTACCCGTTCGTCGAGGTCGCCGCCGGACTGATCGTGTTACTGCTCTGGCGGTATTTCGGGGCCACGGCGGCGTTCCCGATCGCAGCGCTGTTCACGCTGGCGCTGGTCGTACTGTTCTTCACGGACTTCGATCACCAGCTGCTGCCGGATGCGATCACGTTGACCGGCGTCGGTGCCGGGCTGGCTGTTGCCTGGCTCAATCCGTTTCTCGGCGCGTCCCCGGGATGGCCCCGGATCTGGTCCGCAGGCGCCGGCGCGGTGCTGGGTTCGGGTGTGCTGTGGAGTGTGGGCGCCCTGTACGGCAAGCTCCGTGGGGTGGAAGCGATGGGCATGGGCGACGTGAAAATGATGGCCATGGTCGGGGCCTTTGCCGGGCCGGCCGGAGTGTTGTTCACGATCTTCGTCGCCTCGCTCGGCGGTGCCGTGATCGGCCTGCTGATGATTCCGCTCGGCGGGCGCAGCCTGCAGGACAAGCTGCCCTTCGGCTGTTTCCTGGCGCCGGCAGCGCTGGCGTCGATTCTGTTCGGTCGCCACGCGATCGATGCCTACTTCGACTTTCTGAGAAACTTCTGAAGCCTTCGACTGGCTGGCCCGTCCCGGCGCCTCCCATCGGTATTTCCTGTGACGCCGTGTCGCAGATTCGCTGCGGGTTCGACGCTCGTCGAGGTCATGATCGCGCTGGGACTGCTGGGCAGCGTGCTGATCTCTGCGGCAGGTCTCGTGACTCTCGGCAACCGGCAGATTCGGGCCGGCAGCCTGCGATCTACCGCCCTGACGATCGCCCGCACGGTCCTGGAGGAAACGGCCACGTGGGGTTTCCGCGCGATCTACGGCCGCCTCGGCTGTAGCGCCGACGGGCAGCAGTGCTCCGTGGAAGCCTGGCATGCGCTGGCCGAGAGCCGCCTCCCGGGCGCGACGGTGGAGGTCCGGGTCGAGACCCTCGACGGGTTGTCCTTCGCCGACGCGCGAGTCCTGCGCCTCACCGTCACGGTGGCCTGGCCGGATGGACCGCGGACCCGCACGTTGCGTCTGATGGCGTTGCGCGTGTGAGGAGACAGAAGATGAATACCCAGCGCGGAGCGGGATTGGCCGAGCACCTGGTGGCGCTCGCGATCTTTGCCCTGGCCACCGTGGTGGCCCTGGCCCTGCTCGGGTCGGCTCGGCGGGCGTTCGAGCTCGGAGCCGATCGCACGGAGCTGCAGCAGGTGCTGCGGGTCGCCTCGGATCAACTGCTGCGAGATCTGCGGCGGGCCGGTCTCAACACGAATCCCGACGGCGATCCGAACCGTCCCGACGAGGCGATCGAGGCGGCCGGCGCGACGTTTGTCGTGATCCGCGGGGACGCCGACGGCGACCTGGAAGACGCGCTGGCCGGCGGCGCGTTCCAGAACGTCTCCACCGGCAACGATGAGATCGTCGGCTACGCTCTGGCGCTGCCCGGGGCGGTCGGCCCGGACACGTTGCAGTTCGACGCCGATGTCGGCGAGGTCCCACGCGACGGCGTGATGGAAACCGTGCTCGTCGAGCGCGTGGCCCTGACACACGACGATCCCCCGTACACGCTGTATCGTTTTCACGTCAAGCCCGGCTCGAACCTCGTGTTGCGCAGCCCGGTGATCGACAACGTGCGGTCCCTGCGCTTCACCTACTTCGACGGCAGCGGCAACGTGGTGTGCGATCCGTGCGGCGCGGACGGGCCCGCGGTACGGGCGTCGATTCGGCGAATCCGAGTGGAGATCGAGGGGCTGACCCGCGATCCGGACCCGCGCTGGACCGATCCGCACGATTCCAACCCCGGGACGCGGGGCCATCGCAAGTTCCGCCTGACCCTGGACATCACACCACCCAATCTGGGTCTCGCGGTCGCGGCCGGGCTGTAGGCGAGGGAAGCATGCCTGGACCCGACACCCGCACGCCCGGTCAACAGGGCGCGGCCCTGCTCGTAGCCCTGCTCGCGTCGATCGTGATCGCGCTCGCCGGAAGCGCATACGTGATGATGACGACCGTCGAGAACCGCATTGCTCGAAACGAGACGGTGGCAGTCCAGGCGCGCTACGCGGCCGAGGCCGGCGCGCGGGCAGTGCAGGCCTGGTTCGAGCGGCCCGGGATCGCGCCGGGCTTTCCGCAGGATCCCGGCGTGGTCTCGCGCCAGCGGGCGATCGATGGCCCGCAGTACAAGGAACACGTCGACCTCGACGGTGACGGTCGGGACGACCTGTTCGATCGACCCTTCCGCGGGGCCCCGGTTGACGAGTTGCTGGGCCAGGAGGGGAGCCCGGACATGCGCATCGAGGATCTCGAGTTCCTCGACCAACTCTCCGAGCAGCTCTTCGCGGACTATCCCGGAGCGGGACTTCGGGCGCGCATTCGGCGGATCGACGTCTACTCACCGCCCCACGTGCGAGCGGACGCGGTGTGGGTCCGTCGCGGCATGGGGACGATCAAGGTCGTGGCGGGGATCTATTCCGAAGCCGGGTCGGCGACGTTGGCCGAGCGGACGATCCGGGTCGTGTTGCGCGAAACGCCGTACGCCGCATCCGTCCGGGGTCCGGTGCACTCGTGCGGCGACGCGCAGGTCATCGGGGAGATCGGCGTTCGGTGGGGCACGCTCTCGGCGGCGGGGCAGATCTCCCTGATGTCCTCCTAGCTCGTCGTCCCGCCCGGTCTGCCGCGCGGCCCGGCCGCCGGAGATGGCGCCGACCGGCTGTGGACGGACGATCCCGTCTGGATCTCCGCGTTCAATTCCGCGGTCGGCGCCCTGCAGGAGCTGGCCGATCCCTGGCTGCGGCTGGCGGCCGGGGGCGCGGTCCTCGGCGCGCCCGCGGCGACCGATCAACCCTATGCGGGGCCTGCGCCACCGGCCCCGGGAACTCCGCCGCCCTGGTCCTGCTGCGACCGATCGAACGTCTTCCAGAACCAGGCGTGGGCCGGCTGCCCGCACTACGACTACACGTTCTGGAAAGACGTGTCGCGCTCCGGTCTCGCCGGCGCGCGCTACTACTCGTGGATTCCACCCGACGGGTTCCTCGAGGGCGGGGTGGGTCCGCCGCGAACGTTCGGGCAGATCTTCGCCGAGGCCGACGGGGAGCCGGCCCTGTACTTCTTCGACACCGCCGACGGACGGGAGCCGCGCGACGACGATGGTGACGGCACGTACGACAACCTGACGCCCGCGATCCACGTCGGCGCCGACTGGCGCGGCCGGGGGTTTCTCTTCCTGAACGCCGAGAGGTTCTCCGCCTCGGGGCTCGTCGACTCGCTGCCCGAAACCCTGCGGGCACCCGCCGAACCCTTCGCAGGTTCGCCGCACGGGTGGATCGACCTGATCTATCCCCAGGAGCTCGACGCGCCCTACCGTCTCGGCGGTCCCGTGGCGTGGAGCCCGCGCGGGCCGGCCATCGATTCGCTCGCCACGTTTCGCGGCATGCTGGTGACGAGCGGTGTGTTCGAGGCGTTCACCGGCGGGTCGTTCTACGGGAGCGTGGTCGCCGGGACGGTCGTCCTGGACGGTGCGACCGCGCCGGCCACTCGAGTCTACTGGGACGCCTCGCTCGACCGCGGCTGGCCTCCGGACGGCTGGAGAATTCCACGACTGATCGTCACGGGTGTCGCGTTCGATTGAGTCGGCGGCGCAGCTTGACAGCGATCTACCTCACTCCTAGACTGCGCGATCTCATGGAGGCGGAGCGTGAGTCACGACAACCTGAGCGGTCGAGATCTGGTCTCCCTGCTGGACTTCAGCGCCGAGGAGTTGCAACGCATTCTGGGCGTCGCTGCGGAGGTCAAGGCCAATCCGCGGCACTTCGGCGAGGCGCTCCGCGGCAAGACGCTGTTCATGTATTTCGAGAAGCCGTCGTTGCGCACGCGGATCACGTTCGAGGCCGGCATGACGCAGCTCGGCGGACATGCGATCTACTACACCGCCGGAGACAGCAAGATCGGCGTTCGCGAAAGTGTCGAGGACGTCGCGCGCAATCTGGAACGCTGGGTCGACGGGGCCATGTGCCGGACGTTCAGCCACTCGCTCGTGGAGCAACTGGCCGGCCTCTCGCAGATTCCCGTGATCAACGGGCTCACCGAGAAGCTGCACCCGTGTCAGGCGCTCGCGGACTACATGACGCTGCAAGAGGTACGAGGCGATCTGGCCGGCAAGCGACTCGCGTATGTCGGCGACGGCAACAACGTCGCGCATTCGTTGATGAACGGCGGGGCCCGATTCGGGGTCCACGTCCGGGTCATCACGCCCGAGGGCCACGGGCCATCCGAGGAGGTCCTGCAGTCGTCGCGACTCGCCGCCGAGGAGAGTGGCGCGACGATCGAGGTCTCCCACGATCTGGCGGAAGTGGAAGGTGCCGATGCCGTGTACACCGATGTGTGGGCTTCGATGGGTCAGGAAGACGAGGCCCAGGCGCGCGACGCGACCTTCCGGCCGTACCAGGTCAACGACGAGTTGATGCGTCGCGCCGGGGCCGACACGATGTTCATGCACTGCCTGCCGGCCCACCGCGGGGACGAGGTCACCGACGAGGTCGCGGACTCGATGCGCTCCGTGATTTTCCAGCAGGCGGAGAATCGGCTACACGCCCAGAAGGCCCTGCTGCTGGTGTTGCTCGGGGGCCTTTGAGTCGGCCGTCACCGACTCCTTGTGACCGACGTGGACGGCCACGATGCCGCCGGCCATGCAGCTCCAGTCGCAGGCGGCGAAGCCCGAATCCCGGATTCGGCCGGCGAGCGTCGGGGGATCCGGAAATTCGGAGATCGTACTCGCCAGGTAGCGGTAGGCCCCGCGGCCGCGGCCGATCGCGTCGCCGAGTCTCGGCAAGATCCGGCGCAGGTAGAAACGATAGAGCCGGGAGAAGAGGGGGCCCGTCGGCCGACTGAACTCCAGGACCACCATGCAACCGGAAGGTCGCAGCACCCGCAGGATCTCACGCAGTCCGGATTCCAGCCGCGAGAAGTTGCGAATTCCGAATCCCACCGTCACGGCATCGAAGGAGCTGTCGGCGAAGGGCAGGCGGAGCGCATCCGCTTCGAGAACGCGGCAGCGATCGAGGATTCGCCTTCGGTCGAACTTTTCGCGGGCCAACAGCAGCATGGCGTGCGAAAAGTCACAGCAGATGACTTCACTCGCCCGGCCGAGCCGAATCAACTCCACGGCCAGGTCCCCGGTGCCGCCGCAGAGGTCGAGGACCGGCCCCGGGCTCTGCGCGGGCACCCTTTGCACGGCGGCCCGACGCCAACCGCGGTCCAGGTTGACGCTGAGGAGGTGATTCAGCAGGTCGTAACGCCGCGCGATTCCCCCGAACATCGCCCGGACCCGATCCGGGTCCTGCCTGTGGCCGTTCGACAATCCCACTCCCCAAGCTGGAGAGTTCGCAGTATATAGGCAATCGGGCGGGGCAACGTCCGGCACAGGCGGTCCCTTGACAGGGCCGAAAGCCGGTGATAAAAAGACGCCTTCGCTCGAGACGGGCTCGAGCCCTCCGTGAAAGCCGGAAGAGGTGTGTTCCGGGATGAAGACGTATGTCCCCAAGCTCGGTGAGATCCAGCGCAGCTGGTGGCTCGTCGATGCCGACGGAATCGCCGTGGGGAGACTGGCCACCGAGGTCGCGACTCGCCTGCGCGGCAAGCACAAGCCGACCTTTACCCCGTTTCTGGATACCGGCGACCACGTCGTCGTCGTGAATGCGCGCAAGCTGGTATTCACCGGCGCCAAGCTGAAGCAAAAAATGTATCGGCGTTACAGCGGATACCCCGGCGGTCTGAAAGAGGTGACGGCCGGTAGGATGATGCGCGAACACCCGGAGCGGGTGGTCGAGCTCGCGGTGAAGGGCATGCTTCCGAAGGGTCCTCTCGGTCGGCAGATGGCCAAGAAGCTCAAGGTGTACGCGGGTCCACAGCATCCTCATGAAGCTCAGAGCCCCAGACCGCTGGCCATCGCCCGTCGTCAACTCAAAGAGGACTGAGATTGAGCAACAAGGTGCAGTACTACGGAACCGGACGACGCAAGACCGCGACCGCGCGCGTCTACCTGCGTCCCGGGAACGGCAAGATTCAGGTCAATTCTCGATCGTTCGACGATTACTTCAAGAGTGATGTTCAGAAGATGGTGATCCGGCAACCCTTGGTGATCACCGAATCTGCGGAGAAGCTCGATGTTATGGTGCGTGTGCGCGGCGGGGGAGCGACCGGACAGGCCGGCGCAGTGCGTCACGGAATCTCTCGCGCACTCCTCGAGTTCGATCCGGCGTTGCGGGGTAAATTGAAAGCGGCTGGATTTCTCACCCGCGATTCGCGTGAGGTCGAGCGCAAGAAGTACGGGCAACCTGGTGCGCGGAAGCGCTTCCAGTTCTCCAAGAGATAAAGAGTTCGACCGGACGCGCGGGCAGCTGCAGGGGAGGCGATTTCTTGGTTTCGGTCACGATGAAAGAACTGCTAGAGGCCGGAGTTCACTTCGGTCATCAGACCCGTCGATGGAATCCGAAGATGAAGCGATTCATCTTCGGGGCCCGGAACGGTATCTACATCATCGATTTGCAGAAGACCTCGCGACAGTTGCGCGAGGCGCTCTCCTTCGTCTGTGAAGTCGGCGGGAAGGGCGGGACCGTTCTGTTCGTCGGAACCAAGCGGCAGGCTCAGTTGCCCGTTGTCGAGGAATCAGCGCGGTGCAACATGTACTACGTGGATCAGCGCTGGCTCGGCGGCACCCTCACGAACTTCATGACGATTCGCAAGCGCATCAATCGGCTGCGGGAGCTGGAGGAGTTGGACGAGGAGGCGCGGGGCCAGATGACGAAGAAGGAGCTGGCCCGGCTCGACAAGGAACACGGTCGTCTGGCCAAGAGCCTCTCCGGCATCAAGACCATGGATCGGCTTCCGCAGGCGCTGTTCGTCGTGGACACCAACAAGGAACGGATCGCGGTCGCCGAGGCCAACAAGCTCAAAATTCCCGTCATCGCGATCGTGGACACCAACTGCGACCCGGACCCGATCGACTACCCGATTCCGGGCAACGACGACGCCATCCGAGCTATCCGGCTGATGACGTCACGCTTTGCCGACGCCCTGATCGAATCGCGGGCCGTCTGGGAGGCCACGCGGGGCGAACGAGAAGAGGAAGCGCAGGAAGAGGTCAGCGGGGCGAGCCAGAGCATTGCGGATCGTGTCCGGGCGCGCGAGGCCCGGCGTGAGCGCGTGCGTCAAAAGGTCCATCGCAGCCGCCGCGGGCCCTCGACCGGCCGGGACTCGAAGGCCGTGTCGGTATCGGCAGGAGCCAGTTCGGCGACGGAAAAGGCCGGCTCGACGGACTGACCTCCTTCACCTGCCAGGGCGTTCACGGGCGATACCCTCCCGCGATTGGAGAATTGCAGATGGCGATCACCGCTTCTCTGGTGAAGGAACTCCGGGAAAAAACCGGAGTCGGAATGATGCGTTGCAAGAAGGCGCTGCAAGACGTCGATGGCGATCTCGGGGCTGCCGAGAAGCTGATGCGGACGCAGGGCGTCGCCGTGGCGGCCAAGAAGTCGAGCCGGGCCACCGGCGAAGGGCAGATCGGCACCTACATTCACACCGGCGGCAAGATCGGCGTGCTGGTCGAGGTCAACTGCGAGACGGATTTCGCGGCCCGCAGCGACGCCTTTCAGGAGCTGGTCAAGAGTCTGGCCATGCACGTTGCGGCCTCGGCACCGAGGTTCCTCAACCGCGAGGACGTCTCGGAAGAATTGCTGGCCGAGGAGCGCGAAATTGCCCGGGAGCAGGCAAAGAAGTCCGGAAAACCTGAAAAAATCCTGGACAGGATCGTCGAAGGTAAAATGGAAAAGTTCTATTCCGAGAACGTGCTGCTGGAACAGCCTTTTGTAAAGGATCCGGAAAAGACCGTGGGGCAGCTCATCACAGAGGCGATCAGCCGGATCGGAGAGAACATCCGCCTGCGGCGTTTCGCCCGCTTCGTGCTGGGCGACGAAGTCTGAGCAGGTAGTCATGCCCTCAGCCGGACCCCTTCGCTATCGCCGGGTACTGCTCAAGCTCTCCGGAGAAGCATTGCTGGGCGAGGAGGCTTCCGGGATCTCGTCCGCGGTGCTCGTCAGATTCGCGGGGCAGATCGAGGAGGTCCACTCCTTGGGGGTCGAGTTGGCCGTCGTGGTCGGCGGCGGCAATATCTTCCGCGGCGGCCGCCCCTCGAGTGAGGGGCTCGATCGCGTGACCGGCGACCACATGGGAATGCTGGCGACGCTGATCAACAGCCTTGCCGTGCAGGACACTCTGGAACGCCGCGGAATCGCCACGCGCGTTCTGTCGGCGCTGGACATGCGCCAGGTTGCCGAGCCCTTCATCCGCCGCCGGGCCATCAGGCACCTGGAGAAGGGACGTGTCGTGATCCTGGCTGCCGGAACGGGCAATCCCTATTTCACGACGGACACCGCAGCGGCGCTGCGAGCGCTGGAGGTCAAGGCCGAAATACTCCTGAAGGCCACCAACGTGGACGGCGTCTACTCATCGGATCCCGCCCTGGACCCGAACGCCAAGTTCCTGAAGTACGTGAGTTATCTCGAAGTGCTCAACCAGGGTCTGGGGGTCATGGACACCACGGCGGTTTCCCTGTGTATGGACAACGCGCTGCCGATCATGGTGTTCAACGTGGCCCATTCGGGCAACATCCGGCGAATCGTGCTCGGTGAGGAGATCGGCTCGCTGGTGTCGGCGAGGGGGCAAGATGCACAAAGAACTGATGGCTAGGGCGGACAAGCGCATGTCCGCCACCGTGGGGGACTTCAAGAGCCGCCTCGGCACGGTGCGAACGGGCCGGGCCTCGCTGGCCATCTTCGACCGCGTGACGGTCGAATACTACGGGACGCCGACGCCGCTGAACCAGGTGGCCAAGCTCTCGATTCCGGACCCCACGCTGATCGTGGCCCAGCCCTTCGATCCGTCGACGCTGCAACCGATCGAGAAGGCGATTCTGTCGGCGGGCCTGGGCCTGAACCCGGGCAACGACGGCAAGGTCATCCGCATACCGATTCCGCCCCTCACCGAGGAGCGACGCGAGCAGCTGATCAAGAAGGTGCACTCCATCCGCGAGGAGTCCAAGACCGCCGTGCGCCAGATTCGTCGCGATGCCAACGACGAGATCAAGAAGCTGGAGAAGGGCAGCGAGGTGTCCGAGGACGACGCGCACCGTTGGCTCGACGAGATCCAGAAGAAGACCAATCACTACACGGAAGAGCTCGATCGCCTGTGCCAGCACAAGGAAACCGAGCTGAAGGAAATCTGAGTGGTTCGGTGACCACGGATTTCGAGGGCGTCGTCGTCGCCGCGGGTCACTCGACCCGTTTCGGCGGGGGCATCCCGAAGCAGTTTCAGGAGCTCGCCGGCCGCACCGTGCTCGAACGATCGGTCGCGGCCCTCGCCGACCGGCCCGCCGTGAAGGGGGTCGTCGTCGTGCTCCCGCCCGGCGAGCTGGACGGACCTCGCGCCGCGGGGGTTCGGGAGTGGCCGGGCGTCGATGCTGTGGTGGCCGGGGGGGCGACGCGCACCGAATCCGTGATGTGCGGCGTGCAGGCCACCGGAACGGCGCCGTTTCTCCTGATCCACGACGCGGCCCGGCCGCTGGTGTCGGGTGCGCTGGTGGACGCGGTGATCGAGGCCACCCGGCTTCACGGGGCGGCCGTTCCCGTCGTCGAGATCCACGACACGGTCAAGAGCTGTGCTGCGGGCTGGATCGAGGGAACGCTGCAACGGGAGCGGCTGAGACTGGCCCAGACACCCCAGGGCGCACGTGCCGACTGGCTGCGCTCCGCACTGGAGCGGGCGCTGCGCAACGGGCAGTGCGCCACCGACGAGGCCGCGGCCCTGGAGCGGGATGGGCGCAGGGTGGCCGCCGTCGAGGGCGATCCGGCGAACCGCAAGATCACGACCCCGGCAGACCTGCAGCGGGCGCAGGAAGTGCTGGGGAACGGGGGTGTGGGCCTGCGGGTCGGGACCGGCTTCGACATCCACCGGGTCGACGCCAGCCGTCCGCTGCGACTCGGGGGCATTCACTTCGAGGGCGAGCCCGGTCTGGTCGGCCATTCCGACGCCGACGTGGTGCTCCACGCGGCCATGGATGCCCTGCTCGGAGCGGCAGGGCTGGGCGACATCGGCCTCCATTTCCCGCCGGACGACGAGCGCCACGCCGGTGCTCTGAGCACCGATCTGGCGCGGCAGATCGCGACCCGGATTGCGGCCGCCGGCTACGAGATCGTCAACCTCGATCTGACGGTGCTCGCCGAGGCCCCACGGATTCGGGAGAGTGTGGAGCGCATGCGCCGGGCGATCGCCGAGTGCCTGGGGACTCGCCCCGAGTGCGTCGGCCTCAAGGCCACCACACTCGAGGGGCTCGGAGCGCTGGGCCGGCGGGAGGGCATCGCCTGTCAGGCGGTCGCGCTGCTGGTGCGCCGTGGGCGCTAGACCCGCACCGCGAGCCGGAGAACCGGCGGCTGAGTTGATCTACGGCGTGCACCCCGTGACGGAGCTGCTGGAGTGCCGGGGCCCCGAAGTCGAACGGGTGTTCGTGGTTCGCGGGCGCCACGCCGGTCTGGGGCGCCTGCTGCGCCTCGCGCGCCAGGGCGGAGTGCCGATCAGCCACCTGGCCCGGGAGGTCCTGGCCGGCAAGGTGGGGAAGCGGGCGCTGCACCAGGGCGTCGCCGCGCAGGTCGCGCCGGTGCCGTACGCGGACGCGGGTGAGTTGTGCGCGGAGGCCGAGGCGGACCCCTCGGCCGTGCTGGTGCTGGTGGATCGGGTGGTGGATCCGAGAAATCTCGGCGCGATCCTGCGCACCGCGGCTGCGTCCGGTGTGAAGGGGGTCTTGCTCGCCTCCGAGGCCACCGTGGGGGTCACCGCCGTGGTGTGCAAGGCGTCGGCGGGGGCCACCGAGAGGATCCCCGTGGCGCGCGAGGCGAAGCCCGCCAGGCGCATCGAGGCCCTCCGGCGGAGCGGGTTTCTGGCGGTCGGGCTGGATCCGGACGGGGATACGGTCTGGCACGAGGAAAAGCTCACCGGGCAGGTCCTCTTCGTGGCCGGGGGCGAGGCCGGGGGCCCCCGGCCCGCCGTCATGCGCGCCTGCGACCGGCGCCTGGCGATCCCGTTGGCCGGGGGGGTGGAGTCCCTGAATGTCGCAGTTGCCCTGGGTGTGCTACTTTTTGAGGCGGTTCGGCAGCGAGGGGCCGAGCCCTACGGACCTTGAAACATCCAGAGGGCCCTGTTAGCATCTGTCGTTTGCGGTGCGTGCTGGCGTAGCTCAGTTGGTAGAGCGGCGGTTTTGTAAACCGCGGGTCGGGGGTTCAAGTCCCTTCGCCAGCTCCAGGCGGGAGCTGGCAGCCTCGGGCCCGAGGAGAATATTGGCGGGGAGGAATCGACCACCGGTCAGTGGTCGTCACGCGGTCGACGCGATCATGGAGGGGTGCCCGAGTGGTTAAAGGGAGCAGACTGTAAATCTGCCGGCCTACGGCCTACGAAGGTTCGAATCCTTCCCTCTCCACCACGCTCCCTGAGGGAAGCAAGAAATCGAGGGCAGTTGGAATTGCAACGGTTGGCGGGAATAGCTCAGCTGGTAGAGCATCAGCCTTCCAAGCTGAGGGTCGCGGGTTCGAGTCCCGTTTCCCGCTCCAGAGCGTCCCTGCCCATGTAGCTCAGTCGGTAGAGCACTTCCTTGGTAAGGAAGAGGTCACCGGTTCGAATCCGGTCATGGGCTCCAGGCCGGAGGGTGCTCGGATGATTTGGACTCAATGCATGAGTGATGAGGAGTAGCGATGGCCAAGGAGAAGTACGAGCGAAACAAGCCTCACGTGAATATCGGGACGATCGGTCACGTGGACCACGGGAAGACGACGTTGACGGCTGCGATCACGCAG
>Ga0114949_10001955_pt1 | contig 12685 bp, 10 predicted proteins | sample N074metaG_FD_83505 | JGI IMG/M metagenome (GOLD analysis project Ga0114949, IMG submission 83505) | Deep subsurface microbial communities from Kermadec Trench to uncover new lineages of life (NeLLi) - N074 metaG | ecosystem: Environmental > Aquatic > Marine > Ocean trench > Sediment | place... | reverse complement strand
TGCGGGGGGGCAAGCTCACATTGTCGGGTGGCGATCTAGAAGAGCCCCTTACGCTGGACCGCGTCGGACCTCCGAAACCCCTTCCTGAGGGCGCCACGGTACCCCCAGAGCCACCTTTCAAGCCAAGCGAGAGGTAACGGAGTCGGGGTGCACCGTTTGCCGTCCATCTCGCTAGAATGACGAGCCCCAATCTCACCGGCGGTCTGGCCACCGAGCGCAAGACCCTTCCGCGAGATCTAGCGGACTTCTTGATCGAGTTCTCGATCGGTATCAACAAGTACGCCATGTATCCGGGGGGGCATCCCTCACTGCGCCCCGCCGCCGAACGCGTGGTGAACCGACTGCAGACATTAATGGTGGAGCGCGCCAGCTTGTCGTTGGGCGTGGCCCGGCGGCAGTTGGTTATAGAGGGGATCGCAACCGATCCTAAGAACCCGGTGTTGGGGGACCTTGCTGGTCGGCTGCATCGCCATGAGTTGGGCGCGATCACCTTCCGTCGAGGACTCGAGCCCTCGGAAATGCAGGACGTGTTGGTGGTGATTTCGCAGGAAGCCGACCGGATGGAAGTACCTCTCGGGGCGCTACCACACGATCAACTGAAGCGTTGGTCGAACATTCAACTCTACCCGCTGAACTACGAGCGGTTGGACATCGTCGACGAGGATGAGGATGCTACAGAAAGCAACCGGAGTGGGCGCGACAAGGATTCGAGAACCCGGGCCGCGCAACTCTGGGTAGGGCTCGCCAGCGCGGCAATTGCGGGCGACGCGGGAGAAGTCGGATCTGATAGGGATATCGACACCGATCCTACTGCCATCGCTACCGCCATCAAACGGCACGAGGGAAAGTCGGCTTATGATCAGGTCATCGTCGGATACATGTTGCAGATTGCGGACGAGTTACGGGAGGGGGGGTACGAGGCGCTAGAACTCAGGAAACGCATGTCCAAGATGGTGTCATCGCTCGACGAGGCGACGGTCGGAAGGCTACTCGAAATGGGCGGGGATAGGGTCCAACGCAGGAAGTTCCTGTTGGATGCTTCGCAGGGACTCGCGCTGGACGCCGTAGTAGATCTGGTCCAAGCAGCTGCAGCAACGCACGAACAGAGCATCTCGCATTCGTTGGTTCGGATGTTCCAGAAAATGGCGCAGCACACCGAGTCTTCTAGTCAGACACAACGCGCGTTGGCGGACGAAAACGCGCGCGCCCAGATCGCGGCGCTTATTACCAATTGGTCTCTCACCGATCCCAACCCGGACACCTATCGCAAAGCGCTCGAACGCATGGCGTATTCCGAAAGCATCGTCAAGGTGTCCCCTGAGGCACAGTATCAGCCCGAACCCAAGCGCATCGTGCAGATGGCCATAGAGGTGGGCACCACCGGTGAACCACTGTGGGAGGCCATCCAAGAGTTGAGTGACGCCCGGGAATTTGGTTGGGTGCTGGACGCGGTACGGCGGGGAAAAGGTGCAAAGCTGTTGCGAGAGTTCTGGGAACGCTTTGGAAGCGACGAGCAGATACACGCGATTGCCTCTCAAGAACCCCTGGAACCCGAAGTCCTCGGTGTGATCATCGCGAAGGTCGGGTCCCGAGCGGCAGCCCCACTCCTGGACGTGTTGGCCGAATCCGAATCCTCGCAAACCCGGCGGTATCTCGTTAGCTGCATTGCCGAATTCGGGCCGAGAATCTCCGACGAGGTCATCCGGCGGTTGGGAGATGAGCGCTGGTTCGTCATTCGAAACCTCCTTGCCATCATGAACGAATGGGAGGCGTTTCCGGACGGCTTTGACGGTCTTGCATTTCTCAAGCATCCCGATGCCCGAGTTCGCCGCGAGGGCATGAAGATCATGCTCAAAGATCCAACTGTCCGCGAGCGCACGCTGGCGCAGGCCATCGCCGACAAAGATCAGCGCATGGTTCGCACTGGCCTGTCAGCCGCCCTCGGTGGCTGCCCCGACAGCGTGATCCCCCTGGTAGTCACGCAAGCGACCACGGCACCCACTGGAGACCTGCGAACACTGGCGATTAAGGTGCTTGCTGAAAACAAATTGCCGATCGCTCGGGACGCCCTCGTCAACATCGTGGCACCCCGTAAGACCCTATTCGGCACCAAATTGCCTCCCAAGTCGCCGGAGATGTTGGCGGCAATCAGGGCACTACATGCCATCAGGGACGATCCTCGCGCTCAAAAGATCCTCGATCTTGGGGCCAAATCCAAGGACGAAGACGTCGCGCGTGCCGCGCGGGGAGCGTAATCCGTGGCCGACCCAATCGACTTTCTCAACAGTTTGGCCCAGGCGCTCTCGGCACTGTCGCTCTACCCCGATGGCCACTCGCATAGAGAACGTGCGTTAGATCGAATCTTCGAATCACTCGTCGATCTGTTGAGCGACGATCCGAATCCGACGTTCTCCTTTCTGGGCGACGAACTGATCTACAACGATCGTCCGCTTCGTGAATTGCGCGACTGGGGGTGGAGCAAGAAGCTGTCGGACGTCGGCGTGCAGCGGCTGCTCTTGAATCGCGAAACGACGCGTGAGGAACTGGAGGGTTTTCTCGAGGAGGTTCTTGCCCGCGTCACACTCCAAAGCATCGATACCGCCGAAGCCCGCCAGATGCGTAGGAGCAGTATTCGGTACGGGGCCATCGGCATTCGGGAAAACCAGGAGCATGATGACCAAGCAATCGTGACCGCGTCGCTATCGTTTTCCCTCCAAGAGGAGGCGGATACCATCGACTGGATTCATGAAGAGTTGCAGTCGGGCCGTGCACTCCCGTTGCAAGAAGCTGAGGCGGTCGTGCGGGCATTGACCGTAGCGATGCACGGAGATCAGCAGATGATCATCCCGCTTCTCAACCTCCGCAACTTCGATGAATACACCACGACGCACTCGCTCAATGTGTGTGTCCTTGCCATGGCGTTAGCGGAGTGGATGGGGTTGGGCGGCCGAGACGTACGCGCATTCGGCGTTGCCGGTCTCATGCACGACTTGGGAAAGACGACCATACCGATCGAAATCCTGAACAAAGCAGGCGCGCTCACGCATGCAGAGCGTGAGATCATGAAACGCCACCCCGTCGAAGGTGCCAAGATCATCATCTCCACCGAACCGGACCTGGCCCTCGCCGCCGTGGTGGCGTACGAACACCATATCATGCTCAACGGAGGCGGCTACCCCACGTTCGCTTTCGCCCGAGATTGTCATCGGGGAAGTAAGTTCGTCCACGTCTGCGACGTCTACGACGCGCTGCGAACCACCCGACCCTACCGTGGCGCATGGGAATCCGATAAGGTCCTGGCGTACATGGAAGAACGCTCGGGCCTCGAGTTTGAAGGTGAGGTGGCCCACGCGTTCACGCAGATGATGCGGGAGTGGGAACCCCAAATGACGGAGCTCCAATACGACGACGACGCCAAGAACTAGGCCCCGAGCGCAAAGTCGAGCTGCGTCGGTTTCCCGACCGACATTGGCGGGGTCGGTTCACCCTGATGTGCCACCACTAGTTTCCCGCGAAAGCCGACGTTCCTAGCTGCTTTCCCAACCGCGTCGAGGGCGAGGTCCCGACGATTACAGTTTTGTGAAACATGGGCCAACATGGTCCACTCGAGTCGACGATGGCATACCCGGGTGAATAATTCACAGGCGGCTTCGTTCGAGAGGTGACCACGTGGCCCGGCAATGCGCGCGCGCACCGAGGCAGGGTAGGGACCAGAATTCAGCATGTGATTGTCGTGGTTGGCTTCGATCACCAAAGCCGACGCGTCCGATAGAAACCGGACGAGTCGCTCCGTCACTCGTCCGGTGTCGTAGACAATCGCAATACGTGAACCAACAGGATCATGCAGTGCCACCGCAATCGGCTCGTTGGCGTCGTGGGGAATCTGGCAGGTGTCGATCGTAATGGATCCCACCCCAAATCGACTGTTCGTGTCCACAGGGACCGTTTCGAGGTCGGCCAACTCCACTTCGAGGGCCCGAAGCGTACCGCGCGTGGCGTACACCGGAATGTCATGAGTTGCGGCGAGTTTCGCGGCACCCGACGCGTGGTCGCGATGCTCGTGGGTGAGAACGAGTGCATCCAACGATGCGAGCGGGAAATCCACCGCTTCCGCCCGGGTCTTCAACGCCTTGGGGCCGAAGCCGGCGTCGATCAGGATCGTCGTGTCGCGATGACGAACGCCAAATGCGTTGCCGCGGCTTCCAGATCCTAGGCACCAAACTTCCATCACGCAGTCGCGTGGTCGTACAAAGCACTCAAGCTTCGACGCACAGTGCTCGTGAACTCGATCTTGCGCCGCGGCAGTACCCGCTCGGCCGTGGCCAAGAAGCCCTCTTTCGTCATTCGCTCTCCACCAACTCCCCACGCATAGGGAGATAGGTACTTGGGCGGCCGCGAGGTGCCGAAGACATTGGCCCCTGTGCCAACGATGGTCCCAGTCTCGAAGAAGGTCCCGATCGCAACCTTCGCATGATCGCCAAAGATCGTCCCCACGTTCGAGAGGCCGGTTTCGATTCGTTCCTTACCGACCTGCAATCGCACAGGTCCGTACGTGTTCTTCAGATTGGATGTGGTCGTGCCGGCTCCGAGGTTGACCCACCGTCCCAAAATGGAGTGCCCGACAAACCCATCGTGTGCCTTGTTAGCGTACCCGACGAACACCGAACTCTGGATCTCGCCGTGGAGCTTGCACATGGGACCAATGGCGCTGTTCTTGATGAGTCCGCCCAGAATTTGCGTGTCAGGGCCGACATAGACCGGGCCTTCAAAACGCGTCCCTCCCTTGACGTAGGAATTCGATTGCAGCACGATCGGACCGCTGCGGGTATCGAAGACGACATTGGGTTCGACTCGAGATCCCAGAAGGACCACGTCGCTAGGATCTCCGATCACGATGCTCCCATCGGGAATCTCATCACCGGGATTTCGCGCGAAATCTGCGGTATCGGCCGGAAGGAAATCTTCTGTGACGGTGAGAATATCCCACGCGCCGACAAGGGAGATCCCGTGGATCTCTACGGTGGCTGTGGCGCTCGTGCCGGGTGACCATTCATGACCTGGTGGAACCCACCAACCTACGACCTCACCGTCGTTCTCCAGCCCGGTGATTTCGGGGGGAAGTTCTCCAACGTGTTCGCCCGATGGGGCAAAGGTCGAGAGGCCGATGATTGCGGGACCGCTGATGGGTCCAACCGGCCGCGCCTCTGGAACTGTCGCGTCGTCGACAAACGATTCCAGCATCGGAGGAACGAGGAGCCCCGCGCTCTCGGCCTCCGTCGCACCCTCCCACCGTTCACGAATCAACCAGGCGCCGACACGCAGTTCGCTCAGAGGTCGGCATCCGCTGAACGGCGCCCACGCGGTTGTCGGTTCGGGATCGAGCGTGTAGAGCCGCGTAGTCAATTGGGTTCTCGTATCTCGGGGGGCAGTGTGCCCAGCAATGCCTTGAGGCCGGACGCCCGGTCGCGTGTGGTCACCAGCGTAACGCCATTGGCACGGACGACCACTAGTCCATCCAACCCATCCACTACAACAGGACCATCCTCGGCCCAGATCACACAGTTACGGGATTCACGGGAAATGGCTGATCCCACGAGTACGTTGCCACCGTCGTCGAGATCTCGAACGCGAGTCAACGCGGCCCAGGTCCCAACGTCGTCCCACCGAAATTGTCCCGGGATCACGCCAACCCGATCGCTCCGCTCAAAGTGCGAGTGATCGATCGCGATAGGCGTGACATTCTCAAAGAACTCATCCACGTTGCCGGCATCGAGAGCAGCAAGATGCGGAGCGATTTCGGGAGCGTGAGCGACGCACTCCTCACGAAACCGACGGACGGTCCATGCGAAGAGTCCACTGTTCCAGAGCGCGCCCTGCGCTATCAACTGCGTTGCGTTCTCGGCATCGGGCTTCTCGACGAATCGGTCGACGTGTCGCGCATCTCCCTCGATGTATTCTCCCGGCACGATGTACCCGTATCCAGTCTCGGGCCTGGTGGGCACGATCCCGACCGTCACCAAGACATCCTCGCTCTCGGCGACGTCAAGGGCACGAGTCGCAGTACGCCGGAACCCCTCGTCGTCTCCGACGTACCAATCAGCATGGAGGGAGAGTACGGACGCGGCCGAATCGCGCGTTCCCGCGACCTGAGTGGCCCACGTGAGAGCCGGCGCCGTCGACGCCGCCCGTGGCTCACCGAGGACGTTCTCAGGGGGAATTGTCCGAAGGAGTTCTCGGGTCCGGGCAACGAAGGTCTGGCCGGTGATGATCAAGATGCGTTCGACGGGAATGAGGCCATCGAGGCGTCCGACAGCAGCTTCCAGCATCGGGACCTCTCCGTCGAGGGCCAGAAATTGTTTGGGGAGCGATGGGGTCGACAGGGGCCAAAAACGCGTTCCCGACCCGCCGGCGAGGACCGCGGCCCACCGACTCATCGACTAGAGAAGGCCGGCGATCGCTGAGCGGTGACGCTGCAACTCGAAAAGCAAGCTGCCAATGTTGGTATCTGGCCGGAAGAGCATGGCGAGAAGCGAGTCAGAAGTGATTTCCGTGATGAGCAACATGCCGTGCTCAAATTCGACCACACCGGTGCCAAACGCACCACGTTCGGCCGCGGACCCGAGGCGGTTGTAAGCCGAGATCACGCCTGGAACCAACGCAGCGAGCCCGTCAGGATCGATGCCATTGGAGGCTTGGGCGTCGATGGTGAGGCCATCCCGGCTCAACAGAATGACCGCATCTACACCGTCCCGATTGCTCAAGGTCTGCACAACGTCACGAATCGTAGGCATCGGCGGCAACCTAGGGAGCACAAATCGCCAAGTCAAGCGTAGATTGGGTTGACCCTCTCAGAGAGGCTACGTACTGTTCTCGGGCTAAAATCATGTCACGTATATCCTTGTCAATTCGTCGGTTGCCGCTCGCGATTGGGTTCGCCATAGGATTCGGCGCCTGTAGCGGCGGCGTCCAGCTACCAAACCCGACCTTCATCAACTTCGTTGATACGCTGGAGTTGTACTCACTACGCGGCACACCGGTGCCCACCGTCAGTGCGTTCGACATCGTCCGCGGATTCGCCGCTCGCATAGAATTGGGAGATGAGTTCGATTTTGCCTTTGATTTCAGTGATGGTGACACGGCCATCCTGATCCCTGGACAGGCGCTGGGAATCCCGATCGAGTCTGGAGTGCAGCCCATGGACCAGGCGTTCGACGACATTCTCATCGCACCGATCAGTGATTACATCGAGGACAGTATCATGTCGGTGGACGTGGGAGCCGTCTTTGCTGGACGATCGCGATTGGCCCCGGATTTTTGCTCTGCATTTCTGGGAGCCCTTCCTCGCTACGCCAAGTTCGAGGTCCTAGCAATCGATCGTGTCGAGGGCAAGATCACCCTCAAATACCTCGTGAACTTCAATTGCGGGTATCGGAGCCTCGAACCCGGCCTTCCAGAGCAATAGGGGATGCTTGACGTCAAACTCTTCCGCGAATCGCCAGACGCGGTCGAGGCAGCGTTGTGCCGACGGGCCGACTACCACGACGAGATCGAGACGGTCCGACGAGCTGACGAGCGTTGGCGCGGCCTGCTTCAAAAGGTCGAAGCGCTGAAAGCCGAGCGTAACCGGGCCAGTGAAGAGGTCGCTACGCGAAAGAAAACGGGTGACGATGCGACCGACCTCCTGCAAGAGTCGAAGACGTTGTCGGGATCGATCAAGGCGCTCGACCAAGAGGTGCGTGAAGTCGACGGACAACTGCGGGATGCGCTGTTGAGCCTTCCCAATCTTCCACTCGACGACGTGCCAGAGGGCGATGAGACGGCAAACATCCTCGAGCGCACCTGGGGCGACCCGCCGTCTTTCGCATTCGATCCCAAACCGCATTGGGAACTCGGCGAGTTGCTGGGCATCCTCGATCTGGCCCGTGGGGCAAAGGTGTCGGGGAGCGGATTCCCAATATTCACCGGTAAGGGAGCAAAACTCGTTCGGGCGATGGTGTCGTTCATGCTCGATGTGCACACCGAAGAGCATGGATATCGGGAGATTGCACCTCCGTATCTCGTGAACGCAGACTCGGTGTTGGGAACGGGTCAGCTTCCGGATCTCGAAAACAATATGTATGTGACCGAGGACGGGCTCTTCCTGATCCCTACGGCCGAGGTGCCGGTCACCAACCTGCATCGAGATGAAATCCTCGATCACAAACAGATGCCGCTAGGGTACGTTGCCTATTCGCCGTGCTTTCGCCGTGAGGCCGGTGCGCACGGAAAGGACACCAGAGGTCTCATCCGGGTCCATCAATTCGACAAGGTCGAACTGGTACGCCTGTGCGCCCCCGGCGAATCGACGAGCGAACATGCCCTGCTCCTCGGACACGCAGAGACGATTCTGAGACGTCTTGAAATCCCATACCGGGTGGTCGTTCTTGCCACAGGCGACCTCGGGTTCGCCAGTGCGAAAACGTACGACCTAGAGGTGTGGGCTGGCGGCGTCCAGCAATGGCTCGAAGCCTCGAGTGCCAGCACGTTCACCGATTTTCAGGCACGGCGCGCCAATATTCGATACCGCCCCGCGGGCGGCGGGAAGCCAGAATTCGTGCACACGCTGAATGCGTCAGGCGTCGCACTGCCGAGAACGTTGATTGCGATTCTCGAGAACAACCAGGAGGAAGACGGGAGCGTCCGAATTCCCGAAGTGCTCATACCGTACTTCGGATCGGAACGATTGACCCCCGATGGCCAGACTTAAGCTTCTCGCTCGCATGCGGCGTTTTGCCCCGGAACTCGTCCTTGGGCTCGTGGTTGTCTTCGGTGCGATTACGCTTTGGCAAGCGTTTGCCGTCATCAAGAATCTCCGTGACCAGGCTCGCCAGACCTCGCGCATCTATGCCCAGGTCATTCCGTTGCTTGCCGACCCTGATCCCAATGAAGTATTGGCGTTGGTCATTGAGATCCGGCAGGCTGGGATGCCGTTGGTGATCACCGACCAACAGGGACGCCCAACCCAAGTGGCCAACACGCCGTACGGCAGCGAGGATGACCCCGCGCTATTGGAGTACGTCGCACAGTTGGACCGCAACAATCCACCGATCGAAGTAAGAGGCATCGGTCGGCTTCATTTCGGGATGCTACCGGCCGCCCGACGACTTTCTTTTCTCACCTACCTGCAGCTTTCGATTCTGGCGTTGACGATTCTAGTTGGCGTTTGGGCCTACCGGTCCGCCGTCAATCGCGATCGGGATCGCCTCTGGGTAGCCATGGCACGCGAAGCCGCGCATCAACTTGGCACCCCGCTGATGAGTGCCGAAGCATGGGTTGACCGTCTTGCCGAAGGTACATCGGACGCATCGAAAGTCGCGGAGCATCTTCGCGGTGACCTTGAGCGACTGAACCGTGTTGCCCAGCGGTTCGAACGCATCGGCCGACCGGCGCGCCGCGATCGCGTTGCTCTCGGTGCCACCGCCGAGCGTATTGCCACGTATTTCGAGCCACGCCTGCCCAAACATGCCAACGCGGTCACCTTGACAGTGCACGCACCTGATGCCGGCCCAACGATCATCGCCGACCAAACGCTGATCGAGTGGGCCATGGAGGCTTTGGTACGCAATGCGATCGATGCCTTGAGTGGCCGCGGCGGCACCATCGATGTGTCGGTGGAGGAAGATGCCACGTCGGCCTATGTTCGGATTGCCGACGATGGCCCGGGGATTCCGCCCGAGGTACGAACCACACTGTTCGAACCCGGTGTCACTACGAAATCCGGGGGGTGGGGCATCGGCCTGGCTCTGGCCAAGCGGATCGTCGACGACGTGCATGGTGGTCGGCTTTCGCTCGATCCGAACGCGGCTGGAACGGTGTTCGTTGCCGAACTCCCGAAGACGCCGGACGATGACGACGATTGACCTTGCGTTGAGTGATGTGCAGCGACGCGCGGTCGAATACGACCGGGGGCCGCTGCTGGTATTGGCCGGAGCCGGATCGGGAAAAACGCGGGTGCTTACGGCACGGATAGCGCATCTGGCGGGACTCCGGAGTGTGCCACCGGAACGGATCCTCGCCGTCACGTTTACGAATCGCGCCGCCCAAGAAATGCGCGAACGCGTCGGACGACTCCTCCAGCGTGATCCCCGCGGTCTCTGGATTGGAACGTTCCACTCCGTGTGCGCGCGACTCCTACGGCGGGAAGCAGAACTACTGGGGTTCACCTCACAATTCACGATCTACGACGAGGACGATCGTCGTCGCCTCATCAAGCGTCTCGTGGAGCGCGCTGGTTACGCGCCGAAGGCGTATCCACCCCGCCAGATTCAATCGTTGATCTCCGCAGCGAAGAACCGCCTCCAATCTCCCGACCAATTTGCCGACGAGGCCGTCGACCGCCTTGGGAGGGTCGCGGCTGCCGTGTACGCAGATCTTGCCCCGGTGCTCCAAGCGGCCAACGCGATGGACTTCGACGATCTGCTGTTGCACCCGCTGCGCCTGTTCGCTGAGCACCCTGACCGTCTCGAGTTCTACCAACGGCGCTTCGATGCCATCCTGGTCGACGAATTCCAAGACACGAATCGCGCGCAGTATCTCTTTGTGAATCAGCTCGCACAACAACACCAAGATCTGTGTGTGGTGGGTGATGACGACCAGTCCATCTACGGCTGGCGCGGTGCTGAGGTGCGCAACATGCTGGATTTCCGCAAGGACTTCGCATCGGCCGAGATCGTACGACTCGAAGAGAACTCCCGGTCTACCCAGGTGATTCTGGACGCGGCAAATGGCGTGATTGCAGAGAATGCGGAGCGCCTTGGCAAAACATTGTTCACCAATCGGCGCGGCGGCGAACTTGTTCGCGTAATGGTGGCCGCCGACGAACGGGACGAGGCTGAATGGATCGCAAAGGAAACCTCGACCCGGGTGTCCGCAGACCAATACAGGCATACGGACGTGGTGATTCTGTATCGGACCAACGCCCAATCCCGCGCCTTCGAAGAAGCGTTTAGGCGCAAAAACATACCGTATCGCGTCATCGGTGCCGTGAGCTTCTACGAACGCCGCGAGGTCCGAGATCTAGTGGCCTATCTGCGGCTCGTTGCCAACCCCGCTGACAACGAAGCGTTTCTTCGTGCCGTGAGGGTGCCGAAACGCGGAATCGGGATGGCGTCCTTGCGCACGCTCTACGACAGCGCCACGACGTGGAACAAGCCCCTGCTCGCGACGGCGGCGATCGCCGAGCGTATCGTGGGCCTACGACCCCAAGCGAAACAGGTGTTGCAAGAGTTCGCGGAATTGATTCACGGGTTCCAACGCCACGCCGACGGCATGGCCCCGGCGGCCCTGCTCGAACAGATCATCGACCGCATCGGGTACGAAGAGTACCTGGCCGAAGAAGGACAAGAGGGGTTCGACCGTATCGAGAACGTCCGAGAACTGCTCGCGGAGGCAGCCGAATGGTCAGAGGAGGTATCCGACGAAGAAACGGGCGCCACGCCTGTCGAACAATTCCTCCAAAATGCGGCGCTGACGTCGTCCGCCGAGCAGACGGAAGGTGACGCCGAAGGCGTGACCCTGATGACCGTCCATACCGCCAAGGGACTGGAGTGGCCTCTGGTGTTCGTCACTGGAATGGAGGACGGGTTGTTTCCGCTGAGTCGTGCGTTCGACGTGCCGAATGGTGTCGAAGAAGAGCGTCGTTTGGCTTACGTGGCGATTACCCGTGCTCGAGATCGCGTCTACCTCTCCTGGGCGCGCACCCGTCGGCGGGGTGGCCAGATCATGCCCAATACGTCCTCACGCTTTCTCGAGGCCATACCTCGGGGCATCGTGGACGAGGGCCAAACGAGCGGGATCTGGGGTGGCGATTGGTCCCGCCCGTCCCAGTACCCGTCCGCCTGGCTCAAACTGAGCGAAGCGGAACCGGCGTTCGAGTCCCAAGTGGCCCCGCGCTACGTGAAAGGAGAGCGAGTGCAGCATCGGAAATTCGGGAGCGGTGTCATTCGCGAGTTGGCCGGCAACGGGCAGAAACTCAAAGTTACGATCGAGTTCGATGACGAAAATGTGGGTCGGAAACAGTTGTTGGTGGCCTACGCAGGACTCGAGCGCGAGGTCGACGCCGTCTAACGGTCAAGACGCGGCGCGATCCTCCCAGGGGCGTTGCGCCTCTGACGACTCCCAAAACTCTTGCTGGTAGTCCGGCAATCCGAAATGTTCGTCGGCCAACGAACTCAGGCTTGGGATGTCGGCGGGAATGCGATTTCGCACCACATCCAACCGCATGCGCTTGGCAAGGTTGAGCGAAACCTCACCGGCTGGATCCAAACGACGGGCCATGCCCAACGTGTCGCTCAACATCTCCATGATCAACTGGAAGGACAATCCCATGTTGTGCTCGACAAATCGATCGGTGAGATCCCAGCGGCTCTTTTGGGCAATCATCTGGAATGCCCGCTGCCAACTCTGTGTTTCAGTGATCCCCACCATCCCGCGAAAAAGGCGACGACTCGTCCGGACCGAAAAGATCGTCGGGGCGAGAATCCGGTCCAGATGGGTGTCCGCACTCATGTGATCGAGACGGATGATGTCCATCGCGGTTTGTGCGTAATGCTCACCCAAATGCGTTTCGAAACGGCTCTCCCAGTAGGCATGACCAAGTGCGATCGTAGATGATGTCTCGACTAGTTGAAGCGTAACGAAGTAGTTG
>Ga0114949_10001952_pt1 | contig 12693 bp, 4 predicted proteins | sample N074metaG_FD_83505 | JGI IMG/M metagenome (GOLD analysis project Ga0114949, IMG submission 83505) | Deep subsurface microbial communities from Kermadec Trench to uncover new lineages of life (NeLLi) - N074 metaG | ecosystem: Environmental > Aquatic > Marine > Ocean trench > Sediment | place... | reverse complement strand
GCTAGGCGCGTTTAACGACAATTTGTATAAAAATGGTCTAACGATTTTTATCGCGTTTCAGGCGGCGAATATATCGCAGGAAGCTAGCAATACTTTGGTAAACATCGCAGCTGGTCTTTTCATTCTGCCATTCTTTTTATTTTCAGCTATTGCCGGTCAATTGGCCGACAAGTTTGAAAAATCAATTTTAATTCGTCGCATTAAACAACTAGAAATTTTTATTATGCTGCTTGGCGCTGTGGCGTTTTATTTGCAAAGCGCCCCTATGTTAATTTCGATATTATTTTTAATGGGGGCACAGTCGTCCCTGTTTGGCCCGGTTAAATATAGTCTCTTACCGCAAGTTTTACGTCCTGAAGAACTGGTGGGTGGTAATGCGATGGTTGAGTTCGGAACCTTTCTGGCAATATTGATGGGTTTGATCGCGGCCGTTTTTATAATCGGCTTTGGCCTTTATATACTATCAATCGCGGTGGTAGTGTTCGCAATTGCAGGTTACTGGGCGAGTCGCTCAATTCCCACTCTGGCTGCTAACGCACCTGAATTGTCGATTAGTTTCAATATAATAACTCAGACCAGGAGCATACTCCAAGATGCTCGAGAAAACCGTACCGTATTTTATTCTATCCTCGGTATTTCCTGGTTCTGGTTTATCGGCATTACCTACGTCACACAGTTACCCAATTATGTACGTTATGAATTAGGTGGTAACGAACAGGTCTATGTACTGTTACTCGCTATGTTTTCGATCGGAATCGGGATGGGTTCTTTTTTGTGTGAGCGACTATCTGGACGCATTGTTGAAATTGGATTGGTGCCAATCGGCGCGCTGGGTCTGTCCCTTTTTGGCATAGATATTTACTTTGCTCAAGCGCAAGCATCGGGTAACACTTTGATCGCACCGATGGTTTTTCTTTCGAACAGCAGTAATTTGCGCGTCATGTTCGACATCGTCATGCTTGGGATATCGGGTGGTCTGTACATCGTGCCACTCTACGCATTGATCCAGCAACGCAGCAATCCAAAAAAGCGTTCACGTGTTATCGCAGCCAACAATGTCTTAAATGCATTGTTCATGGTAGTGGCTGCAGTTTACGGGATGATCATTCTATCCTCGGGCATTGCTATATCGACCCTGTTTTTGATCATGGCGATTATGAACGCTGCTATCGTATTGTTCATCTTCAAGCTAGTACCCGAATTTATCTTGCGTTTGCTGATCTGGCTAGTGATCCACATCCTATACCGCGTGCGCCAGATCGACCTGGACAAGATACCCGATACTGGCCCAGCCGTGCTGATTTGCAATCATGTTAGCTTCGTCGATGCGTTGCTACTCGCAGGCTGCATCAAACGACCGATTCGTTTCGTGATGCACTACCGTATCTTTCAGCTGCCGATTCTTTCTTTTGTGTTTAAAACCGCCAATGCCATTCCAATTGCAAGCCCGCGTGAAGATGCGACGATGATGAAAGAGGCCTTCGATCAAATAAACGCCGCGTTAGAGCAAGGAGACCTGGTGTGTATTTTCCCCGAAGGCAAGTTAACCGAAGATGGTGAAATAAATCCATTCAAGTCTGGCGTGAGCAAAATTCTGGAGCGTGACGCGGTCCCTGTGGTACCACTCGCTTTGCGCGGCCTGTGGGGCAGCTTTTTCAGCCGTAAATACGGAAATGCGATGACCCGATGGTTTCCGCGTGGATGGTTCAGTAAAATTGAGCTGGCTGCAGGGGATCCGATCGATGCTGCCGACGCCTCGCTTAAAACTTTGTATCGGCAGGTATCGGAGCTGCGCGGCGATAACAGGTAATCGGACAGGGCCTGGTACACACCCTTTGCTTAGCGAGGGTTAAATGTGTAAAAACGTACAGTTGAGTGTACGGGGTACCCCATAGAAATACACTAGCATCTTGTTTATACTGCTCGCCTCTCACTATATCGGATCATTCACGGAGTCATCATGAGCCAGCCCGCAGAAGTAGTCAGCTCGAAGATCAGTCAGTTATTCCATTACATTAACGGCGAAAGGGTCGCTGGCAACAGTGGTCGTTTTGGCGATATCTTTAATCCAAGCCTGGGCGTCCGGGCAGCCGAAGTGCCGCTTGCCTCGAAGGCAGAAGTCGAAGTTGCGATAGCGGCAGCACAGGATGCGTTTCCAGCCTGGGCTGCGACTTCGGTCCTGGCGCGCTCACGCATCATGACAAAATTTGTGCATTTGCTATATGAGCATCAGCACGAACTGGCCGAGCTAGTTTGCAAGGAACATGGCAAGGTGATCGAGGATGCAATGGGGTCGGTTTTGCGCGGTATCGAAGTCGTCGAATTTGCCTGTGGCGCCCCACACCAGCAAAAAGGCGAGTTCTCCGATAATGTCGCTCGGGGTATAGATATCTACTCGATGCGTAAACCGCTCGGCGTTGTGGCCGGTATTACTCCGTTCAATTTCCCGGCGATGATTCCTTTATGGATGTCGGGCATGGCACTGGTCACCGGCAATACCGTAGTCTTAAAGCCATCTGAAAAAGACCCTTCCTGTCCATTACGAATGGCTGAATTATTTGTCGAAGCGGGCGGTCCTCCCGGCGTATTCAATGTTATCAATGGCGACAAGGAAGCTGTCGATGCACTGCTCAACGACGAGCGCATCAAAGCCGTCAGCTTCGTCGGTTCCACCCCCATTGCCCAGTACGTTTATGCTACCGCGAGCGCCAACGGCAAACGCTGCCAGGCGATGGGTGGTGCAAAGAATCACATGCTAATTTTGCCAGACGCCGAACTCGAAGATGTTGCCAATGCGCTAATGGGCGCGGCTTACGGCTCAGCCGGCGAACGGTGTATGTCGATATCAGTTGGCGTTTGTGTCGGCGACGAAGTCGCGGATCGGCTGATCGATATACTCAAGCCGCGGGTCGAATCGTTGCGTATCGGCTCAAGCCTGGATACCGGTCTCGAAATGGGGCCACTAGTGACCAAAGAGCACCGCGAAAAAGTGATGAATTATATCCAGATGGCTAAGGATGAAGGTTCGCTACTGGTGGTTGATGGCCGCGACTTTGTCTGCGATGGGCACGAGAATGGCTACTTTCTTGGCGGTTCGCTGATCGACCAGGTAAAACCCGATATGCAGTCTTACCAGGAAGAAATTTTTGGCCCCGTATTGCAAATTATACGCGTGGGGTCGTTCGACGAAGGAATGGCGCTAGCGACCGACCATCCTTTCGGCAACGGAACTTCGATTTTTACCAAAAATGGTGCGGCGGCACGAACTTTCGCCGACAAGGTTGAAGTCGGGATGGTCGGAATTAATGTTCCTATTCCAGTACCGTTGGCATTTCACAGTTTCGGCGGCTGGAAGTCATCCTCCTTCGGTGACCATAACCAGTACGGCATGGAGGGATTGCGCTTTTACACCAAAGTCAAAACCGTGACCGCGCGCTGGCAGGATAAGGGGCTGGAAGCCGAATTCTCGATGCCAGTGCTAAAGTAAGCATATCGTAGGACATTGAGTTGCCCGGAATGCGGAGCAATAGTCTATATTCTGGGTATTTCGATAAATCGTCGATATCGCTTGAGGCTGACGCCGTTATCGCTGGGCAGATGCGTAATTCGGAATATCCTTAATTTATTAATGCTGTAACTGTAGTTCCTAAGTACGGTGCTGTTGTAAATCGGTGGGTGGAACGAATCGGGCAATACCGGGTTGACCTTATTAATGGTGGACAACCCATTTTACCAGCAAGATATCCGACCAAAGTTTGACAATATTCGGGGTCGTACGCGCAATGGTTTTGGCCATCAAGATCCCCTGTATCAATGATTTTTATAGTAGTAATTTAATCCCCGAACCACGCCATACTGATTCAAAATAAAGGGTTTACAGGTCAGGGGCCTCGTAATTCCGACATTTTTCAATATATTTCGCTGTGCCTAACGGCATCGGAACTCGCGCGCCAGCTATATTACCCAGTAGTTCCCTGCCCTCGCGCAACAGTGCCTTACCCTGATCGGTACGCATTTTCAGCAATTGATCGGGGTTGTCCGGCAAGTCCGGTTCGAATGAATCGAGTGCTTCCGCAAGCGCCACGAATTCTGGCCATATATTGAATATATGCGGATCTTTTTTCATCGTATCAGCCGCGTGCCTGGCTGCAGCGGCATATTCGATAATGGTTTCCCTGGCATCTGCAAATAATACGCTGGAACAAAATGTTGCAACCATGGTATCGGCGATCAGGTCGATATCACGCATGCTTTGCGCAATCTTGACAAATCTGGACTGGTAAAAATCTGCCGGGGGCATGGTAAAAGCTTTAAACGGTTCCCCCCATATCTCATCTATTCCTTCGCAGCCGCTGTGGTGCTTAACCTGTTTACCCAGCCGCAATGCCTCTTGAAAACAATCGCTACATTCGCGCATCAGCTCGTTAGTCTTGCTCACTTTAACGCCGAGTTCAGCAAGATCAACGATCGAGGTAAACAAATCGGTAGCCCGATTGAACAGGGCCCCAGCCAGCATCGCCGCATTAACGCGCTTGCGCTCCGGGCAAGTTTGCGCCCGGTAGGCTGCACGTGCCGCTTCGAGGCTGCGTCCCGGCGTGTTAATGCCTGCTTCGGTATGGTGGAACGCACGACGGGTTAGGCTGTCGATCAATCGCTTGCGATTGGTCAGCGTATCGTCGAGCGGTGGGTAGTAGCGAATCCAGTAGCCATAATAATAAATATGTTCAGTGCCATCGATTTCGCGACGATCACAGTTTTTGGGGGAATTTTTCATCTGCACATTAACAATAACCTGCTGCCGAATGGAACCCATCGGTGGACGAATCGATGCGCAAATCATAAATCAAACTTGCGCATCCATCCAGGATATACGTCACAGTACCAATAACAATCACCGATACTTCGTGGGAGAACTCTGATAATAATGGCACTTGATAAACTCCGACCCGTACGCCCACTATTGTTTTTATTCCAGTAAGGATAGCTCATCTACTGAGCCATTATGTGTTTATAATTAGGCAATGGCATTTTCCATCCTTAGCTCTAACCGCATCGAAAAATTGCAGCAGTCGATGTGTCGCCATCTGTCCGAAATACCCCTACGTGATCCATTGGCACGTGAAATAATTGTAGTTCCAACATTTGCGATGGCGCGCTGGCTCAATTTACAACAGGCTCGGCGACAGGGAATTGCCGCCAATATCAGTTACCCGCAGCCTGCTGAATGGATTTGGCAACTCGCCGCATCGTTACTCGAACAAGTCCCCGATCAGGATCCCTTTCGAACTGAGACCACCTGCTGGAAAATATTTTCACTATTGCCGGACAGGTTAAAAGGGCGTGCTTTTGGCCCATTACAACAGTACCTGTACGATGACGAGCAGGGCGTCAGGCGCTGGCAACTATCTAATCGTATCGCCGATGTATTCGATCGTTACCAGCACTATCGGCCTACGATGATACGAGAATGGTCGCAGGGTAAAGAAGATCACTGGCAGGCTCAACTATGGCGCGCGCTGGTTGAAGCCGATGCGCCAGTTCATCGCACCGAAGTACTCGGGCTCCTGATCGAATTACTGCACTCCAATGTAGCCCTGGACAGCTTACCCGAACGGATCAGCCTGTTCGCACTTTCCAGTATACCGCCGTCTTATATTGATGTGATTTTGGCACTTGCCCGACATATCGAGATCACCTTCTACCAGCACAGCCCGACCGACCACTACTGGGCCGATTTAAAATCGAGCAAATCGCAGGCTCGACGCAAGCTTTCAAATCCGCAACAAGATGGATACGACGAAGCAGGTAATGAGCTGCTTGCGTCCTGGGGACGGCAGGGGCAGGTGTTGCAGGACTTGTTGCTGGATCAGGATTCTCTATTGACCAGCGACCTCGAACTTTATTATGCACCGGGTGCTGCTACGCTGTTAACAGCGATTCAACAAAGTATTTTCGATCTCGATGCCGAAGAATTCGATATTCAGGCCGATGAGTCGATCTCGATTCACCTGTGCCATAGCCCGCTGCGCGAATGCCAGGTATTGCACGATCAATTGCTCGCCATGTTAGACCGCGATCCCGATTTAACAACCGAGGATATTCTGGTGATGGTGCCCGAAATCAGCCGCTACGCACCCTATATCGAAGCGGCGTTTGAGGAAAATACCAACCAGACGCGACCCAGCTTACACTGGAACCTGTCGGATATTACGCTCGCAGACGAACACCCACTGGTTCTGATCTTTTTACAACTGCTCAAGTTATCAGGCAGTCGATTTCACTATAGTGAAGTCACCGCTTATCTCGACATCGCGGAAATTCGAAAACGCTTCGATATCGATGAAACGGCGCTTCAGGATATTCGCTCATTACTCGATGAATCTCGTGTACGATGGGGCGTTGATGGGGCGCACAAAACAGCGCTTGATCTTCCTGCAACCCTGGAAAATACCTGGCAACAGGCCCACCAGCGTATTTTTGCAGGTTACGCGTTTGAGAACGCCGATTTCTGGCATGGTATTGCCCCACTGCAGGGAGTCGAGGGGGAAAGGGCTCAAAACCTGGGGAAATTCTGGTTACTCTTCGAACGACTATTATTCTGGCGCGAACAACTCAATACTGCCTGCCCTGCGTCGACGTGGCAATCCCGCCTGAACCGCCTGCTTGAAGACCTGTTTGTCGAAACAGATCCAAACTCTGGCCATCTGCAACAAATTCGCGATGCGATCAGCCAACTGGAGCTGGCTGATGAAACAATCGTTTCCCCTGCATTACTGGACCACTGGATGGAAAAGCAGCTTGCCCGTCAGGAAACACGGGGGCGATTATTTTCTGGCGGTATTACCTTTTGTGGCATGCGCCCAATGCGTAGCCTGCCTTTTAAGGTAATCTGCCTGCTCGGGATGAATGATGATGCTTTTCCACGTCGCGAAACGCCGGTGGAATTCGACCTGATGACCGACCAACGGCATCCCGGTGACCCGTTAAAGTCAGACGGAGACCGCTACCTGATGCTCGAAACCCTGCTGTGCGCGCGACAGGCACTTTACATAAGCTACTGCGGTCGCAACCTGAAAGACAATAGCGATTGCCAGCCATCGGTACTGGTTCAGGAATTACTCGATTTCATCGATACCCGGTTTGCGCCGTCCGGCGAGCATGATCGGCGCCTGAGCGAAGCGCTCACTACCGTACATCCGATGCAGACCTTTGCGGCTAACAACTTTGGCCCCAGATCAATCAGTTATGACAGTTACTGGTGCTCGGTCGCCAGTAGAATGCTCTATCCGGAAGATCCGAATCTCCTGGCATCCTGGCCGACGAAGCCATTAGCAACTGATTCGGACTCGGAGTTAGATATTAATTTGGCTCAAATGCGACGTTTCCTGCAACACCCGATCCGATACTTTTTCAATCAGCGGCTGAATCTCTGGCTGGACGAGGCGCAGACTACGGATGAAGACGAAGCTTTTTCGCTGGAAGGTCTCGAGAAGTGGCAAATCAAGCAGCGACTGGCAAAGGATTATCTCGCTTGTGGAGAAATACGACCCGAGAGATTACTCGCCGAGGGTTATCTGCCCCACGGACATGCCGCGATCGAAAGCTTCGAGCAAATAGAGCTCGAACTCGAAAATCTGTTCGTACGCTTGGCGCCTTTTCGCGGGCTGACCGGCGAGTCGCGAGAGTTTGAGCATTATTTCGGTGGATACGGTCGGCTCAGCGGGAAGATAGAACAATACTATGTCGGCAAGGGCCTAATGCACTTGGCTACCGCTTCATTGAAAGGGAAAGATCTGCTGGCGCTGTGGGTAGACCATCTGGCCCTGTGTGCCAGCGAGCAGCTTGCAGACGATGAATCCAGTTCGCTAATCTGGCATGGTGGTGGCATACAATTAAATCGGCTCGAAGCCGACGACGCACAGGAACAACTACAGGATTATCTGCTACTGTACCGAACGGGCCTGGGTTATCCACTACCCGCATTCCCAGGGGCCAGTTTCGCCTGGTCGCGTGAAGAAGATGAGGTTAAGGCACAAAGAGAATCCCTTAAAAAGTGGCATGGGGACAGCTTCCGTGAAATTCCAGGGGATAAGCACGACGCTTATGTGAGGCTCGCTCTACGCAACACTGACGAGGCGCCAGTACCTGGTTCCGAATTTGAGCGCTGCGCAAGCCGCATTTACGCCCGCCTGCACCAGCGCAGCCTCGATCTATGAGCAGGACGCAAAATCCAGTTAGTCTAGATGCGGCAACCACGCTCGAAATTGACCTGATAGGAATCAAACTCATCGAGGCGAGCGCAGGAACCGGTAAAACCTATACCATCGCCAACCTTTACCTACGCCATATTCTCGCCGGACGTGATCCAGGCAAATTGCTGGTAGTCACCTTCACCAATGCCGCTACAGAGGAATTACGCGGACGAATTCGCGCCCGACTACGCGACACGCTGTTATTACTGCAACAACCCACTGCGAATAAGGATGAATTTCTGACGCTATTGTTGTCGCAGTGGCAAGACCACGATGGTGAAACACAAAAGGCACAGCTACGCCGACTGCAACTGGCCTTACGCTGTATGGACGAAGCCGCTATCTATACTATTCACAGCTTTTGCCAACGCGCCCTGACCGACCATGCATTTTACAGCGGTCAATCCTTCGAAGTCACATTGCTGGATGATGACCGTTTGTTATGGGAGCAGGCGCTGAAAGACTGGTGGCGAAAACAAAGCTATTCGCTCGACAGCACCGACTGGCATCTTTTTAAAACCTGCATGGTCGATTTAACCAAACTACTGAAGTGGCAAGCTCAAATCAGGACCAATCTAGCCCACAGATTATTGCCCGATGTGAAACAAAATCTGGCCTCGCTATATGCTTCCTGGCGCGAAAAAAAACCGGAAATGCAAGCGCTGGCGTCACAGTGGAAAAAGCAAAAGAATGAAATACTGGAAATTCTACAGCTATCTCCCGCGCTGAGCCGTAACGCCAAATTACCTTACCATGCCGACAATTTGCCGGGTTGCTTCGAGCAATGGGATAATTATTTTAACTCGGATCAATTGCTAATTATTCCTGACTCGCTCAAATACCTGTCGAGTGCCTGCCTGGTCGAAAATTCTACTGCGAAAAAGAAACACTCGGATCCGAATCTGGAAAACGACTTTTTTCTCAACGTGCAACAGGCACTGGTCTCTGTCCAGAATTTCTACAATCAATTCAGAGCGCGCGCGCTGATCGAGGCGCATGACTTTTCAACCCAACGCGTTCGATTACAAAAACGCGACTCTCATACTCTTGCCTACCAGGATCAACTCACACTGTTACTCGAGGCCCTACAGGGCGCCCAGGGTGAGGCACTCGGTCAACGCCTTCGCGATCGTTTTCCGGTCGCGATGATCGACGAGTTCCAGGATACCGACTCGATTCAATACGGCATTTTTCATCGGTTATATTTTAATCACGAGCAGACCAGCCTGACCCTGATCGGCGACCCCAAACAGGCAATTTATAGTTTTCGCGGCGGCGATATTTTTACCTACATGAGAGCAAAAAGTGAAGCCAGTGTGCAGCATTATTCGCTGCAAACCAACTGGCGTTCCGAGGCACCGTTAATCCGGGCGGTAAACAGCCTGTTCGGGGGCCGAGAGGCCCCGTTTATCTATGCCGATTCGATCGATTTTAACCCGGTATTACCCGCACCAAAGGACCATAAGCTACCGCTACTAATCGATAATTCAGCGACTTTTCCACTGACTATCTGGCGTATTCCACTCAATCAAAAACAAAAACCTCTCAGCAAAGATGATGCCCGCGAAATACTGCACCAGGCCACCGCAAACGAAATCGTGCGACTGATCCAGGGCGGCGAAAAGGGCCAGGTTAAACTGGGCGAAAATCGTTTACGCAGTGCCGATATTGCGGTACTGGTGCGCTCTGGCTACGAGGGTAACGCGCTGCGAGCAGTACTTTCGGAAAAAGGCATTAAGGCGGTCACCATAGGTCGTGAAAGCGTGTTCGACAGCGAGGAGGCGAGCGGCCTGTTCGATTTGTTACGAGCGATCGTCGACTATCGTGACCGACGGCGCTTGCGCAGTGCGCTCGGCAGTTCCCTGCTCGAACTGGACTACCTCGCTATTGCCGAGGTAATCGATGACGAAAGTGCCTGGCAATCCTGGTTAGAAAAAATCCGTGACCTGCATCAAATATGGCAAAAGAACAATTTTATCGTGATGTTTCAACACCTTTTACTTGAATTGAAAATTGGTGAACAGCTGGCAATGAGCGCCCAGGCCGACAGGCGCCTGACCAATTTGCTACATATCTCCGAATTATTGCAACAACAGTCTCGAGCAAGTCCCGGCCTCGACGCCCTGCTTGGCTGGTATCAGCGGCAGATATCCCAGAGCGCGGGCGACGCAACCGAACTACGCCTGGAAAGCGACGAAGCACTGGTCAAGATAGTCACAATTCATAGTAGCAAGGGGCTGGAATACCCTGTGGTTTTTATTCCCTATCTGTGGGGTTGTAATCCGACTGACTTGTCTGGCGATTCACTGCTTCGATTCCACGACCAGGATAATAACCTGGTGGTCGATCTGGGGTCACCAGATTTTGTTCGACACGGTTACCTTGCCGAAAAAGAGCGCCTCGCCGAAGACATCCGCGTGGCTTATGTGGCGATCACTCGGGCACGCAGTAAAGTCTACCTGGCCTGGGGCGAAGTTGGGGCGAAAGGAGAAACCGCAAAATCCGGCCTGGCCTATTTGCTTCACCCGCATCAGACATCCGACGAGTTGGCTGATCAGTTACCCGCAGCCTTTAACAAATCAGCCAATCTGGATGACGATCTTGAGACTTTGCGAGTCGCTGCCGAGGGTACGATTGAAATCATAGCCGTCCCCGAGGAATCCGATTTTAAACCTCGGTCGGCCCGAAAACGTACTCAAGCACCGCTAGAAGTTTCCCAATTCAATGCCAGAACATCCACCGCCTGGCGCATCGGCAGTTTCAGTTCGCTTACACAGGATATTCACCAGGTCACTCACAGGGGAAGTAAAAACAAAGGCGATGATCCGATACTCGATTTTCCTGCCGGTAGCCATGTGGGTCTGCTATTGCACTCGGTACTCGAACACCTCGATTTCCAACAGGATATCCCATCTCAGTGTGACCAGCTGCTACCCCCTATCACGCGACGATATGGACTCGAATCGGCTCACCATCAGGCGACGATTACGAGCTGGATGGAAACGTTGGTGAAATGCCCTCTGAGTGACGATGGTCTATCCTTATCAAAACTCTCACCCGAGCAGCGATTAAACGAGTTATCGTTCGATTTTGGCCTGGATCATCTGGACATTAACCGGCTAAATGCCTGGTTTGCCCGGACTGGGGAACAGCAACTAGAGCCTATCAGTGGGCGTGATTTTCGCGGCCTGGTCACCGGTGTAATCGACCTGGTTTTTGAATACCAGGGTAAATACTATATCGCGGACTATAAGAGCAATTTTCTCGGCGGTCGCATCGACGACTATGCGCCTGACAAGCTACGGCGTGCTATGGACGACCGGCGCTATGACCTGCAATACCTGCTGTATTCAATTGCTTTACACCGTTATCTGTCGCAACGGATTCCAGATTATCGATACGAGCAACATTTTGGTGGGGTCTACTACCTGTTTATACGCGCGATGAGACCACAATACGGCCCTGCCTACGGCGTCTTTTTTGACTTGCCGGACCGACGCAAACTGGAATCTCTGGACCGGCTATTGATGGCACCGCCAGAATCGGAATTTAACCGATGAAACACTTGCTAGAAACACTGGTAAGACAAGGCGATATATCGGGTCTGAGTTATGGTTTTGCGCGTTTTATCGCCGAGCAATCGGCCTGCGAATTCGATAGTCTGCTCGCCTATAGTGCAGCACTGGTGAGCGAAAGCAATCAGAACGGCGATGTCTGTGTTGATCTGAAACAGTATATCGACCAACCGCTTTTTGAATCAGAGTATCTTGTGCCAGGGCAATTGCCTGTTGGCCAGAGCCTGGAACAATGGCAACAAGTCCTGTTGGAAAGCCCCTGTGTGGGCAACCCTGGCGAGGAAGCGCCACTAATCCTGGAAAACCAGCGCCTTTACCTGAACCGATACTGGTACTACGAAAGCCGGGTGGCCGAGATGATTACCAGGCGGCTTGAATCGCGACCTGAAATCAATCCCGAGCTGTCGCAGAAACTCGACTTACTGTTTCCTGGCAGTCCCCAGCAAACATCACTAGACGAACAAAAACTAGCCGTTGCTCTGGCAGCATCACACCGGTTCGTGGTGATTTCCGGGGGACCGGGAACCGGTAAAACCAGCACCGTAATTAAGATACTGGCTGTTTTGCTCGGACAGCAAAGCGATTTACGCATCAAACTGGCGGCCCCAACAGGCAAGGCGGCAGCCCGGATGATGGAATCGATCCAGCTTCGCATCGAAGATTATTTTATTGAACCCGATATCAGGAAATTAATACCTCAGCAAGCCTGCACAATTCATCGATTGCTCGGCTACGCTCACCAGAGCTTTCAATATAATAATAGCAACCCATTAGCGTTAGACTGTTTGGTCATCGACGAGGCTTCGATGATCGATTTGACGCTAATGTATCGATTGCTAGAGGCGCTCCCCGAACATGCACGGATT
>Ga0114949_10001947_pt1 | contig 12702 bp, 10 predicted proteins | sample N074metaG_FD_83505 | JGI IMG/M metagenome (GOLD analysis project Ga0114949, IMG submission 83505) | Deep subsurface microbial communities from Kermadec Trench to uncover new lineages of life (NeLLi) - N074 metaG | ecosystem: Environmental > Aquatic > Marine > Ocean trench > Sediment | place... | reverse complement strand
CATCTCGCGCGTCGGACCCTTTCTGAAGGAAGCCGGCCTTTTCTTCGTGGGGATCGACGTGATCGGCGGCAAGCTGACCGAAATCAACGTGACCAGCCCCACCGGCGTCCAGGAGATCAATGCCCTGGATCAGACGAAGCTCGAAGCGCGGATCATCGACCGCGTCGAGTCGCTGCACGCGTTGCGATATCGTCGAGGGTCATGAGCGGAATCGAGAGCGCGCGGCCGACGGGTGATTCGCACCGCTATGGGATTCTCGTCGTCGACGACGAGGACGCCATTCTGGAATCGCTCGAGCTCACGCTGGGCTCCGAATACCAGATCTTCACGGCGACCAGCGGGGAGAAGGCTCTCGAGATCCTCGCGCGCGAGCAGATCGCGATGGTGATCTCGGATCAGGTGATGCCGGGAATGAGCGGGGTCGAGTTCCTCGAGAAGGTGATCGAGCTGAATCCGCGGGCGATTCGCATGATGCTGACCGGCTATTCGGATATGCCGTCGCTGATTCGGGCCATCAATGAGGGGCGGATCTATCGCTACCTGCCAAAACCCTGGGAGCCCGACGATCTTCGGATCAGCGTGAAGCGAGGGCTCGAGGTCTACGAGCTATCGAGCGAAAATGCGCAGCTCGCGGATGCACTCGCGGAGGCGAACGATCGTCTGCGCGCCGAGAACGTCTATCTGCGTCGGGAGGTCGAGGCGCGATATTCCTTCGAGGGCATCATCGGAGACGCACCCGCGATGCAGAAGATCTTCGATGTCACGGAAAAGGTCTCCCAGACCGCCGCTACGGTGTTGTTGACGGGCGAGACCGGCACCGGCAAGGATCTGCTGGCGCGGGCGATCCACTACTCGGGCCCGCGCAAGGACCGGAAATTCGTGACGCAGAATTGTGGTGCGCTACCGGACACGCTGCTCGAGAGTGAGCTCTTTGGCCATAAGCGGGGCGCGTTTACGGGGGCGATCGCGGATAAAAAGGGCCTGTTCGAGGTCGCCGACGGGGGCACGATCTTCCTCGATGAGATCGGGGAAACGGAGCCGGGAATGCAGGTTCGGCTGCTGCGCGTGTTGCAGGACGGCGAGATCCGCTCGCTGGGATCCTCGGTGACGCGGAAGGTCGACGTCCGGGTCCTGGCCGCGACGAATCGCGATCTGAAGAAAATGGTCGAGGAGGGTCGGTTTCGTGAGGATCTCTACTACCGGCTTCGGGTCGTCGAAATCGAAATGCCGACGCTGCGCGCACGTCGATCCGACATTCCCGCCCTGGCCCATCATTTTCTCGATGTTTCGGGGAAGCGTGTGAAGCGCGTATTCCTGGGTTTCTCGAATGCCGCGATGGATCGACTGGTCGCGTACGACTGGCCGGGAAACGTTCGCGAACTCGCCAACGAGATCGAGCGCGTGGTGGCGCTCGCCGGTCCTTCGGAGACAGTGGGACTCGAGGATCTCTCGGAGCATGTGCGCGGTGCCCGCGACAGACGTGGAGAGTGGGCCGGCGAAGACAGTCGGGGCCCCGTCGATGCCGCGAGCTTCGCCCCGATCGATGATTGGGACCTGAACCGCTCGGTGGACGCCCTCAAGCGGCGCATGCTCGTGGCCGCGGTGCGGCTGGCCGGGAGCAAGAGTGGTGGCGCGGAAAGGCTCGGAATTCCGCGCCAATCGCTGCAAAAGATGATCAAACGTCTCGAGATCGCGAGCGAGGAGCTGGTGCCGCCGAAGTCCGGGTCCGAAACCGGCGAGGATTGAGGTGAGTTTCCCTTCGCTTCGAGAGCGTGTCCGGTAGACTGTTCGCAATGGAAGTCCTCTGCACCAGCCGTTTTGAAACGCCCCTCGGTTCTCTGCGGGTCGTCAGCAGTGAAAAGGGTCTGGTCTACATCGAGCTACCGAACGAAAATGGTCGCGGCTTCGAGGGCTGGAGAAAGACCCACGCCCGTGGCGCGAAGGTCGTCGATCGACGCGCGGCACACGACGACACGATCGACCAACTACTCGAGTTCATGTCGGGCGAGCGTCGCAAGTTCACGATGGACCTCGACCTGCGCGCGACCGAGTTCCAACTCGCGGTCTATGAGGTCGTCGCCAAGATCGCCTATGGGGAGACGCTTTCCTATTCGGATGTCGCGAACGCGATCGACAGGCCGAAGGCCGTGCGCGCGGTCGGTGCCGCGAATGGTGCCAACCCGATCCCGCTCGTGATCCCGTGTCATCGCGTGATCGCGCGGGGCGGCGCGCTTCAGGGCTACGCCGGGGGGCTTCGGCTCAAGGCCCGGCTACTCGCGATGGAGTCGACCGAACCCGATTGGTCGCGGCCGACGCCGACAGCAGCCTCCGCCGGCGATTCCTCGCCGCGACAGGCTCGACTCTGTTAGACCTTTCCGAGGGCTTGATCGACATCCGCGATGATGTCGTCGGCGTTCTCGATTCCGCAGGCATAGCGGACGAGGCTGTCCGTAATGCCCAATTCGAGGCGTTTGGGCTTTGGGACGTCCCAGAAAGACATCGTGACCGGGAGCTCGATCAGGCTTTCGACGCCGCCCAGGCTGGGGGCCTGGTAGGGGATCGTGGTGGCGTCGATGAAACGCATCGCGCCTTCGAGTTCGGTTTCGATTTCGAAGGTGACGACGCCGCCGGCCCCGTTCATGATCCGCTGTGCGATGGCGTAATCCGGATGGCTCGAGAGACCCGGATACCAGACCTTTCGGATCTTGGGATGCCCTTCGAGGAAGGTCGCCAGGGCCAGCCCGTTGGCGTTGTGGCGCTCCATGCGAATGTCGAGGGTCGTGATGCCGCGCAGCAGCAGCCAAGCCGCGTGGCTGTCTATGATGCCGCCGAGGACGCCGAGCGCGCTTCGTACCGGCTCGACGAGTTCTCTCGGGCCGGTCACCGTGCCAGCCAACAGGTCGTTGTGACCGCCAAGATATTTCGTCGCGCTATGCAGGACGAGGTCCGCGCCGTCCGCCAGCGCCCTGTGATTGACCGGTGTCGCAAACGTCGAATCGATGATGACCGTGACACCGCTCGCGTGCGCGACCTCAGTGAAGGCGGGCACATCGACGACGCGAAGGTACGGATTCGTCGGCGATTCGGCAAAGAAAATTTTCGTGTTAGGCCGGATGGCGGCCTTGAAAGCGTCGAGATTGCTCGGCGCGATCACGGTCGTCTCGACAGCCATGCGTGACAGGAATTGTTGGATGAATTGACGCGTCCGGCGATAGCAGTCGCTGGTCACGATCAAATGGCTGCCTTCGGGCAGCAGGGCCATGAAGGTGGTCGTGGCGGCACACATGCCGGAGGCGAAAAGAACGGTTTCTTCGCCGCCTTCGAGCGCGCTGAGTTTGCGTTCGACCGAACGCCAGGTCGGATTCCCGTAGCGCCCGTATTCCTCGCGCTTGGACTTGCCCTCTTGAAAGTCAGTGACTTCTTTCGAATTGCGAAACCAGAACGTCGAGGTCTGATAGATCGGCGTCGTGATCGCGTTGGCTTCTTGTTGCCGGAGTTCTCCGGCGTGGACGGAACTCGTCGCGCTTCCGCGATTGCTGGGCTCATTGGGTAGATCGGACATATGGCCTCATCTCGTGTGCTGGCATGCGGATGAACGAAGTCTCGCGATGGCACGATCTTGAGTAAGACGCTTAGCAACTCGGCAGGGGCCTTGACTCGCGTTCGAGATCAGGGCAGCTCGCTCAGTCCTGGAAAAAGTCTCCAAGAGGCATGAGCGGGTCCGAGGGTCGGCAAGCGCCGGAAATCAACCCCTTGCGTTCGAACCTGAAGCCGCAACCCTACGACTGAAGCCCGATGCCGTCAACTCCGCTCGGATGGAGAATCAGCCCGCTGTGAAGATGAAAACGGAAGCTGGAAGCCGTGTGCTCGTGTTCTGCGCTTCGAGCAGTCGCTGCGACCCCGAGTTTCATCACGCTGCGGCGGCACTCGGCGAGGCGATTGCCTGCGCCGGTCACACACTCGTGTATGGCGGAGGTGCGGTCGGTTCGATGGGTGCGTTGGCCGACGCCGCGCTGGCCGAGGGTGGCCGGGTCCTCGGCATCATTCCCCGCTTCATGCGCGACCTCGAATGGGCCCATTCCGGATTGACGGAGTTGCGTCTCGTCGACGACATGCAGCAGCGAAAACGCGAGATGCTTCGAGTGGCGGACGCGATCGTGGCGCTGCCGGGTGGGTCGGGGACCCTCGAGGAATTATTGGAGGCGATTACGTCGAAGCGGCTCGGACTCTTTTTCAAGCCGATCGTGATCGTCAATCAGCGACGATTCTACGATCCTCTCTTCGAATTGCTCGAGCGCAGCGTCGAGGAGCGATTCATGAACGACGTGCACCTCGAGATGTGGCAGGCGGTCGACACCATCCACGACGTCCTTTCGGCAATCGAATCGGCGCCGCCCTGGCCCGAGGACGCCGTGCGGTTCGCGACGCGATGAACCGCACCACCCGGTCGCTGGTGGCGGAGCTGGTCAAGGCGTTCCCGTTTCCGGAACCAGGAAAAAGCGACGGCCAGGGATTGCTGGCCTATGGCGGGGACCTCGAAGCGGAGCGCCTGCTGGCCGCCTATGCCCAGGGCGTTTTCCCCTGGTATGACGATGCGCCGATTCTCTGGTTCTCGCCGGATCCGCGTCTGGTGCTTCGGCCCCGGGAACTTCATATCGGTCGTAGTCTCGCGAAACGTCTGCGCGCCCGGCCCTTTACGCTGCGCATGGATACGGCCTTTGCGGAAGTCATCCGAGCCTGTAGCGAGACGCCGCGTCCCGACCAGGAGGGAACCTGGATCACGGAGGAGATGATCGAGGCCTACCTCGTCTTGCATGAATTGGGCTTCGCACATTCGATCGAGGCCTGGCAGCGCCTGGACGGGGGTGGCGAAAGGCTGGTCGGGGGGCTCTACGGCGTCTCGATCGGCCATGCGTTCTTCGGCGAATCCATGTTCGCGCAGGAACCCGACGCGTCGAAGATCGCCTTCGCCAGCCTGGTTCGCCAGCTCGAGGTCTGGAAGTTCGACTTCATCGACTGCCAGGTCGAAACCAGCCATCTGACCCGCTTCGGTGCAACCGAATGGCCCCGCAGCCGATTCCTGGAAGCGCTCGGCAAGGCTCTCGAAGCCGAGACCCGTCGAGGCAAGTGGCGCTTCGATGCCCCGTCTGACTAATTCATTCGTCGCGGGGTCGGGCGGCTGGAAAACTCGCCCTCGGCGATCAGATCCACCGGGTCGCAATCGAGTCCGTCTGCCAACAGCAGCAATTGATTGTAGGAGATCCGCTCTCCCTGTTCCTCGATGCCCTTGAGCTGGTTTGGAGTCAGCGATCGCCGAACTCCGCTCGACTTGACGCAGGCGTTCTCAATGGCGACGGACAGTTCGCGAGGAGACCAGCCGTTGTCGTGTCGTCGGCGACGAATTGCGAGCCCGTCGGGACGAACCAAACTCTCGCCGTCGTGGTCGTCGTCGATCGGCGCTGATTTGCGTGGGGACAATCCGTTCTCCTCGAAGACGGGCCAGTGTAGACTACGCGCATGTCCGAACAGTCGGGTCTGGAGATCTTCGAACGCGCCGTGATGGCGCGTGGGCGAATCTTGCGCTCCCAGGCCGATCGAGCGGGTCCGACGCCCGGCGTCCTGGCGCTGACTTTCGACGTGGGTCGTATCGTCATACGCCCCGCCGACGAGGGTCTCCAGATCGAGCATGTCGCGGACGCGGACGCGGCCGAATGGCCCGCTGGGCTCGAAAGCGTTGATGATGAAGAACCCTGGTGGCGCTTGCTGGGCCATCCCCTGACGGCCGCCTGGGCAGGGGGTGTCGAAGAGGGGGTCGCCGCCAGCGGATCAGGCTCGTTGTTGGTGTTGAAATTGCGCTTTCGCGAAGAGTCGGACAATCCAAAAATCGTGCGACTCGAAGCGGTGGGGCGTGCTGTGCGCGTGGCTCTCGAAGTTGTCTGAGGCCAGGAGATCCAGGCGCCGAATCCGAGAGGGGAGGAATCGACATGGTGAATGAAGATCGTCGGCAGGACCCGGAGAAGGTCATGCGAAGCGAACGACAATGGCGAGAACAGTTGAGCGACGAGGAATTTCAGGTCGCGCGATGTGCAGCGACCGAAGCCGCGTTCACGGGTCGCTATTGGGACGAGAAGGCGGTGGGCATCTACCATTGCATTTGTTGCGATGCGGCGCTCTTCCGTTCGGAAGCAAAATACGATTCAGGGACCGGTTGGCCGAGCTTCTTCGAGCCCATCGACGAGACCGCGGTCGCGGAAAAGGTGGACCGGGACCAGGGCATGGTCCGCACGGAATCGCTTTGCGCCGGCTGCGATGCCCATCTCGGTCATGTCTTTCCAGACGGGCCAGCGCCGACGGGCCTTCGCTACTGCATGAATTCTGCGTCGCTTCGACTCGAAAAGGATGAGGTCTGAAGGCATGGCGAAACGCGGATGATCGACGCTTTCGATGCCATTTTCTTCGACAACGATGGCATCCTCGTCGATACCGAGCCGCTCTTTCTCCGGGCGACCCAGGAGATCCTCGCAACGGTCGGTGTCAATTTGACCGCAGAGGACTATCACGAGATTTCGATGCGATGGGGCGGAACCGTCTTCGATCTGGCCACGGCGCGGGGTATCTCGGATGACGAGATCCGTGCCCTCCGAAGACGTCGAAGCCGGCGCTATTCAGAGTTGATCGATCGGGGTGTTCGAATCTTCGACGGCGTCGCGCAGACACTCGAACGACTTCACGGCGTATTGCCGATGGCGGTCGTGACGACTTCGGATCGCGGGCATTTCGATCGCATCCACTGCCAGACGGATCTGATTCGACATTTCGATTTCGTCATCGCCCAAGGCGATTACAGCCACGAAAAACCACACCCCGAACCCTATCTCGTGGCTGCCGCCCGAATCGGGGTCGCCCCCGAGCGCTGTCTCGCCATCGAGGACACCGAACGAGGTCTGCGGTCCGCTACGGCCGCGGGAATGTGCTGTATCGCCATTCCGAACGAGCTGTCGAAGGCAGGAAATTTCAAGGAAGCTCGCATGGTCCTGGACTCGATGTGCGAACTTCCGGCGTCATTGGGTATCGACTAGCCTGCCTCGACTAGCGTAGATGTGAACAGTCCTCGACGTAGCCCAACATCCGAAGACGTTCACAATCCTCGAAAGTCATCTCGACATCCTCGCTCTCGACCGCCACGCCCTCCGCCGCCAGCCGCGCAAGTCGAGCCATCTCCTCGAGCCTTTCCTCGGCCTCGGGGTCTGGATAGGGATCCGTCTCGCCCGGGTCCCCGGAGATGTCGAAGAACGCCCGTTCCGGCAGCCCGCGTGGGTTGCCTGGGTTGGCCACGATCAATTTCTCGTCCTCGGTGCGTAGAGACCACAGGATGTTGCCCTCGTGATCTTCTTCCGAGAAGACGTGGCGATCCTTCTCGAGTCGCGTCGAGTAGGGCGCGCGGAGGTCGATGCCCTGCATGCTCTCGGGCACATCCAGGCCGGCAACGCCAAGCAGGGTCGGGCCCACATCGATCAGCCGCGCGATCCCCGATGCGGCACCCGGCGCGGCCCGGTCTCCGTTTTTTGCCCATTTGATCAAGAGCGGGACATGGATCTGTTCGTCATAGAGCGTCAGCCCATGCCAGAAACCGCCGTGTTCGTCGAACTCCTCGCCGTGGTCGGCGGTGATGACGATGACGGTGTCATCGTAGAGCCCGTCGGCTTCGAGCTTCGCGAGCAGCTTGCCGAATTGGACATCGAGATACTCGATCTCCCCGCGATACAACGCCTGGAGACGCGCCGCTTCCTTCGACTCGGGCTCGGGCATCGAAACCCGTGCCACCCCGATGCCGTTATAGGGATGCTCGAAATAGGGATCGTGGGGATCCATGTAGTGGAGAAAGAGAAAGAATCGCTCGTCCTTGCGCCGCTCGAGCCAATCGAAGGCGGTCGCATTGACGACCTGGGAGTCTTGATAGAAATCGCTGAAGCGAACTTCATCCCCGCCGGCTCGACCCAGCCATAGCTGTCGCATGAGCTGGTAGATGATCAGTTTGGAGCTCGACTCTTCGGCGTAGGCGATGTAGTCGGGCCCGAGGTAGTAGTAGTCGTCGTAGCCCTGCGCGAATCCGAAACTCTCGGCGAGATTGACGTTCGAGACGATACCGCCGGTGGTATAGCCACCATCCTGCATCGCTTCGGAGATCAGCGTGAGATCTCGTGAGAGCGTCGACGGCTTCGCGATGGCGCCATGGGTCGAGGGCAGGGTCGAAGTCAGTAGCGAAGCGGTGGCCGGCTTCGTCCAGGAGGCGTGGGAGAAGCCCTGGTAGAGGGTGCCATCGTCGGCGATTCGACACAGGTTTGGCGTCTGGATATCTGCGCCATAACAGGAAAGATGATCCGCGCGCAGGGTATCGACCATGACCAGGATGATATTCGGTCTCGATTCGAGGGCTTCGGGGATGCCCTTGGCGTTTCCGGTCGCCGCGACCGATGGAGAGAAGACGACCGAGAGCAGGCCGCCGAGGGCGAACGCACCGAGCAGAAGGCCGATGGGTGCGAGGGGCGTCGTCAGCTTCGTTGCGATCGGATCGAGCAATCTTCGCAATGGCACCAGGATCATCAGCAACAGGATCGTGGCGACCGCGAGTACGAGGACGATCACGCCGAGCGGGGGCATCTGCTCGAGGTAGACGTCGCGACGCAAGCGGAAGAGCACGACGAAGAGACCGAAGGGAATCAGGCAGGCGCCGAGGCCCAGGCGGGTCACCCAATTTCCGATCTCGAAGCGATCCATCGGCAGGATTGCCAGAAAGAGACCGCCGAGCGTCCCGAGTCCGCCGAGCAGCGTCGCCCAGGCGCGCAGGCCGTACCAGAAGACCTGGCTCTCGGTGCCCAGACCGGCGCGATAGATCAGGATCGCTTCGCCGAGTCCAATCATGATGCCCGCGGCGATGCCCGCGAAGGCGCCCGCACTGGGTGCTCGCCAAAGACGTTCGCCAAGCGGGGTGGCGGCGTCGCCGTCGGTCGCGTCGAAGTCGTCTTCGAAGGAAACTGCGGCTCGGGCCGCCTCTTCGAAGTCGACCTGTACGCCGTTGACGCGGGCGAAGGCCGGCGTGTAGTCGTCGCTGCGCATCCACCAGAATACAAAGCCGATCATGGTGGGCGCTTCCGCGGCCCAGAACCCGAGGGCGGCCGAGACGATCGCGGCGGCAGGCCCGATCAATTCTCCGAGCAGGACGAAATGGGCCGCCTCGCGGATGCCCTCGCCCGCAATCGTGAAGGGGCTGATGACCGTGACGAAGATCTGGATCGCGGAGCCGAAGGTTATTTTCCAGAAATCGACGCCGCCGGCGCCGATCGCGAGCGCGGTGAAGTAGTACATCACGGCGGTCGTGAAATGGACGACGAAGGAGAGGAAAAGGATCTTGGCGATCATGCCCGGCTTGTCGCGATAGGCCGCGGCGGCGGTCGAGATTCGCGTCACGATGCCCCGGATGCGCTGTTTCGCGGGGAACGGCACGTTCTCGAGGATCCATTGGATGAATCCCGGGAAAAGCAGCACGACGACGAGGCCCCCGATCACACCGGCGGCGATCGGGATCGAGAGCAACGCGAACATCGTCGCGTTTTCGCCGAAAATTCCGATGCCGAAGGGCAGCGCGACGAGAAAGGTCATGAAGACGCCTGAGAAGCCGCAGACCTTCTCGACGAATTTCGCGGCGGCGACTTCGACCGTCTTGCCGGTGAAGCGCGAAGCATCGAAAAGCGTGTAGCCGTCCAGGCCGGCGGTGCTCGGCAGGAAGGTTCCAATCGCCCTTCCGATCAGGAACGATCCGAAGATATGTTTGAAGGGAAGCTCGATCTCTTGTCCGCGAAGCATGAGTTGCCAGCGAAGCATCGAGGACAGCATGCCGATCATCTTGATGCCCGTCGCCAGCGACACGAAGAGCCAGAACGTGCCGGCGTCGATTCCCGAGAGCTGATCGCGGATCAATTCGAAGATCGGCGTCATCTTGCCGTCATCCATCTTGATCTCGTGCGCCAGCAACACCCAGAAACAAAGCACCGTAAACCAGGCCTTCAGCACACTGAACAGCCGACTTCGAGTCTGGCCCTTCGGCATGCGCAGGCCGACGATGGCCAGGATCGCAATCACGAGGGCTTGAAGCAGGGTGGTCATCGGGCGCTGTCTCCGGGAGTTCGACGGTATGTAGTCATCGGGCGCCGGAAGGTAGCGAGCTAAATGCGCCTTAGAAGAGGGGCTCAGCGACGAGCGGAGTCAGCAACGGGCAGGCCTGGCGCAAGCCCTCAGCGGCGCCGAAGCAGCTGACGCTTGGCCCGTTGATAAGCCGGCTCCGTGATCAAGCCCTGACGACGATCCTCTTCGAGGTCGGCCAGGGCGCGAAGCTGTTCGGGCGATAGCTCATCGATCGCGACACGGTTCTCGCCGGCGATGGCCGCCTCCTGCTCGTCGATGGGAATCGTCGAGCGATCGATCACCTCGCGGTGACGTTTGGTGCCCCGGGTCGAGCCGGGCAAGCTGTAGGCGGTTTTGAAGACGGAGTTCTGCCAGTCGATTTCCAGGGTCTGTGGACCGGCATAGAAAATGTGATCGCCGCCTACTACTCGAAAGTCCATCGGTCTCTCGTTGCGACGTGGCTTGGGGAGGCGGTCGCCTTCTTTCTTGCGCGGAATCAACCAGTCGACTCGCCTGAGGAGGAGGTAGAGGTTGCCATCGTCGACATAGGCGAGACAGCTCGTCAGGTATTTCCGGTGGAAGACGCCGAGCCGCATTTCCTTGCGAATGGCCTGGACACCGATTTCCTGATCCGGGCCGGCCTTGGCCAATGCTTCCACCATGGCCTGCGCGGTCCTCGCCACGATGTCGGGATGGAAGGCGGGTTGGCGGATGGTACCGCCACCCTCGTTATGCGTCTCGACTTCGATGGCATTCAAGATATGCGTCATCCGCCGCACCGAGATGATGGTGGGATGCTCGAACCCGCGCGTCTGGGTCGTGAATCCTGAGACCTGGCGAACGAGGTCGACCTGGATGCCGAATCGATCGATGACAGGCGAGCGCACCGAACGCGTGGCGCAGCCGCCGAGCGAACTGCCCAAAAGGACCAAACAGGCCAGAGTGGCCATGCGGCAACCCATTGTGCGCGACGTCGTCTCGGGCATCGAGTCAGGATAGCCAATCGCGCCCGCCGAGTGCGCTGATGATCCGGTGGGTGAGGAAGCTTGCGACGTAGGCGAGGCTGAGCAGATAGCCGAATGCGAAGGCTGGCCAGCGCCATGAATTCGTTTCGCGACGCATGATCGCGAGGGTCGACGTACATTGCAGCGCGAAAACGAAGAAGACCAGCAGCGCGCCGACCGTGGCCGGGGAAAAAATCAGGGCGCCGGTCTCGGGATCCCGGTCGGAGCGCAGCGCCTCTCGCAGAGAAGCGCCCTCGTCGCCGCCGGTCGCGTAGATCTGGGCGAGGGTGGCGACGAAGATTTCTCGTGCCGCGAGGCTCGCGATCAATCCGACGCCGATCTTCCAATCGAAGCCCAAGGGTGCGATCAATGGCTCGATGGCGTGGCCGAGTTGGCCGGCCGCGCTGTGTTCGAGTACGAAGACGCTGGCGGCGCGCTGATCCAGATTCGCCGGGGCTTCGACCTTCGGGAAGTTGAGTCCCACCCAGAGCAGGATCGAGGCCGCCAGGATGATCGTGCCGGCGCGGCGCATGAAGGCCCAGGCGCTGCCGAAGACCTGGGAGAACCAGACCTTGGCCGTCGGCCAACGGTAGCTCGGCAACTCCATTACGAAGGGGAGACCGTCGCTTCGAATCAGCGTGTGCTTGAGGATGCCGGCCACGACGAGCGCCGCGACGACGCCGGCCAGGTAGAGCCCGAGCAGGACGAGTCCTTGCAGGCCGATGGGGCCCCAGACCGAGCGTTCCGGGACGAAGGCGCTGATCAACAGGGCGTAGACCGGGAGCCTCGCCGAACACGTCATCAGGGGTGCGACGAGGATCGTCACCAGGCGGTCGCGTGGAGAGGGGATCGTGCGCGTCGCCATGATTCCCGGAATCGCGCAGGCAAACGACGACAGCAGCGCGACGAAGGAGCGACCTTCGAGTCCGATTCTCCCCATCACGCGATCGATCACGAACGCCGCCCTCGCCATGTAGCCGAGATCCTCGAGCAGGTAGAGCAGCGAAAAGAGAATGATGATCTGGGGTAGAAAGATGAGTACGGAACCCACACCGGCGACCAGGCCGTCGGCGACCAGGTCGGCGATCCACCCGGCGGGCAGCCAGGCCCGGGAGAGCGCCGCGAGCGCGCTGATCACGCCGTCGATGGCGTCCATCGCCGGGCTCGCCCAGGTGAAGATCAGCTGGAAGAAGGTCATCATCACCACGACGAAGAGCAAGGTTCCCCAGAGCGGATGCAGCACGATTCGATCGATGCGCTCGGTCAGTCGATGTCGAGTGGGATTCTGGTCGATCACGCTCGCCGCGATCGAGTCGGCCCAGCCCGCCCGTTCCACTGGGTCTTCGGGCGCCAGGATGGCCGGTCGAGACCAGGCGGCCGGGTCGCCGAGCAATCGTCGCAGGGCATCGATTCCGCGTCCGCGGTGGCCGATGACGCCGACGACGGGAACGCCGAGAGCAGCCTCCAGACGTGCGATATCGAGTCTTCCGCCCCGGGCCGCCAATTCGTCGAGCAT
>Ga0114949_10001946_pt1 | contig 12703 bp, 10 predicted proteins | sample N074metaG_FD_83505 | JGI IMG/M metagenome (GOLD analysis project Ga0114949, IMG submission 83505) | Deep subsurface microbial communities from Kermadec Trench to uncover new lineages of life (NeLLi) - N074 metaG | ecosystem: Environmental > Aquatic > Marine > Ocean trench > Sediment | place... | reverse complement strand
GCGGTCGGTGCAGGCGGCGGGCATCGCCCTGCTTCCCGCTGGACTCCTGGTCTTGCAGCCCGATCTCGGAAACGCCGTCGTGCTCGTTTGTCTCGTCGCCTTCCTGCTCTTCATCGCGGGAACGCCCTGGCCCCGCTTCGTGCTCCCCGGCATAGCAGGCGTTCTTCTCCTCAGCGTCTATATCGTCCACAACGAATATGCCTGGCGGCGTATCATGGGTTTCCTCGATCCCTTTCGTGAGCGTGCGGGGCCCGGCTGGCAGCTGGTGCAATCCTATGTGGCCTTCGGCCATGGCGGCTTGTTCGGCCAAGGTCTCGGAAACGGGCGTCAAAAACTCGCTTACCTACCGGAAGTCCATACCGACTTCGTGCTCGCACTGATCGCCGAGGAACTCGGATTACTCGGCGTGCTCTGTGTCCTCGGTGCTTTCGCCGCGCTCTGGGTCACAGGCACACGCGTCGCGAGACGTGCGACGAATCGATTCGATCTGCTCTGCGCGTTCGGCATGGTCACCCTGCTCACGATCCCCGCCTTCCTGAACGGCGCCGTGGTGATGGGCCTCGTGCCGACAAAGGGTCTGACGCTTCCCTTTCTTTCCTATGGGCGGACGTCACTCGTCGTCAGCTGTGTCGTGCTCGGAATCCTGCTCGGCATCGCGCGGCGCAATCCGCCCCGTCCAAGCGTGAAGCAGAAGGAGGCTCGATGGCAAGGCGCTGGGTAATCGCGGGCGGCGGGACCGGAGGACATGTGACGCCCGCATTGGCGCTCGGCGAGGCGATCGCTGCACGCGGCGAAGAAGTGCTCTTCATCGGATCCACCCACGGCCTCGAATCACGCCTCGTGCCCCTGGCCGGCTTTCGGCTCGAAGTTCTTCCGAGCGAACAATTCATGGGTCGCAATCTTTGGGGACGATTGCGAGGCGCATTCTCGATCGTGCGCAGCGTCGTCTCGGCTCACCGTATCATCCGGAAATTCGACGCCGACGCCGTTCTATCCGTCGGAGGCTATGCGGCGATGCCCGCGGCGCTGGCCGCCTGGACGAGCCGTCGGCCCCTCTTCCTCGTCGAACCCAATGCGATTCCGGGCCGAGTCAATCGGCTGACCGCGCGATTCGCCCGCAGCGTCTTCGTCGGCTTCGAAGTGACGCGGCGCCGCCTGCCGGCCGGCACCGACAGTCGCTGTGTCGGGGTTCCCCTGCGACGCGCGCTCTACCGCGCCTTCGCCGACGGCAAGCGAACGCAACGACCCGCGACGCCACTCCGCATCCTCGTCTTTGGTGGAAGTCAGGGCGCAAGACAGTTGAACGAGAACGTTCCCGAGGCCCTCGCGCGTCTGGCCAAGAACTCCGTCGAAGTCTTTCATCAAACGGGCGAAGCCGATCGGGAAACGGTGTCTAGTCGTTATGCGGAACTCGGCATTCCAGCCGACGTCGTCGCCTTCGAAGTCGACATGCCGAAACGCTACCGATGGGCGGATCTCGCCATCTGCCGAGCCGGTGCCTTGACCGTCGCGGAGCTGGCGTTGGCGGGCATGCCCGCCCTGCTCGTGCCATACACCTTCGCGGCGGACGATCATCAGACGGCCAACGCGCGCGCCCTGGAAACGGCCGGCGCCGCGCGTTGTCTCAAGGGGAACCCGCTCGATCCGGCCAGCCTGGCGCAAAATGTCGCCGAATTCGTGACTTCGCCCGGCCGGCTGCTCCGGATGCGCGAGGCGGCGACGCGACTCGCCCGCCCCAACGCGGCCAAGGAAATCATCGATCATTGCGTCTCACGGATGAACGGCGATGCGGCCGCGATCGCCCAGTGTTCGGAGGATGTCTCGTGCAACGAAAGTTGAGCCACCTCCATTTCGTCGGAATCGGCGGCATCGGCATGGCCGCGCTCGCCGAGCTGCTTCATGGCCAGGGTTTCGAGGTTTCGGGAACCGATCTCGTACGGGGCGCGACCATCGACCATCTGATCGAGCTCGGCATTCGTGTCGACATCGGCCACGATCCCGCGAGGTTGGCCGGAGCCGAGACCGTCGTTCGATCGTCCGCCATCCTCGACACCAATCCCGAACTCGAAGCCGCACGTCTCACCGGAATTCCGATCATCTCGCGCGGCGCATTGTTGGCCGAAGTCATGCGCACCAAGGATGCGATCGCCGTCGCGGGGTCCCACGGAAAGACGACGACCTCCGCGATGACCGCACATCTTCTCGAAGCGGCCGGGCTCGACCCGACCGCCCTGATCGGGGGTCGCGTCCCTCGACCCACCGGCTCCGCAAGCCCGGTCAAAATGGGTCAGGGCGGTCTGATCGTTGCAGAGGTCGACGAAAGCGACGGCTCCTTCCTGCTGACCCGGCCGATTCTCGCCGTCATCACCAACGCGGACCCCGAGCACCTCGACTACTACGGAACGCGCGAGGCGCTCCTGGATGCCTTCGTCGAGTTCGGCAACAGTGTGCCTTTCTGGGGCGCCACCCTGCTCGGCATCGACGATCCGGGAATCGCCGAAATCGCCCCCCGAATCACGGCGCGAAAAATCCGCTTCGGCTTCTCGGCCGATGCGGAGGTTCGCGCCGAATCCGTCGAGGACATTCCGAGCGGACAACGATGTCGGGTTCGTCTCGCCTCGGGCGACGGATTCTCCTTCGAATTGCCGATGCCCGGACGTCACAACATCCTGAACGCATTGGCGGCCATCGCCGTCGCGCTCGAACAGGACGTGAGTCCTGCAATCCTCAGCGAGTCGTTTCCAACCTTCCCGGGTGTGGCAAGACGCTTCGAACGAAAGGGGCGAGCGTTGGGCGTCGACGTCATCGATGACTACGCCCACCACCCGACCGAAATTCGCGCCACGCTGGCAGGCGCACGAGGCGTCCATCGCGGACCGATCACGGCGATCTTCCAACCCCATCGCTATTCCCGAACGCGAGATTATTGGGACGACTTCCTGACCGCGTTCAGCGACGCGGATCGCGTCATCGTGAGTGAGATCTACCCGGCGAGCGAAACGCCACTTCCCGATATCACGGGCGAGTCTCTCGCTCGCGCGATCGCGGATGCGGGGCACCCGAACGCCTTCTTCGGCGGCTCCCTCGAGGAGATCGCGACCCTCTGGCCGGATCGATTCACATCCGGCGAATGGGTCCTGACCCTCGGCGCGGGCGACATCGTCGCACTCGGACCGAAGTTGCTGGCTGCCATCGAAGCCCGACATGGGGGGCATCCATGATTCGACCCGAAGCACGCCACGCCCTCGAAAAGTGTCTGGGGGAACGAGTCGAATTCGACGCCGCCCTGACACGCCACACCTCACTTCGAATCGGTGGGCCGGCGGATGCGATCGCAACACCCGCGGATCGAGCGGAACTTCGAACGGTACTCGCTCTCTGCGCTGAACACGACCTAACAACGACCGTGTTGGGCAGCGGATTCAACGTGCTCGTTCGCGAGGGGGGAATCCGGGGCGTCGTTCTTCGCCTCAAGAAGCTGCGCCGGATCGAGTCCGTCGATTCGAATTCGATCACGGTCGAGGCCGGAGCCTCTCACGCAACGATCACACGCTACTGCATCGAGCAGGCCCTGACCGGCCTCGAGTTCGGTGCCGGAATTCCAGGCACCCTCGGCGGCTGGATCGCGATGAACGCGGGCATCGGCGTGCGCGAAATGAAGGACGTCGTACTCGACATCGATGTTCTCGATCGCCGTGGTGAAGGAATTCGCGGTGTCCGGCGAGAGGAACTCGACTTTCGTTATCGCGCACTCGACGGCCTCGAAGCGGGATCGGTCATCGTCGCGGCTCGACTCCGGGTCGAGTCGAGCGAACGCGCAAAGGTCCAGGGCGAAGTCGATCGTCTGCTGGCCCTTCGACAGGCGAGCCAGCCCACGGACATTCCGAGTTGTGGATCGGTCTTTCGGAATCCTCCCGGTCGAGTTGCGGGTCAGCTGATCGAGGCTGCCGGATTGAAGGGCGTCCGTGAAGGCGCGGCGGAAATTTCCTCGCTGCATGCAAATTTCATCGTGAATCACGGCGGAGCGACGGCCAGCGATGTGATCAGACTGATCGAACGCGCGCGCGCGGCTGTCGCCGACGCCACGGGAATTCAACTCGAAACCGAAGTCAAGCTTCTCGGGACACCCCTGGATGCGAAGTGAGGAAGATCATCAATGAGTGTCCTGAACTCGAGTCGTCGAGCACGAACCGGTCGCGGGCGACCGCCCGCAGGCGTGGCCGAGGCCGCCGCGCGGGCGAAGCGTGCGCAAGATCATCTGGCGCGCAAACGGCGCCAGGATCGAAAGCGCATCGAACGCGAACGCGGGCGGGCCGCGAGTTCGGGAAGCCGTGCCAGAAATCGCGGTGTGCTCACATCCATCCTGTTTGCGGCGGCCTTCGTGTTGGGACTCGTCAATGCGCCGTTGCTTTCAGAAGTCTTCCTGTTCCGACAGGTTCCGCTCGAGCGGATCGATGTACAGGGCGCATCCGCGCTCACCCCGATGGACATTGCCAAGGGGGCTCGAGTCGAAGTCGGAAGAAGTCTCGACACCCTCGACCCGATCGAGATTCGCGAAGCCGTCGTGACGGAGCCCTGGATCGAGTCGGCCCGCGTGCTTCGTCTCCCGACCGGCACGCTCCTCATCTCGGTCGTCGAACGACATGCGGTCGCGCGGTGGCGAGCCTGGGAATCGAGCGAGATCGAGCTCGTCGACCCACGTGGCGAACGATTCGCGGGCAGGACGGGGCCCGGCGGCCCACTCCCACTGGTGCGTGGGAAACTCGAAAAGGATCACGCCCTACCGGATTCCGCAGTTCAGATCCTCGTGGAAATGCGTCGTTATGTGAGCCTGACGAGTGACGCCGAGAATCTCACGCTGAATCTGCCGGGTCACGGGGGAAGCGACGCGAGCGCGGATCTCGATTCTGGCTACGTACTCCAAATTGGCGAGGATGGCCCGCGTGCTCTCCTCGGAAAACGATTCTTGACTCAACGCATAGCAAGGCTCGCCGCGCTCCTCGAACACGAGGGGTCGGACTTCCAGGACGCGCGTTGGATCGATCTCCGGTACGCAGACCGTGCGGTTCTGCGGAACGAGCCCGCCTCGGGTTAGAGGCGGGAAAAGTGGCGGCAAGGCATGGATTTGTCCGGTCGTCCAAACAGGAGGTCCCAGGATTGGGATCTCTCATTCCCCGCAAGGGGAAGGGGGGCACGATGTATAGGAAGGACGAATTGATCGTAGGGCTCGACATTGGAACGACCAAGATCTGTGCAATCGTTGCGGAGGAGACGGAGAACGGGATCGACATCGTCGGAATCGGAACCCATCCGAGCCGCGGCCTCAGAAAGGGCGTCGTCGTCGACATCGACGCCACGGTGAATTCGATCAAGAACGCCATCGAGGAAGCCGAGCTGATGGCGGATTGTGAGATCACCCAGATCTATGCCGGAATCGCCGGCGGCCATATCCGCGCATTCAATTCTCATGGTGTGGTCGCCGTCAAGGATCGCGAGGTCCGCGAGGGCGATGTCAAACGCGTGATCGACGCGGCCAAGGCGGTCGCGATTCCGATGGATCGTGAAGTCATCCACGTGATTCCGCAAGAATTCATCATCGACGACCAGGATGGAATACGAGAACCGCTCGGAATGAGCGGTGTGCGGTTGGAAGCGAAGATCCACATCGTGACCGCCGCGGTGGCCAGCGCACAGAACATCGTAAAATGCTGCAACAAGGCCGGCTTGAACGTCGTCGACATCGTACTCGAGCCGCTGGCATCCGCGGCCGCAGTGCTGGGCGACGACGAACGCGACCTGGGCGTCTGTATGATCGACATCGGAGGCGGCACGACGGACATTGCGGTGTTCGCGGGGGGCTCGATCAAGAACACTTCTGTCCTCGGTCTCGGGGGCTACCACCTCACGAACGACATCGCCGTCGGGCTGCGAACCCCATTCGACGAGGCCGAACGGATCAAGAAAAAATTCGGCGTGGCCTCGGCACGCTACCTCGGTTCCGACGACATCATCAGCGTCCCCTCCGTCGGCGGCCGCAAACCGCGTGAGATTTCCCGCAAGATTCTGTGTGAAATCATCGAACCCCGGGTCGAAGAGATCCTCAGCCTAGCCCGCCAGGAGCTGATTCGGGCCGATTTGATCGATCGTATCCCCTCTGGCGTCGTCTTGACAGGCGGCGCATCGGCGCTGTCTGGAATCGCGGAGCTTGCCGAGGAAATCTTCGAAGCGCCTGTTCGACAGGGTCTTCCAAGCTCGATCGGCGGGCTACAGGACGTGGTTCGAAGTCCCATGTATTCGACGGGCGTCGGACTTGTGATCTTTGGACTGAATCAACAGCAATCCGTACGCGGAAGTCGCTTTCGGATCCGCGATGAGTCGATCTTCGGTCGTGTCAAACAACGAATGCGCGATTGGTTCTATGCAGAGTTCGATTGATCTGCGTTCAATCAAGATTGCTGGAGCAAAAGAGTCCAAATCGAAAATTTTCGTGTTATATTAGGTGGTGCTGCCAAGCATCGTCGGGGGGTGAAAGCATGGCTAAGAAGAAAAACTCTCGTTCAAATTCCGGAAACCGTGATAGTCGCGACGGTCGCGACGGTCGATCCAATTCGCATTCAGCTTCGCAGAGTCGCCCAGAAAGTCGCGTGAGCGAATCCGTAGATCTGCTGGAACTCGGTCCCGAAGGCGAGCAGGAATTGCTGGAGTTCGAAGGCGCTTCCCAGCAAAACGCCTCGATCAAGGTGATCGGGGTCGGAGGCGGAGGCGGCAACGCACTCAACACCATGATCGAGTCGGGCCTCAGTGGCGTCGAGTTCATTGCGGCAAACACCGATGCCCAGGCGCTCAGCCACAATAAAGCGACGATCAAGATCCAGCTCGGAGCGGAGATTACGCGTGGCCTGGGCTGCGGAGCGAATCCCGATCGGGGTCGGGCGTCCGCGCTCGAAGCCAGGGACCGATTGCGCGAGATCCTCGAGGGATCGGACATGGTTTTCGTCACGGCTGGCATGGGTGGCGGTACGGGAACCGGTGCGGCGCCCATCGTGGCAGAGGTCGCGCGCGAAATCGGTGCGCTCACGGTCGGTATCGTGACGAAACCCTTCCCCTTCGAGGGTCGGATTCGAATGAAGCACGCGGAGCAGGGCATCGACGAGCTTCACGGCGTGGTCGATACCCTGATCACGATTCCGAATCAGCGACTGCTTGCCTTGGTTGGAAAGGGCACCGCAGTGCGCGATGCCTTCTCCATCGCGGATCAGGTTCTGCTCAATGCCGTACGAGGCATCTCAGACCTGATCACGGTTCACGGCCTCATCAATCTCGACTTCGCCGACGTTCGAACCGTGATGAATGAAGCGGGTGTCGCATTGATGGGAACGGGGATCGGCCATGGTGACACTCGGGCGATCGATGCCGCCGGCGCGGCCATCTCGAGTCCGCTGCTCGAAGATCTCTCGATCGAGGGCGCACGCGGAGTCTTGATCAACATCACCGGGGGTTCGAACATGACGCTCTTCGAGGTCAACGAAGCTTCTTCGTTGGTCTACGAAGCGGCACACGAAGACGCCAACATCATCGTGGGTGCCGTGATCGACGAGAGTCTCGGAGACGACGAACTCAGGGTCACCGTGATTGCGACGGGCCTCGACAGCGAACAAGCTCGGCGGACTCCGCCTACGTCGCGACGCCGAAGCCCGGATGTGGCGGTCGAGATCGAGCGGGAACGCGCAATGGTCGACGCGCCGAATGTCACACCGATCTGTCAGGATGCGGCAGCCGCACCCGCGATGGCCAACGACGCGGAACCCGACAGCCACACCGGCCAACAACAAGTCGCGGTCGGCGGCACGATGAGCGTCGAGGAGTTAGCGTCCTCCGGGCTCGGCTTCGAATCGCCCTTCGAAGACGAACGGGACACGCCGGCGTTTCTTCGAAACCGCAGCCTGATCGGCAGCGAGGATCGGGACGTCCCGGCATTCATGAGGCGAGGCAGCTCCGACTAGACACCGAGGCTGGCCGACCCGCAAGGTCCGGCCGAGAGCCTGCGATCTTCGGGACCGATCGAACTCTATTGAACTCCTCGACTCGAAAGGACCCCTTCGCGACCGCGAAGGGGTCCTTTTCGTTCTACCCATTCCGAACGCGCAGGCTATTCTGCGACGCCATGACCGACACCGATCTGGTTCGCGAATCCCGCAGCGAAGACATCGTGACGCTTCGTTTCAATGACCCCGACCGCTTGAACGCGATGACACGCGAGATGGGAGAGGCGTTCCGTCTGCGGATCGGCAATCTCGTCGCGGACGAATCGATTCGAGCGTTGATCTTGACCGGCGAGGGGCGCGCCTTTTCGGCGGGCGGCGACCTCGACATGCTTGAGATCCAGGCCGACCGTGGCGCAGCCGCACCGGGTCTCGCCTGGCGGGGGATTCGCGACGACATGAGCGCTTTCTACCGTCTCTTTCTGTCGATTCGAGAGATGCCCTGCCCGACCCTGGCTGCGATCAATGGCCATGCGATCGGTGCAGGCCTTTGCGTCGCCCTCGGCTGTGATTTCCGGTTTGTGGCCGCGGAGGCAAAGCTCGGTTTGAATTTCACGCGCATCGGGCTGCATCCCGGGATGGCGGCGACCTGGACGCTGCCTCGCCTGATCGGGCCCGCGCTGGCCTCCGAACTGCTCTTCACCAGCCGAACGATCGATGGCCAGGAAGCAGTACGCATCGGACTCGCAAATCGAGTCCTACCCCGGGACGAGGTCCTCGCAGCCGCGCACTCCACGGCCGAAGAAATCGCTCAAAACGCCCCCCTCGCCGTCCGAGCGACCAAGCGCGCATTGCGACGATCGGAAAATGTGAGCCTCGAAGACCAACTTCAATTCGAGGCCAGCGAACAGGCCCGGAACTTCGAAACGGCCGATGCGCAGGAAGGCATCGCCGCCGTTCGCGAGAGACGATCACCGAATTTCAGCGGCAAATAACACGGATCCCCGGCGCGAAGCCCAAAAAATCCGGCTCGCCGGTCGACGCGGGCCCGATCGGTGACGACCGACACGGGATCTCACCCGAGAATCCGAGAAGATTCGCGCGGGTCTCAAGTCTTGAGGCGTGCGTTCGAAGAGAGTAAATAGATTGGGCGACGACGGAACTTCGCCCGGGTATTCGAAAGGGAAATCGTTGTCCCGTGTCATGCGCAGCCAGCAACTCTGGCTCACCCTCACCTACTTTGGTCTGCTCGCCCTGGTCGCAAAGGGCATCGCCAGCTAGTCGCAGCGGATCATGGCCTCGACGGGATCGCGTCGGCCAGCCAGATCGTGCCTCAGTCGTTCGCCCAATTCGGCGGCGTTTTCCGCCAGCCATTCGTTCCCGCAAATCGCGCGCAGCCGATGTGCAAGTCCGTCGGCGGTCAGTTTGCGTCGCATGAGCGGCGGGGGCGCCACGCCGAGCCGCTGAACCCGAGCGGCCCAATGAAACTGGTCGAGAATGTGGGGTACCACGATCTGCGGCACACCCGCACGGGCGGCCATCGTCGTCGTCCCCGCACCGCCGTGATGAACGACCGCGGCAACCCGTTGGAAGAGCGTCGAGTGGTCCACGACGCCCACGACCTCCACATGATCGGGCAGCGCCACGTCGCCGAGCCCCGCCCAGCCCTCGGAGAGTACCGCCCGAACCTCGGCACGCTCGATCGCCTCGAGCAGAAGCCCAGTCGATCGCTCTGGATTCGGATCGGTCATGCTGCCGAAACCGAGATAGATGGGCGGCGGACCCGCAGCCAGAAACGCTTCGAGCTTCTCTGGAAGCGGAGTCTCGTCGAAGGGATGCAAGCATCCGATACAAACCACCCTTTCGGCGTCCGGCGGAATCGGCGCGATCCGTTCTTCGGCGGCGAGTATCGGATGACGCCCCAGAAGTAGACCGTATAGATCCCGTGAAACCGGCAGACCCAGTCGAGCCCGTTCACGGTTCACGATGCCCCCAAGGCCGAGCTGAAGTAGCCAACCTTGCATCGACCACAGCAGACGATTCAGCCAGCGAGGCAGGTCCGGTCGACGACAGAAGACCGGCGGATGCATCGCCGAACGCAACAGGATCGGGTCGTAGGCGATAAAGCGATGGGGCACGCCGAGAACTTCCGCGATCGAACTCGCGGCGATCTGCGTACCGGCGGAGAGAATGAACTCACAGCCCTCCGCGCCCGCCCGCAGATCCGCGAATTGCCGCCCCAGGTTGTCCTTCATCAAACGACCCGCGGCTCTCGCCATCGCCAAACCGCCGCCGTGCAACGAACGGGCCTCGGCGTTCAAGAACTCGCGAATATCGAGTCCAACCGGGTGAAAGGTCAGCCCGCGCGCGTGGGCACTCTCGGCGAAATCGGGCGGCGCACAGAACACCACCTCGTGTCCGTGCTTTTTCAAACGCCCGGCGAGCGCGAGCATCGGATGGATATCGCCGCGCGTACCCTCGGCAGCGACTGCAAATTTCATGGGGGGCTCCGGAGTTGTTCACCGGATATCGACCATCGCGAGCGCGCGCTTGATCAAACTTCGATCTCGCCCAAGGAGATCGGGTTGCCCCGAGAGGGCCTTGCCCAATCCCCGTTGCGGATCAGATGCGTATGCGACGGATCGCCTAGGCGGGGAGCGCTTCGGTCACCGCCACGATCTCGCTCGCGTTGAAGAAATAGGCGATTTCGAGTCGCGCGGTCTCCGGCGCATCGGATCCATGCGTCGCGTTCTGTTCGATGTCGGTCCCGAAATCGCCGCGCATCGTACCCGCCGGCGCATCGTTCGAGTTCGTCGGACCCATCAGATCGCGCCATTTCTTGATCGCGTCTTCCGCTTCGAGCACGACCGCCACGACCGGTCCGGAGGTCATGAATTTGACGAGATCCGCGAAGAAGGGGCGTTCCTTGTGGACGGCATAGAATCCCTTCGCCGCCTGCTCGTTCAATTGGAGTTTCTTCATCGCAATGATGTCGAGACCGGCTTCCTCGATGCGAGCCAGGATCTGGCCAGCGACCTTCTTCTTGACGGCGTCGGGCTTGATGATTGCGAAGGTTCGCTCTACCGCCATGGCGGATTCTCCTCGTCTCACTCCGGCGCTCGCGTTTCGCCAGCGGGGTGAGGGTTTCGTGTGTTGCATCGTCTGGACGATGGGACGATCCGGGCGCCCATCGTCCCGCCCGCCGTCCCGGCCGTCGCGGCGGCGGAGCGTAGCGGATCGAAGCGCCTTCGCCGCTCGCCCGATTCGACCCCTCGACCGCCCGGCCCCTCGACCGCCTTCGGATCACGAAAGGCGATCAGGACTTCTCCGCTCGAACGCGCAGAACGACCTTTCCGAAATGGGTGCTGGCCTTGATCAACCGATGGGCGTCCGGCACCTGCTCGAGGGGATAGATCCGGTCGAGGATCGGGCGGATCTTGCCGGCTTCGAGATCCGCCCCGAAACGCGTGAGAAAGGCTTCGATGATCGCCGCCTTCTCGTCGACGGATCGGGTGCGAAGCGTCGACCCGATCAGCTTGAGCCGGCGCATCAAGACCAAACCCAACGGGATCTCCGCCTTCGCCCCACCCATCAGCCCGATCAAGACGAGGGATCCGTCGATCGCCAGGGATTTGAGGTTCCGCTCGAGATAGGGTCCTCCGATCGAATCGAGCACGACGTCCACCCCCCGCCCGTCGGTCGCTTTGCGAACGGTCTCGACCCAATCGTCTTCTTTGTAATTCGCGACGGCATCCGCACCGAGATCGAGACAGCGTTGGCATTTTTCCGCGCTGCCCGCCGTCGCGATGACGCGTCCGCCCGCGCGCTTCACGAGATCGATCGTCGTCGTCCCGATCCCGCTCCCGCCGCCGTGCACGAGAACCGACCCGCCCTCCGGAAAGGCGCCGAGTTGGAAGACATTCAGGAAAACGGTCAACAGCGTCTCGCTGAGCCCTGCCCCTTCTTCGTAGGAAAGCGCATCCGGTAGCCGCATCACCGATCCCGCGTCGACCACGACGTCTTCCGCATAGCCGCCACCCGGCAAGAGCGCCATCACCCGATCACCGACCGAGAAGCGGCCCCGCTCCTCGTCGACCTCCACGATCTCGCCGGAACATTCGAGTCCCAGGATCGGGGAGGCGCCGGCGGGCGCAGGGTAGAGCCCTTGTCGCTGGAGAAGATCGGCGCGGTTGACACCGCTCGCATGATTCCGGATCCGAACCATTCCGGCCTTCAGCTCCGGCGCCTCGGCCTCACCGAGCCTCATGCAGTTCTCGTCGCCCGGCTCGTCGATCAGAATTGCTTTCATGGCCGGCAGCTTAGTGCAGTCTGCCCGGCTCGGGGCGTCAGAGGAACAAGGTCGCGGCTCGTAGCATCTCGGATCTCGATTGTCCACCTATTCGTGTGGTGCGGGGAGAGTCCGTTCCCGAGTATCCTTGATCACTGAAACTAGGCGGTTTCTCAGTTTCGATTGTTTCGCTTTGGAGATGCTTCGGGCCTGTCTCCTTTGGCCAGGGCGCTCCCGATCGCATTGGCACGATGGGTAAAGCCAAGAGAGCGACAGCGAAACGGGTGTCCGTCACCGGCCACGGTCAGGGCGTCTCGTTGTCCGCATCGGCGATGCATCACCGTGGTCGGTGGCGGCCATCGGTCAAGACCGAAATCGGATTCGGCAGATTCGGCAGATTCGGCAGATTCGAAAGACACACGATCGGGGCGAT
>Ga0114949_10001945_pt1 | contig 12710 bp, 14 predicted proteins | sample N074metaG_FD_83505 | JGI IMG/M metagenome (GOLD analysis project Ga0114949, IMG submission 83505) | Deep subsurface microbial communities from Kermadec Trench to uncover new lineages of life (NeLLi) - N074 metaG | ecosystem: Environmental > Aquatic > Marine > Ocean trench > Sediment | place... | reverse complement strand
GTACCAGCATCAAGCACTCCTCCCCAATTTCGGCGCCATTCCTGGTCAACAGATACTCAGGCCGCATGGGATGCCCGTGTCCCGTATTTTTTCGGACAAAACCCAGATCGATAAGATGCGCGAGAGATGCAGTCAATGAGCCACGACTGACTTCAAGGTGATGAATCAAAGTAATAAATTTCGCCCCCGAGTGACGGTGCAGCTCCGCAATAACCAGAATGTTCCAGCGGTGTTGTACGAGACTTGTCAGTCGTCCCAACTCGGCGTGCAGATTGGATGCGCTCACTTGACAAATTGTATATTAAGTATAAAAATAAGACAAATCATAAGCACTATCATTTGGGACACAGCAATGACTGAACAAATTCAATACGACGGAGGACTCACCGTTTCCCTGCCAGTTTCGGATCTCGATAAGGCCATAGACTGGTATCAAAAGACTTTGGGTTTTGAGCTTTTGTACCGTTTGGACGATATTGGATGGTGCGAGCTTACATCGTCAGTAGAAAAGGTAAATGTGGGGCTGAGCGTAGTCGAGAGTCCGAATCCTGGCGGTGCAACACCCACTTTCGGGGTACAGGATATTAAAGCAGCCGAGGCATCACTTCGGTCTCAAGGCGTCCGTATTGACGGTGACATTGTCACCATCGAGGGAATGGTTAGCTTGCTGACGTTTTACGATCAGGATGAAAATTCGCTCATGTTTTATCAAGAGTTGGCGTCCGATGCGTAAATGGCGCCCCATTGTGTTAGCAACAACTGCATTCCTGGTGGTGTCTGGCTTTTTGAATAGTGTCAGCGCGCAATCCCTGAACACCGAACATACTTATAAACTCGATGATGCCGATAGCCGGCCGGCGGCAAGCCTGCAAGCTGTCTCGTGGCTGGTTGGTTCCTGGTCTGGTGAAGCGTTCGGCAACAGGTTTGAAGAAGTATGGAACCCGCCGTCGGCTGGTTCCATGGTAGGCATGTGGAAATTGATGGACGAAGAAAAGGTTGTATTTTACGAGCTCATGTTAATCGTTGCCGAAGAAGGAAGCCTCAGTCTCAAGGTAAAACACTTCAATGACGATCTAACGGCATGGGAAGAGAAGGATGACTACGTTCGGTTTCGGTTGGTGAAATTCGACGAAAACGCCGTGCATTTTTCGGGTCTGAGCTTTAACCGCATCAATGAAGATGAAATTCATGCTTTCATCGTTTTGCATCATGCAGGGGAAGTGCGTGAAGAAAAGTTAGTCTACCGCCGGAGTGATTAGTCAGGAATTGCTTCAAGGGAAAATTCAAAATACTGTGCGTAGTCATCATCGCTGATGTCAGTACGCTCCCGGCCTGCAAAGTGCACCAACAGATCGAGTTCGAAAAAATGCTTCAGCTGCCACAAGTCAGAGTCTTTTTCAGTCCAGTCAATGTCATCGTGATTTGCTTCCTGAAATATGAATGGAACGAGGCTTAGATAGATTTTATCGTCTTCGGTCGATGGAAACCCGTTGGATGCAAGGAACTCAGCAATCCGGCCGACGGCGCTACATCGGATTGCCGCCATGCCATCGAGGTGCTGGTCAGAATAAACGTCAAATTCAGCATGGAGATATGCAATTACTTCTTCCAGAGTCTTCATGGTTGTTTGCTCCAGCAGTATGTATCAGCCGCAAGCAGGCGATAAAGAGTTCCATCTGACACCATTCTAGAACTACCTCTGCAGGATCTCCAGCATACCCGTCCGATTTGCCGAGTCTATTTCCGTCCTTAAATAAAGTTAAATTTGATTTTAATTTTATTATAAGTATAATTAAAGCTTACTTTAATATTATTGTGGTATCGGGAAGCAATGACAGAATCGTGGCTGGCGAAACTCTCGGACGAAGATTTGTCCTTTATCAAGAGGTTTGTACTGGCCTCAGGTTCGCTCAAGGATCTCGCCAAAGCGTACGGCATCACCTACCCAACCGTGCGCTTACGCCTGGATCGCCTGATTGAAAAAATTAAAGTCCTCGATAGTCAGGAAATCACCACGGAGTTTGAGCGCACGCTTCGCGCCCGTTATGCCGAAGGCAAACTCGACATGGAAACGTTAAAAGCTTTGCTCGTCGCGTATCAGGAGGACTTGGAAAATCAACCCGGCCCAAAAAGGAGACGGTAGCCATGAAAACTTTTTTCGTATCGTTATTATTGCTGTCATGCTCACTGCATGCAGAAGAACTGCTTAAGGAAGTGTCCTTTTCAGATGCCCTCGAGGGTGGCGCACTTTCCGCCGGTGAATTGATTGGCGAAGACACACTGACCGTAGTGGCTGCGCCTGGCAAACAATTCCAGCCGCTGATCGAATTGTCAGATCCAGGCATCAGCTTGCCTGTCTATGCATTGAAAGGAATGATTCGTTATGAAAACGTCACCGGCGAAGGCTATCTTCAATTGGACAGTCATTTTGGTGCAAGAGGAACCTTCTTTACGAAAAGCCTGGCCCCGGCGGGCCCACTAAGAAAGATATCCGGCAGCTCGGATTGGAGGGCTTTTGTATTGCCTTTTTACGCAAACAGCGGGGAGCAAGCCGGCAGCACATCACCACTTCCCGAGAAACTGTCTTTAGGACTCTATCTTCCGGAAACAGGGACGGTGTCGATCCGTGGCGTCGGACTCTACCAATATGCAAGCGGTGAAGACCCCCTGCAATCGACCGGGCAATGGATTAGCAACCGCAATGCCATCCTGCTGGCAGCGATTGGCGGCTCTCTTATTGGGCTATGGGGCGCGGTGATTGGCGTGGTTTCCTCCCGTGGTAAGGCAAGACGCTTCGTGCTGGGTTCGGCAAATGCACTCTTTTTGATCGGCATCGCCAGTCTTGTCGGCGGCGTGGCAGCGATTTCCGCCGGTCAGCCCTATGCCGTTTATTATCCTTTGTCATTGTTGGGCATTATCCTTGTCGTGGTGATCGGCAAACTTCGTAAGACCCTGTCTGCGCGCTACGAGCAACTCGAACTGAGAAGAATGCAATCGATAGATATTTGAGGCTACTGTAAAATTACCGGTCTTGGTCGTGCAGGCAATTCTTGTTCGACAAAATTTCCTTGCCAGCGGGAGATAGTAATAATGGAGTCTCTGAACGACGGGAATCTCAATAATTTGGTCCAATTGCGGGCGAAAGTATCCTGTTTCGGCGCGGTGCAAAGGTTGGCCTTGTCAGCGGATGGTCCTTGGCCTAGTCTTTATGCGCCATGATCTGATCCTGGAACGATGAATGTCGAGGTCACCATGCAAAGTGCTTTCAAGGATCGCCTGCCCGCCCTGCTGAAAAACATTGCCTCTTCACCAGAGCTGTACCTGCACCAGATCAAAATGGAAGCAGACAACGGGCTGTTGATCGAAGCAAACGCGGATTTTTACAGAGAAGCCATTTTTCTGGATCAAAGAGCTTTGTCCGCGAAGTCCGCCGGAATGTGGGTGCCTTTGCAGACCATCAGGAATGCGACTCAGGGCGCGACAGGCAAGCCGCCGCCGGCCCATTTCATTTTTCACATTGGCCATTGCGGCTCGACCCTGATCTCACGTCTTCTCGCAGAGGCCAGAGGGGTTTTTGCTTTACGCGAGCCTTTGGTTCTAAGGACTCTGTCTGAAGTCTGGCAAAACATGAACACCGGGACCTCACCCACTTCCAGGGCCATGATCGAGCAGGAACTCGAGTTTCATTACCGTTTGCTGAGCAGAACATTTGCGCAAGACGATGTAGCGATGATCAAGGCCACCAGTTTCACGAGTAATCTCGGCGCGCCGCTGTTGGCTATGAATTCGACTAACCGGGCATTGCTTCTGGCCATGTCGGCGGAAGCATATGTCTCAATCATGCTCGGTGCGGACTATACAGTTGACCTCAAAGGATTTGCGCAAAACCGCTACAAGTCTCTGCAGAAATTTCTGGGCGCCCTGGATTTTGCGCTCGACGAGCTTTCTTTGGGTGAACTGGCCGGACTGGCCTGGCTGGTAGAACTGATGAAGCTCAAGACCATCGCCGATGATTGCCCGCAGCAAACCTGTTTTCAGGATTTCGACGAGTTCCTGATCGACACCAGAAGCAGCCTGAAATCAATGGCGCTTTTCTTCGGCCTGGCCAATGACCCGACGACGCTCGATCGACTGATGACCAGTCCGGTGCTGGGCCGCTATTCAAAGGCGCCACAATACCCTTTCGACGCAGCTGAACGCACGCTCCGGATCGAACAAGCCAGGCACAAGGCAGGGCCGGAATTTGAGCGGGGACTGGCATTGATTGATGGTTTGGCCAAAGGCCGGGTCGAAGTCACACGTGCCATAGAAAATTTCGGTTACAGCGTACAGTAACGGGCCACGATGGCTTCGTTTTTATATTATACCGTCGAGCGCAGCCGCCTTCCGCCTTTTGGGAGCATATGTCCAGGGATGGACGGTATTAGAGCAATGCAGGAGCAATTGCCAAGGGCAGCGAGACTCCCTATTTTCCGTGCCACATCCGCTTCAGGTTGTTGCGCACAAACTCCAGCTCCATGCGCGAAGCCTCGTCAATATTTTCATGCTCGCGATTGATGAAATTGGCAAGTTTGAACAGGATATCCCGTTTCGCCGGGTCCCTGATCGAGCTCCGCATGAACATAATGCTGACGATTCGCTGGCCGGATTTGACCGTTTTTACCTGGTGGAACAAGGTAGAGGGATAAACAATAGCTTCGCCGGGCTTGCCTTTGAAGTCGACCATTTTTTGGCCGAGTTCGATTGACAGTTCCCCCCCGTCATAACTGTCAGGATCGGAAAGGAAGACCGTGCAGGACACGTCCGAGCGCACCGGTGGCTGAGTGTTCAACAATGCGGCATCCACGTGCCGCCCGTAGTGCATGCCCGGTTCGTACTTGCAGAGCATTGGCGCTGCGAGGGTCTCCGGCTGGCAAAAATCACGGAGGCTCAGATTGCGGAAAATTGCTTGCCTAACGATCTGTGCCGATTCCTGATAGAGGGGATCACTCGGATCGGGCTGCAGATTGTTTTTGACGCTGAAGCCGGGGTTTGAAATACGCCCATCGACAAAATTGATGGTGGCAGCAATTTCCAGCAAGCGCTTGACCTCCTTCGCTTGCAGCAAATCTTCAAGAGACAAAAACATCGATCCAACCTATCTGGTGTTATTTCCGCCAGATTACCACGGAAAGGACCGCCCCGCTTTGGGTCTGCAACATGTGGCCAGAGGCAAGATCGATTATCCTTTAATATCTGCCAGGTCACCGGCAATTTCAAACCCTGGAGGGCATTTGCCAGTGAAGATTTTACTAATAAGCCTGAGCTTGCTTGTGTCACCTTTATTGGCGCAAGAGCAGGAGCTGTGCGCGTATATTGCGATTGAAACTCCTTGCAATGAGTATCCCGAATGGGAGCATTATGAAAATTGCGCAACTTACATCGATGGAGAACTTACCATTTATTCTGAGCACTTGAACAGCGTCGGCTTCGGCTCTTCTGAACTTGCGTCATTTTGGACTCAAAACCAATATTTTTACATTAGAAAAGATGGCTCTTATCTTGCAGTGATTGGCCATGACAATGGCGCAGATATTTTTCAGGAGGGCTTAACCCGCTCTGTGCTTGACGGAAAAATTGCTTATTTCAACCCGGCTTTCCAAATGGTCATTCCCCCAAAATACGATTGGGGTTGGCCATTCTCCGAAGGCCGTGCCATGGTCTGCTCAGGTTGCGAAATCCAAAGTCCCGACGAACTCGGCCACAAGTCTGTTTCCGGTGAAGTTTGGGGGTATATTGACAAACAGGGAATGGAGGTAGTTCCAGTCCGGTATTCGCAATCCGACTTGCGCTCAAAGTGAGCTCTCAGTTCACCGGTGAGACCAGCTTTATCTGCTCACCGGGCAAAGGCAAGGGGTCTTTGCCCTGGTTCACTCTGAGGGCATTACGGAAACAGGCCATGGAGATTTCCAGTTCCCCTTTCCGTTCCAGCAATTGACCGAGCGAATCGTAACCACCAACGGACGGTTCAATCTCCAGGCTCCTGATCATGTGGTGCCTGGCCTTACCCCAGAGCTCTTCCCTGGCACACAATCGACCGAGCGCGAGGTTGAGCCAAGCGTCTTGGGGGTGGTCTTTCAACCATTTTTCGCACTGTTTCATGCGGATGGATGAATCTTCCGCTCCCGGCTCACCGTAAGGAATTAACAAGGTTGAATTCCATTCGCGCTTGAGGCTGGTGCGCAATACTTCCTCGGTCAATTCCGGCGCGCCGATCCGGATCGCCTGGTCTGCGAAAACCATCACGACTTCGATCGATTTTTTCAGGTCTTTCGGTAATCCCCGCCAGCCTGCCCTGAGAGCTTCAGCATCGTTGTACTGCTTGAGTTCGGATATCGCGGCGTTCTGCTTCAGTTCGGCAACTCGGTCTGCATCCACCACCCCCGCTTTTAGCATGACTGGCAGTATTTTCTGCAAGGGTTCCCACTTTCCGGTTTCGTCGTAACAAAGGGCCAGCAGTTCGAGTACCTGGGGATGACGCTTGCGACGTTTTTGAAGAATTTCCAGGATGGGGATCGCTTCTGCATACCGCCCGTTAGTGGAGAGAATTCGCGCGCGTGTCAATTCAACCAGGAAGCGCTGTTTCCGCTTACGTGTGTCTGCCTGTTCCAGGTACCACTCGGCCCGATCACCGGCCTCCTGCCCGTCCGCGGCCTGGGCCGCAGCCAGGTAACGGGCTGTTGTCCTGCCATGTGAGCTCGCTGATTTCTCCAGCGCTTTTTCAGCAGTACTCCAGTCACCCTCGGTTAAAGCCAGCAGGCCTTTTTCCAGTTGCGCAAGCGCCCGCTGTTCCCTCACGCGCCGCGCAGTTTCGGCCGGTAATCGCCACAGCCTTATGATGAAATGTACGATTAGCCACAGGGCCACTGCAGCGAGCGCCAGAATCAGCACGCTGGTCTCTATGGTCCAGCCATGGAAGTGAATTTGCACCAGTCCGGGATCCGATTTGAACACCGGAGCGATGGCGGCTGCAAACAGTGCAAAAGCAATCGCGATCACTACCAGGAAAGATCGTTTCATTCCCGGTCTTCCTCAGGTCCTTGCTGTTCCTCCGGCAAATCGGTTGCGTCAACCGGTGCAGCCGCAGAAGGAGCGGGCACCGGCTTCGACCGGCTTTCCCGAACCAGGCGAATGGTGGCCCACGGTGCGCTGATATCAGGGACATCCAACTCGATTTCCAGCTCCAGCAGCTCATTAATGTCGCGAATTGCCGACTGGTAAGCGCCGTCTCCAGAATCGAACCAGGTCGACAGAGTCTCGCGCACTTGCTCAAGGGAATTTCTGAATGCTCCCTGCTCCCGGCGCATCAGGGACAGGTGGGCAACCTCCAGTTGCAGCCAGAGACGCTGCCGAATATAGTCCTTGTCTTGCAGGCTGATTCTTTCATTTTCCTGCGTTGTACTGCGCCGGATTGTGACCAGATTTGAAAAGACGCTCTTGACCTTTTCCCACCAACCCGTTTTCACCTCCGACTCAGATTCCTGGCTGACCGGCACTGAGCCCCGCAATGGCAGCAAAGCAGTAAATTCCTGGACGGCGTCCAGTCGGCTCGAAATGCCTGCATAATCCGGCAAGTTGACTGCGGCCAGCGCGCCGCGCGCGGTGGCAATTTCTTTCCTGACACCCAGGTACATCGGGTTATCCATGGCTGCCAGGTGCATGTCCGCAATTTCCAGGGCTTGATCCGCTGCGACCGGGTCGGAAAATAGCCTGAGTCGCTCATTGGCGAGCCGCAGCAGATAATCCACTTCCGCCAGGTCCAGTTCACCTCCGGCATCGAGTTCCGGTGAAGACATACCGGCCAGCGCGGCTTCGGTTGCCAGTAAACGTCCCAACATGGATTCTGTGGCCGCCTGCAGCGAGCGTGACAGGGCCATCTGATCCCGGATGGTCTGGTCCAGGCTGTCTACCTTCGCACTATCCGCCTCTAGCCGTTTGTGCAACGCTGCGATTTGGTCACTGCCGTCATTGTCAGCCAGGGATTCCATTTCCCCCTTAACTTGCTGCAGCCTGAGAGAAAGATCGCTGTTGGCACTTTCCATGCGTGCAATTTCTGCTAAAACACGGTCGCCGCCTTGCTCCGTGGCTGTTTCATCTTGCCACCACATCCATGCCGTACCGGCCAACGCAACAAGCGCAAAAATGAAAGCCAGAAAAGCGAGTGCGGATCCGCCACTCCGGGGTTTCTTTTCTTGCACCGGAGTGTCGTCGATTTCGTGATTGATTTCGGAAATTTCTGTATTCACCCAGTAAATCCTATGCCATGACTGCAAGAAACTAAATGCTAACCAAATCCAGGCGAAACTGCATCATTTAATGGAGTCTCGCTTCCCTGCTCCCAAAAAGCGGAAGGCGGCTTCACTCGACGGCACATAATAATAAAATGGAGTCTCGCTTCCCTGCTCCCAAAAAGCGGAAGGCGGCTTCACTCGACGGCACATAATAATAAAATGGAGTCTCGCATTGCCGCAATGCACCAAGCCTTACTAATACTGATTCAGCGTCTTCTGCGTCATCCGCGAAAAAATATTCAAACTGAATTATTGCGACTGTGCGCAATGAATACTATCTGTCATGATAGACTGAAAACTGGTTTTGGCAGGGGTAATTATGCGGTTTTCGCATGTTTTTGTGACGCGGCCACGGCAGGAGTCGGAAGAGTTGCTCGCCTTGCTGACTCCGTTGGGCCTGCAGGTGGTGGTGCAGCCAGCGTTTGATTTTCGGCAACGGGATGTTGCTGCTGAACAGCCCGAGCTGTTGGCGGATCTTGAGAGTGACACTGCCCCCCGCTTGCTGATTTTCACCAGTCCACGCGCCGTCAAATTTGGCCTGGCGCAGCTACCTCATGAACTGATTAATAAACAGAAAATAGCCGCAATCGGCCCATCCACTGCCAATACACTGAGTGCTGCAGGTGTATTCGTCAACGTACGCCCCGCATCCGGTTTTAGCAGCGAGGCATTGCTTGATTCCCTCGAAAAAGATTCCTCGGGATTTATTTCGCCGCAAAAATCGGCTGTCATCCTGGCCGCCCCCGGTGGCCGCAAGAAAATAGCGGCAGGACTGATCGGACTGAGTTGGACTGTGCAGACTATGATGGTCTACAGTCGGGAAAATGCGGAACTGGACAAGCAGGCGCTTGAGAGTCTTAAGGGAGCCAAAGGCATCCTGTCCGTGTGGACCAGTGGCAATGCCATGAAGGCCCTGGCGCAGCGTTTACGACCCGCCACATGGTTTCAGATTTGCGGGGGAGATTGGCTGGTTATCTCAAGTCGCCTGAAACGGCTCGCCCGCGCTTATGGCCCCACCAATATCCAACTGTCTCCCGGCCCCACCAACAGTGATCTTTTCCGCGCCATCCGTGCTTCCGTTTGAAACCGGAATGATCTTGGAAAGCGGAAAAAATAATCAGCCTCAATTGTGTGTTTTGCGTTGTCTGCGGTCGTTAACGCAGGTCAGGTGAGTGAAGCTATGATTTTATCAGCGCCTTGGAGGAGCAGGTCTTCGGCCACTTTTGCGGACAAGCTGTCGACCTGAGAGGCCTCACCGGAGCTTTCACTTCGAAGTACGGTTTGACCATCCGGCGTTCCTACCAGGCCCGAGATACGTAGCTGGCTGTCATGGGTTTGCGCAAACACTGCCAGCGGTAGCTGGCAACTGCCCTGCACTAAGGTGGCGACAGAACGTTCCGCCCGTGTCCGGAGCGCCGTATCCTGGTGCAACAACGGCAAGATTAACCTGTTGACCGCTTTGTCCCCTTCCCGGCTTTGCACACCGATGGTGCCCTGGCTAGCGCAAGGCAGCCATTTGGGGGGGCGCAGGGTTTCGGTCACCAGCTGATCCAGGCCAAGACGCTCCAGGCCCGCACAAGCAAGGATTATTGCGTCGTAATCACCGTCCTGCATTTTAAAGATGCGCGTATTCACATTGCCGCGCAAATCCGCCACCTCGAGATCAGGTCTTACGGATTTCAGCTGGCATTGCCGGCGCAGGCTACTGGTGCCGACCAGGGATCCTGCCGGCAGTTCCACGATACCCTGGCCAGAATTGCTGAGCAAGGCATCGAAAGGATTGGCGCGCTCCAACACAATGTCCACCACCAGGCCCGGGGTGCCCTGTACCGGTAGGTCTTTCATCGAGTGCACTGCAATGTCAGCGTCTTCCCGCAACAGGGCTCTTTCAAGCTCCTTGATGAACAGGCCTTTGCCGCCAATCTGTGCCAGCGGCTGGTCCAGGATAATGTCTCCTTGCGTCACCATCGGCAACAGCTCAACTTCCAGGTCGGGGTGCTGGTCCCGAAGCAGGCCGGCAACGTGGTTCGCCTGCCACAAGGCCAGTTCACTCCTGCGAGTAGCAATTTTAATGCAGCGCCCTTTGGTTTTGCTGGTCACAAAGGTTCAGAATATCAATGTCATGAAAGGTCACTCAGTAGCTTACGCAATAAAGAGATGTTCCTGCGACTGACCTCGGGTTGGTGGTCTGTGCCACTCAATAACACCAGCGTGTGTCCATCGTATTTTCTTTCCAATCCGCGAATATGCTTGCGCGAAACCAGCGCATTGCGGTGGATCCTGAAGAAAATATCTTCAAAGCGCTGTTCGAGGTCGGTCAGTGAATCGTCGATTACCGTGCTGCCCTTCTCGTGAATCACAGTTGTGTACTTATCCTCGGCCAAAAGACAGATAACGCGGTGTATGGGGGTCAGGACCACTTTTCCACCCAGCGTGGCTCGCAAAAAATGCTCGTCCTCTGCTTCCTGTCCATCACCGAGGTAACGCTTGGCCTTTTCCAGGGCCTTTTCCAGCCGCTCGGCGCGCACCGGCTTTACCAGGTAATCGACTGCTTCCTGCTCGAAAGCTTCCAGGGCCTGGTCCTGGTAGGCCGTGCAAAAAATCACGGCGGGTGAAGCACCGCCTTCCTGCAGAACGCGAGCGAGCGACATCCCGTCCATGCCAGGCATGGATATGTCAAGCAGCAAAACATGCGGCTTCAACTCCCTGATTTGCTCCAGTGCCTCAGCGGCACTTGCGGCTTCCCCTGCCACCTCATAGCCGGAGATCGACTCTACCAACCGGCGCAGCCGATTCCGAGCTGGAATTTCATCATCAATGATCAGTATATTCAACATAAGGCAAACTCAAAACAGCATAAAATTGATCTGCATCCTGGTTGATGAGCAAATTGGCGCGTGGGCCAAATTTCAATTGCAAACGCTCGCGGATGTTGTCAATGGCCATTCCGTGACCGCCCAGGTCCGAGCCCTCTGCGGCAATCGGGTTACCAATTGTAATTACAATCTGGTCTCCTTCGGAACGGCCGTAAACAACGATCTTGCCACCCTCTGGGTGGGTCTGAACACCGTGGCCCACTGCATTTTCCAACAGTGGTTGCAGCATCAGTGGCAGAACTGATGCGCCCGGTGGCAATTCGTCCACTCGCCAGTCGATTTCCAGCCTGTCGCCCAAGCGTCGTTTTTCCAAGGCCAGGTACTGACGGGCAAGCTGCAGCTCATCGCCCAGGGAAATCAGCCGGTCCGCGCGCCTCATACTACCGCGAAATATGTCCGCCAGGTCCAAAATAGCAGATTCCGCATTTTCCGGATCCACCGGTATCAGGCTGGCGACCGTATTGAGGCTGTTAAACAGGAAATGCGGCCTTATCCTGGCTTGCAAAGCCTGTACCCTCGCTTCTGCCTGTGCAATCAATTCAGATCGCCAGCGGCTGCGCATCAAAAGATAGCGAAAAAACACCACGGCGACCAAACCCACCGAGAACGCGTTTTTCAGAACGAACATTTCCGGCTGTCCGGGGGAAAGGCTGTAAGAAGTGTTGCCGGCGGCAAACCAGGCGGCATAACTGAAAACCGCCGACAGCAAAACCGCGATCATCCAGCTGGCAATCCACGCACCCCGGGCAGACCATCGGCCGGTCCAGCCACTCATTACACACACCCCTGAAGCACAAAACAGTGCCATCCACTGCACATACACGCTGGATATACCCAACCATTTCCAACCCGGAAATCCGCCCCGCCCCATACCGACCAGCACAACAGAAACCTCAGTGATCACCACCACTGCAAGCAGCAGCTTCCAGGTGCAAAAGGAGGGTGGGTAAATTCCGGTACGCGGCCCGGGGAATTCCCTTCCAGACAATATTTGTTCCGATGCGACAGCCATAAATGGTTACCCCAGCCGGCCTCTCAACCACACAGTAATATCGGAAATCTCCTGCGGGCAAACGGCATGCGGCATCGGATAGGAATGCCACTCTACCGGATAGCCGATGGATTCAAGCTGCTGAGTCAGGGCTTCTCCCATGCTGCAGGGAACCATCGGGTCGGAAGTGCCGTGGCCTATGAAAACCGGCAGCTTGCGGTTGGCCTCATGCGCCTGGCTTTCCAGCCGTTCAGCAAACAGCAGGTAAGTGGACAACGCAATCAACCCGGCCAGTCTTTTGGGATACCTCAGGGCCAGTTGCACAGCGATGGCGCCACCCTGGGAAAATCCGGCCAGAACAATTCGGCCCGGTGGAATACCGCGGTCTATTTCCTGTGTGATCAGCGCAGCTGCCTGGTTAACGCTGTCCACAATGCCACGCCGGTCATGATCACGACCAGCGTCGATACTGAGGATATCGTACCAGGCACGCATCGGCATGCCGCCGTTGAG
>Ga0114949_10001940_pt1 | contig 12716 bp, 7 predicted proteins | sample N074metaG_FD_83505 | JGI IMG/M metagenome (GOLD analysis project Ga0114949, IMG submission 83505) | Deep subsurface microbial communities from Kermadec Trench to uncover new lineages of life (NeLLi) - N074 metaG | ecosystem: Environmental > Aquatic > Marine > Ocean trench > Sediment | place... | reverse complement strand
TAATCGCGAATACGTCGATCATGCTCTTTTTACCGGGCACATACGCGGCCGTGTATTCGGGCAGCGCGAGGTCGCGGTGAATCTGGTCCAGCGCTTCCAGCAGGTACATGCCGGCGTTCTGTCCTTCGAGTATCCGGTCGCCGAAGCCGAGCTGAGGAATCGGGTTGCCGGTGATTTTCCACGATATCGCCGCGGCCGGAATCAGGTACGCGATGATCAATACGACGTACTGGGCGGCCTGAGTGTAGGTGACGCCGCGCATGCCGCCGAGCGTTGCGTAGACGAACACGAGTACCATGCCGATCAGCACGCCCTGTTCGACGGGCACCTCGAGGAAGCGCGAGAAGACGACGCCGACGCCACGCATCTGGCCGGCAACGTACGTGAAGGAAATAAAGATCGCGCACAACACCGCCACGACGCGCGCGGTCTGCGAGTAGTAGCGTTCGCCGACGAACTCGGGAACCGTGAACTTCCCGTACTTGCGCAGGTAGGGCGCGAGAAACAAGGCCAGCAGAACATAGCCGCCGGTCCAGCCCATCAGGTATATCGTCCCGGTGTAGCCCATGAATGAGATCAGGCCGGCCATCGAGATGAACGACGCGGCACTCATCCAGTCCGCGCCGGTCGCCATGCCATTGACAATTGTAGGGACGTCGCGGCGTGCGACGTAGAAGCCCTGCGTCGTGTCGGCTCGGGCCCAGATCGCGATGCCGATATAGATACTGAACGTGGCGATGACGAACAGGTACGTCCAGCCGATGATATCCATCAACGTTCGCTCGACCGTTCCGTCGCACGCACGGGTGGCCGGTCAGCGAACATCAGTCGACACCGTAACGGGCCGCGAGTCGGTCGGCCTGCCAGGCATAGATGAAAATCAGCAGCATGAATACGTAGATCGAACCCTGCTGCGCGAACCAGAAACCCAGTGGGAAACCGCCTATGCGGATTTGGTTCAGCGACTCGACGAGCAGGATACCGAGGACGAAGGAGACGACGAACCAGATTACGAGCAGCAACGCGATCAGGCGCAGCATCGCGCGCCAGTACTGATCGACGTCAGTTACCTGATTCCCCACGGGCGCATTCTGTCCTGCCGCGAAAACCGATGTCAATCTCGCACTCGCGGCCGGCGGCTCGTGGGCTGCGACGGACCCGGCGCACCGTGTGGTGGTTCGGTCCACATCCGGATGAATTCGGCTGTGGTTCGCCCTGTAGACTGAACGGAAAGCCCTGCAAACAACGTAGAAGTACAGCAGTCATGCGCCTGACGCGTCCGTTTCGAAAGTTGGAAGTCGCTATCGGCGTACTGATAATACTCGCCGCGACCGAGGTGCTGGCCCAGGGTCGCGTGATTCGTGTCACTACCGCCGATATCCGGCGGACCACGGTCGAACAGATCGAGTCGGCCGTTGGGATCATCGAGAGCCGGCGGTCACCGCAAATTGCAGCGCAGGTATCGGGTGAGGTGGTCCGGGTGATCGTCGAGGAGGGTCAGAGGGTCGAGGCCGGTCAGGTTCTCGCGGAACTGGATGACGAGCAGTACCGGCTCGAGCGGGTCAGCGATGAGGCCGAGGCCGGCAGACTGGCAGCTCTGGTCCGGAAGCAACAACGTGAACTCGAGCGCGCGCGACGGCTGCTTGCCGAGAGCCTGGTCGCACAGGATCAGATCGACGGTATCGAGAGTGATCTCGACGCGCTGGAGAATCAACTGGTGGGCGCGCGCGCGAAGGTCGCCGACAGCGAGCGGCGCCTCGCCGAGACCCGCCTCGTGTCGCCGGTTCGCGCCGAGATCGCAGCCCGCAACATCGATGTGGGCGATTACCTGCAGACCGGCACCGTCGCGTTCGACCTGATTGACGTCGAAAATCTTCGCGTTCGTTTGCCATTCCCCGAATACCGCGTGCCACAGCTGCGCGCCGGCCAGACAGTCCGGCTCAGTTCACCGGCGTCGGCCGGCGGGATGGTCGTTGCCAAGATCACGGATATTCACCCGAGTATCAATCCGGCCAACCGCTCGGTTACCGTCGTCGTCGATTTTGCCAATCCTGGCGACTGGCGTCCCGGCGCCAGCGTTCGGGCGGACGTCATCATCGAGACGCGCACCGACGTCATGGTCGTGCCGCAGGTCTCGGTCGTCCGCCGCCCGGCCGGCGATGTCATTTATGAACTCGATGGCAACGTTGCGCGCGAGCGGATCGTAACCCGCGGGCAGCGCATCGAGGGGTCGATCGAGATCAGGTTCGGGCTGGCCGGCACCGAACGTATCATCGTGGATGGCGCCGGTTTCCTGACCGACGGTGCGACGGTGAAGATCGTCGAGTAGTGATATGACTATCGCATCGATATCGGTCAAGCGCTACGTATTCGCGGCCATGCTGAACCTGGCTATCGTGCTGTTCGGTATCGTCGCCTATCAGCGTATCGGCATCGAGCGGGTTCCCAATATCGACTTCGCAAAAATCCAGGTTACAACGCGCCTGCTGGGCGCCAATCCCGAAGTCATCGATGCGAGCATCACGAACGTCCTCGAAGGCGCGATTGCCAGCATTCCTGCGATGGAACACCTCGTGTCGACGTCTTCGCCGGGCAGTTCCGTCATCACACCGTCCTTCGATCTGAGCAAGAATATCGACGTCGCGTTCAATGAGGTGCAGGCCAAGGTCAGTGAGGTCGTGCGCCGCCTGCCGGAGCAAGCCGAACCGCCGGTCATCACGAAGACGGAGACGAGTGCGTTTCCCGTGTTCTGGCTGACGATCACGGGCGACCGAACGATCCAGCAATTGAACCAGTATGCGCGTGCGGTCAAGAAGCAGGTGGAAACCGTCGACGGCGTCGGCGCTGTGATCATCGGTGGTCAGCGGGCGCGTACGATTCGCATTGAGCTGGATCTCGATCGCCTGACGGCGTTTGGCGTCACCGTACAGGATGTCATTACCGCATTTCGTAACGAACACATTCAGCTGCCCGGCGGATTCCTCGTCGATGGCGAGCGGGAGGAGCTGCTGAAGCTGGATCTCGAGTATCACGATCCGATTGAACTGGAGCGAATGATCGTCGGCTATCGCGACGGCGGACCCCTGTACCTGGAGGACGTCGCGGCCGTCGTCGACGGAATATCGGACAACCGGACGTTCGGGCGCTTCAATTTGCGACCGGGCATCGGCCTCGGGATCGTGAAGATCGCCGGCCGAAATACCGTCCAGATCAGCCGCGAGATCAAACGCCGCCTGCAGGAACAGATATTGCCGCAGGCGCCGCCGGGGGTGGGGATCTTTATTTCCAGCGACGACAGCGAATACATCCTGGAACTGATCGCGTCCATGCAGGACCATCTGATCGCCGGGACAATCTTCGCGGCGCTCGTGGTCTGGTTCTTTCTCCGCAATCTTCGGGCGACCCTGATCGTCGCATCGGCGATCCCGGTATCGCTGCTGGGTGCGGTGCTGGTCATGTATTTTCTCGGCTACACACTCAATGTTGTGACGATGCTGGCGTTGCTGATTCTGATCGGCGTCGTCGTCGACGATGCGATCGTCGTGCTGGAAAATATCCAGCGTCGTCTCGAGAGTGGCGAGACGGACCGGCAAACGGCCGCGTCAGAAGGCACTAACGAGGTGCTGCTGGCGATCGTCGCATCTACGCTGACGCTCGCTGCGATTTTCACCGTCGTACTGTTCATCGGCGGCATTCCGGGGAAGCTGTTTCGCGCCTTCGGCGTGGTCGTGGCGTGCGGTGTGCTGGTGTCCCTGTTCGTCTCGGTCACGCTGACGCCGATGCTGTGCTCGCGTTACCTGAAGGTCGAGCGGCATGGCGGGCGTATTTACCAGGCGATTACGCGGCTGCTGAATGGCCTCGATAACGGCTATCGTCGTGCGATCGTCTGGACGCTCGGTCACCGCCTGAAACTGCTGTTCGCGTCCCTGGCGATTGTCATGATGACGCCCCTGTTTTTCTTCGGGCTGGGAGCCGAGTTCTTCCCGCCGGAGGACGAGGGCAGCTTCCAGGTCATCGTCAAGACGCCGCTCGGATCCAGCCTCGACTATGGCGATCACCGGATGGCCGAGGTTGAAAAGGTACTCCTGTCGTACCCGGACATCGCGACGATCTACGCCACGATGGGTCTCGGCAGGACCGCGCAGGTCAACAAGGGCATTATCTACGTGCACATGGTGCCGCCGGAGGAGCGACAGTTGAAGCAATACGAGCTCGTGCCGCTCGTGCGTGCGGCGCTGGCCGAAATTCCCGGCGTGCTCGCGTTCCCATCGTCGTTCACATTCGCGGGTACGTCGCGCGGCGAGGCGCTGAATTTCGCGCTGACCGGGCCGGACCTGGCGAGCGTCGCGCGCTACGCGAGAGAGCTGAGCGATCGCATGGCCGAGGATCCGGAACTCGGCGACGTTGACCTCGACCTGGATCTTGATCTGCCGCAGACGAGCCTGTCCGTGAACCGGGACCTGGCCGCCGAGTTCGGCCTGTCCACCCGCGACATCGCCGAGTCGGCCAACGTGCTGGCGGGTGGCCTGAATGTTGCGAAGTACAGCGACCGGGACGGTGATGGCGAGCGCTACGATATTCGTCTGAAGGCGGCGGGTGGTCTGAGCCGCGCGGACATGAGCAGGATTTACCTGCGCAGTCCGAATCGGTCGCTGGTGCGTCTCGACACGGTCGCGTCGTTCAGGCAGGAACTCGGTCCGGCCGTCGTGTCGCGACTCGACCGGCAGTATGCCGCGTATTTCTACAGCGATCCGACGATCTCGCTGGGCGAGGCTGTCGACCGGCTGAATGACGTTGCGGCGGAGGTCCTGCCTCCCGGTTACTCCCTGACGATGCTGGGTCGGGCAGAGCAACTCGGCAACACATCCGACTCTCTCGGGTTCGCCTTCCTGCTGGCCCTGGTGCTCGTCTACATGGTGCTGGCCAGTCAGTTCAATTCGTATTCCCAGCCGCTGATCATCATGGTCGCGCAACCGCTGGCGATCATCGGCGGTGTGGCGGCGCTGAATATTTTCGATCACACCCTGAACGTGTTTTCGATGACCGGGCTGGTGCTGCTGATGGGACTCGTTGCCAAGAACTCGATCTTGCTCGTTGATCTGACGAATCAGCTGCGCGACCAGGGCATGGAGATCGATGCGGCGCTGCTCGAGGCCTGCCCGCGGCGTCTGCGTCCCATCCTGATGACCTCTTTTACGATCATTTTCGCGATGATGGTTCCCGCGCTCGGCCTCGGGGCCGGGGTCGAGCTGTCGGCGCCGCTCGCCGTTGCGGTCGTCGGCGGCATGGTGACCTCGACGGCGCTGTCGCTGCTGGTCGTACCTGCTGTGTATTCGCTCGTCGAGAATCGACGTGTGGCGCGGCGCCGCGCGCAACGCGCGGAGCCGCAGGGCGAGAGCGCCTGAGCCATACGGCGTCTGCGTTACAAACTGTTACCGAGTCGGGGCCCGTCCGGGCCTATGATGGGATCAGCACACGGCAGGAGGATTATCTTAAGTGGCGGAGAGTCGCGGTATCGACAGCACGTGGGCCCTGTGGGGCGGCATTGCCTTTAGCGCGGGTTTCGTCCTGCTGATCTGGGGTGCCGGCTTACTCTGGCTGGAGCCGGGCACGTTTGCCGACCGTAAGCCCGACATTTTCATGTGGTACCTGTGGCAACTGTCCGAGCCCACGGTCTGGACCCGGGCGAGTGTCTGGCTCGGCTACCTCGCCCACCAGGTCTCGATCTGGTACCTGATCTGGCGGGCCCAGACCGGCCAGCTCAAATACTCGAGTCTTCTGCATTGGGAGAACGTCGCGGCACTCGGCGTGAACGCGTTCTTCATCACTCTGCACCTCGTTCAGACCCTGGTCTGGTACGACGGGCTGGCCCAGGACACGCCGGAGTGGACGTCCCAGACCTCGGTCACGATCATGCTGATGGCGATCCTCGTCATGGAAAACCAGCGCCGTGGCCTGGCGTTCGGCGTCAAGATGCCGTTGCTGACCGAGGTCGGACGGACGATCCGCAAGTACCACGGCTACTATTTCTCGTGGGCCATCATCTACACGTTCTGGTATCACCCGATGGAAATCACGGCGGGGCATCTGTTCGGCTTCGCGTACATGTTCCTGCTGTTGCTGCAGGGGAGCCTGTTCTTTACCCGGATGCATGTGAATCGCTACTGGACCATCGTCGCGGAGGTCTCCGTCGTCGCCCACGCCGTCATGGTCGCGATCCTGGCCGCTGAGGGTTGGCCGCGATTCTTCGGTGGCTTCGTCGGCATGTTCGTCGTCACGCAGATGCACGGACTCGGCCTGTCGCGGCGAACGCGCTGGATGATCGGCCTCGGCTACCTGGCCGTCATCGGTATCATCTACGCACAGACCAATCAGCTCGACCGGATCTTCGAGCCGGCACTGATCCCGATCATCGAGTTTATCGGTGTGGCGCTGGTCACCGTCGTGACGCTGCTGTTGACGCGCCTGTTCAGCGCGGGTGTCGCGATCCAGAAATCCATAAAAATATAATAAAAACAGTCAGTAATAACGTATTTCTCAAGTAATTAATTAATTCGGTCGCGCGAGCCCGTGGGGCAAACTGAGAACTGCGTCTAACTTCTGGACGAACCCGGCAGGTACGATATTGGGGACCATGCTCCATAGCAATAAGTAACCTTCACCATGGCGAAGTTCTCCCGCACAAACCGGCTCGAAGCCGGTCCCGCCGATGCGATCGATCCGGATCGTTCTGCCAGCCTGGTACTCGGGCAACTGACCGGTAAGAAAGGCCCGGCGCCCGGTATTCTCGAGGATCGACGCCTCGGTGAAGACCGACGAGACGGTTTCTGGCGCGCCTTCATGTACGGTAACTTCCGGCCGCGGCGCCGACTTAGCCGTCGCGATGTGGACCAGCATGAATTCTGGTTCGACTGGCACGAGCCACGCGTCCTGTACCTCGGGCTGACGGTCCTGCTGCTGAGTTGCGTCGATGCGGTGTTGACGCTGAATCTGCTCAAAGCCGGGGCCAGCGAGGCCAACCTGATCATGGAATCCATGTTGACGAGCAGTATCGATCGGTTCCTGGCGGTCAAGATCACTTTGACCGCCATCCCGGTCATCGTACTGGTCGCTGCAGCGCGACGGAAGTTGTTCGGGCTGTTTCGCGTCGTACGCCTGCTGCAGGTCTTTTGCATCACGTATATGGCCGTGATTTTCTACGAGATCTACCTGTTCCGGAACGTCTTCGAGCTTGGATTCACGCAGGGGATGCTGACGCCCTGGCCCAACCCCTGGTAGCCGCAGTCCAAAGGGGTTTTCGTGCCCCGCGTTAGGCTGCCACGTTTTACATTCACCGCGCCTCGGATACACTATGACTCTCTGAGCGCCATCGCCTGATGGCGCCGCCATTTCCTTACGGTAAACGGGCAAATGAGCCAGTCCCTCGAGCATCGGTACGCGTGGTCCCCGCTATTTGGCAGTAATGCCCCGTACGTTGAAGAACTCTACGAGGCTTACCTGAACGACACGTCATCCGTGTCGCAGCAGTGGCAGGGGTTTTTCACGAACTTCGGCGCCGAAGTACCGACCCACGATGCGCCGACCCATGGAGTACCGACCCATGAACTACCAACCAAGGGCGGCGTCGCCCCGCGTATCTCGCATCGCCAACTCCAGGGGGTGCTGGCGGATCGTCGCGTCCCGGTGGCCTCGGTCGGCAAGCTCATGGCCCCCGGCTCGGCAGCGGCCAGCGAGAAGCAGGCCGCGGTCTCGCGGCTGATTCAGGTCTACGGCCTGCGCGGACACCAGGTCGCTGATCTCGATCCCCTCGGGCTCATGGAGCGGCGCGTCCCGGCGGTGTTCAAGTTCGACACTCTGGGCTTGTCGGATGCCGACATGCAGAGCGAGTTCTATACGGGCGGGCTGGCCGGTACCGGTCACGCCAAGATGCGCCTGGCCGAGATCCTGCGGATTCTGAAACAGGTGTATTGCGGGCGGGTTGGCGCCGATTTCGCACACCTGTCGCGCGGCCGCGAGCGAATATGGATACGTGAACGGCTCGAGCGTGGCATGTTGCACGATAATCTGTCGGCAGACGAACGTCGTACGATCTTAAGCCGGCTGACGGCGGCCGAGGGCATCGAGCGTTACCTGCACACGAAGTATGTCGGGCAGAAACGCTTTTCGCTCGAGGGTGGCGAGAGTATGATCCCGATGCTCGACGATATCATTCAGCAGGGCGGTGCGACCGGTCTGCAGGAGATCGTCATCGGCATGGCCCACCGGGGTCGGATCAATGTACTCGTGAACGTCCTCGGCAAATCCCCGGAGGACCTGTTCTCCGAGTTCGAAGGCGACTACGATCCGGACCGCATCGTTGGCTCCGGAGACGTCAAATACCACAAGGGTTTCTCGTCGGATATTCGGACGCCCGGCGGGCAGGTCCACGTCGTGCTCGCATTCAACCCGTCGCACCTCGAGATCGTCAATCCGGTCGTCGAGGGATCCGTGCGGGCGAGGCAGGAACGGCGGGCCGACACGGTGGGTGACGAGATTCTGCCGGTTCTGATTCACGGCGATGCGGCGTTCGCGGGGCAGGGTGTCGTGCCCGAAACCTTCCAGATGTCGCAGACGCGCGGCTTCACCACCGGTGGCACCTTGCACATCATTTGCAATAACCAGATCGGCTTTACGATGAGTAATCCGCTGGATGCACGTTCGACGCCTTACTGCAGCGACATCGCCAAGATGATCGAGGCGCCGGTGTTTCACGTGAACGGGGACGATCCGGAGGCAGTTATCTTCGTGTCTCGATTGGCACTCGACTATCGGCAGACCTACCACAAGGATGTCGTGATCGACCTCGTCTGCTATCGTCGCCATGGCCACAATGAGGCCGACGAACCCGCGGCGACCCAGCCGCTGATGTACCGCGCCATCAAAAAGCATCCTACCGTGCGTCAGCTGTACAGCAATCGACTGGTCGAAGGCGGCGTCATCGAGGCGACGGAGCCGGAGCGGTTGATGGATACCTATCGCACGCAGCTCGATGAAGGGCAGCCGGTGCAACAGACCGTCCTCGGGATGATCGGCAATGAGTACACGGTCGACTGGGCGCCGCACCTCGATGCGGATTGGACCGAGCGTGTCGACACGACGATCTCGGCGTCCGAATCGGAGCTGCTGGCCAGGATCATTACCCGCGTACCCAAGGGCTTTAATCTGCACCCGCGAGTGGCCCGCGTCATTACCGATCGCGAGAAGATGGCGGCGGGCGAGATCCCGATAGACTGGGGGTTTGCGGAGTTGATGGCCTACGGGAGCTTGCTGCGTCAGGGCTTCAAGATTCGCCTGACGGGCCAGGACACCCGGCGCGGGACGTTCTTCCATCGCCACGCGGCGCTGATCGATCAGAATACCGGGCGCTCGTATGTTTCGCTCGATGACATCGACAACCGGCGTGGTTCGTGCACGATCACCGATTCACTGTTGTCCGAGGAGGCCGTCCTCGGCTTCGAGTATGGCTACTCGACGACGGACCCGGATTCGCTGGTGATCTGGGAGGCGCAGTTCGGTGATTTCGCCAACGGCGCGCAGGTCGTCATCGATCAGTTCATCTCGTCCGGTGAGGCGAAGTGGGGTCGTCTGTGCGGCATGGTTCTGTACCTGCCACACGGCTATGAAGGTCAGGGGCCCGAGCATTCGTCGGCACGGCTCGAACGATTCCTGCAGCTGTGCGCCGAACACAACATACAGATTTGCGTGCCGTCCACCTCGGCGCAGATGTTTCACATGCTCCGGCGGCAGATGATGCGCGCGATGCGCAAGCCGCTGATCGTCATGACGCCGAAGAGCCTGCTCCGGCACCGGCTGGCTAGCGCGCCGATAGCGGCGTTGCACGACGGCGGATTCCAGACGATCATCCCGGAAATCGATCCGGTAGAGCCTGCCGGTGTTCACCGCGTCGTGTTCTGCAGCGGCAAAGTATTTTACGATTTGCTCGAAGCCCGGCGCGCCGAGGAGATGACGAACGTCGCGATCGTTCGCATCGAACAGTTGTACCCGTTCCCGATTCAGGAGTACATCGAGGTCCTCGCGAGCTACCCGGAGGCCTCGGCGATCGTCTGGTGTCAGGAAGAGCCGCAGAACCAGGGGGCGTGGTATCAGATCCGGCATCGGCTGCACGAGCCGCTGGGCGTGGGACTCCGATTGCTCTATGCCGGTCGCCTGGGTGCGGCGGCGCCCGCATCAGGAATTTTTCAGATGCATGTACGGCAACAGCAGGCGCTCGTCGAGGCTGCGCTCGGGCTCGTCAAGAGCTGATCGCCTGGCTACAGGATAAGGCGGCGGTGCGGGGATCGTTGGATTCGATCGTATTGCACGGTGCCGGATAACCACCGCAATGGCGGCGTTAGAGGATGAGAATCATGACAGTTGAAGTCAAAGTGCCGCAGTTACCGGAATCGGTGACCGATGCGACGCTGGTGTCGTGGCACAAGGTACCCGGTCAGGCCGTCGAGCGTGACGAGAACCTGGTGGATCTCGAGACCGACAAGGTGGTGCTCGAGGTGCCCGCACCGATCAGCGGGGTCATCAAGGATATCCGGATCGAGAACGGGACGACCGTCACGAGTGGTCAGTTGCTCGCGATACTCGAGCCCGTCGGCGAAGCGGCTGCGGCAGCGTCACCCGACGCGGGGGCGACGACGCCGGCCGCCACAGCCGGCGTGGCGGCGGTCCTGCCGACCGATCAGGTTCCGGGTGCCGGCGCGGCCAAGCTCAGTCCGGCGGTGCGGCGCCTGCTCGAGGAGCACGATATCGACCCGGACCAGATCCGGGGCAGCGGTAAGGAAGGCCGCATTCTGAAATCCGACGTTCTGGACTTCGTCGATCAGCGCCTGCACCCCGAGGCGGTGTCCGAGGAGGCGCCGACCGCACCTGCCGTGGCATCGGCTGTCGGTCAAAACCGCGAGCATCGCGTACCGATGACCCGGCTGCGCGCCCGGATTGCCGAGCGCATGGTCGAGGCGCAGCAAACCGCCGCCATGCTGACGACATTCAATGAGGTGGACCTGACCGCGGTCAAGGCCCTGCGGGCGCGCTACAAGGACGTATTCGAGAAGAAGCACGGCGTCAAGCTCGGCTTCATGTCATTCTTCGTCAACGCGACGATCGAGGCGCTGCGTCGATTCCCGACCATCAACGCGTCGGTCGAGGGTAACGACGTTGTGTATCACGATTACTTCGACATTGGCATCGCCGTGGCGACCGAGCGTGGTTTGATCGTCCCCGTTATTCGTGGCGCCGATCGGCTGAGCTTCGCGGAACTCGAGAATACGATTCGCGGATACGGCATCAAGGCGCGCGAGGGCGGCATCTCGATGGATGACTTGACCGGCGGTACATTCACGATCACGAATGGCGGCGTATTCGGTTCGATGATGTCGACGCCGATTCTGAATCCACCGCAAAGTGGCATCCTGGGCATGCACGCGATCCAGGATCGGCCGGTGGTTGTCGACGGCGAGGTCGTCGTGCGTCCGATCATGTACGTTGCGCTGACCTACGATCATCGCATCGTTGACGGCAGCGAGGCCGTGCAATTCCTCGTCACGATCAAGCAGGCGCTCGAAGATCCGGGCCGCCTGTTGTTGCAGGTCTGAAAGAGAACAAGAACCCATGAGCAGAAAGTTTGACGTCGTCGTCATCGGCGCCGGCCCCGCCGGCTATGTCGCCGCAATCCGCGCCACCCAACATGGATTGTCGACTGCATGCGTCGATGCGTGGCAAAACCCGGACGGCAGTAGCGTATTCGGCGGCACCTGTCTGAATGCCGGGTGCATACCGTCCAAGGCATTGCTGGAGTCGTCCGAGCTTTATCACCGGGCGCGCGTCGAATTTTCGAATCACGGCATCGGCGTCGGCAAGCTGGAACTCGACCTCGCCGTGATGCAGGCGCGCAAGGCGGACATCGTCCGGGAACTCAGCAGCGGGATCGGCGGATTGTTGAAGGCCAACGGCGTGGCCGGTCTGCACGGGCGCGGACGTCTGCTGGCGGACAGGAAGGTCCAGTACACGCCACACGACGGCGAGCCGGAACTGCTCGAGGCTGAGCATGTAATCCTGGCGACCGGTTCCACGCCGGTCGAACTGCCGGCTGCGCCCTTTGATGGCAGTCGTATCGTCGATTCGCAGGGCGCGCTCGAGTTCGATGCCGTGCCGAAGCGCCTCGGCGTTATCGGCGGCGGCGTCATCGGTCTGGAACTCGGCAGTGTCTGGCAGCGGCTCGGCGCCGAGGTCACGGTGCTCGAGGCGATGGATACTTTTCTGTGCATGGTCGACGGACACATCGCACGCGAAGCGCAGCGCCAGTTCAAGAAGCAGGGTCTCGATATCCGGCTCGGCGCGATGGTGCGGGGAACCGAGCCGAGCGGCGACGGCATCATCCTGAAATACGACGATGAGCAGGGCGCTCATGAGATCACGGTCGACAAAGTGGTCGTCGCCGTCGGGCGACGCCCGGAGACGAATGGCTTGCTCGATCCGCTCGCGGGCGTCGATGTTACCGAGCGCGGCTTCGTCGAGGTCGACGGTGAATGCCGGACGACGGCGTTGAATGTCTGGGCGATCGGCGATGTCGTGCGTGGCCCGATGCTGGCGCACAAGGGCTCGGAAGAAGGCGTCATGGTTGCGGACCTGATCGCCGGTGAGATCAACGAGATGAATTACGACGTGAT
>Ga0114949_10001938_pt1 | contig 12722 bp, 11 predicted proteins | sample N074metaG_FD_83505 | JGI IMG/M metagenome (GOLD analysis project Ga0114949, IMG submission 83505) | Deep subsurface microbial communities from Kermadec Trench to uncover new lineages of life (NeLLi) - N074 metaG | ecosystem: Environmental > Aquatic > Marine > Ocean trench > Sediment | place... | reverse complement strand
GTATGCATCTCCCGATAGGCCCGCCTGACGATCGTGAACACGATCCACATACAACCCAGCGTGTACAGATGAAACAGCGCAAATGCCGGGCCGAGTTCGTAACTCCACCCCCAACGGGTGGGAGACACACTCGTGTGAAACCACGGAGTAAACCAATCGAGCAGCAAGAACAAAGCGCCGGCGGCAAACAGCACAGGCTGGACGCGCCGAACCCGGGGCGCATCTTCGCAGGTGACCGCCAGTGCGAGCCCGACCGCTAGCGGACCGATGAACGCCCAGCCGAGAGTGGATGCTTTGATGAAAGCGAGCGCGGAATCCGGATCGCTGCGGGTATTCGAGAGTACCTCGCAGGCAGCCCAGAACGAAAACCCGCCCAGCAGGAGAGCTGCGTCACGGTTCGAGCGATCCCTGGAACCCCGGCAGCAGACGATCGTGGTGAGGATCGCGGTGAAGATGCAGGCTAGTAATGGCAGTACCAGGTAGATCGACAATCCCGCACCCGATGATCAACCCGGCCTAATAAGCACCTAGGGTGAAGAACTTCGCAGCCGCAGTCGCGGCGATCTTCAGCAGCAGCGCCAATTGGCGTGCTGCTTCCTGTTGTTCGTCGCGCGCCGAAAACGACGGACAGCGATTGGCCAACTGGACCTCGAGCAACTCGACGTGGGCCAGGGTCTTGCCCGCCCAGTCGTCCCGGCCGGCCTCTTCGGCACGAGCGGCCATGCCCTCGAAGTGATTGATCCGGTACATCAGCCGGCCACAGTCCGAAGGATCAGCGGCAGCAGCACCGGGAAGTAACAGACCGAGCACAGCGGCAAAAGCGAGTGCCGATTTCATTGCGGAAACCCCCCAAGGCGCGAAGTGCCGCGCCTGCTGGAATATCGGCGTGCCGGTGGCCGAGATGTAGTCCCCGTGGGGATTCAGATCTGCTGAGCGATGTGGTGGGCGGATCGGTGGGCGAGCGCCATGGCCGTCCACATCGGGTTTACGGCGGGGCATTGGGGGAAAATTCCGGTGTCTACGATGTAGAGGTTCTCGAAGTCGTGGCAGCGTCCCATCTCGTTCACCACGCCGAGCCGCGGGTCACCGTGCATCCGCGTGGTGCAGAAGACGTGATTGCCCGCAAGTACGAGATCCGTCGCCCGAAGCGGTCGATCCCGGAGGGCCTCGGCCTCCTTGAGCGAATGCAATTCGGGCGCGATCCCGTGGACTCCGGGAACAATTTTTCGCGCGCCCGCCGCGAAAAAGATCTGGGCGAGAACCCAGAGCGCGTGGGTCAGGATCGGAACGTCCGCCGGATGCAGCTTCCAGCTGAGTTTCGGGTCTAGCGACCCCCGCCGTGTGCGAACGCGCCCGAGCGAGCGATTGCAACTCGCAATGCCATCCCAGATCGCCGAATACGGGATGTCGGCCAGCCGGTTCTTCAGCGCCATTCCCGATCCGGGCAACCGAACGGCGGTAATCGCAGGGGGTGCCCAGAGCGTTTCCAACTTCAAACCGTCGCGAAGGAAGTGGCGCGACTGGTAACCCTGCGTGGCGCCAAACCGCGGATAGACGGGATCTGGGAAGATGCCCATGATCGCGACTCCGGGATGAAACTGCAGATTTTCCCCGACCTGGCCAGATCGATTCGCGAGGTTGCCACTCTTTTGAAGCAATACCGGCGTCGCCATACAACCGGCCGCGAGCACGACCGCCTTCGCGTGGATGCGTACCTGATGACTCGGTTTGCCGGTGAATGGTTTGACGACCCGCCCGACGACACCCGTCGCGCGCCATCCCTCGGTCAGTACGCGTTCGATCCGAACTGAAGTGAGCACGCGAGCGCCCCCGCGAAGCGCTTCCGGAATGTAACTGATGTCCATCGATTGCTTGGCTCGACTGCGGCATCCCGTAAAACACTCTCCGCTGCCTCGGCATCCGCGAACATTGCGAAGAATGGGTTCGCATTGGTATCCGAGCGCGTTGCACCCGTCACGAAACAGCAGGTTCCGGCGACCGAGTATATTTTCGGGTGTGACTGCGATACCCAGGAATTTCCCAACCGCATCGTAATGGGGATCGAGGTCGGCGCGCGTACTGTGTTCGAGTTCGAAGTCGGTGCACCAGCGATCGAGAATGAACCCGGGCGCGCGATTGCAGATCGCCGAATTCACCAACGAGCCACCGCCAAGCGCGATCGCCTGCATGGTGGGCATGAGGGTGCCACTCGTCGTGCGCAGACCGCCTTCTCGCATGGTGCGCGCCATAGAGAGCCCGCCATCGAATTCGAACTCGGAGGGCACGAACGGCGGCCCCTCCTCGACCAATACGACGCTCTTGCCAGCGTCGGTGACTTCCTTGGCGACCACGGCGCCGCTCGGTCCGGAGCCCACCACGACCACATCGGCCTCCAGCGTGAGGTCCCGGTCGTACTGGGCGAAGACGCAAACTTCTCCGGGTTCCACTGACCTCAAGATCGCGTCTCGGCGAAGCCGGGATCGAGTGGTCCGTCTTGCGGGAGGGGAACGCCCTGACTCGGCGCCGTGAGGTCCTCGGTGGTCAAGCCAATGGTTTCCGGCAGTTCACCGATTCGCGGGTAGAGGAGGTCGGCTTCGCAAATTGGAGACTCGATGGCCAGCGGAGCAAGTCCGAGCCTTCGAACCACGGGCGGATGCGCGAAATACCCCATCGTCAACACAGCGCGCAGGCTCGTGAACACCACGCGGCGGAAGAAGATCGTACTCTCCGCCCAACTGTCGAGCGCGGCGACGCGATGTTCGACGTCTTGGGATGAAAAACGGCGCATTCCGCCACGCCCGGGTGTGGGGAACAGCACCGTCCCATGCTCGACGAGAAAGAAGAGCAGGTGCAGCAGGATTCGGGTACGCCAAAACGAAGCTGCCATCAAGCGTTCGAGGTAGTCGGCGAGATCGGCGTCGAGGCCAGAACTCGGAATTGGGCCTCCGGGCGGGTACATGGCCTCGGCCGCGCTCGCAATGAACGCCACTTCTCCACGCGCCAGTCCGCGGTGGTGGTGGCGGGGATCCGGATAGCCAATTGCCACCCGCGACACGACGTAACCCAGAGCTAGCGCCAGGAGAATCGTTGTGATCATGGAACGCGACTATAACGGCAACCCGGATCCAACCCACGCACTCCGGCACCCATTGGCGCCGCGCACCCCAGGGTCGCGCCAATGCCGCCCATCAGAATAGGGGCAGGGTTCGATTCTGAATGGGGGCAGGGCTCGCATCGGGGTGGGGCGGGGTTCCCATCAGAATGGGGGCAGGGATCGCATCCAGCTGGGGGCGAGATTCGCATCGGCGCCCTCGCGCGACAGCCGGACCTGGGAAATGCGCAAAATCAGGGCCAAACTGCAACGATCTGTAGGTTTTCAGCACTCAAGCCCCGGGTTTCGAAGCCCGATCTGAACCCCATGGAACCGGAGGGGAAGCCGAAGCCGCGCAGCTACGTCCCGTGGGCGCTAGGGCTCGCCGTGGCGGTCTTCGCCGCACTTCGCATCGCCGCGGTGTACAGCGTGGCAGGCCATTGGGACGAATTCGGGCTGTTCGAAAACGCCTCGGTCACCCATGAAACGGGAGTCCTGTACGCCGGCGGCCGCCCCGGACTCGCTCAACTCGTCGTTCTACCGCTCGTCGCCGATTGCGACGACGAAATCGAAGTCCTCCAGCGAGCGCGACTCCTCTGGCTCTTCTTCACGTTCGCAATCCTCATCGGCGTGGGTGTTCTCGCGGGGCAGCTGCAGCCCGATCGAGATCGTCGCCTGGCAGACGCCCTGCTCGCGATCGCTCTGCTGGCGCTGGTGCCCGCTTTTCTGCAGTCATCGCTTCAAGTTCGTACGGATCAGATCGCGATCGCGGGAGGCGTCTGGGGAGGGGTCGCGCTGTTGGCTTCGGTTCGCCGACCGGCTCTCGCCCTCGCTGCGGGGATTTTACTCGGCATCGGATTCCTCTCCTCGCAGAAACTGATCTATCTAGCGGCACTCATCGGCGTGTTCGCATTGGACCAGGTCGCGTTCGGCAGGCGAATACGGTTCCGGCGCGAAGCACTTCGCGCGGGCCTCTGCGCGCTCGGCTTTGCTGCGTGCCTTTTCGCGATCTACCAGCTGACGACGCGCGAAGTCTCCGTCACACAGGGTCACCCGGTGATCTCAGCGAGCGTCGTGAGCGCAGGGTTGTCTGCGTTCGACTTCTACCGCGAGACCATCGGATGGTCCCAATACCGCGCAATGCTCCCCACGCTGATCCCGCACTTCGTTCTCCTCGGCGCCCTCGCTGCCGCCACGCTCGTCGGGTGGCGCCGTAGCGGGGCACTAAGTTCCGAGCTGAAGCTCGCCTGGCTGATCCTGGGCCTCGGCGTTGCGGTGGGATCCTTTCACGCAGCGGCCTTCAGCTACTTCTGGATGACGTTGGGCCTTTTCCCCGCCCTGGCCTTCGCGGTGGCGCGCAAATCGATTTGCGACCTCTTGCCAAGCGGCGGGCCCATCAAGCGCATGGTCGTCGTTGGGTTCTTGCTGGCGCTCGCGGGCCCGGGTGCCCTCGAAATGGTCGCGATGCTGAACGACACCCAAAAGGTTCAGCGCGAAAGCTTCGATTTCATCGACAGCAATTTCCAAGCAAGCGATGCCGGGTTCCAGCCGGAAAGCGCCCTCTTCTGCAGAGGAGACGCGCAGCCGCTCCAACACTACTTCTCCGCCGACATCTACCGGAAATTCGGAACCGCAAAGTCGGAGAAGAATCGCGCACGCCTGATCCAGCAGTTTCGAGACGAATCCATCGCCTTCATCGTCGAATCCTTTCGCCTCAACCAGTTTCCCGTCGAGGTTCGGCGCTTCTGGGCCGACAACTATCAACCCTACGTCGCATCGGTATTCGTAGCGGGGAGGCGGCTCGAAGGGAGCAGCGGGTCCAGCAGTGCATTCGAGATCGTCGCGCCAGGTGCGTATCGCTGGTTGCCGATCACCGGGCCTCAACCAATCACACTGGATGGCCAACCCCTCGGCGCGGGGGAAGTGATGCAACTCGCTTCGGGAGAGCACGTAGCGGGCTTTCCGGAAGATGTGCCGGGTGGGATTCTCGTGTTGGCGCTAGAGCAACCGCCTGGAATCGCGCCCTTGTCTTTCTACGAGGCCAACTGAGATGCGTATTGCGATCCTCACGAATGCGCCGGCCCCCTACCGAACACCGGTCTTCGAGCGCATCGCAAAGGCGCCCGGCGTCGAAGCGCGCGTATTCTTCGACTCCGCATCGGAAGCCACGGTCGTGGACCAGCAGCCCGCCTACCCACACGAATATCTGCAGCCGGCCTTCAGCTTGCGGCGTCGCAACTACCAAGACGACAAAGACTGGGCGGAGCAAGCTTCGATGGGCTTCGCGCTCGGCTATCTCCCGCGACTGGCTTCATTTCGACCGGATGTCGTCGTGTCCGGCGAGTTTGGCTGGCGCACCTTGAACGCGGCCGTCTACGCAAAAACAGCGGCGATTCCTCTCCTCATCTGGTGGGAGGGAACCCGCTTCACCGAACGAAAGGCGACAGCCATTCGGCGCTTCATGCGGCGGCGCCTCGCGAGCGCTTCAGCGGGACTGCTGGGTTTCGGAAAGGGCAGTGTCGATTATTTGCGCGACATCTCGGACCCCGATAAACCCATTCAATTCGTCCCGCAGGCCGTCGATAATCAGCTCATCGCAGAAGAGACGGACCGATGGCGCGCACAACGCGAGCGCGTGCGCGAACAGCTCGGTGTACGCGGCGTCACGCTGCTCTGCCTCAGCCGCCTACTCCCCCACAAGGGAATCCCGCAATACATCAACGCGCTGCGCCGGCTCGCGGTCGCCGTTCCAGAGGGCGCCTTCACGGCGCTGTTTGCGGGCGAAGGGCCCGAGGTTGAAACCATCGAGCGGGCCGAAAAAGATTTCCCGCGCGCAATCCGAAACCTCGGGATGCTTTCACCCGACGAAATCCCCCGCCTCTTCGCAGCGAGCGACGTACTCGTATTTCCAACGCTCCGCGACTGCTGGGGAATGGTAGTCAACGAAGCCCTTGCGGCTGGAGTCCCGGTGTTGGGTTCGCGATACGCGGGTGCAGCGGAAGAATTGCTAGGTGGCGAAGACATGGGGAGGCTAATCGATCCCCTCGCTCCCGACTCCCTCGATGACGCACTCGTGGCCGCTGTACGCGACGGGCAGTGGGCGAATACCTCCCCCACCCGTTTGCGAGCCGCGCTTAAGGATTACAGCTGTGAAGCTGCCGCAGATGCCATCCTGCAAGCGGCGCAGACCGCCACCACCAGCCGGCTCGAGCGAGCGCACCCGTGAGCGAAGCCGCCGTAGAATCTCAAGAAGCCGCACATGCTGGATGCGACCGTCAGATCACTTGTCCAATCTGCTCCGCTCATGGAAGTTGGTCCTTCGACAGCCAATACGTAGGCGTACATCGCTGCGAGAACCCTGAGTGTGCTCACCTGTTCGCGGTAGACGTCGACTCGAATCACGGTGTCATGAATGATGTGGGCACCGGCGTAGAAGAGTCGATGTACGGGGAGCGCAACGAGCGACTCGTGGGCTTCTGGAAAGACGAGGGGTTCGTGACCAGGACATCGAGGCTTCTCGATGTCGGAGCCGGAACGGGCCACCTGGCGCGAAGCGTAACGAGTCGGTTTCCCGATATCGAAATTCACTGTGTCGAAGAAAGCGAATCCCTCCGAGATCGGCTCGACCGCCAGGGCTTTGCGGTCTCGCAGAATCTGGATGGGATTCCTTCGGGCCGCTCGTTCGATGCGGTGTTGCTGATCGAAGTCATCGAGCACGTGCCAGACCCGGTTCACTTCCTTGATCGCCTGAGGGGGCTTCTCGATCCGAAGGGTCGAATTTTCCTGACGACGCCCTGCGGAGAACTCCGGAATGGAAGCCGTGCCACAAACGCCTACGACACGCCGGAACACGTCCAGTTCTTCACGGAGAAATCACTGCGGCTCGCCGTGGCAAGGGCCGGCTTCCGCGGAATCACCTGTGAATACATCGATGCGCTCTACCCGCGGAGTCCGAACGTGCTTTCGCTCGCAACCTTCAAGCGATTGGCCAAAAATGCCGCTCGGCCCATCGTGGCGACCTTCCAGGGTCCCCGTCATCTGACTGGATTCATCGACCCGTAGAGAATCCGTCTCCGTATTCCTCGTAGCAACGACCTGTCAGCGCCCAGAGGTGACCCATCTGCGTACAGATCCGCAGAACGACATTGGCCAGAGATCGGCGGCCACCCAGTGCGGCAAAAGGTGCGAGTGCCGCGAAGGCACCGATCAGAAATCCAGCGCGCAGGCCGCGCTTGAGCGAATCACTGGGCGCGTTCGATCGCGCGAAACGCGTATAGACGAAGCCTCCCCGAAACGCGCGCTGGACGAGCCATCCCAAGTGATGACGCTCGGGAGGTACGAACTCCACGACCCGAGCTTCGTCGCACCAGAGAAATCTCGCCCCCGACTGCAACATGCACCCAAAGAGTTCCGAGTCTTCACCACCGGTAAGGCCGTAGGATGGATCGAAGCCGCGCAGGTCGAAGAGTCGTCGGCGAATCAGTGCATTGCTCGTGTAGAGATCGCCTGCAGCCAGCGTCTCGCCCGTTGGGTGACGACGCCGTGTGTAGAAAGTCGGAACGTCGAGCCAGGGTGTCACGACTTCTTCGAGCTTGGGCAAGACGGGGCCAAACGCACCATCACAGGGCCTGCGTTCGACGTGCTCCAGATATTCGGTGATCCAGTTTTCCTCGGCGGATTCGTCGTCATCGATGAACGCAACCCACTCGCCAGATGCTTCTGACAGCGCCCGATTGCGAGCCAGAGCAATATTCCGACGCGGCTCCACGAGGTAGCGGATCGGTTCGAGAGATCCAGCTCTCGACCGCACGATCGACGACGCACTCTCCTCGCGATCGTTGTCGACGACGATCGTCTCGATCCGAATTCCGATTGGAAGTTTCAATCGCTCGAGGCTGTCGAGCAACCGAGAGAGGCCGTCCGGACGCCGATAGGTCGCAATACAAATAGAGACATCGACGCCCATCTCAAAAAGCACCGCGCCGAGACATCACCGCACCTACGGTGCGCGCCAGGATCGACAGGTCGTGGCCCAGCGATCGGTTGCGAATGTAATAGAAGTCGTATTGGAGATTTTCGTGCATCGGGAGATCCTTGCGCCCGAGAATCTGCCAGAGCCCAGTGATGCCGGGCATCACCGACAACCGTCGACGCTGCCACTCGTCATAAGTATCGACGATGAACGGCATTTCGGGTCGTGGTCCGACGAGCGACATTTCGCCTTTGAGCACATTGAACAGCTGCGGGAGTTCGTCGATGCTCGTGATCCTCAAGAAACGCCCCAAGGGCGTGACCCGCGGATCGGAGCCGTCCTTTGGCGCGACCGCATAGTGCTCGACTTCTTCGTACATAGTTCGGAATTTCTGGATTTGAAAGATTTTTCCGTCGCGACCGACACGACCCTGCTTGAAAATTGCGGGGCCTGAGCTCTCGCGAACGATTCTGCGCGAACACCACAGCATTACCGGGCCAAGCAAGACCAAAGCGATGCAGGCTCCGATGACGTCGAGCATACGCTTGATGGGTTCGTAGAGCGGGGGAGCGTGTTGGCGACCCAGCCGAACGAGAGGAAGATCGTCGACGAGATCGATGGGAGTACCCGCAGTGAGCACCTCGAAGAGATTGGTCACGACGCGGAAGGTCATGCCCAGGTCCTCGCAATCAAGCACGATCGAGAGCATTCGCGTGTGACTCAAAGATGGCATTGCGACGAACACTTCCCGCACACCGTGTGCGACTGCAATCTCGCGAAGATCGTCAATGTGTCCAAGCACCGGGCGATTGGCGACGTCTTTACGCTCTTTCTCGTCTGAATCGTCGACGAATCCGACCACGTGATAACCAATTTCCGGGTGATCCTGGAGTTTTTGAAGTACGCGAATCGCCGAAACACCGGTGCCCGCGATCAGCACTGGCACATCGTGTTCGCCAGAGCGGCGCATTCGATCTTCGATTTTGTGAAATACGACTCGACTCATACCCTGCAGGACGAGGTTCAAGCCAACACACGCGAGCACGACGGTGCGGCCGAAATGCAACTCCCTGAAGAAGAAGCTGATCGACGAAACCACGAGGAGTCCCAACGCCACGCCGCGAAATAGCGTCTGGAATTCTTCCACCAGGGTGCTCACGCGACTGCTGCGGTAGATGCCAAACAGCCAACAACAAAACATCCATGGAGCGACGACGAGGGGAAGCGAGTGAAAATAGACGTCGAAGGAATTGATCGGGGCGCCGAGCACGTCGTTCAACGCGAACCGCAGCCAGTAGGCACCGATCCAGCCAATCGACACGAGAATGGTGTCGGCGAAAATGTGGATGCGGCGGATCGCGCTGATGTCGATTCTTATCATCTCAGAATTCGGCTCTCGAGGTGAGCCGCGGGGAGACGTTCAGCGAATAGCGAAGCCCTCACGCTTTGAAAAATCGGTCGGTGAGCGCATCTCCTTGAGGCAACAGACAGGCCAAGTCGTGAGCCGGTGGCAGAAAGTCGGCGCCGACTGGCGGGGCCGTGCGCCACCGAAGCTTCGAACTGAGATAAAACCGACTAATAATCAAGTAGTTACAGGGTAATTTGCACTCTCGTGTGGATCCGCCTTGGCCTCTTCAGCGGCACATTCCACAGCGCTCACACGGGGATCGTGGGCGCCGAGCGCATCCTCATGTCCCTCAAGGCACCCGCAACCGCAGCCGAAAAGGGCTGGCAATGACAGACAAATTTCCCGTGGCGGAAGATCGGCAGTGAAAGCGCTCGCCAGGCGAGTGGTGCCGCAACGCTGGCGGCCCGCGCTGCGTCGCGTCTACTGGCGGGGCGGGCGGCATCGATGCCCGGTCTGCGACGCCCGGGTACGCGGCTACCTGCCAGAAGGCTACGACCTGCCAGTGCTTCGCGAGCTGGATGTCGTGGGCGGCGAGCACTGGCCCGAACGCGTCTGCCCAGTCTGCTTCGCGAACACGCGCACGCGCCTGGTTTGGTTTTATCTCACTCGCGAAAGCGGCGTACTCGAAGACTTCACCAGGCTGCTCCACCTGGCACCCGAGATGGGCGTGCACTGGCGCCTCTCGGCGGCGAACAACGTCGACTATCGCCCGGGCGACCTATCACCCGAGCGATACGCGTTCGCGAACGACGTGCGCCGCATCGATCTCACGAGTCTCCCCTACCCCGACGCCTCCTTTGATGTGGTGCTCGCAAATCACGTGCTCGAGCACATCGTGGACGAAGCGCGCGCGCTCGCAGAGATCCACCGCGTGCTGCAACCGGGCGGCTGGGCGATGCTCCAGGTGCCGATCGCCCAAAAACTCGAGCAGACCCGCGAAGATGCGTCGGCGGCGCCGCCCGAAGCGCGTGAGCGCTTGTTCGGCCAGGACGACCACGTTCGCCTCTACGGCTGCGACTACCCCGATCGCCTGGCGCGCGCCGGGTTCTCAGTCGAACTCTGGGACGGCCACGTGCGCGCGGGTGGAGACAGCTGTGACACGTGGCTCCTCAACCCTCGCGAATCGCTTGCAATCGCCACGCGTAGAGAGTGATCGGGAAAGCACCACCGGGCTGCATGCCCTGCCGTGCGCGCCGCGGCGAGTCACCCGCTGCCCGCCTCTGTAACCAGACGGCGGGCTCCCGGAATCGAATCGATTATTCGCCAGCTTCGCTACGAGCTTCCAATTGCTCGCGCACCCACCGGTAGGTGATCTCGATGCCGCGCTCCAGGCTGGTCTGCGGTACCCATCCGAGCACACTGCGAAGTCGGCTGTTGTCGCTGTTGCGGCCGCGAACACCTTGGGGCTTGCTGGTGTCGTGTTCCTTCTTGACCGATTTGTCGGCAGCCATAGCAACCATGTCGACGAGTTCGTTCACCGAGATCAGTCGGTCCTGACCGAGGTTGAGCGGCTCGCTGTAATCCGAACGCATCAGCCGGCAGATCCCCTCGACGCAATCGTCGATGTAGCAATAGGAGCGGGTCTGCAAGCCGTCACCCCAAACTTCAATGGAGTCGTTGTCGGCGGCCATCGCAATTTTCCGACAGAACGCCGCGGGCGATTTCTCGCGACCGCCCTCGAAGGTTCCGAGCGGGCCGAAGATATTGTGGAAGCGAACCACCCGCGTCTCCAAACCGTAGTCTTCCGAGTAGTGTCTACAAAGGCGCTCCGCGAAGAGTTTCTCCCACCCGTATCCGTCCTCTGCATCCGCTGGATAGGCGTGTTCCTCCGCGAGCGGTGTGACGTCGGGCGTGTCCTGCCGGTAACCGGGATAGACACATGCTGACGACGTAAAAAGAAATCGACTGACCTCGTTGACACGAGCCGCCTCGAGCATGTGGAGGTTGATGAGCGAGTTGTCTCGGGTGATTTCCGCCTTGTTGGTCTCGATGAAACCAATTCCGCCCATATTGGCCGCAAGGTTGTAGACCTCGTCGATCTCGCGCGTCGACTGCAGGCAATCGCTCCAGCGGCGCAGGTCGAGAATCTCGAACGACTGGGCGCGCGTCGGCTCGAATTCGGGGTATTTGACATCCACGCCACGCACCCAGTGGCCATCGGCGACGAGCCGATTGGTCAGGTGGTGGCCAATGAATCCACCCGCTCCCGTGACGAGAACGCGTTTTCCCTGGGTCATCTAGAACTCCCTCGCCAATTGCCGAACGAAGTGATAGAGAAAGCGGGGGTTGTGGTAGAGGTATCGACGCCACAGGCGCCTCGGTTCGCAGCCGAGCCGGAACAGCCATTCGAGGCCCGCGACTTGCATCCACCCGGGTGCTTGTGGCTTGTTCCCTGCGTGGAAATCGAAAGCCGCGCCCACGCCGACCATCACACACGAAAGCGCGTTTCGATGTTCGGCGATCCAACGTTCCTGCTTGGGGCACCCGAGGCCGACGAAGAGAATGTTCGTCCCCGAGGCTTCGATGCCGTCGACCACTTTCTGGTCTTCCTCGTCGCTGAGTGCGGTATACGGCGGCGCCCAGGCGAAAGACACGTCCAGCCCGGGAAATCGCTTCCCGATTCGCCGCACGAGTTCGTCCAGGACTTCGCAGCTCCCACCGTAGAAACCCACCGACAGCCCGCGCTCACGCGCGAGGTCGCAAACCATCGGAAGCAGGGATGGCCCGTAGACGCGCTCGGCTTTCTCGACACCGAGCAGCCGCAAAGCCCACACGAGTGGAACACCATCGGGCGTCACACGGTCTGCGGAATTGACGACGCCTTGAAATTCCGGATCGTCGAAAGCCTCCATCACCATGTGAACGGTGGAGACGCAAACCGCACCGCCGTCTCCGGCCGCGACCAACTCGGCAATGACCTCGGCGGTCTCCCGATAACTGGTGCCGTCGATCCGCATCCCGAGCACGTAGCGCGACGGACACCCGGGCGAGGATGAAGGATTCGACACTCCACCCGAACGGGTTTTCGGCCGAATGGACTCATCTGAGAATCGGAGAACGCTCACGTCAACTTCCGCACCGGGTTGCGCGCTGGTCATGAAGCCCTCGTATCGGCCGCAGACGGGCAACAGTTGAGATCTGTAGCTTTATCCACACAGGTCGCGACCTCAAGGACGGGGAGTTCCGCTCCGATGGATGTTGCGTACGGAAGCGAGATCCCCGCCGACGGATGTCGCGAACACTGGATGCCG